>Ga0210394_10000123_pt1 | contig 188020 bp, 171 predicted proteins | sample IncBWC12MmetaG_FD_160121 | JGI IMG/M metagenome (GOLD analysis project Ga0210394, IMG submission 160121) | Forest soil microbial communities from Barre Woods Harvard Forest LTER site, Petersham, Massachusetts, United States - Inc-BW-C-12-M | ecosystem: Environmental > Terrestrial > Soil >...
CCTTCGGTCCAGTAGGAGCGCAGGAAGTTCTGTTGGAAGTGAAGTTCGCCGAAGTCGATCGGTCCGCCACTACGCAACTTGGCGTGAATTTCTTCTCCACAGGTGCCGGCAATACGATAGGTACCGTTACCACCGGCCAGTACGGCGGCTTCGGCTCTGAGGCCATCAGCGATGTCACCGGCGTCACCGGGCCTTTTCAATCCAACCAAACCGTCAGCAATGTTCTGAATCTGTTCTTATTCCGCCCAGACATTCACCTGGGCGCCGTGCTCGAGGCGCTGCAGAGCAAGAACTTACTTCAGATTCTGGCGGAGCCCAATCTGATCGCTGTCAACGGCAAGAAGGCCAGTTTTCTCGCTGGAGGCCAGTTCCCTTTTCCCATCGTGCAGCCCGGCGCAGGCTTTACGGCGGTGACCATCTCCTTTAAGGAATTCGGCGTGAAGTTGGACTTCACCCCGGTGATCATGCCGAACGGCAACATTCACCTGACCGTTGCCCCTGAGGTCAGCACACTGGACTTTGCGGATGCACTCACCATTTCCGGTTTCACCATCCCGGCCTTGAGCACGCGCAAGGCAGAGACAGAATTCGAATTGCGAGACGGGCAAAGTTTTGTGATTGCTGGATTGATCGACAACCGTGCCACCGATATTTGGAACAAAGTTCCAGGCTTAGGCGATATTCCGATCCTGGGCAATTTCTTTAAGAGTAAGAGCGTCCAAAAGAGCAACTCCGAACTCATGGTTCTGTGTACGGTGCACCGGGTTTCGCCGAACAGCGAAACGCCACCCGGACCCAAGAATCCGCAACCATTCATGGATAAGGATAAGTTCGACGGGAAAAAGCCGTCGGGCAAGTAATCGTTTCTGAAAGAGCGGGTTCTTGAGGGCCCGGAAAGAACACGAACGCTTTAGGGGTGGAGTGGAATAAGTAGGGGACAGTCGCAGGAAATGGCGGAGCTTTCAGTCGTTATCGTAGCCACTGACAATGAACAGCGCACCGTGCTGCAAGTGCTGGTCGACGGCACCAGCGTGGCCCGCACGGTTCATAGCTGCGCCAATTTCCCGGTGTCGGCGACGGACCCCGTGACGCGCAGAGTGCAGGCTGCGACTCCTGAGGTGATTCTCGTCGATATTCCGGCGGATAATCCTACGCTTGCGATGCGCGCAATTGAACTTCTGCATCAGGAACTCCCCGAGGCCGCCGTATTCGCCATCGGCAGTCTGAATCAGCCGCAGACCATCGTGACCGCCATGCGCGCCGGGGCGCGAGAGTTCATCGAGCGCCCGACAACCACCACTGATCTTCTCGAAGCTTTTGTTCGACTGACCACCGCCCAGCGGCGCGTGCAAAAAGAAGGTCCGCGCGGCAAGGTCTTTTCAGTGGTCAATGCGAAGGGCGGAAGCGGAGCGACTACTGTTGCGGTGAATCTCGCGCTTGCCCTGCAGGCGGCGCACGGGCAAACGGCTCTGGTCGATCTTGCACCGCTGGGACACACTGCGCTGCATCTCAATCTCAAGCCTCTATTCACGGTTGCCGACGCTACACGCAATCTCCACCGCATGGATAGTTCGTTGCTCGAAAGTTTCATGACCCGGCACGGCGGCGGTCTGCAACTGCTCGCCGGAACGAATGTGCCCGCGGCCATCGAACCCTCGACCACCGAGTTCGTCCGCTTGTTTGACATGCTCGTGTCGCACTACCGCTATGTAGTCGTGGATAACTCTTCACGCCTCGATGCTGCGAGCCGCCTGGTTTCCAATTTGTCAGAGTGTGTGCTGCTCGTTGCCTGCACCGATGTTGCTTCCCTGTGGAGCGCTGCGCGAGTGCAGCAATATCTTGGGGAGACTGGTAACCGCGAGCGCGTGCGCCTGGTCTTGAACCGCTTCCGCAAAGTTCCCGGCTTCACCGAAGCGGATGCCGAGAACGCCGCCGGCATCAAATTGTTGTGGCGCGTTCCGAACCAATATTTCGCGATTTCCTCGGCGATCGACCGCGGCGCCCCGGTGATGGAACAGAGTCACACAGAGATTGCCCGCTGTTTTTCCGGGTTGGCGCAGGAACTGACCCGCAATGACGTCGATGTAAAACGTGCCGCATGGTCGCTGTTTAAGACGGTGTAAGACTTTATGGCGAATCTGCAAACCTTCGAGCGCAGCGAGTACCAGCAGGTAAAGTCAGACCTGCATCGCAAAATTCTCGACCGGCTCGATCTGGAAAAGCTTGGCCGCAGCACCAGCACTGCGGCGCGCGAAGAAGTTCTCGTCCTCATTCGCAACTCCGTTAACAGCGAAGTCATTCCACTCAGCTTTGCCGAACGCGAGCGGCTTTCTCGCGAGATTCTCGACGAAATCTTCGGCCTGGGTCCGCTTGAGCCTCTGCTTAAGGATCACACCATCTCCGACATTTTAGTGAACCGCTTTGACCGGGTTTACGTCGAGCGTGCCGGCAAACTGGAATTAACCGGGCTGTCTTTCAAGGACAATCAGCACTTGATGCAGATCATCGAGCGCATCGTTTCCCGCGTTGGCCGACGAGTCGATGAATCTTCCCCCATGGTGGATGCTCGCCTGCCTGACGGCTCTCGTGTGAATGCGATCATTCCGCCGCTGGCTCTCGATGGCGCGTGTCTCTCGATCCGCCGTTTCGGGCGCGACCCGGTGACGGCCCGCAACATGATCGAGAACCACTCTCTGACCGAGGCCATGCTGGAGCTATTGTCGACGATGGTGAAGGGGAAGTTAAACCTGCTGATCTCCGGCGGAACCGGCGCCGGCAAGACCACTCTGCTCAACGTGCTTTCGGGCTACATTCCGAACGTGGAGCGCATCGTCACGATTGAAGACGCCGCTGAACTTCAGCTCAAACAAGAACACGTGGTCCGCCTGGAGACTCGCGCAGCCAATATCGAAGGCCAGGGCGCGGTACGGCAGCGGCAGTTGGTCATCAACAGCTTGCGTATGCGCCCCGATCGCATCATCGTCGGCGAAGTCCGTGGCGAAGAGGCTTTTGACATGTTGCAGGCCATGAATACCGGCCACGAAGGCTCGCTCACCACGGTTCACGCGAACTCGGTGCGCGACGCTCTATCCCGCGTCGAGAATATGGTTTCGATGGCCAACCTGAATATTCCAGAGCGCGCAGTGCGCCATCAGATTTCGTCCGCTATTCATGCCGTAGTGCAGGTCTCACGCTTGTCCGACGGCACCCGTAAGGTTATCTCGATTTCTGAAGTCACCGGGATGGAAGCCGACATTATTACCATGCAGGATATTTTCGTCTTCGAGCGCCGCGGTATCGACGACTCTGGCAAGGTCCGCGGAGTTTTCCGTGCCACTGGCGTGCGACCTCATTTCTCCGAGCGGTTGGCGACGTACGGTGCACGCTTGCGCGCGGCATTATTTGAGTCGCGGACGGAAATTTGATGTTCCAGAGCGGATCGAATGTGACAATGCGGCCTTAGAGAACTTGTCATGCCAACGCTAATTGCACTTCTCGTGTTCCTGCTAGTAGCGGTCGTGGCCTTTGTTGTGGCTTCGCTGCTCGACCAGCGCAACGCCCAGGCTCGGCTCATCAAGGACCGGCTCGCGAACGTTCAGAAAGCGCCGGAGCGCGAGCCGGACGCTGAACTCGCTCTCCTTCGCGACGAGCAACTGAGCAAGATTTCCGCCTTCGATGCCCTGCTGCGCCGTTCCGAACGGGTTTCCGCCATACAAGAAACATTGGTGCAGGCGGGCATGAAAGTTCGTGCCGGCAACTTTCTGTTGCTCTGCCTGGCCTGCGGCGTTGGCGCTGGGTTCATCGCCCTGCTGTGGAGCAGAAATCCTGCGATCGCCTGGGTGGGACTTGTGATTGGCCTGGTCCTTCCGTATTCGTTCATCTCCTATCGCCGCCAAAAGCGATTCGAAAAGATCGAGGAGCTTTTTCCCGATGCGATTGACACCCTGGCGCGCGCCGTCCGCGCCGGCCATGCGTTTACCACGGCTCTCGAAATGATATCCAGCGAAGTTCCTGAACCGTTGGCCGGCGAGTTCCGCCAACTTTTTGAAGAGCAAAAATTCGGCATGCCGGTTCGCGACGCGCTCCTCAATTTCACCGAGCGCGTGCCGCTGGTTGACATAAAATTCTTTGCGACCGCGGTCATGCTGCAGCGCGAGACCGGTGGCAACATCGCAGAGATTCTCGGCAATCTTTCTGCCATCATTCGCGAACGCTTCAAGATTCAGCGGCAGGTGCGGGTTCACACCGCGCAGGGGCGACTTACAATGGCATTGCTTATGGCGATGCCTCCGGCTGTGGTGGGAATTCTGCAGATATTCAGCCCCGAATTTGTAAGGCCGCTTTTTGTCGATCCCATTGGCCACGCGCTGCTGGTCATTAGCATCGCTTTGCAAACCACCGGCTATTTCGTGATCCGGAAGATTATCAAGATTGAAGTATAGATTTAAATAAGTTGGGATATTAGATTGACAACGGTTAAGTTAGCTTAATGAATTGTTTGGTGAGTTCCTAGCCTGATGCTGCCTTTGATACTAACGATCGTCGTGTTCGTGACCGTGGTGCTTGTGGTTTTCTCCTTCGGCGCCGCCGTAGCGACCCCCAGCTCCGTGCTGGGAGCCCGTTTGCGCGCTTTGGGCGGACAGCCGGCCCAAGCGCAGGAAGCGCCTGCGATGAAAGTGAAGGAGCGCATCGAGCAGGCGCTCGATCCCCTCAGCAAAGCCATTCCGCTGTCTCCGTCGGACGTGTCCCGCACCCGCGCATGGCTGATTCAGGCCGGACTCCGGGACTCACGTCACGTCAGCTACTATTTCGGGTCCCGCCTAATATTGGCATTTCTCGGGCTGGCGGGCGTCATCGTGTTTTCCGGCATCGGCAACATGCCTCTGTTGGTATGCGTGCCTGCTCTCGGCTTCTTCATTCCGCGATTCTTTCTGAAGCGCATGATCAAGAATCGCCAGCAGCGCATTCGCCTCGCCTTGCCTGATGCTCTCGACCTTACCGTGATTTGCGTGGAAGCTGGCTTAGCCTTGGATCAAGCATTGATGCGCGTGGGAAAAGATCTCCACCATACCCATCCTGACCTCAGCGATGAGTTCCATTTGGTGAACCTCGAGATGCGGGCCGGCAAACCCCGTGCAGAAGCGTTGCGCAACCTCGTCGACCGCACCGGCGTGGATGACATTCGATCTCTGGTTGGCACCCTTATCCAAACGGATCGCTTCGGCACCAGCGTGGCTCAAGCCTTGCGCGTGCATTCGGACTCTTTGCGGACCGCCCGCAGGCAGCGCGCCGAAGAGCAGGCCGCCAAGACTACAATTAAGATGGTTCCTCCCCTCGTTATATTCATTCTGGTACCGTTTCTCTTCGTTACGATTGGTCCCGCGCTGATTCAGGCATATCACTCGCTGGCCGGCAAGTGAACTCCGGAAGTTAATTGCCCGGGAGTGGAAGTTACTGTAGCGACAGCCATGCGGGAGAGAATCAGGAGATTTATGTCGGGAGTCGTCCCGCAGGGCGAAGCGTTCAACCAAACCCGCCAGCGTTACCTTGCGACCCAACTGGCTGTAGCCGATACGCATTGGTCGCGATTGCGTGGCCTGCTGGGCGCATCTGAAGCCGACTTCCTGAACGGATGCGGACTCTGGATCCGGCCCTGCCGCGGCGTCCATACGCTTGGAATGCGCTTCGCCATCGACGTGGTCTATCTCGACCGCTCCAACACCGTGATACACATCGAGCACAATCTTCGACCCTGGCGTTTCGCTCCTGTGCGGGTGGGCGCAAGGTCCGTTCTGGAATTGCCCCCAAATACTGCCTCTTCTACTGGAACCATGTTAGGAGATAGAATTGAGATCAAGATGCGGTCCGGCGGCTCGGCCCCCGGCATTCCCCCAGGCATAAATCCAGACGCCGTAAACCGGGAAAAAGAGATTCACGTTTGACCGAAACGCTCCAACTCGAACGGACCGACATCTCTGTCCAGGTCCACGATGCTCCGAAACTCCTGGTGGAGTGGTCGCCGCGCTGGGAAGAATTTGTTACTTCCATTCGCCCGGCGTTTGCCCGCTCGGGGTCGCGCCTGGCGGGCGAAGCGCCGCACGGTGTCTCCTCCCACCGAAGCATGGCTGCCGCGTTGCTGCTGGAAGCGTTTCTGCTTTTCGTTGTGATGGTACTTCCGCGGCAGATCGCCCACATGCGTCCCTACGCTGCGCCGAAGCTTGTTCCTTACGAGGTGATCTACTACTCCGGCGACGAACTGCCGAGCACTCAGGACGTGGGCGGCGCGCAAGCTGGCACAACTGGCCGTGCTGGTGGCCGCCAGGCTCATCACCGCACGCAGACGATCCGTGTAGCTCGAGGCGCCTCGCTGGCTCCTAAAGTGGTCGACGCTCCCAACCTTAAGCTTCCCTCTTCCAGCGCCGCAGTCGCCAACCTGTTGGCCATGAAGGCCGCTCCCGGAGCGCCGTCGGCCGAGGGCCTTCGCTCTTCTCTCGTCGCTCCACGCCTTTCTGAAAATGTGGTCGCTCCCGCAGCGAGCGGTGTCTCTCGCGAGCAAGCACGTAACTCACCCGCGCTAAATGCTGCGATTGTGCCTCCCGCACCGAGCGTGCAATCCGAGCACACTCTGGTGGCGCCAGCTTTAAATTCCAGCGTCATCGCACCCGCGCCAAATGTATCGCGCGACCGGACGCTTACCGCACCCGCTTTGAACTCGAACGTGGTTGCGCCTGCACCGAGCCGCGTTTCACGCGATCGGGGCCGCTCCACTCCAGATTTGCAGGGGAGCGTTATTCCGCCCGCGCCCATGTCCGCCAGCCGCGAAGTGTCACCCTCCCGCGTGCAGATGAACAGCACAGCCGTCGTTCCCCCGCCGGTTTCCGCTCCGGAGCGGGAGAGTGATCGTACGGCGAAACTAAATATGCCCGCTCCTTCGGTGATTGCGCCACCGCCTTCCGCGGAGTCCACGCGTGAGTTGCGCAGGCTTGAGAGCGGGGGTGCGCCCGGCACATCGCAGAGCATTGTCCCTCCGCCACCGGCTGCCACGAACAATACGTCAATCGTAAGCAGCATCATTGGAAAGCTTTTTGGAACGCAGGATGTCGTGCCTCCTCCTCCGAATATGTCTCCAGGTAGTGCGTCTGGAACTTCCCGTAACCCGAATGGAACCGCAGGAGGACTTGCCAGCAACGTTATTCCGCCGCCACCATCCGCTGGAGGTTCCGGCAGCGCCGCTTCATCTGGAACCTCGCGACGTGGCGCTCCGGGCAATGCGCCCGGCACAAATGTGATTCCTCCGCCTCCGTCCGTCTCCAGCGGTGAAGGAGCGGGTGGAGGCGGCACAGGAAATGGAAACACCCTAGCCAGCAACGTAGTCCCGCCACCACCCGGTCTTGGCGGAGGTTCCACGCCATTTGGCTCTGGAAGCGGCAGAAAAGGCGCCGGCCTCGGCGGTCCCGGCGATGTGGGATCGGTGCTCGCCCCGCCAAAAGGCGAAAACGGGAACAGCGACACCTCTGGAGTTGTTTTGTCGTCCCAGCCCGGCTCGACCGTCGGCATACCTGGAAATGGCGGTAAAGGTTCGCTCGCCATCTCGCCCAGCGGCGGCGACAAGCCGGGCCTCGGCGGCCTCGGCTATGGTTCAGGTATTGGTTCGGGCAATGGCCCCGGCAGCGGCTTAACCGGGGAGGGATCGGGAGCCGGCAAAACTGGAGCCGGACACGGTTCCGATCCGAATGCGCACGGCGGGATCTCGCCTACGCCGGGGCCCGGTGGAGTTGGGAATGCAACGAGCGGCTCCCCGTCAGTACCGGGAGTCGATGTCCGCGGCGGCAGCACCGTGGTGACTTTGCCGAGCTTCGGCTCCGGTGGCGAAGGTACCAGCGACCCCACGCTTCCCGGGCGCTCATCGGTTCAGGGAGACAAAGGCCCGGCCATCACAATCGTGGCGACGTCGCGTTCAGGCGGGGCATTCGATTTCTATGGAAAGCTGCCGGGCGACAATTACACGGTCTACGTCGAAACGACCGCAGGCACAGCCGTAATGCAATTCGCCGAAGCCAGCCCCGGCTCTGGAGGCCGCACTGGGCCACTCATGGGGCCGCAGGGCCTGCGCACCGAACTGCCAAAGGACCTTCCTCATAACCGCGTCGTGGTGAAGTGCAAGGTGGACGCTTCCGGCAACTTGAAAAATCTTCAAGTCCTCGAACCGGGCCCCGCAGTCATGACCGCAAAAATCGTTGCCGCTCTTCCCGGTTGGAAATTTCGCCCAGCCACGCGCGGTGGCCAGCCCATCGAGATCAACGCCATCCTGGGATTCAACATCAACACCAACGACCGCTACTAATCGGCACTGCTCGAATAATTCCTTTGCTACCGACGGCGAGAGGTTTGTCAGTACGTTTCAGAAATTACTCAGAGCCGCGACCGCGCCAGCAGCGCATAAGCTTTCCGAAACCAGGTGCGCTCACGACGCCGCTGGTATGCCGGCATGCTGGGTCGCTTGTCGAGAATCTTCTGGGCCCATTGCCGCGCCTCGTCATTGCGGCCCTGAGCAAGAACGAAAAGCGCGTAGTTGTAATAAGTCTCGGAACTCGTGGAAGTCTTTGTGGCCTGCTGAAAAAGCGCATCAGCCTTTTCGGACTGTCCGGTCTGGGCATACGCATGAGCTAGAAGCCCCGCTGCGCGCTGGAAGTCGTAGCTCGGATCGGAACTGACGGCCCGCTCGAGATCGGGCACGGCCGCGGCGAAATCTCCCAACTCGACTTCCGCCACTCCGCGCCGGTAAAACGGATCCACCGAATCTGTTCGTTGCGAAATCGAACGGTCATAGCATCCCCGCGCTCGCGCAAAATCGCCATCGTCGAGATACAACAATCCCAGCTCTTCGTAATTCCCTGCTGAAGGATTATCGAGGATCGCCCGCTCCAGTTCGCGAATGCGCCTCCGTCGCGGAAATGCCTGAAACGATCTGCGCAGCAACCCCGCGTCTGGAATGACCTCCGCCACAATGTAAACCACCGCCCCGATCCATCCCAGAAACAGAATGACAAAAATCCAATAGGTGTCCGGACGGCGACGAATGAAGTGCACGATGGCGAACGCCTGCAACAAAAATCCCCAGCCGTGCAAGAAAAAGAAGAGCGATCCCATGCGAAACCGAATATAGCATGCGAGTTGCGGATTCACGCGACATGGTATGTCACAATAATGGAGTGACCGAAGTTGCTTGTTTACCCAAGCAGGACGCCGGAAGCCAGCGCCCTAACTCCATACGCCTGATTGCTACAGACATTGACGGCACCTTGCTTAATCCACAATTTCAAATTTCCGAGGGCGACCTGGCCGCTCTTCAGCGTGCTCATGCCGCGGGCATCGAGATCGTTCTAGTCACGGGACGACGGCATATGTTTGCCTTGCCGATTGCACAGCAGTTGGGCTTCGATTTATGGCTGATCAGCTCGAATGGGGCGGTAACCCGGTCGCTGACGGGCGAGACCTTCCATCGCGATCTGATGCCGCTTGCACTGTGCCGCGAACTTTGCGGGGCGATGCAAGAATTCCGCGGCAACACCGTTCTAACCTTTGATAAAGAAACTAGGGGTGCGATTGTGCTGGAGCACCTCGACGAGTTGAGCGCGAGCATCCGGCGGTGGCTGGAGAAGAACATGCAATACATCGAATTTGTCGTTCCCATCGAGAATTCGTTGGTGACAGACCCGGTGCAGACGATGTTCTGCGGCTCGATGGCGCGAATGGCCATAGCCCTGCAAGCCCTGGAAGCCACCGGCATGGGCAACCGAATGACCGTGCTTCGCACCGAATATCCAGAGCGCGATCTATCGATGATCGATGTGCTGAATGCGGGTTGTTCCAAGGGACACGCCTTGTCCCGTTGGGCGACCCATCGCGGTTTTCGGCCCGAGCAGGTCATGGCCATCGGTGACAACCACAATGACGTTGAAATGCTTGAATTTGCTGGATATCCGGTTATCATGGGGAATGCCTGCGCAGAGCTGCGTGGGCGCGGTTGGAAGGTAACCCTAGGTAACGATAGCTGTGGCGTGGCGGCGGCCCTGGCGGAAGTGGTTACCGGATAATTCTTATTGCCTTACCGCATGGCTTGAATCTGAGTTTAATGAGTTTGCGGTATCGATTTAGCGGATGAAGCGATCTAATATCATCACGGGATTTGTAGCGCTGGCCGGTCTCATTGCGGTGAGCGCGCTTCCCTGCCTGGCGGCCGAGTCGGCTGTCCTCCGCAATGGATTTGAAATTCGCCATGAGCGCAGGCAAGTGATTGGGGATGTGACCCGTCTGTTCGTTAACACGGACGGATCGAGTTTCGTCGATGTGCCGACACTTGAGATCGATCACTTCGAAGAATCGGCGGTGAGCGAGGCAGCAAGCGCCAAACTCCAAGCCCCTTCCAACAACATCAACCAACCAGCGGACTTGAATGAACTGGTAAACGTTGCAAGTGGAATGTACAAGCTCGACCCAGACCTGGTCACAAGCGTGATTCGCGCCGAGAGCGGGTTCAACGTCCACGCGATTTCGCCGAAGGGCGCGCAGGGGCTGATGCAGTTGATGCCACAGACGGCATCGCAACTGGGTGTGCAGAATGCCTTCGATCCACAAGCTAACGTGGAAGCCGGGTCGCGCTATCTTCGTGAACTGCTGGAGCGCTACGATTTCGATCTGATCAAGGCGCTTGCGGCCTACAATGCCGGGCAGCAGCGAGTTGAACAATACGGTGGTGTGCCCCCTTACTACGAGACGAAAGCGTACGTCGCTCGCATCGTACGCGACTTCAATCGCAAGAAATTGGCGCAAAAGAGTGCCCCAGCAGCGATGGCGGCCCATGCCAGCGTCAAGAAGCCAATCCCCCCGGCATCCGCCAGCAAGCCTGCCCCTTCTACCGTGCAAATTGCGGCCAAGCCGACTTCGAGAACAGCGAGCGAATAGGTTCATTCCTCATCCGATTCCTCAACCGACGGCTTGATCGGCACGGAACCCCGCCGCTGAAAATGAATTTCATTTTCAAGATGGCGCAGTGGTATCCTGACTCTTTCATGCTGCAAAAGCGCATCGATGATCAGCCATCCATCTCTCGCGAAATGGTGCGGGAGGCTCAGTCGATCCTCCACCAGCATCTGAAACGGGTTGGACTGAAACAGACCGCGCAGCGCGACACGATTCTGCGGTCCTTTCTCGAAACCCGCGACCATCTCTCCACCGACGAACTGCACCGCCTGGTGCAAAAAAAAGACGCCGGCATCGGCTACACCACCGTCTATCGAACTCTCAAACTGCTCGCCGAATGCGGATTGGCCAGCGAAGTTGCCTTTCACGATGGCATCGCCCGCTATGAGCATCAGTACAACCGCCGTAGCCACCACCACATGGTTTGCACAGAGTGCGGCAGTTCGGTGGAATTTTTTTCTCGCGAAGTGGATAAGCTCGAGCAGGAAATTGGGCGCGCGCACAATTATTCGACCACTCGCCATACTTTTCAGATCTATGGCGTTTGTGAGGATTGCAGGCAAAAGCACGCCGGCGGTCGGCCGGTCTAGACTTCATGCCGATTCCCTGCCCCGACTGCGCTGCGGAGATGCCCGATGACGCCGCCTTTTGTCCCGCTTGTGGGCGCGCCATGCACCCGCCTGAGCGCGCACGCGGCACTGTGGGAGGTCTACCGGAGACTTTGGCGGGTGCGCTCGCGTACTTTCTCGTCGTTCCGGCGATTGTTTTTCTTCTCGTCCCACCCTTCAGCAAGAATCGCTTCGTGCGCTTTCATTCCTTTCAATGCCTCGGGCTCTGCCTGGTTGGGGTGGTAATCGGCGCTGCGCTCAGGATTGCCGGCGTGCTGCTCGCCTTTATTCCCGTAGTCGGTCACCTCTTGGTTGCATTGTTCACCATGTTAGTGAGCCTTGCGTTTTTTGTGGTTTGGGTCGTACTCGTGGTCAAGGCTCTACAGGGCGAGATGTTTAAACTTCCATTGGTGGGCGACTTCGCGGAGAAGCAAGCGGCGGCAGTTTAACGATTCGCAAGCGTATGTTCGCGAACCTCGCTCTTTGTAAGATTGCCTCGGACACTGCTTTCTGTTACCTTTCCGCAACGTTGCGCGAATCGCATTCGCGCGACCGAACGCGGATTTCCAATTTCCAGTCGGAGAAAACTCCCATGGCGTTTTGCAATATGTGTGGCACACAGATTGCCGATGGCGCAACTACATGCGCGACATGCGCTGGGCGCGGCGTGGTTGTCCCAGCCAGCACCGGTGCGGGACCCGCCGATAACGTCGCCGGGATGCTGGCTTACGTCACGATCATCCCTGCGATCGTCTTCCTCGTGATTGAACCGTACAACCGCAGCCGGTTCGTGAGGTTCCACGCCTGGCAATGCATATTCTTCAACATAGCTTGGTGGATTCTATGGATCGGGCTACGCATCATCGTGCACCTTCCCCTGCTGGGTTTTCTCACCTTGCTGGTATGGCCGGTGGTCTGGCTCGGTGGCTTTATTGTCTGGCTCATTCTGTTGCTGAAAGCGAATCAGGGGCAAATGTTTAAATTGCCCGTAATCGGCGATATGGCGGAAAGACAGGCGAACGCAGCCTAGGGGCCGGGTGCTCTTGACTTTCTCCCCGTAAGCTGTCATTCCTATTAGCTTTCGCCTTGCCGTCCGGAACGCAGTGGACGCGGTTCTGGGCGGCGGAATTTTTTTGAGCATAGGGGAACGGATTGAAAGTCAGAGTCTTTTACCACGATAAGTGTTTCGACGGAGCTTCTTCCGCCGCTCTTTTCGCACGCTTCTATCGCGAAAGAATCCGCGGCGACGCTGACTTCGTGTTCTCCGGATTGCTACATCGCGCTGGAGCGCTCTTTAACGAATCCGATTTCACCGGTGACGAAAACGCCATCGTCGACTTCAAGTATTCTAGTTCTCCGAAAATCACATGGTGGTTTGACCATCATGAGAGCGCATTTCTCTCGCCGGCTGACGCGGCACATTTCGAGCGCGACGAGAGTAATCGAAAATTCTACGATCCCGCCTTCAAGTCGTGCACCAGTTTTATCGCGATGATTGCACAGCAGCGCTTTGGATTCGATCCGGCTCCGGTTGCCGATCTTGTGCATTGGACCGACATTATCGATGGCGCTCTCTATCCCGATGCCAAGACCGCCGTGGAAATGCAAGCTCCCGCCATGAAGTTGACGATGGTCATCGAATCCGCGCCGGATCAGCGGTTTGTTCCGAACCTGATCCCGCTCATGGCGACAAAATCTCTGGCGGCTATACTCGAGGAACCATTTGTCGCCCCGCTTTTGCCACCACTCTTAAGACGCCACGAAATCTCGATCGAGATTCTGCGGCAGCGCACCGAATGCAAAGACGGCACGATTTTTTTTGACATCACCGACCAGGATCTCGAGGGCTACAACAAATTCGTTCCTTACTATCTTCATCCCGAATCGATCTATAGCGTGGGACTCAGCAAGAGCAGCTTCCGTGTGAAGGTTTCGGTCGGGTCCAACCCATGGGCTCCCGAGGAACCGGTAGTTAACCTGGCGAAGATCTGCGAACGCTACGGCGGCGGCGGACACGCCCGCGTAGGCGCCATCTCTTTCAATGTGGATCAGCACGCAGCGGCGATCCGGGCATCGAGGGAGATCGTAAGCGAACTCCGCGCTGCAGTTCGTACGAAAAAGAGTTGAGAGCCGACCGCAGCCCATTCGTTTCCCGCGTCGACGGCGAAGAACGCGTTTGCGCTCCAAGGCAGTCGTGGTACTCTGAAGCTATTCGCGCCGCTGCATGCTCTCGCCTGCAACGATAAACGGTTCCTACCCAGCGCAGCGACGTTTGCTGCGGGTGGTAGCTGCCTTCGAACTGGTCAAAGGCCTTTTCGTGATGTTGATCGGCCTGAGCGCGATTCTCCTCGTTCACAAGGATGCCTGGGTGATCGCTGAAAGTCTGCTGGCACTGTTTCATATCAGCACCGATCGGCACTGGGCACAAGTTTTTCTCGATTTTGCAGACAATCTCACCGAGGCGCGTTTATGGATGGCGGCGCAACTGGCTTTTTCGTACACCGCCCTGCGTTTCGCCGAGGCCTACGGCTTATGGAAGGAACGGACCTGGGCAGAGTGGCTTGCTTTCGTATCCGGAACCTTGCTGCTTCCGCTCGAAATCCGGGGACTATTGCGCGGCATCACGTTGGTTCGCTCCGGCTTGTTCCTGGCCAATCTGGCGATAGTGTTCTATATGCTTTTCGTGCTGCGCGCAGGGCGCCTACATCGGGCCGCGCTTCGCGCATCTGAGGCCAAAAACCGTGCCAGTAGCAGCGAGTAGAGTCTATTGACTCAGCAACCGTTTCCTTCACTTCATAATCTTAGAAGCGTACGGTGGAGGTTCCATGCGAGTTTTCTTTTGCTTTGCATTCGTCGCTACTTGCGCGGCAGGAGTTGCTTTGAGCCAGGACACAAATTTTGCCAATGGCCCGCAATATCTCCTGAGTTCCGTTCCGGACGCTCGATCCGCCTCTTCGAACTTTTTCGTGCGCTCCATTTCCACGCCTTCCGCATCCTTGTCGGGTCCCGCCTTGGAAGTAGGCGCGAGCAACGCGACCAGTGATCTCAATGCGGGAGCGGAAGCTCAAACAGTCGTGGCACCTGAGGCAGTTGCTCTACCCAAAGCCGATTGGTTTGCGATTTACTACGGTGCGCCCGCGGCAAACGTGATCGAGGTCAGCTTTCCACCAGCTTCAAGCACATCGATCGCCAGCACTGCGATTCCCCAAAGCATCCTCGATATTGGCGTAGGGCGAATTATCGATGCCCAAGATCTGCGGGAAAGCGATTATGGAGTTACTCTGCCGGAAGCGGCGGCGCATGGCAAAGAGCACGTTCGGCGTGCGACGCGCGTTTACACCAACGCTGATATCGACCGCTTGCACGGCGGCATGTAGACAAAGCCGGACAGGCCGGTCACGGCTTAGACGGACTTACCGGATCATCGGTGTGACAGAGAATTATGCGGGCCACAGTGACCGCGATCGCGCCACCTCCCAGGCCTATGGCCAAGGGACGGTCTAAGATGGGGACCGTTCCGGCGGAACCTGTCGTAGCACCACCTCCGCACTTCTCTTCCCGGCTAGACTGCTCACCGGCATGCACGATGTTATCCATCGATGCACCCTTCTTTGCTCTCCGGGCCGCGCTTGGAGCATGAATCTTCACGTCGTTCTTGTAAGCGATCACTTTAACTTTGCCATCGATATCGCTCACGTCGTACTGAGTCCAGTCAGCAGTCACGGGTACTACGGTCACGCAATTTACGCGTACTTTCATTTGGCGAGCCGTATTGAGCTGCAGGCTACCGTGCTCGAGCACGAGTTCGTCGCCCTCAAATTGCACGACGGTATCCGCTAGTATCGTAACGGTGGATCCTTCCACGTCGATCTTCGCGCTGTGAGCCGCTAGCGTCTGGATATAGTCGTTGGGAAAAATTGCGGAGGTAGCCGGCGCTGGCTTTCCGTCCAGCCATGTGCCTCCGTCGCTATGCAGCAAAGCGCGGTCAGTGCCCTGCGCCGACGTCGACGCAGGTGCAATGACGATCATCACACCGCAAACGAGTTTGCGCCATTCAAGCAAACAGACTCCCGCCTTGTCTCCGCACATACGGCTTGGCCAAGAATAGCCTGCGGGAGTGGGCGCGCCTATTGGCTTTCGGGGTGACCGGAGATTTATTAGTAAGGCCTTGTCGACGAAGATGTTATGAAGGACGATCGACGCAGAGGCGATCTAACTCGGCTCGGTCAGGCGCGAGCAAAGTCGATGAATCCATGCTGCACGTCGGTGCGGATCAGCTTGACGCGCAATTTGTCGCCCACGTCGACGCCTTGCGCCCCTTGCGCGAGCAATCCTTCTACGTGCGGTTGCAGCGCGCGAACGAAGGTTCCTTTCGGAGTTGCGCCGGTGACGACCGCATCGAAGATGGCACCGATGCGGTTCTGCATTGCAACTGCCGCCAGCCGTTTCGACATTTCGCGCTCGACTTTCCGTGCTGCGTCGCCCTTCTGGGTACAGTTCGCAGCGATTTGGGTGAGTTCAGCATCGGAGTAGGGATTCGGCTGCCCTGCAAGCATGGCCTTAACCAATCGCTGAGTCACGATATCCGGGAACCGGCGGTTGGGCGCGGTCGAATGAGTGTAATCCTGAACTGCCAGGCCGAAATGTCCGGCTGAAGGATCGCCCGGCCGCTCGAGCACATACTCTCCGGGGCCGATCAACTTGATCACAGCGAGCGACACGTCGGCGAAATGGTCGGGATCGGCTGCCCTGCGTTTCACTAGAAAGTCGTTCAAAGCCTTGGAATCCGGTTCGGGAGGAAGTTTCCCTCCGTGGGCCGATGCCAATTGAACGATACGATCCCAACGCTCCGGTTGCTTGACGATGCGGCGCAAAGACGAAACCTTTTCCAGCATTCGCGCCACCACTCCGTTGGCGGCGATCATGAAGTCTTCAATCAGCTCGGTGGCACGATTTTTCTGCTGCTTCACTACGTCGATAACCTGAGCGTTCAGCACCAGCGGATAAGTCTCATCGGTCTGAATCTCGAGAGCTCCGTTTTCTTGACGCTTACTTTTCAATTTCTGTGCCACCTCGCTCTGCAGGCGCAACTGTGCTTGGAGATCGGCAGAGGCGGCTATTTTTGGCGGGACAACCCCAGCGCCCTCCAGCCACGCTCCGGTTGAGTTGTACTGCAGTTGTGCGCGATTGCGAACTACGGCGCGATAAACTTCGCTGGAGGTCACATGGCCTCCGTCGTCGACTACAAAATCGATTACTACGCTCAGGCGCTCTTGATTCTCCAGCAGCGACGTCTTGCCAGTCGAAAGTTCTTCCGGCAACATCGGAAAGTTTCGGATTCCGGTGTACACGCTGGTCGTTTCGCTGGCGGCATGTTGATCGATTGCGCTCAGTTTAGAAATGTAGGCATCTACGTCGGCGATGCCAACCAGAACCTTCACGTCGCCATTTGGCAATCTTTCCGCAACTTCGATCTGATCCAGATCGCGCGACGTATCGTTGTCGATCGACGACCAGAGCTGATTGCGGAGATCACGCACACTTCCTTCAGAAGCAATCTGCGGAGGATGAGCACGCAAATCTGCCAGTTGCTTCTGAACCGCCGCAGGAAAGTCGGGTTCAAAGCCGTGCAACCGCATTACTTCCTTTGCGACAGCTTGTAGATCGATGTGAGATGAATTGGTGTTTGACATGAACTCCCGTGAGGTCCGTAGCCAGCCGAGGCTGGCTGTCCCACATTTGCACTATTAGAAAGAGGCTCGGTTTATCACTCGGTGACCACCGCCTTCACCAGATTTCGCGGGCGGTCGACGTCGTACCCTTTTTTCGTGGCGACGTGGTAGGCGAACAGTTGCAATGGAATTACCTCGACGATTGGCAGCAGCAGTTCGGGCGCGGACGGGACCAAAAATACATCGTCGGCAACGCTCGCGATCTCCGCGTCTCCTTCGGTGGCTACGGCTACAACACGACCATGCCGCGACCTGACCTCCCGAATCACGTCAAGGGTGCGCCGGTAGCGCAAAACCGAGTCCGGATCGCTGCGATCGCAAGTTGCCAGCACCACCACCGGAAGGTTCTCATCGACCAGAGCATTGGGTCCGTGCTTTAATTCCCCCGCAGGATAGCCTTCGGCGTGCGCGTAAGAGGTTTCCTTCAGTTTGAGAGCACCCTCGCGCGCGATGGCATAATGCACGCCCCGTCCAAGGTATAAGAATTTCTCCGCCCGGAAATGCTTCTCTCCGAATTGCTCCGCGAGTTCGTCCCAGGTGCGAAGATTGCGTTCGATGGCCTCAGGGAGCTGCAACAGGCGCTGCAAATAGGAGCGAGTGACCTCGGAGGTCATGCGGCCGCGCTTGCGTGCCAGGAACAATGCCATCAGATACACAACCGTAACCTGCGCTGTGAAACTCTTGGTTGCAGGTATTGCTACCTCCGGCCCCGCTCCCGTAATTAGGGCCGCACTTGCCTCTCGAGGAATGGTCGCCTCGGCTACATTTGATACCGCGATTGTCTTCACCCCGCGCGTCAGCGCCTCTCGTTGTGCGGCAATTGTGTCTGCGGTTTCACCGGACTGCGTGATCACCATCACCAAGGGGTCCACGGCGGCGTGGGTGGAGCGATAGCAGTACTCGCTGGCATATTCCACATCCACGGCGACGCCGGAAAGGTCTTCAATCATGATCTCTCCGGCCAGGCCTGCGTGACGGCTCGACCCGCTGGCAGCAATGATCAACCGTTCCAGGGTCAAGAGCGCACCTTCGATGGCGTGCAGCATGCCGGGAAAAATAACGTCATTCTTTAAATGGAAATCGATGGTTTTTGCAATGCCCTGGGGCTGTTCGTAGATCTCCCGGCGCATCGCATGCGCAAAACGATCCGTGGCGGTGCTGGAGTTGGTCTTGGATGGGTTCATGATCGACTGGGGCGAGGGTAAATCATTTGCAGCGCATCCGGCAAACTGCGCTTGGAATGAAGGCGACCCGGTTGTCCGTAAACGTCAAGTCGTGCGGCGGCCCCGATGTTTTCGCGAAACACTATCCCGGTTTTCAACCAACCCCAAGTTGACGGAGGCGATTCGCGCGTCGCATTACGACTCGATTCATGCTTGCTTCCGAAGTCAGTTAGCTGGGGTGGTCGGCTTCACAATTTATGGGCTCACACTTGCACAACAAAGCGTTAAATACCACAACAGCTCAACAATACAACCAGACTTACAAACACAGCCAACATTGGGTGCGCGGATGACCACCAGTTGCCTGAAAACTAGACGTTTCGGCTGGGTACAACCGCTCTTTGCTCTGCTATAGTCCGGCGCAGAATCATCCATTCTTGCAGTTGGACGCAGACGTAGCTCGGGATAAGTCACACCCAGGATAGGGACTTATGGTGAGATTACTCGATGTCACACTTCGTGATGGCGGAGCCACAATGGTTGTGGCCCAGGTGATCGATACGTTCAAGTGGACTTGCCGGTGCGTCGCCTGTTCGATGCGCCTACCATCGAACAACTCGCCAAAGTGATTGAACAGCTCACAGTCGAGAACCACGCCTTGGCAGACGAAACGCCGATTCTCGTCAAGATGCAGAAAAAAGGAGCGGCTGCTCCTTTGTTTTGCGTACATCCTGTGGGCGGGCACGTGTTTTGCTACGCAGATCTGGCAAAGGCGCTCGGCGAGGAGCAGCCATTTTATGCATTGCAGGCTCCCAGCCCGGAGCGAGTCAGCGGATCCCTCGCCACCATTGAAGCGATCGCAAACCTGTACTTGCAGGAGATCCGTAACGTTCAACCGCACGGGCCGTACTTTTTGGGCGGCTGGTCGGTTGGCGGCGTGATTGCCTGGCAGATGGCGAAGCAGGTGCGACTCGATGGCGAGGCTGTTGGAATGCTGGCTCTGATCGATACCAACTTGCCGCTAAGAAATCGGTCCGGCGAAAATACAGAAGAGCCTTCACTCCTTGCCGCGTTCGCGCTGGACCTATGTCAATTGCTGGGCAAGGACTACCGGGAAGTCGCCGAAAGATTCCTGCGGCTCGATGAACGTGAGCAGTACGATATGATTTTCGACGAACTTCAACTCGCAGGCGTGCTGCCGCAAGACCGCGCTGTCGCCGAAAGAACGTTGAAAGAGTTTTATGACGTATTCCAGCGCAATGCCCAGGCATCTCGCGCATATCAACTAACTCCCATGGAACAGGAAATTGTTGTGTGTGAAGCCAGCGACAGGGAGCCGGCTGGACATTTAGGTGAACAGTGGGCAGACTGGGCAGCAAAGGTCGACAGCGTAATTATTCCCGGAAATCACTACACGATTCTTAAACAGCCCAACGTATCTGTTCTGGCCGGCCATCTGCTCTCTGCTTTGCAAAATTCTGAGGAGGAAAGCCAGCGCTCAATCGCCTGAACAGCCCGATAAAACCGAAGACTCACAACACCATCTCGATCTGAACTCGCGCCGTAGCGGCGGGCGCTCGTCCTTCAAGAATCTCATTCGCCGAGTGGTTGCGGAGGACCTGATTCTTAATCAGCTCCTCGGCGGCACGGGTCGGCGAGACGACTCTTACTGCAAACTGCGGCATCAAAGTCGTCGCAAGGCGGTTTTCACAAGCCAATAGGCTTGGGTTACGGCAACCAGATCTGACACACGCCCCGCGCTACCTGATAGTCTCAGAGAGTCAGGAGATCACTCAGCATTGCCCCCGCTGATCAACGTACAGAACATTTCCAAGGCTTTTGGAGCGAATCCACTCTTCCAGGACATCTCCTTTGCGGTTTCCGAGGGAGACTGTATTGGTCTCATCGGTCCCAACGGCTCCGGGAAGTCTACCCTGCTGAGGGCTTTGGCCGGTGAAGTCAGTCCAGATACCGGGGAAATTGCTTTTCGAAGACAGCTTCGCACCACCTACGTAGCGCAGGAATCCAGATTTGACCCTGCGAACACCGTGCGGTCTGTGATAGAGAACGCATTGGACAACTCGGGAGTGCCCCAGTCGGAGCGGGGCACGCGCTTCGCCGAAACCTTAGGACGCGCCGGTTTCGATGATCTCGAAGCACCCGCAAGCGGGTTGTCAGGGGGCTGGCAAAAGCGGCTCGCGATCGTCGAAGCTCTGGTGCAGGCGCCTGAAGTACTGTTGCTGGACGAACCTACGAATCATCTGGACTTGGCTGGAATCGAGTGGCTTGAGTCCATCCTGAAGCAGGCTACGTTTGCCTGTGTAGTGGTCAGTCACGATCGCTATTTTCTGGAGAATGTGGCGGGTGAGATTGCTGAACTCAGCCGCGTTTATCCCGATGGTGTGCTCCGGGTTCGCGGAAACTACAGCACGTTTCTGGAAAAGAAGGAAGCATTTCTGCACGCCCAATCGAAGCGCCACGAAGCGCTGGAGAATCTGGTTCATTCCGAAATTGAATGGCTTCGCCGCGGCGCGAAAGCCCGTACCAGGAAGTCTAAGGCGCGAATTTCCAAGGCCGGAGAATTGAAGGAGGAACTCGCGAACCTGAATGCGAGAACGCGAACCGCAACCGCTCAAATCGAATTCTCATCAAGCGACCGGCAAACCAAGCGGTTGATCGAACTAGAGAATGTCGCGTACAAAATCGGCAATCGCACTCTGTTTGAGGCGCTTAATTTCACCATTACCGCCGGGATGCGGGTTGGATTAGTAGGTCCGAATGGCAGCGGCAAGACGACTCTGCTGCGCCTGCTTCGGGGAGATCTCGCCCCTACCAGCGGCGAGATTCGCCGTGCCGACCGGCTGCGGATTGTTTACTTTGACCAGACCCGCGAACTCGATTCGAACACCACATTGCGTCGCGCTCTGGCTCCCCAGGGCGATTCGGTCATCTATCAAGACCGGGTGATTCACGTCGCTTCCTGGGCGGCGAGATTTTTGTTCACGGGTGAACAGCTCAATCAGCCGGTGGAGCGGCTGTCCGGAGGCGAGCGGGCCCGGGTCCTAATCGCTCAGCTCATGCTCCAGCCTGCTGACGTTCTGCTGCTCGACGAGCCAACCAATGATCTTGATATCCCCACACTCGAAATACTGGAGGCCAGTCTGCTCGAATTTACTGGTTCGCTCGTACTGGTTACCCACGACCGCTATATGCTCGATCGGTTATCGACGATCGTATTGGGCTTGGACGGCCGGGGAGGCGCTGCTAGTTTCGCAGATTACTCCCAATGGGAAACTTGGCAGGCACAAAGCAATCAGACGGCGCAGACCAGTGTTCGCGCCGCTCTCCGGGCTGCCGCATCTAGCGAATTAACCACGAAGGAGAAAAAACTGTCCTATCTCGAAGAGCGCGAGTACGGCACTCTTGAGCAGAGAATTGCCGATGCCGAAGAAGTGTTGCGCATAAAGCGCGCTCAACTGGAAGATCCTGCGATAGCCAGCGACGGGCCGCGGCTCCTGAATGCGCATACTGAAATGGAAGCAGCTCAGAAAGTCGTTGATGCGCTCTACCGGCGCTGGGCCGAGCTTGAGGCAAAAAAAGATCCAGTCTCTTAATAAGCGATACCGTGCAAGGCTGCTAAACCTACTCCGGGTGTGACCGCGTGGGCCTAAGGGCTACATGAAGTCTGTTTCAGGACCACCCCAGAAAGCTTGATTTTGACTCGCCGTCGGGTCCGCCTCGTCAAATTGACGTGAGATAATTTAGTGACCGTCGCGAGGCCCCGTAGCTCAGTTGGATAGAGCAGCGGTTTCCTAATTCTTCGGTTTGACGCCACGCGACGTAACCTCTTGTGTTTTCAATAGCGCTCACTCACGCCAGAGTACGCAAGGCTACCCCATTCGTCAGTTTCGGGACAGCTTGCGGGACAGTGGAATCCCAGCTCAAATGTATCGCAGCCCCCGGCTTAAGTGCATCCTCGCGTGTGAGAACTCATGCGATTACACGACGCGACGGTGAAGACATCACCTAGAGCAACCTCGCAACGTAATGCTCGATTGCGGGGCGCTTTCGAGGACGCCATGCGGAACGATGGTTGGAACGGCAGCGCTCGCAGGGCAAAAGTTTGTGAACCTCCCTATCCCGTTGGCTCACGGCGATATTGGGGCTTGGTTATTTTTCCTGAATACGCCCAATTCGAAGGCATTCTCAGCCGACTTGGAGTGCCTGCATAAAACCTTGTATTGAGACACTAGCCCTCGCCGCGCTTATAATCCCTGTCGATGATGAAGCAGTTGCTGTTTCCGTGATCGTTTGGTGGCAAAATGTGGCGCAGCCACGAGCGGCGCTCGTATCGCCGCGTCGAATATCGCGGAGCGATGCCATTTGATGCCATGACGAACCTCGATATAAATTTCCGGGCATTGGCGGGTGACTCACATCACTGGCTGCTGTTCCTCAGCCGCTGTCTGTATTTCGTAGTCGGCGCCCTCCTGCTGTATGCCGCCGTCTTCATGTACGAAGGGGAGACAAGTCGGCTAGAAAACAAGATTGAGCTTTTCTGGATAGAGATCAGTGAGAGGGCATTGATTGTCGGTAGCAAGACAGTAGCATTCATCAATGCTGTCGCGTCTCTCGATACGCGGGTTTTGAATCGCATTTTCGGTAATAAGCTTTTCTCCCTTCGGCTTGTGGGGATGTCGACGACCCTGTCCTCGTCGGTCTCGCTTCTGATATTGGCGGTGAGCGACCGCGGATCTTCGGCAAACGTCTTCTTCTATCGCGCGTCGCTTATTGCAGGTGTTGCCGGCCTGGCGATCTGTATGCTCTCCGTTGTGGTCAGATCAACACTTGCTGTCATTCCCACCCTTATACCGCTGGCCCTGACGCTGTTTTTCGTCTGTGCGCGTATCGTCAGCCTTTTTAGCGAACGGGTGGCTAGTGCCACCTATGCTTCACGTGATCACTGGTCGGTGCCGGTAAACATCGCACTTTTGGCAAGCCTTTTGTCCGACATCTATGCCTCGGTGATTATTCGCCGAAGCATTAGGTTCCTCGCTGAGGCAACGACCACGCGTCGAGTTTGGCGTGCAATCTTGCTCCAAGTGCTTTGGGCTTCCATATTCGTTCTTCTTCCCGGCCTTGTCGCAATTATGTGGTGGTGGAAGCATCCACATACGGCCGTAGGAGAAACACTGTTTCTAATCAGCTTTCTCAATATCTCAACTGCATTGCTCAGTGTCGCATTTGCTGTGAGCCTCGGGCTGGTATTGGCCCATAAGCTCCTCTGGCCGATCTTGGAGCGGCTTCTCTATCCTTTGGCTCGCTGGCCTATCCTGCGGAATCGCAAGCTCCTCGTTGGACTGAGCTGCCTTTGCTTCGTGCAGGCGTTTCACCTGACATCTGGCTTTATCCGAGCCCTGCTGGACATTGCAGCGAAGTAAACCCAGTCACGAGCGGTGATCTTCACGGAGTAGGGTGCCGCTCAGGCTGCTCCGGCCTAGAACCGGCAATTTGCTTCCAACTCCACGTGATAATTTTTGTATCTGGAAACTGTAGAGACCACCATCTTTCGTGCCTAGACTTTTCCCGACTTACCGTCTTGTCGTACAGCATGTCTAGATCCATGCTGGTGGCATCGTCGAACGCGTCACAATGCATGGAACCGCCTATGGGATATGTCTGTGCTACATACCTCTTCATATCTTCCACGTTTTCTGTGGCCCTCAGATACCGCAGGAAGTAACCAAACATTCCGATCAAGAGAACCCCGAGCAATGCGACGGTTCTGAACACAACTCGTAGTCGCGTTGAGGAGCGTCTAAGTTCAACGAAACCCAAGATCAGCGTGTAGACAAACAGAAACTTCAGTGCATTGAATACCATGTATGGCGTGCCTGTGTTCTCCTCTGCATAGTGCAGACTCTTTACGGGCCCAGAGTCTTTATGTTGGACCTCCGCATCTGCGACCGCTGCATCTATCAGTTGCGATATATCTTCAAAATTGACAAAGCCGTACCTCGTATCCACATGATTGGGGTCTGGGTCCTTCCGTGACAAGCGTTCGACTTCCTGCGGAGACGTGGCGGCCTTTATGGTTGCCTCTTGCTGTAGATGGATGGACTCGCTGCGGGTCTTCCACAAGCACTGGATCATCATGTCACTATTGTTTTCAAGAATGAGCCTTGATGGGGTGTAAGTTATCACTGGCGGGATAACATGGCCTCCCATCACAACAATATTGCGCACGACATCCAACAGAAAAATGAGAGAGAATGCGCAGATGATCGGCAGGAGTTTATCGAAGCCAAAACGTTTAGAGAGTTTTATGAATTTAATCTGGCGTTGGTCAGTCGGCCTCACACTCGTTAGTTTGGAAAACATCTTGCTGAACGTGAGAGGTGCAACGTAGGAAGTGATTCCGATCAGAGCAACGAGGCAAAGAATCGGCGGCCAGATGAAGTCCCAGAAATCTTGTACGCCTTTGACTAGTGCTGAAAAATCCATCTTCCCGCCTCTCATGGCAGCAAGGTAGCCGCCGAATCTTAGGTTTAGCCACCCACTCAGGGCTCGTCACCGAACCTCTTCCGCGCGTCGAACACATAGGCGCACTCCCTGCCCGGCGCTTTCATTTCGGCCTCTAGCAGTTCAACGTTCCGCTTCCTGACCGACAGCATCCCCTTGGCGAGCTTGCTCCACCTAAATTGTACGAGGTCTTCGAGAATCTCAAGTGGTGCGATCATGAAGACTTCAATGAAGCTGTGGATGACTTGATTTGATGAATTTCCATGGCGTTCCTATATTCCTTCACAAGCCATTCGATTTCATCCCGAATCTCGGCTTCGGTCTGTTGCTTGGCGGCGAGGTTCTTCAGGAAACGTCGGAAGCCCCATTGTTTGTCGACAGCTCCCTAAATTCCGCAAGACCTACGCAACTCTACAGCGCCGCGATGGTGTAGACGCCAGGACTATTCAGAAACATTTAAGGCCATTCAGCGCTGGAAACAGCACTCCCTTACCTTGAAGGGAGAGGAGCCACGCTCCACGAGGACGCACCAACAAGTTATCCACACCTTCAGCGCCTTCGCATAAAAGGACGTCACGACAACTTAGGGACGGATTTGCGGCTAGAATCTTTTTGTTGGAGGACCAACTTCTATGGTTCCTGGTGGGGGACTGCTTGGAAAACTCGTCGAATTTGCGGTGGAAAGGATTGCGGGGAAAAACATCGACCTGCTCCTTGACGACAAAAAGAAGGCGTGCCGCGCTTTTGTCGAACTCCACTCGTGTATCGAGAGACTCGATGAAATTACCGGTGATTTCATCGAATCGATTGAATTGGAAGCCGGAACAGACCATTTCGTCATCATCACTCGCTTGAGGCTGTTGTCCAATTCAATCGAATTACTTTCGAATCGATTCTTCGAACTGGGCAACGAACTTGGGGAGGCGATCAAACTCTACGATTCCGATCTGGCACGCGCAGTTGGGCACCTGTATTTCTCAAAATTTTCGATACTGCTCTTGGCCTCAGAGGGGATTAAGACTGAGGAATCCGCTAACGAAGCGTTGATTGAGTATGTCCGGCCCTCTTCTCGAATCCTTACGATCGACATGGACGCATATTTCCGCAAGTTTCAGGAGTTGAAGGACCAGATCTCTGCCGAAGACCTCGAGTGGCCGACGGGAATGTTAATCGGGGTCGATTTCGAAGGGACATTCGAGGAAGTAACCATCAAGGTGTCAGACTTCGATTCTCGTCGCGAGTTCGCCGCTATTCTCCGTAATCACCGCCACATCCTGAGTACGGCGCGAATGAAGTTGCGCGAGTTTATCAAGAGCAACTTCGATGTTTCAGATATCGTCTACGTTTCGAGAGGCCGCTCACGATAAAGAGATCTGTGAAAGGCAAAGAACTACGGATTCAGTGCGATTTGCTTCCACAATTCGGGTTTACAGTTCGCGCATGTGATGGAAAATCAGCGAACTGGTGCGTAGCGGAGCCCGGTAGCACCAACGTGCTAGAATCCCGCGCATGCCCGAGCAACAGGTAAGTGCCGCTGCCGAGTTTACTGTGGTAATCGAGGGACCTGCTGTTTCGAAAACCTATCCGCTTGTCTCCGTTTCTTCCATTCTCCTCGATGCGACAACCATACTGCGAGACTCAGCCATAGAAATCATCTCACCGTCCGTCGAGGAGGTTCAGATCGATTTGGAGGCCGGGTTTCCTCGCGAGGGGTCTTATGTTCAAGACGTCATCCTAAAAGTTGTGGAGTTCGTAAATCAGGAAACAGCCCCGCTTATTCCGATTACTCTAGCGATTCCTATAACTGACATCGTTAAACACGTTAATGAAACATTGGACCTTGCAGAACGGTTCCGAAAATTCTGGCGTCAGCACAAGCGTCCTCACGTGGAAAGAGTTGAAAAGGATGCCTTAGTAGTTGGAGCAGATAACGCAGAGTTGGCCGTACCGCAAAAGTCTCTCAAGGATATAGAAACAACACTCAGGATTCTCTCGGAACTCGATCAGGGCAGACTCGGGTCCGTGGAAATCAGGACGCCCGACTCTACAGAGATCAAAATCAAATACCAGCCGACGCTGCCTTTCAGCCGTGAAGAGCTTCGGCAGTTGAGCATAACTCTGCGCAGGCTCACACGCGAGGCGAAGTATGGTGGCTCGATAATGCTTGCAGTAGACAATGTTGCCGCATTGCCGCCAGCCGATCAGCCCACTGTCACATTGCGAGGTCAGATTCGCGAGTTAGACCTCGACGCGAGAACAGGCCGTCTTCGAGTTCTTGACGGAAGTTCAATCCCGGAAGAAACCTACACTTTCGAGCTGGTAGGACAGAAGTCACTCACGGATATCAAGAGCCTACTTGGTGAAAGCACAGTGATCGTGGACTGCGTAATAACCGGACGTGGCAAAAAACGCCGCTTGATGGTTTTGTCCGTCCGTCGCCCGCGTTGACCAAAATTTGCCTTGTGAGGCCCAGGAAGCAGGTCCGCCTAGGCGGATCAGACGAACGTGCAGTGCGATCCGTTAGCACTGCTTACCACGTCTTCGACTGCTTTGCGCTGTCCGCCGTGTGCTCTATGTTGTTGAAACTACGTTTTCGAGTAAATTCGAATCCCACTCTCTCCGTTGCCGCTCGCTTGACCTGCCCTCAAAAAACCCAACTGCTCAACCAGCAGAATTAGGGAATCTCACATCGCGGGGGTAGCGAGGAAGGGGACCATGGAGATGAAGCGAGAGCGATTCAGCGAGGAGCAGACTGACACCAGACAAACCAGACAAGGTGAGTTACCATATTTCTCCCTCCAACTAGGCACCGCCACGGTCGCCCGGTCGGGCCGCGAGAATGCGCAGCGCTGGTCGATTTCTGCGGCGCGTGGCCGACGTTTCACTGCACTGATATGATATTTCCCTAAACTCTACTCACTGTTTCGACCGCATAAACAGCGGCTGAAACAAGCTAACTGTCCCTTAACTGTCCTGAGACGCGCCTTGTGCGCATTCCTTCGCGTGTTGCTTTCGTCGCGATACCTGTTAAGAAATTCGTCTGCGCCAGCATTGATCTTATGATCAACTGATTAACCTACAAGGGGTTAAGAACGGAGCCGACGAGCGGACTTGAACCGATTACGAATTCTATGCAGGGACGGCGTCCACCGTAACCCCTTGTCTTTTCAGTAGCGCTCCAGCACGCCAGAGTACGCAAAGTTACCTCATTAGGCAGTTTCGGGGCATCTTACGGGGCAGCAGCGGTCGAGTTAGCCACCGGCGTAAGCCCCGGCACTCGCCGATGAATATCTCGAAGGAGACCTGACGTGTCGGCATCCAGAGCGTGGGCGTGGTTGTTCGGTCCGGCGATGTCCGCGTCGATTGCGCCTTGCCGCCCACATTCAGCAAGGAGTCACCGTGATCTGCTTAAACATTGTAGGTTGGTCGGGATACCAAAGGCCGTCGAATTCAATCCGCAAAATCTTCGTAATAGGGTCGTGGTTCGTCCGCCGCGACCTTCAACGTGCATCGGTAGATACCCGGCGTCGATTATCATTTAACCGGAGGTCTACCATGTCTGGCGTTATCGAAGCAGGGTCGGTTCTGAAGGTGCTTCCGCCACTTTTGCAAAGCGGAGCCAAACTCTTTGACTACGGACGGATGCGCAGGGAGCTTGCTGCGGCCCAGAAGCAGATTGTTGAGAAGGACAAGAAGCTCGGTGTCGCGGAGGGCCAACTTCGCGAGAGCACAACACGAGTTGTCGCAGTGACCGAGGAACTGGTTGACACGCGGAAGGAACTCGTTGACACGCGAGAGAATCTCGCCGATGCCCTGACCGACTCCGAACAAAAAGAACTCTACCTCTGGGGCGCTGGTGCGGTCATCGTCTTTCTTCTCCTCGTCATCGTCTTCACCCATGTGAATCACGCTTAGAATTACGCGAGGCTCGTTATGGGATATGCAAGAATCAAAGGCCCTCTGCCTTCCCGCATAGGCCAACCCGTCAGGTTTGGTGCGCCCAAGGATGTCCACATCAAGCAGGGCGCGGCAGCAACAGGAAAAATTGTTGATGAGGTCTGGGCGGACGCTCCGGTGAATTCTTCTCCGCCGCACACTCAACCTTGTCGGCAAGGAGGGCACTGCTGGGGCGACTACTCATTTTGTGCTCAGTTGATTCGGTGGAACGAAGGCCACGACAATGACATCGGTGGCGACCACTCTGTGCGGCTGGCTTACTATCGCCGCCGCTGTGGTGAAGACTGGTGGGAGTATGCAAGCCAGATGACTGTCACGGCTGAGTGTGACACGGTAAAGACACTCTTAGAGGTCACGCTCGCGAAAACGAAATGGTTTTGCCTGTGAGATTGCCGCAAAAACGGGTCCACATCCAAACGGGGTAGACATGACGAAACGTCGAGAGTGGACTGCCCATTGTGTCTGCTAGCAGGATCAACGAGTCAGGGCGTGTTGGATGCGGTCTGGGCTTCGATGAGGAAAGAACTCCAATGCCAATTGTCATATGTAGCTACTTCGCTGATTTTAGCGTGATTCGCGGCTGATCTAGTTTGTTCTGTGCGGACGCTCCGGCATCGGCATTTGGATACTTCATGCTGTACTCTCACAAAACAAAGCCCACACCCACACCCACACCGACGCGACCTAGCAACTCAAACAACCCCCCAAGGGCCGGAAAAAGTCGAAGCGATCTGGGCGTGAGTCGGCGGGCGTAAAATATTGGGTTGGGAGGTAATCAAAATGGATCAGAAAGACGATTACGGATTGCAGTCTCATCGCATCACTCAGGCGGTAAAGAAAGCCTGCTCGCGATGCACCGTCGAGTTCGATTCCAGCCGCGCACCAAATTGGTTGCGATTCAGGATTGACGACGGACCGACAATACTTACAAAGGCACACCCGGAATTCCACGTCAGCGAAGTCGCCGACTGGTCAGATGAGAAATTGTCCCAAGTAATTGAAACGGTCACCGACCGCCTTGTGAGGCAATCGCCATAGCATGGCGAACGGCAAACTTATCTCGAAGGCAGACGCCACGGAATACGAAGTCAAATTTGACCTGACCACGTCTGCGAACCTCAAAAAGGAACCCGCCACTGGCACCGTCGCGGCTGGCAAACGCAGCCATCAATTGACGATTGAGGATGACACGGCGATCCCAAATGGGGAATACAAACTGCATCCCGAAGGAATGACGGATGTCATTAACGTCGTGAAATCCGGCGATGGGTGGAGCGTGGTCTGATAGATAATGCTCATCCAGAAAAAGCTGCCACAGGGACACATCTATCCGCAGATTACACAGACTCCGGGCAACTACGCGGATTTCTTGGATACGTTCCGTGGTGGTCACACCATAGACGACAATCTGGGTGCCACATCCATCGCAGCCACTCTGCAAGCCGAGATGTTGAAGATCGCTATCGCTAGTGGACATCTCAAGAAAACGAAGTGCATGGCGATACCTGATGAATTTCTCGCGGACATCACCTTAACGATGGAAGGGGCAGAACTGATTCAAACCGCCGTGGATCGGAAATTCTGCGAACTGGCGGTCGCTGAAGCTAAGAAAAGCATTGCAGAGGATGATGGCAAACCGCACCCGTATGTTGGCGTGGTCATCGTCAAGGACGGGAACATTGTAGCGACCGGGTTTCGCGGTGAATCGGGGATCGGGGATCACGGTGAATTTTGTGCGCTCAAGAAGATCAATGCTGACGTAGACAATGTCGATCTACAAGGCGCGACTGTCTACACGACGCTGGAGCCTTGCTCCGAACGGAATCCGCCGAAGAAGCCATGCACTGAACGCCTGATTAACGCCAAAGTTAGACGAGTCGTGTCAGGGAGCGCCGACAAGCATGAATCGGTATATGGGCACTCAACCCTCGTTGAGGCTGGGATTGAGATTGGGTTCTTTCCCCACGATCTGATGCAGGAATTTCTTGCACTCAACAAGAAATGGGCTGACTCGCTTAGAGCGAAGCAGGGGATTCCACCAGCCAACAACACCCCGCCACTTGCCAACGTTTCTTACTACGAGTTGGGAACGTCGATGGCGGACAACACTCATTTCTTTGTGCGTCCGCCGAAAGACGCTGGCGGCTTCTACACAGTGGAGGATGCAAATAAAATTGTCTTGGCTCACGCTCGAACGCTCGATGAGATTGCCGTCGCGTGGCATGGGATGGACGACCGGAAGAGAATCGTAGAGAAGTTGGTTCGTCAAAGCGCGGGCAGCAGCGATCAACGTCTGAATCTTACTTAGTTCGATGTGGCATGATTATCGTTATGGCTCCTTCTGCCTCCATAAACGACTTTCTGAATATCGGGTGCAACTGAGAACCGTCCCAGAGGTTCTTGAATATCTCGCTGCACCGCGAAGTTTGCCAGCCAGCAGTCTCCGTGTCATCGGGGACGAATTGCCGCTGTTCGAGTTGTATCCGATGAACGGCGGCACCACCAATAGTCTAAGCAGTTGCCTTGGTCACACAGATGCCCACTACCTGAAACCCGTCGAGGTGTCGCCGACGCCCAATCTGGGTTAGTATTCTGAGTTAATCTCCCAGAAAATCTATGCTTACCGGCGAAATTCGCAGTCAAATTGATCAAATCTGGAATGCCTTCTGGTCGGGCGGTATCTCCAACCCGCTCGAAGTCATTGAGCAGATCACTTACCTTCTCTTTCTCAAGCGACTGGACGAGCAGGAGATTGCCGAGGAACTGAAGGCCAATCGTGAAAAGAAGCCGATGCAGAAGCGGTTTTTCCCAGAAGGTAAGGACGGCAAGAAGCGTTCTTTTCAGGATTACCGCTGGAACCGCTTCAAAAACACCGACCCGCGCGACATGTATGCCGTGGTCAGCGAGCACGTCTTCCCCTGGCTTCGAACTCTGGGCGGCAACGGCACGACCTACTCCAAGCACATGGAGGGCGCGCGCTTCACCATTCCCACACCCGCGCTGCTGGCTAAAGTTGTGGACATGATCGACAAGGTCCCGATGGAAGACCGGGACACCAAGGGCGATCTTTACGAATACATGCTGGGCAAGATCGCCAGCGCCGGGCAGAACGGACAGTTTCGCACGCCGCGCCACATCATCCGGCTCATGGTGGAGATGGTTGAGCCTAAGCCCACGGACATCGTCTGCGATCCTGCCTGCGGAACGTGCGGGTTTCTCGTGGCCGTGGGCGAATCGCTGCGCCAGCGGCACCCGGAAGTGATGACCAACGCCAAGCTCCGGCAGCATTTCCATCGTGACCTGTTCCATGGTTTTGACTTCGACAACACCATGCTGCGTATCGGCAGCATGAACATGCTGCTGCATGGCGTAGAAAATCCGGACGTGGTTTATCGCGATTCGCTTTCTCAAGATCACGCGGGCGAGGACGAAAAATATACGCTGGTGATGGCGAATCCGCCTTTCGCCGGGTCGCTGGATTATGAAAGCTGCGCCAAGGACTTGCAGCAGGTGGTCAAGACTAAGAAGACCGAACTGCTATTTCTGGCGTTGTTTATGCGGCTACTCAAACCCGGAGGGCGAGCCGCCGTCATTGTGCCAGACGGAGTCCTCTTCGGATCAAGCAATGCGCACAAGAGTCTGCGCAAGATGCTCATCGAGGATCAGAAGCTCGACGCAGTGATCTCGCTGCCCGGCGGCGTGTTCAAGCCTTATGCCGGAGTCTCAACGGCCATCCTGCTCTTCACCAAAACGAACTCTGGCGGCACCGATCAGGTGTGGTTTTACGATGTGGAAGCGGATGGCATGTCTTTGGACGACAAGCGCACGCCGCTGCTGAGCGAAGACAAACTTGGCGCGATGCCGAAGACCGGGCTTACCGCCGATGAGCACGCCAAGAACAACCTGCCCGACATCCTTGGCCGATGGCGAAAACGCGAAGGCAGCGAGCGCAAGCGTCCGCGCACAGCGCAGAGTTTCTTTGTGCCTAAAGGCGAGCTGGTGGCGCAGGGCTATGACCTTAGCCTCAACCGCTATAAAGAGGTTGTGCATGAAGAGGTCGCTCACCGTGCGCCGAAGGAGATTCTTGCCGACCTCGCTAAGTTGGAAATGGAGATTCAGCAAGGCATGAAGGAGTTGGAGGGGATGCTGAAGTGAGCCCATCCATCGCACTCGACGAGATCATGGCGTCGAAATCCGGCTCAGTTGATCCCTCAAAGTTTCCAGGCGAAGTCTTCGACCTCTACAGCATCCCGGCATTTGACAGCGGCCATCCCGAAGTTGTCGCAGGTAGGGCTATCGGCTCAGCAAAGCAAGTTGTTAGGCCCGGTGACGTCTTGCTTTCGAGGATCGTTCCACACATACGGCGCTCGTGGGTTGTAGCTAACGGAAGCGGGAGGCGAATTATTGCTTCCGGCGAATGGATCGTGTTTCGTAGCGACAGGGTACATCCTGACTATCTCCGTCATGTGCTGGTTGGCGACCCGTTCCACGCGCAATTCATGAACACCGTGGCTGGCGTTGGTGGTTCGTTGTTAAGAGCTCGCCCGGATCACGTTGGGAAGATAAAAATCCCGCTCCCGCCACTGGCGGAGCAGCGGAGGATTGCGGAGGTGCTGGATCGGGCGGAGGTGTTGCGGGCCAAGCGCCGCGCCGCCCTAGACCAACTCGATACCCTCACCCAATCCATCTTTCTCGACCTCTTCGGCAATCCAATGACCAATGAAAGAGATTGGCCCGTCTCTGAACTTCAAGATCTCGCCTGCGTCGAACGTGGTAAGTTCACGCCTAGGCCAAGAAACGACCCGAGCTTTTACGGTGGGCAATTCCCCTTCATTCAGACAGGCGACATAAGTAACTGCGGCGGACGATTGAGCTCGTGGACCCAGACTCTAAATGAAAGAGGAATCGCCGTTAGCCGCAGTTTTCAGCCGGGAACTATCGTGATTGCTATCGTGGGCGCGACGCTTGGCATGACGGCAATTCTGGATGCGGAAGTCTACTGTCCCGACAGCGTCGTTGGTATCCAAGTTCAGCCTAATAAGGCGCACGCGGAATACATCGAACGAATCCTCCGTTTCTGGAGGCCCATCTTCGTAGCAAAGGCCCCAGAAACGGCAAGGGCAAATATTAACTTGGAGACTTTGCGCCCGCTTCGCGTTCCCAATCCCCCCGTTTCGCTTCAATGTGAATTTGCCAGCCGCGTAAAAGTTGTGGAAAGACTCAAAGCCACGCACCGTATCTCACTGGCCAAGCTGGACACGCTCTTCGCCGTCCTTCAGCACCGCGCCTTCCGAGGAGAGCTGTGATGTCCTCAAAGGAAACGGGCAACTTCAGCTTCCTCCAATCCGAATGGCCGCAGCTCTTTGCCGAAGGGCAAAAAGCTGAAGCACTGGTCGTTCCCAACCCGCGTACCGCCTGTTTCTACGCTCGACGGACGCTGGAGCTAGCTGTGGCTTGGCTCTACAAGAGCGACTCGGCGCTCAAGCTGCCCTATCAGGACAATCTCAGCGCACTCATCCACGAGCCGACCTTCAAAACTGCAGTCGGGCAGAAAATCTTCATCAAGGCAAAGCTGATCAAGGATCTTGGCAATCTGGCAGCGCACAGCCACAGGCCCTTGCAGCAACTGGACTCGATGACCGCAGTGCGCGAGCTGTTTCATGTCTGTTTCTGGTTGGCACGCACCTATGGCAAGGCCAGCAAGCCAGCGGATGGGCTGACCTTTGATCCTCTGCTGCTGCCGAAGACTTCGCCCGTTCCGCCACAAACGCTGGCCCAGCTTCAGCAGCTTGAATCGCAACTCGCGGAAAAAGACACCAAACTTACCGAACTGCTTACGGGTAAGGCCGCGCTCGATGCCGAACTGGAACGTCTGCGAGCCGAAATCGCCGCCATCAAGAAACAGAACGCGGAGACGCCGGACACCCACAACTACTCCGAGGCCGAAACCAGAGACTACTTCATCGACTTGCTCCTCAAAGAAGCGGGATGGCCGCTAGACAAGGAGCAGGACCGCGAGTACCCGGTTACGGGCATGCCCAACGAGAAGGGCGAAGGCTTCGTTGATTACGTCCTCTGGGGCGATGACGGCAAGCCCCTTGGACTGGTCGAAGCGAAGCGTACCAAGCGCGATGCTCGCGTGGGCCAGCAGCAAGCGAAGCTCTATGCCGATTGTCTGGAGAAGCAGTTCGGCCAGCGCCCCATCATTTTCTACAGCAACGGTTACGAGCACTGGATTTGGGACGACCAGAACTATCCTCCGCGTTCAGTGCAAGGCTTTTATGCGAAGGACGAGTTAGAGCGGCTGATACAGCGGCGAACCACTCGAACATCGCTGGGTGCGACCGAAATCAATAAAGGCATTGTGGAGCGGTTCTATCAAGAACGGGCAATCCGGCGCATTGGAGAAGCCTTTGAGAAAGACCACGACCGCAAAGCTTTGGTCGTGATGGCAACGGGCGCGGGCAAGACCCGCACGGTGGTTGCGTTGTGCGATCTTATGATGCGCTGCAACTGGGTGAAACGTGTCCTGTTTCTGGCAGACCGTATCGCTCTGGTGAAACAAACAACGCGAGTCTTTACGCGCTTCCTGCCGTCGGCATCAGCCGTGAACGCGATGGAGAATCCCGAGCAAATCGCGGAAGCGAGAGTGCTAGTTTCCACCTATCCGACCATGCTGCGCCTAATTGACGAAACCAAGGACAACAGGCGGATGTTTGGGCCGGGGCATTTTGATCTGGTCGTTATCGACGAAGCCCATCGCTCCGTGTATCAGAAGTACCGCGCCATCTTCGAATACTTCGACTCTTTCCTTGTCGGGCTAACCGCGACACCAACTGACGAAGTAGATCACAACACCTACAGTCTTTTCGAGCTGGAAGATGGCGTGCCAACGGACGCCTACGGCTTGGAAGAGGCGGTGCGGGACAAATTTCTCGTCCCACCGAGAGCTGTCTCTGTGCCGCTGAGATTCCAGCGAGAGGGCATGAATTACGACCAGCTCAGCGACGAGGAAAAAGAGCGCTGGGATGCGATTGAGTGGGACGAAGACGGAGCTATCCCGAGGACTGTCGAGCCGGAAGCGCTGAACCGATGGTTGTTCAATGAAGACACCGTGGACAAGGTCTTGGAGCAACTGATGAGATCGGGCGAAAAAGTCGCCGACGGCGACCGCTTGGGCAAGACAATCATGTTCGCCAAGAACCATGCCCATGCACAGTTCATCGCCGACCGTTTCGACAAGAATTATCCGCACCAAAAAGGTGTGTTCGCGCGAGTGATTGATTTTCAGGTTGAGTACGCGCAGTCGTTGATTGACGACTTTTCCAACCCGGCGCGCGCTCCGCATATCGCAATTTCTGTGGACATGCTGGACACGGGCATTGATATTCCAGAAATCGTGAATCTGGTGTTCTTCAAAATGGTGCGGTCGCGGACGAAGTTCTGGCAGATGGTGGGTCGCGGAACGCGGCTACGGCCAGACTTGTTCGGTCTGGGGCGGCACAAGCGGGAGTTTTGGATTTTTGACTACTGCCAGAACTTAGAGTTCTTCAGCCAGAACTTGGGGACGACATCGGGGGCTACGAATGAGTCCCTCAGCAAGAAGCTCTTTGCCGGGCGCGTAGAACTGATTACCGAGCTGGACAAGCACGACGCGGCGGTGTCCACAGGTAGTTTGCGCGGCGAAGTCGCGGAGCGTCTGCGCCAAGAAGTTGCGCAGATGAACGTGAACAACTTCATCGTCCGTCCTAAGCGGAGGCTGGTGGAAAAATACGCGGATGCCGCGGCATGGGAAGCCCTTGGCGTTGATGAGAGGAACGAACTGGTGGGCGACGTGGCTGGGTTGCCGTCGGAACTGGTGGACGAAGACCTAGAGGCAAAACAATTTGACTTGCTGATGTTGCGCCTACAGCTTGGTCTATTGCGCCACGAACGGTCGTTTACCCGATGGAGTGAGGATGTTCGCCAGATCGCGGGCGCGTTGGAGGAGAAAGCCAGCATCCCGATGGTACGGGCGGAGCTGGAATTGATCATCGAAGTGCAGACGGATGAGTTCTGGCAGGACATTACGGCCTCAATGCTGGAAGATCTCCGCAAGCGGGTCCGCAGTCTGGTTAAGTTCATTGACAAGACCAAGCGTCAGAATATTTACACGGACTTTGCGGACTTGATTGGCGAGGAGAGTGAGATCGAGTTGCCGGGATTCGGCACCGGACATGACGTGGAACGGTTCCGTGACAAGACGCAGCAATTTCTCAGGGCGCATGAGAGCGATCCCGTGATTCACAAGCTGCGCTGGAACGAGCGGCTGAATAAAGCTGATCTCGACGCTTTGGAGAAAATTCTGGTCAAAGCTGGGGCTGGAACACCTGACGACTTGAGCAAAGTCCGTTCTGGTAGCGGGTTAGGGCTGTTTGTGCGCGAGATGATCGGCTTGGATCGAGAGGCCGCCAAGCGAGCCTTCGACGGCTTCCTTGCCGGGAAAAATCTAACCGCAAATCAGATTCAGTTCGTCAATCTGGTGATCGACTACCTGACGCAGAGCGGCTGGATGAGAGCTGCTCAGCTGTATGAGTCGCCCTTCACGGATTTCAGTCCGCGCGGCGTGGAGGGAGTGTTCGACTCAGATCAAGTAACACAACTGCTCGCGGTGCTCGACAATATTCGCCAATCTGCTGCCGCTTAGTTTTTTCCGTTCATGGCAGGCAATTCCTTCCGCCCCCTTCTCCCGCCCAGGGAAGCGTGAGCTGTTTTTCCCGTCGCCACATCCTACCCGACCAACAGTTGAGGGGATAGCTATGGGGGCGGGAAAAATTCACCCCTGTCGGTCGGGACTGGGGTTTGCGCGGGCGGCGCGGGGAGCGCAGGGGGAGCGGGGCGCTCGGGGCGTTGGCTGGAAGTTTTGAGTCCTTTACACTGAGTGAAGGCGGCGGCTCGATTCGCGAATCGAGATCAACAATTTGGCAATTAACGACATCGCGATGAGAACAACAGCGCACGCGGGCGTCTGATTGCGCAACTCCAAACTCGCCGCATGGTCGGATGCATTGGCGCAGTTGTATCGGTTTGGGCTGGGTATCGGTCCTGGAAGGGCGTAATAGATCGACTCGCGGCAGAAGTCGAGTTAACAAGACACGGCGAAGTAAACACGCAGCTCGTAATCCGGAATCATGGAGCAGACTTGCTGCTCTGTGCAGGAAGGCTCGGGAGCGATCTGGGTGAACCAGCGTTTACGAATTTTATTCGCACAGAGTTCGGCCCCAAGGATGGGCCGATACATGAAGTCCTTTTACGAATATCCGCTCTACCTCTCCGACATGCGCTGACGCTCAATTTCGAGTTCTCCTACGAAAATGCACACTCGCTACGCGGGCCGACGATGGGCGGGTTGGGTGATTTCATTTCGCTGTCAAACCGCTAGATGCCGCGTCTGGGCTTTGGGTTTCCTTCGACGACACTTAACGGGCGGTCTTCCGATGGAGGCCGCACCCATTCCGAACCCTAGTCCAGATTTTTAGTTGCGTGGCCTTGGCGCGGGTTGTGGTCGGATTCCCGACCGCACAAGGGGCGTGTTCTGATGGGTTACTCGTTGCCAGACTGTCTTCTCGCTGGCAGCGACCATGGTACATTTTTGTATCTTAGAATGTCTGCGCCGCATACGCCCGGCGGAATATTGACGCACTGGTAGGTTTTGGGTTTTTCCCTGGGATACTCAAACTCAATCAAGGGCCACGGGTGGTCCTCCCCGGAATACTTCGCAAATGGCACAGGCCCCGATTCGTCTCTTTTGGCTCTTGGCTGCGCGAATGCCCACGCCCGAGGGTGAGAGCAATTGCTGCAGGTGACCACAAAATACCCGGAAATCGGTAGATGCTCGTCCCTCATAAACAGGTTTCTTTCGAAGTGGTGTCCGCTGCTGTCCGATTCGTCCTCCGGTTCGCCGAAGACACGCTCAATCGTGAAGTCGGCATTGGGAATTAGGTCTCGTACCGAATAGCTTCTACTAAACTCGACTCCGTACAAGGTCGCTTGCCAAGCCACAACATCAACGTTGATCTGTTGTGCCAAGGCTTGACCCTCATTGAATACTCGAAGCTCGGGGCCACCGAACAGAATTCTCAGTTCGACTCCCAGCACCGGCTTCGGGCTTGATGGTACGGAAGGCGACGGGATTCCCACTCCTGGGTCTTGAGGGGCTTGGCGGCTCGGTGTCTGCGGATGTCCCGCTTGTTCGCCTTGATCGCGCTTGTCTGGCCACAGCCATCGTTCAACAGGGCGCACTACTAACACCGCCGCAACGAGAGTCAAAAGGGCAATAGGCAATGCCGCGAAGAGCAACTTGTCGTGCCTCGTCCATCTGCGTTCTCTGCGTTCAGCGTAGCCCCTTCGCCCAAGCTCCTCTTTGATCTCGACGCGGACTCCGACATCTGCCGGATTCTGATCCAGTATTCTTTGAAGCTCCTCCCGGCTGAGCCTTGTGTAATCCATTGGGCAAGCTATTTTGCCACGAGAGAGGAGGGAGGACGCCCGTTTTCGCGAGCGTCCCGCTTGTAATCAATCTTCCGAAGTGACTGCCGTTAGAATCTCGGCGCTAGTGTGCTGAATCCGTTCGAACGGTTCCTGTTTGCTCCGGGATTCGGTCGGTCGCGGATTGCAGCGGCTTCTTCCGCATTCAACATAGCGTAGCAAATCTCTGAGTGGACGCCGGTCAAGGCTGCGATTGCGGGATGCGTAATCACACGCCAAAGACCGGGGACGGCGAAGGGGCTGATTTTTATGACACTGGAAGATGAGACCGGAACTGCCCGAGTGATCGTCAAGCCCGATTTCTACGAGAAAAACCGCGCAGCGGTACTATATGAGAAATTCGTCTAGATATCAGGCATGATCCAGAACCGGGATGGAGTTGTAAACTTCATTGCAAAGCGGATAGGCCCATTGGCCGTCAGCGCCGCCGAAACTTCATCTCACGACTTTCATTGGGCCTCCGTATTTTTTCGGGACCAGCAACCAAGAAAAGTGAGACGAAATGAAGCCACTTCCACCCCCGCACGTTCCCGGCAAGACAGAGTCTCAGAGATTCGATAACGCCGTGCGTCAAGGCTCAGTGTATCCAAAGAAGAATTGCTGAAGCGCGAAACGCAAGAGAAAAGAACGCAGGACGTAAGAAGCGGGCGAACAAACCTTAACTCAACGGAAGTACTTTACGCAATGCTCCGCCGAGGACGGCTCACACTCCCTGCGTCAATTCTGAAATGCTGATCCCGAATCCCTTTGCAATCCGGTGCAGCATAGTCAAACATGGCTCTTTCTTGCCTGTTTCAAGTTCGCTTAGAAAACTCACGTTCATGCCGCCTGCCCGATAAGCGAACTCCTCTTGCGACCATTTCCGCTCCTTGCGTAATGAACGCAGCCGCTTCCCGAACTTCCGCCAAAGAGTAGTGGACACCTGCCTAGCATTGGCTATAGCCTATGACTTGCACAATATGCTATAGCCAAAGTTTAGAAAAGGAATCAGCATGAAACCTAAACCTGTTCGCGGCTGGCGGACCTACCGCGCGGTCGCCGGTAAAGTCGTCAAGGATGTCGAAATCTCCAATGACGAAATGTCCGCTGTGATTATCCACTTTCGTGACGGGACCCAATTCTATGTAGGAGTGCATCACCCAATCGAGTTTCAGGTCCGGCTGCAAAAACTGACGAAAGATGACATCCTGACCCTGCACGCCTATCCCCTTTACAAAAAAGTGAACCGCTGACGATTCCATAGCATGGAAGTCATCGCCAAGGGCTTCGGCATTTCGCTGGCACAGCTCGTCTCTCGCCTCTAAAGCTCCCTATTTCTGCTGAACCGGAGTGGTGGTCCTAGTAATCACTTCCTCTCTGGGCTACCCTATGTTCGCCCAGCAGATGAAACCAGTATTTGCCATCGCAGCTCACGTCAATGTCGGCCCCAGCAAGGTCAGTGACAAGCCCGTCTCCCGTGGAATACCCGCCAAAATGGTATCTGTACTTTTGCCGAAGATATTGTGGCTTGCACTCTGTCTGCTTAATGGCGATCCGGCGCACGCGACCACAGTGATTGCGGTTGTAGAGGGGACATCCGTATACATCGGCACGGACAGCCAAACTGTGCCAAGCGGCACGATATGCAAGCTTGTCGCCAGCGAGCGGTTTGCCGTCGGAATGGCTGGGCACCTCGCCGACAGTAGTACAACCTTCAGCGCAGCCCGCAGTGTCATGCTCGGACTCGCAAAAGCACGAAGTCTCCAGGCTGCCATTGATTCCGTCATTGACAGTCTCGAACCGCCGCTGAAGCGAAGTCTGGAATGGGGATTCAAGAATTCTCCTGACGATTATGCGCAAGAACTCCAGCATGGGCCTCTTGTCTTGAGTTTGCTCGTTATTGGAATTGAAAAGGGAAGGCCGCAAATAGTCGTGCTGTCCTGGACAAGTGAGAAAGGAGACATGGTGCGCCAGCCGGTTCGTCGTTATGGCGAGAAGGGGGCTTACGACGCGATTGGTAGTTTCGACCCTTTCGTCCCCTACCTGCTTGCGCATCGGGGGGAGTGGGAATCCTGGGAGCCAGTGGAGCGAATCCGGAAGGCTTTGCAGGTTATCAGCGTGGCTACTCCAGAGATCGTGGGGCCGCCCTTTTCGATCTTGCAAATCAGTCCAGCTCGGGGCGTCAAATGGATTGAGCGTGGCCCTTGCGAAACAGAGAAACATCGCGAACATCACGAAGGCGGACAACCGTAGAGGGGGACGAGTTTTCATCGTTGCATCATTGGAACCAGACTCGGTATTTGCTCATTGCTGGTTTTCCTTTTTCTAGGTTTACTTCCAACTGAATTGCCATTTGCTTAATCTAGGTTCATGTTTTCGACCGCGTAAACACTGCCCCAAACAGTCCCACTGCCCCCTAGGTGCCCTCAACCGGGCCGCAATACATAGCCCAGATTGCCTCGTACAAGTGGCCGCCGTCGCCATCCTTTCCCGAACTCCTTGCCAATTGCTCGCGCAGAAGCCTCTTCTCCTCATCGCAGCCTGGACGTGCGAGCAGCGCCGTGGCCCATTGGAACCACCGCATGGCAGCCAGATTGCTCTCGATTACTGGCCGCCCAGCCGGATCAAAAGTGGTATAGCCTTTCCGGGTCGAGTCTTCCAGTGTCCGCAATCGCGACTCTAGGTTGCTCATATCGTCTCTGCTCTCATTGCTTCATGCCGCGCTTCTAGCGCTGCGATCCGTTCCTCGAAATTTCCGACCGACAATGCTTGCAAGATTCCACTCGCCAAATACGCACAAGCATTCGCAACCCTCGGCTCGATTTTCCCGCCGTGAACTTCGCTGAAGACTTGCCCCAGCGCCCGCAAAACGTCTTGCACATTCTGAGGTTGCGCGATAGGTTCCAGTTCTTCGTGGTTGAAGCGAGCGCGCCGCCTCCCACCACGCATACCAGCCGTTGAAGCGAGGCCAGAGTGAAAGTTGCATTTCGTCTTGCCCAGCATCGGGAAATTCGGGCACGGCTTTCCCTTTCGCGTGAGCGCGGAGCAACGGCGTTTCACTACGCGTGTCTTGGCCTCGCCTCGCGTTAACCGCGCGCCTACAGGCTCAGCGTTGAAAGCGCTCGTTTCTTTCTTTCTTTCATCCTCTGGCTGTCTCATTTGTCTAAAATTGGACTCGGCATGCCGTTGCCGTCCGACCTTGCGAATCTGACATGGACCACTGCACGTCCCGCCTGCTGAGCTGCTTCAATCACTGCCTCTGGAGTCGCAGGAAGCTTCTCGCTGTGAATGACGACAAGTGGAGACTTAGACCGCTCCCTCGTTCGCAACAATTCCAACAGTTGCTCGGCGCTCATAGCTCGCCTTCCACGCGGCATCCCGCTCCATACCTGGCGCTCACCATCTTGACCTTGACCCTCCATCCGTCTCAATTCACTGTAGGCTTTCCATCTTTGCTGTCTAACTCTGCGAGTACTCCCTTGACCGCTTTCCGCAACTGTTCGTCCGTTCGCAGCATGCCCGACAACAGCTGGATGATCGCTCGGTTCAGGGCCTCCTCATCCTGCGGCACGATTTGGTTGTTCACCGTCACTGATGCGGCCAAGCCTTTCAGCAAGCCCGTCGCTTCCAGAAAACTGCGTGCGGCCTGGACTCGGCTCGCGCTCGGTGCTTTCTTGTTCGACGCAACCTCGCGCAATACTTCGACGGCCTGGAGAGTACCTGACCGCAGTTGCTGGGCTGCTGTTTCGAGAACATGATCTCGCGCCCGCTGGTACTCGGAGGCGAACTGAGGTTCTTTCAGCCAGCGGTGCAAAGTGATCTCGTGGATGCCGGCCGCTTTCGCGGCTCCCTTGACCGTGGGAAAAGCGAGCAGGCATCCGATGGCTAGTTCCTTTTTCCTGCTCCGCTTCTCTCCGTGTCCGCCGATTCCGGCTGGTTTGCTTAGCATCTGTACGCTCCTGTTAGCACGCCGCTGTCCTCCGAGGATGCCGCACCCGAGCGATTAGAGGCTAACTGGCTGCTGAAAATAGCGGTACGCCAGCCAAAAGCCGCGAGTTCTTCTTCGTCCTGCGGCCAGCGGAGTTCTTTGAACGTCGGAGGTTCCCAAACTGAAGAATTAAGCTCTTGAGTATTAAGGGCTTCTGAAACTTGACACTCCACTACGCTGGAGCGTGTAGTTTTGCCGCGCGTATCAATTTGATGATTCTCCGAAACTTCACACTCTACTGTGCTGGAGTGTGCACTTTGCTGACACTCCACCCTAGTAGAGAGAGTAGTTGACTTAAGTAATCCGGCTCTGGCTTTGGCTTCGGCCCTCAGAGCTCTCTCGGCATCGCGTTCAAGCTTGAGTGCGTTATGGCACGAGGTGAGGGTGGCTTGAAATTGCTCATTCTCCCAATCGAATTGATAGCGTCCGCAGGCGCGAAAGCTTCCATTCTTGGCGCGGGAGACTTTCAGCAATCGGAACCGTCGCTCAAGCTTGGTGATGACAGCAGAGATCGTCGTATCGCTCGACTTACCTGAGTACCGACGCAAAGCCGCGTAACTGATTTCCGCTTCTCCCGTGCCCGGATCGGCAAAACAAACCAGAGCGGGCAGCACGGCGCGGGTCGCATCGTCCAGAGATGCCCAGAAACCGCTGCGAACGAGATACTCGAAAGGGAACAGCGAGACTCCTACCCGTCCGCTATGCCAACGCTCTGACTTGATGAGCTTCTTCCCTTTCGCGATGGTCGGCACATCCCAACGCGCACGTATCCAGTCAGTCGCGTCCAGTAGAGCGAATCCCTTGTGGGCGATGACTAGATCCAACGTCGATAGTGGCCGCCTATCGCAGACGTAACAGGTAGCTTTGTTCCTGCGAAAGCTGATCGAAGCCGTGCGGTCGCCATTCTGATGGTGCTCGGTGCGCCAGCAGTGCGCTGCATTACGACCCGAGAGTTTAAGCCCTAGGGCTTTCGCAACTTCTGCGATCAGGATTTTAGACCGGATGAATTTCATGTCTGGTAGATCACTCCTAAGTTCCCGCTTCGCGGAATCATCAGCCATGTGGCTGCTCCGGCGATTCGCCCCGAGCCACGCGCAGCCATTGACGGGCCAACTCCAAGCGCGAGGATTCATCTGGGCGATAGTGGTGGCTGTTCTCTGGCTTCTCTCGCCGCTCGCCTTCTTGTTGTTGCTTAGCCACAGGCTTGGTCCTCGTGCTCGCGGAGCCACATTTCGACTGCGGACCACCGGAAGCGCGTGTACCTACCGAGTCTGACAACGGGTAGTCGATCCAGTGTCCGCGACCTAGTACGCGCTCGTACCCATGACTCTGGGACGCGCAGGCGGGCCGCTAGTTCTTGGACCGTGAGTAATTCGGTAGATGTTTCTCCTAGAGCCGCGTTTGGGGACAGTGTTGGCGCAGATGGACGTGTAACTGATTTGTCCTCAATCAGGTGGAGAGATAAGCTATTCGCGGATTCTCTGCTCATCGTGCTACCTTCCCGCGTTCCATACGCTCTATTTCTTCGACGGGGATCATGAGCCGCCGCCCCAAACAAACGGCCCGCAGCTTCCCGTCCCGGATCGACTGGCGCACGATGTACCTGGAGACGCCCCAACGCGCTGCCACTCGGGAGATGGAACGAAATAGAAATTTGGGCTCTACGCTTTGTTTCGGCATCACGAAAACCCCTCTCGGAACTTAACCTTTCTTTCAATATTTTCAGTTCTAGACAATCCTTTCGATTTTGTCTACTATATTGCTTGCACTTCATATACAGCATAAGCATAAGCAATAATACGATGACCGCCAAACTCAAGAGACAACTCCAAAAGCTGAACACATCGAACAACCTCAGTTCCCTGACGCTTGTAGTCATGGCACTCAATGGGGACAACACGCTGCTGCTCCGAGATTCGGAGGACCGCGCTGCTCTGGTGCGCTACGTTGAATATTGGAAAAACAAAGCGAAACGCCTCACAGTAGAGGATGCTGAGCGATTCTCACTCTCTAATCTGGAAAGAGTGTGGAAGTGGAGGCTGGCACCGATGAGTGGGACATGGAGCTGGGCACTACCGGGCCGATGTTGGCCGGAACCGAGAACCGGCGCTTACTGGCATCCTTCCCCGACTGGCGAGAATTGCCGCGACATAGCTGCGATGTTTGCAGGAATGCTCCTGACAAACGCGTTGCGCGCCAAATTGTCCGATGGGCCTTGCCAGCGCGACCGATGCAACAAGTGGTTCATCAAGCGGCGGCCAGATCAGAAATGTTGCAGCCGTAGATGCGGCGCTATCGTAAAAACCGCTGAGCGCGTAAGTGATAAGCGTGAGGATGAGAAGAAAGCAAAACTGAAGAAAGTTCACGCTGCTCATCGGAAATGGAGAAAGTCCGCGACCAGCATGGACTGGAAAACGTGGGTCTCGAAAAACACAGGGTTGGACCAGAGGTTTTTGACCCGCAATTTCACGAAGGACGGGCGTGCCAAAAGGCCCGACTGACGCGGGTTATCAGAGTGTAGGTGTGAATTGAAAAGGAGAAAAACACGATGAAACAACAACGACGCCGAAAGCAAGCGGGCACCATTACCCACTTTTCTAGGCGCTGGTACCTGCGATACTGGGAACGGAGGGTCGAAAAAGGTGAACTCAAACGCAAGAGGATGTCACACCTTCTCGGTCCAGCAGAAGGCCGAGAAAGGAAGCATCCGCCAGACGACATCAAGCGCGCAGCCGAGCGTTTCATGTCGAATCTGAACAACTCAGCGATTCAGCCCGAGCACGTCACCACCTTGTCCGATTTTGTGGAAAACGTCTATCTGCCCTGGGTCGAGCAGTTCAAGCGACCGGCGACAGCGAAGAGTTACCGCGACCTTTGGGAAGATCATCTCAAACCCGCTACGAGCCGTTATCGCAAGTCGCTTAAGGACGTGCGGTGTTTTGACGCGCAACAGTGGCTCGATCAAATCGCCAGGGGAAAGAACCTCAGCCGAAACTCGCTCAAACACATCAAGAGCGCTCTGAGTGGGATCTTCACGCTCGCCAAGCAACAAGGCTACTTCGATGGTGTCAATCCTCTGCAAGGCACCGCGATAAGCCCTGCGGCCAGCGAGCCGGAAGAAACCCACGCTCTTTCCTTCGATGAAGTGCAAACGATTTTGAACGTCCTGCCTGAACTTGCTGCTACAGTTTTCTCGGTGGCCGCATTCGCTGGCTTGAGGTTCGGCGAGTTGCAAGGTTTGAATTGGGAGGACTATCGTGACGGGGCACTCTGGGTTTCGCGTTCGGTCTGGAATGGCCACGAGAACGAACCGAAAACGCGCAAGTCGAAAGCGCCTGTCCCAGTCATCAGGCAACTCGCAGCGCGCCTCGACATGTACCGCTTGCGCGCCGGGAATCCGCTGAGCGGCCCGCTGTTCGCTAATTCCGTGAAACCCATTAGTGGACGCTTGAACCTGAACAACCTGCTTGGCCGCGTCATCCTGCCCGCGCTGAATAGGTGCGCGGTTTGTGGACTGAGCGAAGGCAGGCTGCATCTCAAGGCGAAAGAGCCTCACGATTTCCAGCGTGATGCTCGCTATCCGCAGTGGCGCGGATGGCATGCGGCGAGGCGCGGCCTGGGGTCAAACCTGTATCATCTCGGAGTGCCTCCCAAAGTGATTCAGGCGATACTCCGTCACAGCAACGTGTCGGTCACGGAGAGCTACTACATCAAACCGATGGGCGATGACGTACTGAGCGCGATGGCGGACCTTGAGGAGAGAGTCGAGCAGCAAATCTCTGCTCAAGACTTAAAGGACAGTGCGTTGGACAGTAAAACCGCTTCAAGATCACAGCCCGAAACGGTAAACTAGTATGTAATCTTGAGGTTACGTAGCAGTGGCCCCGTAGCTCAGTTGGATAGAGCAGCGGTTTCCTAAACCGTTGGTCGGCGGTTCGACTCCGCCCGGGGCCCCCACTGCCTGAACTCGGCTGCCCTTCTCTTAGAGACATCTGCTAGTGAACCGGCGCCGGTTGCGGAGTCGCCTGCGGCGCTGGACTCGAGAAGTTCACTTTCGGAACCTCGCGCGACGCAGGCGTAGCCTCGAAATACGCTTCATTCGGTTTAAAGCCTGCGATTCCCGCAAAGAAGCTGTTGGGAAATTGCTGCACGTAAGTGTTGTAATCGCGAAGTGTGTCATTGTAGCGCTTGCGCTCGACGGCAATGCGATTTTCCGTGCCTGCGAGTTCATCCTGCAGGCGCAGGAAATTCTCGTTCGACTTTAACTGAGGATAGTTTTCGACAACAACGAGTAAGCGCCCGAGCGCTCCATCGAGCTGGCCGTTGGCTGCGATCTTTTCCTGCGGTGAACCAGCAGAAAGCAGCGCGGAACGCGCCTTTGCAATATCGCCGAACACCGTCACCTCCTGCTGCGCATATCCTTTCACCGTCTCCACCAGGTTTGGGATAAGGTCCGCGCGGCGTTGCAGTACGATGTCAACCTGCGACCAGGCTGCCTTTACCGCTTCGTTCTTGCTGACCAGCGTGTTCTTCACGCTTACGTACTGGCCAAAAACGAAAAGAACACCCAGTAATACGATTGCGATGATTACGACAACCGCGATCAATGCCTTGCTCATGAGATTCTCCTGTCGATCGGGTTCCGCGACTCTACGCCGAGCCAGCGGTGCCCGAGTCCAGCATTCTATCAACTGCCGCGGTTACATGTTCTACCGCCGCCAAATATCGTGAGAAAACTTCTACCACATTGAACTTCTTGCGCTCCGATTTTCGCTCTCGAATGTCCAGCACCTGCAGGATGCCGGATGCATCAAATCCAATCTGCTTCGATAATCCCTGCACAGCCTCGCGCTTCCCTGCCGGCGCTTCGTGACCTAGCACAATGAGGGCGTGGCGAAACAGAGTAGCAAACGACGAAACGGATCGCAGCAGCACATCCCATAGCCTCGAGTCGCTGCCCATAGCGAGAATCAAATGCTGGCGCAACAGCGCGAGTTTTTCCCTCAGCTCGTATTCCACCTGGGTACGGTGCAAATTCGCTGAGATCGAAAGCTTCTGCACAACATCTTCGCCAAACAACACTCGATGGTGCTGTTGCATGTCGAGCAACTCAATGGTGAATACATCGGTCGACCGCGCGATCTCGTCGTGAGTCATGAACAAAGGCGGCGGCTGGTTCTGCTTTTCCCACCACTTCGCGGCCGGGGCGAGAGCCTGCAATGCCGCGAAGGAGCTGTCGCGAAGCACGCAAAACAAATTTATGTTCGAAAACTCGGGATGAAAGTCTCCCGCAACCGCCGATCCAAATAGGATCACGCTTTCTAGGTTCGCACCAGCCGCGCTTCGCAGCCGGCTCACAAAGTCCGCAATCTTTTCTTCATGAACCATCGCATTCAAGACCATTGCACCCTCGCTTGCTACCAACTACCGCTGGAACCACCTCCGCCCGACATGCCGCCACCACCAAATCCGCCAAATCCGCTTCCACCGCCGAATCCGCCTCCACCACCACCGAATCCACCGCCTCGGCCTCCACCGCCAAATATTCCGGAAAACAACATCCAGAACAAGACGGTGCGCAACGGCGTGAAGAGGACAATCAGAATCACAATGCCGATGAGCACGATCCCACCGAGCGATAGATGTCCCGATGGCTCCTGTTCCGTGGGTTGGATTGGTTCTTCGGGCTGCGCAGTCGTAAGCTGAATCCCGGAGTCGTCGGCGATGACCTTTGCCACGCGCGAAGTGACGAGAAGCAGCGCCTGGCTATAGTTGCCACTTCGCATGAGTGGCACGGCCTCGCGCGCAAACCCACCTGTCTTCCCGTCGGGCAGAATGGGCTCCAGCCCATAACCAACCTCAATACGGTCGCGACGGTCGTCGATGGCATACAGGATCAGCACTCCGCGGTTGGTCGACTTGGTTCCGAGTCCCCATTGCTGAAACAGAGCGACCGCGTAACTTTCAATATCGGACCCATCGAGCGACCGCACAGTAACCACAGCGATCTTGGCGTGCGCTTTTTCGTCGATTTGCCGACAGATGTCATCCATCTGCGTGATTGTGTTTTGATTTAGTACGTGGGCAAAGTCATTGACATAGTCGGTGGCTTTGAGTTGCTTGACCGATTCGGCGCGCGTGGCAACAGCCAGGAGCACGGCACTGGCCAGAACCAAGCACAATTTCGTTCGCGCTCTCATCGGAAGCCAAATTGTACAGGACGGCACCATACGAGGATGGTGTAACGGAAAGCATATAAAACAACATCGCGCGAGCTTAGCCCGCGCGATTCTCTCGATAGTTCGAGATGTTTTACTGGTTAACGCGTAGCAGCATCATCGTACCACTCTCGATTTTTACGTTGTTCTTGTCGGAAATCATCAAAGAACCCTGGCTCGAGTTCGATGCTGGCGGGGTGAGCTTGAGATCTGAGATTCCAATCACGCCCTCGGTCTGGGCCGTAATGGGAGGCCGCGCACCCGCGCTGGTTTGGGAGTCGCTCGGCATGCTGCCGCTGGTTGAGGCGGAAGCCGACGGGGACGATGGCGACGATCCTGCCATCCCGGGACGCCCGGCTGAATTTGCGCTGGCACCGGAGGTGGGTTCTGCGGCTGGGCTAGTTCCATTTGTCGCACTGTTCTGACTATTCTGCGGACCGTTATTATTCTGCTGGCCAACGATGGCTTGAATGGACATGGGCATCGTCATTTCGGTGCCATTTTTCGCGACAGCGTGGTCAAACATGATTCCGAGTTGTGATTCCTTCTGATCTTTGCTTCGCGCCTGCGCCTCGGTCACGTGGCCCATCACCTTGGTATCTTTGGCTACGATAACCTCGCCGCTGTTGCTTTTCATATCCTGTGTGACCTTTGCGACTACCTCATCGCCGGTTTTCGCTTTTTTTGCGTCAATGGTCTTCGTCAACGACACTGGAAGGACGCTGCCTGCAGCAATGCGCGTGATGTGCTGTGTTTCAGGCCCTTGCGCTTGGGGCAATTGCTGCGCTGAAGGCGAACTCGCGGGGTTCGAAGGCGGTGAACCTGGTGGCGGTGCTGCGTTATCCTGAGCGACCGCGACTGCCAACAGCACCGCGCCCGAGAAAATGCTAATACAAACCGTTTTCATAGACCTACTACCTCCTTTTGAGAAATCGAATCTTTCTCGGCTAGGGCGCGCAACTGACAACCTTCCCTTAATTCGATGCACAATCGACGGCATCAGTTTGTGTGATTTTGCTTTTCATGCCAACCACGGATGGCTCCGATTGCAACTTAACTACCATGAAACTCCATCGCCTCTCCTCGGTGTCACTCATACTTCTCGCATCGTCGTCGCTCCTCACCTTCACTGCGTGCAGCGGCAAACAGGACAATCCCAACGAAATCCGGGAACGTACTGCCCAGGCTACCGAGACCGTGCGGCGCGATACCAAGGCCGTTGTCGAGGGTGTGAAGGAGGGCATGAGAAGCGATAAGGCCATCAATATCAATAAGGCCTCGCGCGAAGATCTACTCACCCTGCCGGGGATCACGGAGCATGATGCAGACCGTATCATTGCTGCACGACCATTCGACGATGCCCATGATCTGGTTAATCGACACATCGTGTCGCAAACCGAATACGATAAGATTAATGATCGTGTGATTGCGGGTCACTAACGGCTTCTCTGTGACTTCCGGAGCAATCCTGCGCTATGATCAAGGGGATGTCTGCCCCGCGCCAGTACCACTCGTTCCAGACGGACGACCCACGCCTTCAGCCCATTCATGCCAAAGTTATTGCCGGCGAACGCCTGAACGCCGCAGACGCTCTCACCCTTTACCGCACCGGCGATATCTTGGCCGTCGGCTGGATGGCCAATCACATTCGCGAGCGAATGCACGGCGACAAGACCTACTTCAACGTCAATCGCCATATCAATCCAACCAACGTTTGCGTGGCGGCTTGCCGGTTGTGCGCCTTTGGCCGAAAGAAAGATGCGCCCGGTGCCTACACCATGGCGCTCGATGAGGCATTTGAAACCGCGGCTTCCGGGTACAGTGAGGCCGTCACTGAATTTCACATCGTCGGCGGATTGCACCCCGACCTGCCATTCCAATATTTTCTCGATCTATGCTCCGGCTTGAAGCAGCGCTTTCCGCAAGTGCACCTTAAGGCTTTCACCATGGTTGAGGTTGCATATCTATCGAAGCGCGCCAGGCTCTCGATTCGCGAGACGCTGGAACAGCTCAAAGCTTCCGGCGTAGATTCGCTGCCGGGCGGCGGCGCAGAAATATTTGCTGACCGCATTCGCCACATCATCTGCGATCACAAAATCGATGGCGATCAATGGCTCGACACCGCAAAACTCGCTCATCAGATCGGGCTGAAATCGAACGCGACCATGCTTTACGGCCACGTCGAAAATGACGAAGACCGCGTCGATCACCTGCTGAAGCTGCGGGCGCTGCAGGACGAAACCGGCGGCTTCCAAACATTTATCCCGCTGGCCTTCCATCCCGAAAACACGGCTCTGCAGCATCTTCCGAAGACTACAGGGATGCTCGACATTAAACAGATCGCGGTCAGCCGCCTTGTGCTCGATAACTTTCCGCACATTAAATCCTACTGGCAGATGATGACCGCTAAGATTGCACAGATCTCGCTACGCTTTGGCGCGGATGATATGGACGGGACGGTGATCGAGGAAAAGATTTATCACGATGCCGGAGCCACCACGCCGCAAGGAATGCGACGAGAGGAACTGGAGCGACTGATCTGTGCGGCTGGGCGGGAACCCATCGAGCGCGACACGCTTTATCGCCCTGTCACGCGAACCGAGACATCGGTTACTGTAGCGGTGTGATTGCGAGTTACTGAGTTGTTATCCAATATCGGTCAGACTTAGTTAAAGAATTCAATCATATCGGGCGCAGTCGCGGCGGCTCCGGGCAGGTCCGTCACGCCCAAACCTTCCATCATCAATCGCAGCGTGCTTTCGTGTTGATACAGCGTTGTCGATTGATATCCTGCCTTCGCCTTCGGACTGACAATCACAGCCGGAACGTGCCCACCGCCGTTCGTGACATCTGAGTCTTCCGCTTCATCGAAAACAACGATCATCAGCGAGTTTTGGAAGGATGTGCTTTCGAGCAGAGGGCTGATATTTGTCGATAGCCACTGATCGGCCGCCCCGAGTTGCTGATCCTCCGTGCAGGTGGTCATGCCAGCGGGACAATTATGCGCGTCGTCGTTGACGTTGGGCACGATGAACGCGTAATCCGGCAGAGTGTCATTCGCGATGTCCGTTGCGAGCTGAGTGAAGGGAACAATGTTGCTGGCCTGGCTGGGACTGCTCTGCACATCAGAAAGATAAACAAAGGGATCGTGGTGCTGAAGATAGGGCCCGTCATCTCCACCTAAGTAGCCAACCGAGGGCAATGACTCGGCGTAACACTTCCAGGTTTTCCCGGCAGCGGTCAACGCGCGGACTACATTGTCTTGAGTTACGACTCCGTTGTAAGCGTCACCTGCGCTTCCAGTAATCGACGTCCCTTCGCCAACCGTCAGCATAAAGTAATTCGGCAATGACGGATGTGCGTCGGCATAGTACTGCGTAGCCAGGCCGTTGGCGGACGCCAGCCCGTTCAGGTAAGGCATGCTGCTGTTTCCGATGACATCGCTAAAGCTATGATTCTCTTCCACGACGAGGAACACATGCTCAAACTGCGGAATGCTATTTCCTCCGGAGCTTCCACCGCCGTTGCCTCCGGTTCCTCCACCACCACCCGTTCCACCGCCACCTCCAGTACTGCTGCTCGCACCGGGGGCGCTGCCACCGCCGCAAGCGCTCTGCTGAACTACCGCAGCAATAAGACAAAAAGCGACAAGCCATTTGCGGATGCCAGGGTAAAAATTCATGGAACGCGAGCCTCGATGCCCGAAACGGCAATACTCGACACTTCAGGCAAAGATTGGATGGTAAGGAACTGCAGGGTGTTGCCGGCTAAGAGAGCGAAATGACCGGAGCGGGAACGGTTCCCTGCCTCCGGCGTTCAGAAGACCAAGAAAGGACCTACAACTTTTCGAAGAACTCACACGCCGAACAGGAAATGTAGATTCCGCCAGGAGTGCCGCGCTCGCGGTCCTTCATACGCTTGACGATGCGCGTCGACTTGCCACACTTCGGGCAATCCGTGCTCTTGCTGGTGTCCATGACCTTCTTACGATCTGCCGTTTTTGCTATCTTTGCCCCTGGTGCCATGATTCGTTTCTCCTGGTCGCAATCGCGCAGCGTACTCCGCCAAAACTTTCCGCAGTAGCTAGTGGATTGGATATTTCAGAATGCGGAAGAACTCATTAAGGCGCGTGTTACTTCTCTTCCGTGGTTGTTCCTGACTATTTTACAGCAAGGTCTACCGGATGTCTTTAGTCTGGAGTCTGAACTGTCGCGGTAGTGGGCCAAAAGTCTGTTGGTGACCAATGATGGTCACCAATCAAGCTTGGAGGCCTTCATTGCTGTTCTGTCAAAAACGACAGAATGGGTCGAAGTACATACGATGGCTGGGGCGATTTTCAGGACGAGTTCGACTAGCTCGTCTGGTTCGGCGTTTGTGTCAAAAATTGCAAATATGCTGGTTGGCACTACGCAGTTGTTGTGGGCACATTCGCACTCAATCAGCCACGGAGATAATGAGCTTGCCATTGGAGAGTGCTCATAGACTTCCTCCACAGTGGCCTCTGGGCAGAATGACCCCGTTTGCCCGGTCGTTCTACAGACAAATGCTATCGGAAGTCCACCCGTGGGCTGACATAGTGGACCTTCGTCTGTTTTTGATGGGGTTTGATGCCGCAGAACAGTGGCTTCTTTACATTTCGGGCAATGAAGTACGTATTCGTAGCGAAAGTTCATGGCTTACCCTCGCAGAACAAAAATTTGGGTGTCATATCCCGTCTGAAGTTGAAAAACATATTAAGTCACCAGTAATTCCTCAAGACTCCATGCATGATCCGTCAGACCAGCTTCCATCGCCGGAGTCACGCGCAACGTCTGGTGAATCCGGCAGAAATTGTACCAAGTAAAATACAGAGTCACAGCCGCTTTCAAATTCGCCAATTTCTTCGAGTAAGCATTCGTCAACCGAGTAAAGCGCCGCAAGTGCATCCGCAGGTTCAAGTTTGATCGCTCTACAAAAGACGTGCTGATATGTTCGGGATCGGGATTGCCAGCTCGCACCTTGGATATAACCCCCGCGATACGTGGTGGGGAATACCTCGCTTCGGAAGTATCGAACTGCCCGTAATCGCCAAACATTTTCGTAAGCTGCGCGAAGTCCACTTCGGTGCCAAAGCACTCCGGCACCGCAACGGTGTAATGGTTAAGTCCATCGGTTGTCAGTTGCACGCGATTTGCAAGACGGTGATACAAGTCCCACAAGAAAGCCCAGGTATCGGGTCGCACACGCTTCCCGACGCGAAAACAAGGAATCAGCTTTGTATCTGCGTCAATCGCAACGTAAATCCATTGATCGCCAACTTCGGGCGAATCTCCGCTGCGAACGTTGCGCCGTTTCTTCTGCACGAAAGTCCATATCTCATCGCATTGAATGCGACGGCAAGGAAGGGAGCGCATCCTCGCGTCCATCACTGTTTGACAGCGTTCTCCGGCTGTCTCCAGCAGGGCAAGAATCGTGTTCTTGTGCAAGCCTGTCAGGCGCGAGATTGCGCGGATGCTCATCCCCTCAAGCATCATGGAAAGCGCCTTCGCTGCGGTTTCAGGATCGGTATAGTGAGTACCGAGCTTCGGAGCGGATTCGGAGAACGTTGCTTTGCAAGAAGTGCAGCGCCAGCGTTGGATACGGCGCTTGCCGGAATACCCGAACCGTTTAGCGGTTCCGTGGTTACATCTGGTACAAGTCATGTGGTTTCTCCGCTTGCGTTGTGCGGAGAAACCAGCCAAAATAGCTTAGGGTCTGAGGCGTGGGTCACTCCGCGCTTTGGATTAGCCCCGCCTACGGTTCGAGCCGCAGACGGGGCGCTTATTCAGCTACTCAGGTTGTGGTGGAGGTCGGGTCATGGCCTTCTACCTGCCTTTCTGAAACGCTTCGCGTCTCTAGCGCGGGGCGTTTCGCATTTGCGTCCAAAGTCATTTCTTACCCTTAAGGCTTCTCTCGTAAGCATTCTCAAGGCTCGGAGGAGTGCCAATCGCCTCTTCAGTCTTGGGGATTGCTACGCTCAAACCCCTAGCCTTTACTCGAAAGAGCATCGCGTCAACAGGGCGCTTCCCGACCCATTTGTACTTAACAGATTCGCCAAGCCGTCGATCCACTTCGACCTCTTCCGAGTCTGCAAGCCTGTTTACAGTCGTAGTTATCGAAGCGGCAGGAGCCTTGTATTGTTCAAGCGGGAAACCGAGTTCCTCGACAGTTTTCTGAATCTCCGCAATCGTCATCCATTCCTTTCGCGATGCTCGCATAGCGGTCTTGCACACATCAGTCAAACCGCCAAGATCAAGGTCGATTGCAGGATCAACGGCCTCACCTTCATCGCAGAGTTCCGCGAACGCCGCAACTTTCTTCTTAAGTCGCGCAATTTTTACTTCGACATCTTCTCGTTCGGCGAGCAGCAGCGCGAGTGCTGCACGATGCTTCTTGAGTTCGCCTCGATAGTCAACGCGGGAAGTCACAACTGGAGAATACCTAATGTCTATCCGGAAGTCAATACAAAATGTAAATCAAGAACGCGAAAAATGGAATAAGGCAATTCAGGATGCCAGCGAATTACTGCGAAAGGTTGAGAAGCGAGCCGTTAGACTGAGAGGGGCAATTAAGACCCTTACCGAGTCGAGAGACCTTGGAGAGCCGTTTTCACAGCAACACGCCGATAACACTTAGCTAAGGACAGGTCGCCAACGTTTCAACAATTTGTAATCTCCGGTCTTCCAATCAGCCAATTCAGGCGTGACTTGGAAGCACGGCTGAAGCTCGAAGGTGAGCGCCGTTTTATCCTCAAACCGGATGTCTACGGCGTGATACTCCGGGGAAAGAGACAGTTCTACGTCGGCAATAATCTTGCCCTTGAGCTGCGGGAAGCTGAGAACTTTCCTTATTCGGCGGGAGCGGGTAACTTTATGGGCAGCCATGATCGCCTCGGTAACAGGTGATTTTGGTCAGGGCCGCGTTCGGTCTGAACACCGGGCGCGTCCCGCTTGCCGTTATAGCCTGTCTGGAACGGAATACGAAGCGAAAAGGGCAGCAATAATGAATTAGCCCATTACCACTGTCGCGGTAGTGTCCTAACACTGCGTTGCTGACTTGGTGGCGGCCTCGGAAAGTAAGGCCGCCACCCCGTCATGCTTCTTCCCCTTCGATTTCTTTACTCCCACCATAGGCGGCAATAGCAAGCTGTGCAAATGACACCGGGAGTTCATGTCTCTTAACTTTTTCTGTCAAATATTTCTTAAATTTTCCACCACCGATGTAATCGTCTCGCAACCATCGGCGGAATTCGCCTAGGGCTTGATCTGGATAGCACCAGCAATCCTGTGGATTGGATTTAGCTTGGGGGAAATAGTCCGGGTAATGATGGGGAAAGTGAACCCGACTTCCGTAGGTTTTCTCGAATTCATTCATCGTCCAATGTTCTGCCCAGCAACGGCCAACGCTTATATCGGGAACGAACTTGCTGTCTATCTGCATACCCGCTTGCCCGAGAGTTACAATCATGTCCGCCATTTCCTTGAAAATTCCAAAGTAGCCGTGCGGCACAGAGTTGTACGTCAGGGCAACGCGGTCGTGAAATTGTCGCCATGCTTCGGGTACGGCATAATTCGGGTCGTACCCAACCTGTGTATAGATGAAATTGCGGAGGGCAGTTCCGGCCAGTAACCGGAAGTTTTTCTTGGCCTGCTCTTTGACGTTAACTCCAGCATCAAAAGCGTAATATTCGAGAACAGCCAAACAGATAACATCCGAATACGCAAAAAACGTGCCACTTCTTTGCGTAATGGCGATATAAGGATGGTTTGGCACAACGAGTCCACGCTGGCCAAGCAAATCTTTGATGTTCGTGATCCGCGCCTTGGCTGGAGTATCGCTCCATTCCGACGCGATACCTTGGATTACGAAATGGTTAACGCCACACAAACGCGCTAGACCTCTTTCCGTAAGGAAGGGGGTGCCGTCAGATAACACGCCCATTCCAATGCCATCAATCTCGATCTGTTTCCCTATTCCGAGGTCAAGCACTCCCTGACGCGGGTCGGCCAGCTTAGTGGGCATTTTCACTGGCAACATGCTGTTATCGTTGGACATATCGGTGGCCACCTTTTGAGAATTCCAGCGGGTTTTGGCAGCTTTACCGGCCATTTCCGTTCGTTGTTCGGAAGGCAATTTTGCAGCCCTAGCATCGCCACCCAAGGCTCCACGCTCAACCGGAGTGAGCTTATTTTCGTCGCTCATGGACATATCCTTACACGACAGGCAAGCATTGTCAAATTATTTTGCTAAGCATATTGACTTTATTGTAGCTAAGCATTAGATTTGACTGGCAACAAAAAGCCCCGCCTTGGCGCTAACCAAGACAGGGCTTGAAACCATCGCAGCCGAAGCCGCAATGAGTCTCGCAACTTCATTATCCGGCAAGTCGGCTGTGAACTCAAGGAGTTTTCACGGTGACCTGCCACAACTGCAATTCGGCCTGCAAACGCTCTGGGAAGCATAGGAACGGCCTACAACGCTATCGCTGCCTACAATGCCTCAAAACCTTCACCGAAGATCACACGCGGCCTCTCGCTGAAATGCGCCTTCCGATGGAGAAAGCAGAATCAATCCTCAAGCTGCTAGTCGAAGGCATGAGCATTCGTTCAATCGAGCGAGTGACGCAAGTTCACCGCGATACGATCATGCGCCTGCTACTTCTCGCCGGGGAACGCTGTCAGCAATTGATGGATGCGAGGATGCGGAACCTTAACAGCCGCTACCTTCAGGTAGACGAAATTTGGTGCTATGTCGGCAAGAAACGGCGCAACGTGCGCAGCGGAGATTCGCCGGAACTTGGCGACCAATGGGTGTATGTGGCGATTGACGCAGAAACGAAATTAGTTCCTTCGTTTCGCATCGGCAAGCGCGTTCGCCCTGATACGTGGGCCTTCTTATGGGACTTGCATAAGCGTATCGCAAACCGCGTGCAGCTTACGACCGACGGCCTCAATCACTACACCGTGAGCGTACCTGAGTGCTTCGGCACTGAAGTAGACTTCGCGCAACTCACGAAGATGTTTGGCGACTTCGGGCAATTCGATGGACCCGATGCGAGGTACTCCCCACCACGCATCTCGGGGGTGTTATCCAAGGTCCGACAGGGCGATCCCGATCCCGAACAGATCAGTACTTCATTTGTCGAACGACAGAATTTAACGATGCGAATGGCGATGCGGCGATTTACGCGACTGACGAATGCCTTCAGCAAGAAGCTGTCGCACCTCAAGGCCGCTGTCGCGTTGCACTTCGCTTACTACAATTTCTGCCGTGTGCATTCCTCTCTGAGAGTGACACCCGGTATGCAGGCAGCTATCACGGATCACATTTGGTCTATGGAAGAATTAATATCCGGATGAAATACCTTATTGTGTCATCAATAGTGACATGCTATATTTCCCTCAATAAAAGGTCAAAATGGATACTTCCAATTCGCCTTTTATTCGCCTATAATGGCAAGTATGGCAAGTTCATCTTTAGCGTTGTCCCGGCCTATTTCTCCTTGGTTGGAAATGGGAGCATACGAGTGCTTGTGGACAAAGGCTAACCAGAGTTTCAAAAAAATTGCGGACCTTTTCCGTGACAGGCAGGATGCAGTACCGTCTGATTTTATTCTCCGTCCTTTCGCAGAGGAATGTGCCAAAGAAGCAACTGCGCTGCTGGGCCAAGCCCATGTTAGGCGCTTTGGTATTCGGGTGTACGGGACGGGGGACTATCCCGAAAGACTGCGCGATGCAAAATATCCCATAGAATTGCTGTATTTTCAGGGCTGGTGGGATTTACTGAGTACAACATGTGTCGCAGTCGTGGGTACTAGAAAGCCAAAAGACGCAGGTATCGCAGTAACAGAAAATATAGTGCGGCACTTGGTGAAGGACAACTATACGATCATGTCCGGCCTCGCGGCAGGAATTGACACGGCTGCCCATAAAACCGCGATTAGCTCTAAGGGTCGGACTATCGCCGTCATTGGCACGCCTCTATCCAAAGTGTATCCGATGGAAAATGCAGCATTGCAAAAGCAAATCGCACGCGATTTTCTGCTTATCAGTCAGGTTCCCGTCATTCAATACTCGCGCCAAGACTGGCGCACGAATCGAGGATTTTTCCCGCAACGGAACATTACCATGTCGGCACTAAGCGCTGCGACGATCATCGTAGAAGCGAGCGATACATCCGGTACGCTCTTGCAGGCCGCTGCGGCTATTCAGCAAAAAAGAAAACTCTTCATCTTGGATAGCTGCTTCCAGGATTCGAGTCTGACATGGCCCCGAAAATATCAGGGGCTGGGAGCTATTCGAGTCAGGAACTACGAGGATATTCGGAAGCACCTTGCCGATCCGACTCCAGAAAATTGATGAGCACACCCGTCCCGATCATTGGTATTTAGATCAGGATGACGAGTGTTATTACTTATTTGAATACACTCCGCGACAGCAACCGCCATACGACGCGATAAACGATCTAATTTTCAATCTCAAGAAGCCAGTAGATCGTCGGGGTAGGCCGGAATACTATTACAAAGAACGCGACATTGAGCGGTCTGGCGAGTTTTTGCGATCAGCCATAAACGACGAATGGTTGCCGACGGCCATACTGGTACCGATACCGTGCTCAAAGACAAAAGACCACCCGCTGTATGATGACCGGATACTCCAAATCATCAATCGGATGACGGCAGGTTTGAATTGCGACATTCGAGAGTTAGTGTTCCAAACTGAGAGCCTTGAGAGTTTCCACGGTGGGTGTAGGATGCCCCCGCATCAATTGAGGCAGTATATCCAGATGGATGAGGCACTTTGCCTCGGCAAGCAACCACGCGAAGTTACGCTGTTCGACGACGTGCTGACAACCGGGTCGCATTTCAAGGCCATCAAAAGCGTAATCCAAGATCATTGGCCCGACGTGCAAGTCTCTGGCATTTTCATTGCACGGCGTTATATTCCTCACGACGATGCCGAAGAATAGCAGCAAACGCACTGTTTAGAGTAAAAATCCCACTGCTGTCGGCTGGCAATCGTCTGGCCCTGATTAGGTTCCCTTTCTAGCGACTCACCCTACCGGGCCGTCTCCTTGAGCGGAGCAATAAAAATGCTCCTTTCAAGGGGACGAGCCCTGCCAAGGTCGAGTCCCAGAAAGGAGCACCTATGAAAGCACCCGAAGGATACAGGGAAGTGTTCTGTCGTTACATAACCAAAAACGGCAAGCGCATTTACCCGAAGAACGCTCAGTTCTTCCATTTCTTCGTCAAGGTTTCGGCCACGAAGAAGAAGTAGTTGAATGAGCTAGCCTTCCGACAGCACTCTTTCATAGCAAATCCCATAAATCTAGTAATAGCCTCGATTCTGCTGTACTGACTGTGGCGAATGAACATAGCTTTCCACAGACGGCCTAGCTGAGAACGGGTTTCCAACTTTTAAGCAGCTTGAAATCTCCGCTTTTCCAGTTCGCAAGTACAGGCGCGATCCGGAAGCACGGCTCGATAGACAGAGTAAGCGAAGTTTTGTCCTGAAAGCGGATGTCAACGGCGCGGTAATCCGTGGAGAGAGACAGTTCCACGCCTGTAACGATCTTGCCTTTAGTTTGCGGGAACCTGAGAACGCGCCGGTAGGGAACTTTCTTTCTACGGCGGGAGCGGGTAACTTTATTAGCAGCCATGATCGCCTCCAACACAGGTGATTTTGGTCAGAGCCGTATTCGTGGTTGCACACGGATGCGGCTCGTTTCCCCTTATACCCTGATTGCCGCTGGACGCAGAGCGAAAAGGCTAGGACCGCACTAATAGGACACCACCACTGTCGCCCTCGCGTTGACCCCGCTCCCCTGCCCCTGCTACCGTCATATGTTTGCCCTCCGGCACGCGCCCCATTCTGCGGGCGGCAAACCTTTCTGGCCGCCTCGTTCGCCGGATCGTTTCCGAATCTCGGTATCCATTCGTTCAAGGAGACTCGCAATGCCTGCCATCAAATTTCGTGGTGTCGATTTCATTCAATATGATTCGCTGCTCACCGAAGAGGAACGCCTGGTCCGCGACACCACGCGCCAGTTCATTGAGGACAACCTCATTCCCATCATCGAGGAATGCAACCGCGCTGGCCGCTTTCCGCGCGAATTGGTGAAGCCTATGGCCGATCTCGGATTCTTCGGCGCGTCGCTGAAAGGCTATGGTTGCGCCGGCATGGGCAATGTGGAATATGGACTGATGACGCAGGAACTCGAGCGCGGAGACTCCGGCGTGCGCAGCTTCGTCAGCGTGCAATCGGGACTGTGCATGTATCCCATCTACGAATTCGGCAGCGAAGAGCAAAAGCAAACCTGGCTTCCGCCCATGCAGAAGGGCGAAAAGCTCGGCTGCTTCGGGCTCACAGAACCCGGGTTTGGCTCAAATCCCGGCGGCATGCTCACACGCGCCCGCAAGGTGGGCAACGAATACATTCTCAACGGCGAGAAGATGTGGATCACCTCCGGCACGATCGCCGACGTAGCTGTGATTTGGGCCAAGGCGGAGAACGAAAGCGATAAGATTCGCGGCTTTCTGGTCGAGACCGACCGTCCCGGCTTCTCAGCAAGCGATGTTCACGGAAAATGGTCGCTGCGCGCCTCGGTGACTTCAGGGCTGTCGCTGCAGGATGTTCACATCCCCGAGTCGAATCTGCTGCCGAAAAGCGACGGCCTGAAATCTCCGCTGATGTGCTTGAATCAAGCGCGCTACGGTATTGGATGGGGCGCGATTGGCGCAGCCATGTCCTGTTACGACTGCGCCTTGCAGTACGCAATCTTGCGCAAGCAGTGGCGCGACCAGCCCATCGCCTCGCATCAGCTCGTGCAAGACAAGCTCACCTGGATGATCAGCGAGATCACCAAAGCGCAATTGCTCGCGCTGCAAGTCGGTCGCCTAAAAGACGCGGGCAAGGTCGAGCATCAACACATCTCTATGTTGAAGCGCAACAACGTCTGGATGGCCCTCGAATGCGCCCGCATCTCGCGCGACATCCTCGGCGCGAACGGCGTCGCCGACGACTACCCCATCATGCGCCACATGATGAATTTAGAGTCGGTGAAGACCTATGAAGGGACGCACGATGTGCATTCGCTGATCATCGGGCAGAGCATTACGGGGATTGACGCGTTCTAGATCCGCCCGGTCATTCCAAGTTTCCACACCTAGTGGGAGGGTAGCCTTTGCTTCTTCGGCAGAGCGCTCCGCCCGAATGCGACTGAAATGCGTTGCAAACCTCGCTAGTGGCGGCAATCGAGCTTCAACCTTCCTTCGTCGAAAATATGTTCTGATTTCGTAACACCGCCTAAGCCGCTTCCCGCAGGCTCTTCAGTCGATTCGCGGACTTGCATTTTATTTTTTGAATAGGTTCGCAAAATGCAAATCTCACCCAATTCCAATAAACAAGACGCATTGTTCCGAATGTGTAACACGATTCACATTGTTTTGAGAATTTCTCCTTCGTGGATTAGTGTTGCTGCCCATCAAGGGACGGTAGCCTTTTCCCCGAGGCGGCATTCCTCCGTCGCAGGCCCTGGGTGTTGTCATCAATACAAGAATTTAGTTAAGAGAGCACGTGTTTCGGAGCAGTGTGCTGTCTGCGCGAGACCTAGCGACGCGCGGGGATGCACTGGAATCTTGGAGGCCCTTGCATGAGAACATCTCACACCCTGTTGCGACTTGGAGTATTCATCCTTGTGGCTCTGCCGGCTGTCCAATGCCAGACTGGAGCCTCAACTCCGCCCACCGCCGCCAACAAAACGCCCGACGCGGCCAAGGCAGCCACCATAGTGAAGCTCGAGAATGCCCGCCTCGACGCCGTCGATTCCGACTATGCAAGCATGTCCCTCCAGGATTGTGTTCCAGGCAAGCCCGACCCCACCAAGATCGACTGCGGCGGAAAGGACAGCAAGGTCTACCACGTCAAAGTGAACGACAAAGACCTGAGGGCGCACCTCAAGCAATTCCATGTCGGTGACCATCTTCGCGTCGACATCAACGGCAACAACGAACTGCATGATCTCCGCGGCCCATGGTCCGTTCCTACCGACGACCTATCGAACGAGATATCTCCAGCCAGCAGATTTCTCATTCTCATCGCCTGTGCTCTTGTCCTTCTCGGATCGGCGGCACTCGTAACCGGAGGGGTGCCTCTTAAGTTCATCGTGGGAATGGACAATCGCTACAGCAACTCCAAATTTCAACTCGCCCTCTGGTTCTGGGTGGTGCTCTCGACCTATTTCGCTACCGTGGTGTTTCGCGTTTGGTATGCCGGATGGGACTTCTTCGGCAGCGTGAGCATACCGCAAAATCTGCTGGTGCTTTCCGGATTGAGTGCCATCACCTACGGAGGCGCGAAGGCGATCACCACCTCAAAGGTGAACGCTGCCACGAATCCTGCTCCCGTCGCCGTGGCCGTCACGCCCGCCACCAACATCCCATCCGTGGCCGTCGCCATGGCCGCTCCCGCAGATCCAGCGATTGGGGTCGTTGTGCACACTCCACCGAATCCGGCCCCCATGGCGGTTGCTGTGACCCCACCGGCCAATCCGAATCCCAAGAATGCACAGCCAGTCAACGGCGAGAACATCCTGACAGATTTGGTGCAGAACGACTTCGGGGGCTTCGACTTCGGCGATTTTCAGATGATCTTTGTAACCCTCGTCGCCGTTGTCATGTACAGCACGTTGGTCTACCACTTCCTGGGATCGATCCAGTTTCTAAAGACCGTCTCCCTGCCGGATGTAGATACCACAGTTCTGGCAGGCTTCAGCCTCGGCCAGGGAGCGTACCTGGCGAAGAAGGCCGGTGGGAATGTGGGCACTTCGTAGAATTCACGAGATGTGAAGAGTAGACCGCGCTGGAACCTCACAGAAGGAGTATCAAATGTCTCAAGACACTGCGGATATTGTCGGTTCAAAAGGAGCAAAGTTCACGATCACCGTGGCCACGGCATCGATTGCTCCAAACGGTGCAACATTGATTGTCTCCGGTCAGCCCGATCAAAGCCTTTCAGTCAGTGCCACGGGACAATTCGTCACGGTTCCAAGTCTTCCGTCGGGTGATTCGACCGTGTCGCTCGCGCTTGTTTGGCCACCCGGTCAGACACAAGATGCTGCCGTCGGCGTGGGAACCGTAACTACAGGAACAGCGACTGCAGCGGATCCGCCACCGTTCATCGACTCCGGACGCACGCCTGGCTTCGTAGCGCTATTTGGAGTGGGACAATGAAAAAATTCGTTCTTGTCTCAGCTGCTATCGCTATCGCGTCCTTGTGCTCTCAGGGACAGACCAACTCTGTCCCCGCCACGGCCCCCGCCTCCAGGGTAATAGATTTCTGCCAAGACTCACGCCCTGATGTTCGTGCCTATTGCAAAGACCTCAACGATCTCCAAGCGGCGGTAAACGGAGGTGCGACCAAAGCGGAGGCGAGGGAGTCTTTGAACAATCTCGATCTCACTCAGCCGGCTGCATCTTCGCAGTTCATTACCGCGACTTCGAACATTGTCTTGGCAAAGGCGCTGACGTCCGCGGTGTCGTCGAAGGCAGTCGCATCGAACGCGATGCAGGATGCAGGCCAGGCACGTCTTGATCGCCAAACTTCTCCCACTACTGATACCAGTGGCACCACGTCGCTAGTATCAAAAGCCGGAAGTTCAGAACTGCTCTCCATGGCGCTTAATACAGGAGCCTTGACCGAGTCGGTGAACGGCACAACCGCCACGCTTAACACGAACGCAGATCAGGTTTTCCGGCTGATTACCGGGAACGACCCCGACTGCACCGTCACCTGCAAAGGTGTAGGGCGGTTTGAAAGTTACGTCTTGAATCCCACAAATATTTCAGCCAGCCTTGATCTGGCGCAGCAGAGCACCAAAACCGCCGCCACCACCGGTCAAGCCAGTGGCGCCACCTCTACCCCCGTAAACAGCGCGACGATTCCGACCGGAGTTGGAAAGCTATCCGGTATAACTGCGCGTTACCAGTTATTGAATAAATTTGACCCCCGCAGCACCGCGTTCAAGACCAAGTGGCAAAATGCTGTGAGTGCGAATAAAGTCGGCGTGGCGGCGGTAACTCTTATGGGCGCAACCAATAGCGTTATGAAACTGGTTACGGCAGATGCAAAAGACTTTGTACTGGATAGGGATAAAATCATCGATACTGCAAAGAGCGATCCGACAGGAGTGGCGCTGGCAAATTTCTTCGACAATTACTTTTCGGATGCGTCACAAATAGTGTTAAAAGACCCGAGCATTGGGCCCTACATCTCACAAGTAATGCAGGACCGGGCGGCTTACCGCAAGGTATGGTTCGATGCACTGCAGACGGCGGCGGGAAACTTGTTCACCTTCGAGTACGATTACAACCGCCCTCTCAACCAGCCGATCACCCACAACTTCAAGCTGATTTACGCCTACGATTTTGCCAACGCTGGGATGCTTACGTTTAACGGCTCCGCGTCGTTGTACGGCACAATCCCCGCAGGCGCTAAGTATGGCCGCCTGCATTACGGTCAGGTGTCCACGGAGTACGACCGAACCGTCACTGGCACCGGCAAGTCTTTTCAAACACAACTGAGTTTGGCCGGGTACTGGCAATACCAGCCCAATCCCTCGGTCCTGAATATTCCCGCCGGTACGGTTGCACCCGGAACGGATATTCCTCTCCCGAATGGAACGCAGGAGTTCGTAGGCACGGCAGGATCGTTGTGGGTTACGCAGGCCAAATTCACTTTAAAAGGGGGCGGGAACGTTCAGATTCCGATCGCCGTAAGCTGGTCGAATAAGACTGATCTACTTCAGGGCAGCAAAGTCGGCGGGCAAGTTGGGATCAGCTATAACTTCTCGTCGCTCGCGGGCCTTTTTACCGGCGCTAGCAACCAGTAGGCTAAGCTGTAGGTTTCTCCCGCGGCGGTTCAACTGCCGTAAACTCCTCGGCGAAGCGCTGGCTGTACCTTTCCAGCAGCGTCCGCACGCGCTCCGGATTCGTCGACCGCAGAATCAATCCTGCGTGGTGATGCTTCTTGATCCGCAAGGAAACTTCCGGATCGTTATACCCCGAGGTATCCGGTTCCTCCTGCCGCGCCAGCGAAAGAATCACTCCCGCATACTCCTCACGCGTAGCCGGCAATTTGTAGCTTCCATCTTCGCCGGCAACTTCGATGAGAGCCCACTCCCGCCATAAATTAATTCCTGTCGCCGCCTCGACCATTTCGTTGATGTAAGCTCCGCCGACGCGCGCCGCACACTCGAGAAAGTAAAACTCGCCATCTGCATGCGATCTGATGAATTCCGCATGAGCCACGCCGCGCACCAATCCTAGCGCTTCGATTAAATCCCGATTAATCTTCCTCAATTCTGAATCCTCTTCGCTTCCGCGCGGCACGGTGAACGTTGTGAAAACTCCTCCGCCTTGCGCCACGTTCATTGGAGGTTTGCCGTACTTGCTGACATTGGCGAAGAGAACTTCATTCTCTGAGACCACCGAATCCACGTGATAAACCTCGCCGGGAACGAATTTCTCCAGCAAGTACGAAGACTGCTTGTCCCCCAACTGCTCAAGCGCGGGCCACAAATCTTCCGGGGAGTGGATTTTCTTGATCCCGATCGCCGACGCCTCCTGCCGAGGCTTCAATACCCACGGGCCCGCAACATGCTCAAGGTAGTAGCGAATGTCGTCATGATTCACTACTGGCACGAAATCCGGTACACGCACCCCGCGATCCAGCGCCTTCATGCGCATGGCCAGCTTGTCGCGGAAATAACGCATGGTGGTCAGTCCCATCCCCGGCACCCCGCAGGTGCTCGCGCAGAGTTGCGGCGGTCTCCATGTCGAACTCATCAAGCGCGACAATGCGATCAAGCTTCCGGGTACGAGCCAGATGCGTAACTGCATTCACGATGTCAGCCAGGGGAATCTCTTCAGGAAGGTAAAAAGTATCGTCGAGGCTTTCGCGAGGCCAGTCGGCAGCGCGCAGTTTCTCGGCCGTAAGCAGGATTACGTTACAGCCCTGGCGCTTGCACTGGCGCATGAATTCCTGTCCCTTTTCGTACGTCGTAATGCACAGAAAGGTCAGAGGGCGCGAGTCCGGCATACCTTGTCTTTCAACTGGCCTGTGAGAATAGCATGGGGGCGGTGACACGGCACGGAATTTTCTACTTCGTGAAAAGTCAAGTCTGGTTGCGGCTGATAGAATTACGGGTTACTAGAATCAACTCCATGAGTACAGTCTCTGCAGCCGGGGTTCCCGTTGCCCGCCGTTCGACGGGGATTCGCGTTTTTCTCTGGCTTATTTTAGTCATTGTGCTAGTCGCAATCGGTGTGCTTGTGTACGCCTACTTCGCCGCTCGCTCTGCCCTGCCCCAGCTGGATGGAAGCCTGCAAGTAAAGGGTCTTTCCAACGCGGTAAATGTGACCCGCGACGGCCATGGCGTACCGGCTATCGAGGCCGCGACTCTGGAAGATTTGTTTTTCGCTCAGGGCTATGTCACCGCGCAGGACCGGCTCTGGCAAATGGACGTGATGCGGCGCTTCGGGGCTGGGGAACTTTCCGAGATTCTTGGCGAGGGCACGCTCAAGGTCGATCGCGAGCAGCGCATTCTGGGCTTACGGGCAGCGGCTAAGAAATCTCTCGCGATGGCGAGTCCGCGTGATCGCTCCTACTTTGACGCTTACGCGCGGGGCGTGAATGCGTTTATCGACGCGCATGGTAAGCGCCTTCCGATTGAGTTTCGAATTTTGAATTACCGCCCGAAGCCCTGGCAGTCGGAAGATTCCATCGTCATCGCAAATCAAATGGTGAAGGACCTTAACTACTACACCTTCCCAGAGACGCTCAGCCGGGAAAAGATTCTGGCCAGGGTGGGACCGGAGCTGACTGCCGATCTCTATATAAACCGCTCCTGGCACGACCGTCCGCCCACGGTGATGCGGGAGGATCTTAACGATCAGGACACTCAAAGCGACTCCGACGATGAGGATGACGACGATGCCGGGCCGGACAACTCGGTGACGCAGCAGAAGGGTGCAGCCGAAATCCTGGCGCAGCGGGCATTCGAACACTCTCGCGAAGCGGTGAACGGATCGAACGACTGGGTGATTTCCGGAGCGCACACCGTGACGGGGAAACCGCTGCTCTCGAACGATATGCACCTGGGGCACCAGATGCCGAATCTCTGGTACGAAGCGCATCTTAAGGCGGCTAATCTCGATGTCGCGGGAGTGACGCTGCCCGGAATGCCTTACGTAATCGTCGGTCACAATCAGCGCATCGCCTGGGGATTCACCAATGTTGGGCCCACGGTGGCGGATGCATTTATCGATAATTTCAATGCGCAAGGCGCGTATCAAACTCCCCAAGGTTGGCAGCAGCCAGAGCATCGCCAGGAAGTTATTCATGTCAAAGGCCAGCCGGATATAACGCTGGATGTAAAAATCACGCGGCATGGCCCGATCGTCACCGACATCCTCCCCGGGGAAACGCGGCAGGTGGCGCTACGCTGGACACTCTATGACGGCCTGCATATGCCGTTTTTCGATGTGGACTCGGCGCAGAACTGGGAAGAATTCCGCAAGGCATTTTCTCAGCTCGATGCGCCTGGCCAGAACGTGGTTTACGCCGATGTCGACGGCAATATCGGATATCAAACCACGGGTCACGTCCCGATACGCGCCGTCGGCGACGGCAGTCTCCCCGTCAGCGGAGCGGACGACGCTCATGAGTGGACGAGCTACATCCCTTTCGACAAGCTGCCGAGTATTTACAACCCGCCTTCAGGAGTGATCGCGACCGCGAATGGACGCATCACGCCATATGGCTATCCGTATTCGATCAGCGCGGAGTGGGAAGCGCCGTGGCGTACTGAGCGCATCTATCACGTGTTGGAATCCGGACGAAAATTTGCCGCCTCAGACATGCTCGCGCTGCAGAACGACGTTCACTCGGAGAGTGATCTTTTTGCCGCCGAGCGTTTTGTTTACGCCATTGACCATTCCTCCAAGCCCTCGGCGCGCGCAAAGCAGGCTGCGGAGCTGATGCGCAATTGGGATGGACGCATGGTGGCCTCTTCGACACCGGCGGCGATTGCGGTTCGTTCGAGTCGCGAGCTCTCGCGCCTGCTGCTCGAACCCCGCCTGGGAGCTTCGCCGGATGATCCAAAGAAGCTGGCCGAAACTCTGAGTTGGAAGACGTACGATTGGGAAATGAGATCGGTGTGGCTGCAGAATATTTTGCTGCATCAGCCCAAGCGCTGGCTGCCGGAAAAATATTCGAACTACGACGAACTGCTGACCGCTGCAGTCGAATCTGCGGTGGATGGTCCGGACGCTCCGAAAGATCTCGCGTCGTGGCATTGGGGCGACCTCAACTCCGTGGAAATCGACCATCCGGTGCTCGGTAAAATTCCTCTGATTCAGCGATGGTCCGCGCCGGGAGTAAAAGAGCAGTCGGGAAGCGCCTACACCGTAAAGGCTGTGACCCGCCATCATGGGCCGTCGGAGCGCTTCACAGCCAACCTCGCAGACCTCGATCAATCGACTCTCAACACGGTCACCGGGCAGGGCGGAAACTTCCTCGGCCCTTACTACATGGATCAGTGGAAGGCGTGGTACGAAGGCTCGACTTTCACTTTGCCGTTTAGTTCTCAAGCAGTGCAGAGTACGGCTGCACATCGACTCGTGTTGGAACCGCGGCGATAGATCTTAGAAGAAGTCGACGGCTTTCACGTCGATAATTTCGCCCGTCACGACGATGGTTCCGGTAGTGATGTAGGTGTTTAAAAGCAGACTGTCAATTGTCGTGTCATAAACCCGCAATCGGCCACCCTGGGCGACGTATTCCACATAGCGGGTGGAAAAGCTCTGCAGACCGGTTGCATCTCCGTTGTCCGGTGGTATGACGACATTCCCGTTGGTGGTGTTGTAGATCGTCAGACAGCCGCGCACTTCCCCCGTCGGCGCATTCACGTTGCCGACGTTCGTGCAGGCGTGCGAGCCGATAAAAAGCTGGCCGTTATTACTCATATCGATGCGATTGTGATAGCCATCGGTGATTGCAACACTGCTGGTGACAGTCATCGAGCCGAGATCGAGAATGTCGAGGCGTCCGCAAGTTGTGGCGGCTGTCGTTTGGCCGGTGCAAGCGTTGTTAGTCAAGGAGTTTCCGACTACATAGAGCGTCGAGCCACTCAGGAACGCGATGGTTGCGCCATCGACGGGGACTGCGGCTCCCAAAGTCAAGGTGGTCATGTCCAGGGGCTGCACGCTGGCTTGCGGGCCACCTGGAGAGCACTCCGCGCCGCAATTAAGAATGTATGCCGTGGTGCCATCCGCGCTGAAAACTGCATAGGTCGGACGGCAACCCGCACATGCAGTCACGGTACTTGTGACCTGACTGCCAGTGTTCACCAGAAGCGGCGAGACTACCGTAATGACATCGGTGTCGTCACTGAAAACCAGCAACTGACTCCCATCGCCGCTCGACACGACGGTCTGAGCGCCGGGGACGCTAACGGTCGATGCGACGGCTCCGGACGAAAGGTTCATCACGATGAGCGCTCCCGGAGGAGCGCCGTTCAACGGGGCGTTCGGCACGGCTGCGTACCCGAAGCCAGACGAGAGGGCGACCATGCTCGTAGTCGGCCCAGGGAGTTGTATTCCCCCGGAGAGGGCATCTTTTGCTGTGGTGACGACGTTGACTTTATTGTCTGAGGTATCAAGAACGAGCAGAGTCGCCCGGTTCGGAGCGATCGCCATCAGCCCCGGCGCGCTCCCTGCGCTCACTTGCCCCGCCAGGGTATCAGTCGTGCCGTTAACGACGATCAGGCCGGGATTTGCCGTTGGACTGGCAACGCTCTGCGAAGCAAGAACACGGGTGGTTTGTAGAGTTGTTCCTCCGCCACACGAGAAAAAACTGAAACTGGCCAACACACAAACAAACAACAGGGCAGCTTTGTTCAAACGTCAGGCTCCTAACTGCAGGAAAACCAGAGATTTAGTGCGAAATAGCGGATTATAGCAGAGCGCCGCGATCACGCTTCCGCCCGAACGGGATCGAGTTAAGACTACCACCCATCCATCTCTGTGAGATGCCGTAGGCATCTCCAATCCTGTATTCTGATCAAATGGCTGGCGATTTTCTGGCACGAATCAAGCAAGCTCCGGTCCTATGCGACGGGGCTATGGGAACGCTGTTGTATTCGAAAGGCGTGTTCATCAACCGCTGCTACGACGAACTGAACCTTTCTCAGCCCGATCTGATCCGCGCCATTCACCACGAGTATCTCCAGGCAGGGGCCGAGATCGTCGAAACCAATACGTTCGGGGCCAACGCCTTCCGCCTCGGCCGGCATAGCATCGCCGACAAGGTCGCTGAAATTAACCGCGCCGGGGCTCGCCTGGCTCGAGAAGCCGCCAAGAGCTTCGATGTGTGGGTCGCGGGATCGGTTGGCCCGCTCGGGACCAGAATCGAGCCGTTAGGAAAAACCTCATTCGAAGAAGCGCGCCGGGCATTTCGTGAACAGATTGCAGCCCTGGCAGAGGCCGGTGTAGACCTTCTGATGCTTGAAACCTTCGGCTATCTCGAGGAACTCCATCAAGCTATGTTGGCGGCAAAGGATGTCGGAACGAAGTTGCCCCTCATCGTGCAAGTTACGATCGATGAAGACGGCAACTGCTTGGACGGCTCCGATCCTGAGACGTTTGTGCCGCGGCTCGAAGAGTGGGGTGCCGACGTCATCGGTTGCAACTGCAGCGTGGGTCCGGTGGCGATGCTGGATGCAATCGAGCGCGTGCGGTCCGCCACTTCCCTGCCTCTTGCCGCGCAGCCCAACGCCGGCATTCCGCGCTCGGTGGAAGGCAGAAACATCTATCTGTGCTCTCCGGAGTACATGGCGAGTTATGCGCGCAAGTTCGTCGCTGCCGGCGTTCGCATCATCGGCGGATGCTGTGGAACCACTCCGGATCATATCCGCGTCATGAAGTCCGCCTTGCGGGTGGGCGAGGCGCGGGGAAAAGCAGCCTCTGTCCAATTAGCGTCTGGTACTGCTCCTCCTCTGGCGACGCCAACACAATCATTAGAAGAACGATCGCTTTTGGGAGCGAAGCTGGCCCGGCACGAATTCGTTACCATGGTTGAGATCGTTCCCCCCAAAGGAACGGATGTCAGCAAAGAAATGGAGGGTTCCCGCTTCCTTAAGTCAGTGGGCGTGGACGCGGTCAACATTCCGGACAGCCCCCGAGCCTCGGCCCGCATGAGCAATCAGGCGCTCTCGTTGCTGGTGCAGCGCGACGCGGGAATCGAGTCCATTCTTCACTACACTTGCCGGGACCGCAATGTCTTATGCATTCAGAGCGACCTTCTGGGAGCGGCCGCAGTCGGGATCAAGAACTTGATCTGTATCACCGGCGACCCTCCGAAGATGGGCAACTATCCGGACGCGACGGCGGTTTTTGATGTGGATGCCATCGGCCTGGTAAACATCGTCCATAACTTGAACCATGGCCTGGATATTGGTGGAAATCCAATAGGTAACGGCACAGCCTTTGTGATCGGCGTCGGCGCAAATCCGGGGCTGACTGACCTCGATGAAGAGATCCGGCGATTTGAATATAAAGTTGCCGCAGGCGCCGAATATGCGGTAACGCAGCCGGTTTTCGACCTCCGATTGCTTGAAAATTTCTTACGGCGTATCGAGCATTGCCGAATTCCGGTGGTTGCCGGCATCTGGCCGCTCGTCAGCGTGCGCAACGCGGAATTTATGAAGAACGAACTTCGAGTTTCCGTGCCGGATGCAATTCTCGAGCGCATGGCGCGGGCCCAGAACCCGGAGGCAGCCCGTGCTGAAGGTGTAGCGATAGCCCGTGAAATGCTACTTGCTGTTCGAAGCGCGGTACAAGGAGCGCAAATCAGCGCGCCGCAAGGGCGCTATAGTTCTGCAGTGGATGTGCTGGAAGCGCTCGGAACCAGCAAGCCAACGGCTGTTTAGCACCTGTTCCTTTTGCGAACCAAAAACGCTAATTTCATCAATTGTTTTACAAAAAAACACTGGACACCTTGAGTAAATCGTAGCATCAATAGAGAAGGAGCGAATCCCGTTGGCCAAGTTTGAAGAGTGCCTTCAGCGGCTGGAAAAAATCGTTCAGGAGCTGGAAAAAGGAGAAGTGCCTCTGGAGAAGTCTCTCACTCTTTTTGAAGAAGGAATGAACCTTTCCTCTGCCTGCCGTAAAGAGCTGGAGCAGGCGGAGAGCAAAGTCGAAATTCTGCTGAAGAAGAACGGGAAGCTTCAGGCCGAACCGTTTGAACCCATGACGGAAAGAACATCTGCCCAACGGTAGCGTTCGATCCGTCGCCGGTGCTGTTGTAATGCCTGTGGAGTAGAGTCTCCGAACCCTTCCCCGCAGCCCTAGTCCACCGCTAATGGCGGTTAGTCAGGAGGATCTATGGGCTTTAGCGTTGTTGTCCTCGAACGAGACCCAAGGGTCGCAAAATCTCTGGCCGGCAAACTTTCTTCCCACTTTCATGATGTCCACTTGGCGCGCTCTGGCGATGAACTTCGCGAGCGCGTTGCCCAGACCAAGCCTGAGGTCGTCGTGCTCGATGTGGAATATTCCCGGCTGAGCGAAGTGCGCAACTTGCATAGCGATTTTCCTTCACTGCCGATTGTCTGCACCCACCGCATCCCGGATGACGATTTGTGGATTGCCGCAATGGAAGCCGGTGCCAGCGATGTCTGTCCATCCGACGACCCGCAGAAAGTCTTAGCTTCGGTCTTGCAGAGTCTGGCACTCGCGTAGGGCGCTACTGCGTAAGGCAGCGCCGAAGTCGAAAGTTCAGCGAGGAGACAATCGGTCTCCTCGCTTTTTCTTTGGCACACTCTTTTCGTAGATCAGATGGGCTTAGGCGTAGTCCATTATTGACAGGGGCTTGCCGAACTGGAAGGCGCTAACAAGCTCCCAACTTCGCTTAGCAGCTTCTCCGCCGCTTCTCCGGGATCGCGAGTCGCGAAGTTTTCCTCCAAAACCAGAAGGCCGACGCTGGGATCAATTTCGTCCAATGCCTTGCGGATCGGCTTCCCTGGCGCAGATTGAATGCGCGAAGAAACCACCACCAGCCTTGCCTTGGTCGCCTTCAGCAGAATACGGGCATCGTCGGTCGTCGTGGTGGTCATGGCGTTATATCCTGCTCCGCACAAAACCTCCCGAAGGAACGCGCAGACGTCATTTGACGCATAAATGCAGAGCATGCTCGGCCGCGCGTCCCCGGCTTTTCCCCGCGAATAGCGCGAGCCTAAATAGGCTGCCGTAATCGCTTCTTCGACCGAATAGTAGGTTTCGAATTGCGCCAGCAGATTCGTCAACTGCAGCACTTTGCGAATATTCGGCGGCAGTCCGCTCAGTTTGAGGTCTCCGCCCTTCGACCGCGCGGCCTGCATCAGGCGCACCAGCGCTCCCAGACCGCTGCTGTCGACAAACTCCACCTTGTCGAGTTGCAGGACAACATCGCCATACTTTTCGATGGAGTCGCCGACCTGCGAATGCAAAGTAAACACTTCATTCCCGGCCACAATCCGGCCCTGACACTGCATGACTAACACGTCCCCAACCGGCCGGCTTTCCAGGCGCAGTTGCATCCCGCCTCCTCAACTCGAAATTGCCCGTTGTGCAAGCTCCCGCTGCCTCGAACTTCATGGCAGGAACTCGATCCGCTTCCCCGGGTAATTCGTTGCGGAATCTTACGTGGGTGGACCCAGCAAGTCAATCAATGCTATGAAGATTAGAAATCGTCCCAGCGACCATAACGACTACCTTTCGCCTTGTTATACTCACTGCGCGATGTTGCAGGAAACTATCGAACAAGGCCGGGCACTCACTGATGCGGCCCTCGACCGCCTGATCCCGCTGGAAACCCAGCATCCCGTATCCATCCACAAGGCAATGCGGCACAGCATATTTGCCGGCGGCAAACGGCTTCGGCCCGTGCTTTGCATGGAGGCGGCCCGCATGATCGCCGGATCGTTGCCCGCGAAAATAGAGGACCTTGGCGCCGCGCTCGAAATGCTGCACACCTACTCGTTGATTCACGACGACCTGCCCGCGCTAGACAACGACGACCTTCGCCGTGGCCGTCCCACATGCCACAAAGTCTTTGGCGAGGCGATCGCCATTCTCGCTGGGGACGCGCTGCAAACCCAAGCCTACGAGGTCCTTGCGCGGCTGGCTTGTCCGGCTGAGGCGCGAGTTCGCATCATAGAAGAGATCGCGCGCGGCACCGGCACAATCGATGGCATGATCGGCGGACAGGTTGTGGATCTCGAAGCCGAGCAGACACAGCCAACTGCAGAAATGCTGGAATATATCCATCGGGCCAAGACGGCCGCGCTCATCACGGCAAGCCTGGTAAGCGGTGGGCTTTACGCCGGAGCCAAGGACAGCGAAATGAAGAAGCTGCGAGCATTTGGGCAGTCGATTGGTCTGGCCTTTCAAATTGTTGACGACGTACTCGATGTCACCCAAACCTCAGAGCAGTTGGGCAAGACCGCGGGTAAAGATACCGCCGCACAAAAAGCGACCTACCCGGCGCTATTTGGCATTGAGGAGTCCGAGCGCAAGGCGGATTCGCTGGTGAGCGCCGCGTTTGCGGAACTGGGAAGCTTCGGGGAACGAGCCGGAACTCTGAAGGAATTGGCGCGGTATCTTGTGGAGCGGAAAAAGTAGGAGCCGGGTCCGGTTCATCCCTAGGTGCGCGATGAATGAAATGACGCACACCAAAGTTGATGTGTGCGAGAATGTGGCGAATCGATCACGGGCATTTGGGATATGGTTTGGTCACTGGCTACTAGTAGCTGGATTTTACTGTTGCACGGTTTCCGGATGGCGCGGAAGCCCTCCAGCGGGCATGGCACGAGGCTGTGGGCCAGCGTACAACGAGCGTGAAAAAACAAGTAGACAAGTTAGACGCAACCCCTTCGAAGAGGCTCTTCCTCTCGATAATCGCTGATTACGATCTGAACAGATCGATTTGCGAGCTTGTCGACAACGCGCTCGACATGTGGGTAAGAGGCGGAAAGACACGACATATCAAGGTTCAGATCACCCTGGACGCACTACAGCAGACCATCACAGTCGAGGACGATGCAGGGGGACTGGCTAGGTCCGAGCTACGCTATGTTGTCGGGCCCGGCCAAACAGGCACCAGTTCGACGGACGAGACCATCGGAATTTTTGGCGTGGGCACCAAGAGAGCGGTAGTAGCTCTAGCCCAAGACATAAAGATCAAGACGCGCTTCTCGAAAGAGCAAACGTACCAGATCGACTTCGATGACAGCTGGTTAGGAAATGAGGACTGGGAGCTACCAGTCTACGAGGTAGACGAAATAGCGGAGGGGAGAACGGTAGTTGAGCTCCAAAAACTTCGAGTTCAGGTAACAGCCGATGCAACAGCCAAGTTAAGAGACCACCTAAGCACAACATATGCAAGATTCCTGCGAAATGGTGGCGTAACGATCAGAGTCAACGACGATGTTCTATCGCCACATTTCTTCGACGATTGGGCCTACCCACCTCGCTATCAGCCTCGGCGATACACGCGCACTCTCAAAACCGAAGAAACGGGTTCGATACGAGTCGAAGTCTTCGCTGGCCTCGCTAGAGAATCGAGTCCCGCTGCAGGTGAGTATGGCGTCTATTTCTATTGCAATGAGAGGCTCGTTGCCCGTGGCCTGAAAACATTCGACGTAGGATTCACGAGGGGCCTTGCCGGGCTGCCGCATCCCAAGGTTTCGCTAACCAGGGTGTTAGTCCTCCTCAACGGCGACGCGCGCTCGATGCCATGGAATAGTAGCAAGTCCGATATCAGCACTAAGCACGCCGTTTTTCTGGCACTTCACGACTGGTTAGTGCAGGTGGTAAAGGACTACGCATCCCTATCTCGCATCTGGATGGGCGACTGGCCTAGAAAGGTCTTCAGGTACAAGACTGGAACAATCCGAGAAGTTCGCGTTGATGATTTCCCGACAGTTACGAAATCGTTCCTGCCACCGCTGCCTAGATCACGACCGAGATACAGCGAGGTGGTCACACAGAAAAACGCTAGGGTCGCAAAGCGAAAGCCTTGGACTAAGGGTCTTTACGAGGGCATCATTGCCGCTGACCTCATTTCCAAACATCATCGACTTGAACAAAGGAATCGCATTTCGTTGATCCTGCTTGATAGCACTCTCGAAATCGCATTCAAAGAGTATCTTGTCAACGAGTCGGGGACGTTTTACAAAGATTCGCAGCTCTTGTCGATATTTAGCAGTCGGAAATCAGTTCACGATGAGATACAAAAATATGTGACGATCGCGGCTGATGTCTGGAAGAAGATCAACCACTATTACAGCCTTAGAAATAAGCTCGTCCATGAGAGAAGCACAGTTGGCATTGATGACAGCCAGATCCAAGACTTTAGAGAGGTGGTAGAAGCCGTCCTCAAGAAACTCTACAAGCTGAATTTCGATGACTAGTACTGAAACCCGTATGACATGTTCATTTCTCCTCGCGGCCCGCCTTGCCATTTCGAAAGGTTACGTCAGTGACGAATTTCCGTTGATCGTACTGTTTTGACTCTGGCGGTTGTGGTACAAAATAAGAAAGGCGATGGAGTTCGCCAATAACCGCCTGCGGTGGCTGTTAGCTTTAGGGCTGATAACTCCTACAAATTAAATCTTCGATTTGTAGGGAGGACTCCGTCGTGAAGGACTACCTTGCAATCTCTCTTGCTGCCATCGTGGGGGCGAACCTGCGTTACCTGCTGAGCCGTCTCGCAGCCGCAGAACTAGGGTCCGCCTTTCCTTACGGCACGCTCTTCATCAACGTCGTGGGCAGCATCATCGTTGGCTTCTTTGTCATTTGGACCAGTGAACGGGTCCTGATGGACCCGCACTGGCGGTTGCTGGTCGTCGTTGGCTTCTGCGGCTCGTTCACTACTTTCTCCAGCTACGCCTTCGAAACCATGGCCTATTTCGACCAGGGCCAGTGGGGCCTCATGCTCGCCAACATTTTCAGCAATAATCTGCTCTGTCTAGGCGCGGCGTTGGCGGGGATGGCTCTGGCGCGCGCGCTTTGACCGCAAGCATGATTCCTACTCTCGAAACCGCGCGGCTCAGGCTGCGCCCGTATCGCGAATCCGACATCGCAGAACTCCTGCCCCTGATCGGCGCACGCGAAGTCGCGGCCACCACTCTGCGCATCCCGCATCCCTATACCGATCAGAACGCGAAAGACTTCCTGGTTCTCCTACAAGACCCTGGCAGGATATGGTTGGCGATTTCGCTACGCAGCGATGGCAGCCAAGTCGGCGGTATGGGCCTGACCGTCGATCTGCAACATCAGCACGCCGAACTTGGCTACTGGCTGGGCGTGGCGCATTGGGGCAAGGGCTACGCCACCGAAGCTGCGCAGGAAATGCTGCGCTACGGATTTGAAAAACTTCGCCTTCATCGTATCTTCGCCTCGCATTTCAAACACAATCCCGCCTCCGGGAGAGTTCTGAGAAAGCTGGGCATGCGCTACGAGGGCTGTCAGCGGCAACATCTGCATAAGTGGGACCAGTTCATCGATTCCGAGCTCTACGGCATCTTGCGGCAAGAATGGGAGCTTTCTCGGGAGGTTCGCGAGTAAAATGCCAAATGCGATGGCAGTGCAGGTCACAATTTACTTGAACGCCGGCGATAAGTGGCAGCGTCGGCCGCTGCATATGGAGATTCTCAATTACCTGCGCAAGGAAAACGTCTATTCCGCTACCGCTTTTCACGCCGTCGCGGGATTCTTAGGGCGAAGCCGCGTGGAAACCGCGCGCTTGATCGAGGCTGGCGGCAATCTGCCGTTGATGATTGTCTTCGTTGATACCGATGAGCATGTGAGCCGCGTCTTACCTACCTTGAAAGAAATGGCTGCGAATCGTCTGATCGTTCGCGAGAACGTCGTGATTGAGCAGGGGAATCTGGACTGACATGTCAGCTGCTCCTCTCGATATTCTCGCCATCGCCGCTCACCGTGACGACGTTGAACAAACCTGCGGCGGAACGCTGCTGAAGGCGGCCCAACGGGGTCAGCGAACGGGCATTCTCGATCTCACACAAGGCGAAATGGGCACGCGCGGCACTGCGGAGGACCGCGCAAGAGAGGCCGCCGATGCGGCGAAGATTCTGGGTGCGGGTTGGCGGCGCGCCCTCGATATTCCAGACGGATGTGTCGAAAATACCTGGGAGAACCGGCTCAAAATTGCCAGCGTCATCCGTGAGACCCGCCCGCGCGTCATCATTCTTCCCTATTGGAAGGGGCGCCATCCCGACCATTACACGGCTTCTCTGCTAGGCTACGAGGCGTGTTTTCTTGCGGGCCTGTACAAGCTCGATCCCGGCGCTGCCGCCTCGGCGCCTACGGACACAGCAAAACTACCGCCGCATCGTCCTTTTAAAATCATCTACGCCACGCTTTATTACGACGTCCGTCCTACTTTCGTCGTGGATATAACCCAGCAGTTCGAGCAGAAGTTCGCCTCGATCCTGGCTTACAAATCGCAGTTCAGCGACCAGGAGGCCGGCAAGGATCTCTTCCCTGCTCACGACGAGATTCACGCGCGGGTTGAATCGATGGCGCGATTTTACGGCGCTCTCGGCGGCGTTACCTACGCCGAGCCGTTCGTGCAGAAGGAAGTCGGGCTGGTTGAAGATTTGTTGGCGATCCCTGTCAAGTCGATCTGATCTGTCGCTTGGATTATTTCTTCAGCGCAACGGCCAACCCATCTCGAATCGGCAGGATGGTAGTGAAGAAATCTCCCGAATTGTAGAGCAGGCGGTTAAATTCGAGGATCGCCTTGGTACGGGACTCCTTAGGATTTTTCTCCGCGACCCTGCCGCTCCACAAAACATTGTCGGTGATGAACAAGCCGCCCTTCCTCAGGCGCGGTGAAATCAGGCGAAGCACGCGAGGGTAATCTTCTTTGTCGACATCGTTGAAGATGACGTCGAATTGCTGCTTCTGTTCGGAAAGAACTTCAAGCGCATCGCCCGTATGAAGGGTGATGCGCTTGGAAACCCCAGCACGGTCGAAGTAGCCGCGCGCCCGCTCGGCGTTCTTAGGATCACCATCCGTGTAGATAACGCGTCCTTTTTCGCCGACCGCCTGCGCCCACCAGATAGTCGAATATCCAATGGCCGATCCCAACTCGAAAACGGTTTTCGCGTTAATCGTCAGCGCAAGTTGCTGAAGCACCCGCGCCACCGCGGGGCCCACAATCGGAATATCGTGCTTGCTGGCGTAGTCTTCCATTTCCTGTAGCACCGGCTCGCGCTTCGGCAACAAGGAATACATGTAATCGTCGACCGGGCCGGCAGTGGCGAGATCAAAGTGTCGCCAACCCGGTCTGGTTTCTTGTTTCGGCTTAGCTTGCGCCATATGCTCTCTCGACTTTCACTGGACTGGCAATCGCCTAGTTTCAGTTGCTGATGGTTTCGCCGGGCTTCATCGCTAGAATTTCCACGTCAGGTACCAGCTTTTGCAGGTCGTCCGGAGTCCCGGTCAAAACCGGGAACGTTCCGAAATGCATGGGAATCACGATCTTCGGCTTCAGCAGCTTGCACGCGTAGGCCGCCTCCCGCGGGCCCATCGTGAAGTGGTCGCCGATCGGCAGCATCACGATTTCAGGATCATAAAGTTCGCGGATGATGGCCATGTCCCCAAACACATTCGTATCGCCGGCGTGATAAATCTTGACTCCGTTTTCGAACTCGATGACGAAGCCGCAAGCCTCTCCGCCATAAACAATCTCGTCGCCATCCTGAATGCCACAAGAGTGGTCGGCGTGTACCATGGTGATTTTGATGTCGCCGACTTTCTGCGTGCCGCCCTTGTTCATCATGGCGATCTTTTTTGCGCCCTTCTTCTGCAGCCATCCGCACAACTCCGGAATTCCGACGACTTGCGGATTGTGCTGCTTAATGACCTCGACGGCGTCTCCAATGTGGTCGCCGTGCCCGTGCGTGCATAGAAGCAAATCGACGTTCTTCACCTTCTTTTCCGACGCTGGGCACATCGGGTTGTTCATGATCCATGGATCGATGATGACGGTTTGGCCGCCGGGCGTGACGATGCGGAATGTCGCGTGCCCCAGCCATGTAAGCTGAACACCTTTCAAATTCATAAATGAAAACTCCGGGTGCTTGCCCTCGCTTTAAGACACGTACTCCGCACCTCACCGAGGGCAGCCGCTTTAGTTTAATATGAAACGCCATGACAGAACTCAAGGTGCTGATTTCGCGCGACGAGATTGCGAAACGAGTCGTGGAACTGGGCGCGGAGATCACCCGCGACTTCGCCGGCCAACCTGTGCTCTTTGTCGGCGTGTTGAAGGGTTCTGCAATTTTTCTCGCAGATCTGGCGCGGCAGGTAAAGCTCGATGCGACGTTCGATTTCATCGGCGTCTCCAGCTACGGAAATCGCCCCAGCCCCTCGCAGGAGCTCAAGAGTGGGTGGGATTCGACTGGCGAGGTGAAGCTGACAAAGGACGTCGACCAGTCTCTGAAAGATAAGAACGTAATTGTGGTCGAAGATATTCTGGATACAGGATTGACGCTCACGGTCCTGAAGAAATTATTGTTAGCCCATCAGCCCAGGTCGCTGAAGATCGCCGCCCTCCTCGATAAACCCTCGCGTCGCAAATTGCCTCTCAAGGGCGATTACGTCGGCTTCACAATTCCCGATGAATTTGTGGTTGGTTATGGTCTCGACTACGCCGAACGCTATCGCAATCTTGCCGACGTCTGCATCGTTCCCCGTGAGTAGCTAAATCGACGCCTGTTATCATTGGAAAACATGGGTTCCACTCTAAACAAGCAGGAAAATCATCTCAACGTCGAACCGTTTTTGCTCGAGGTTGCCGACGTAATGTCGACATCGCTCGATCTCGATACGACTCTGCGCCGGGTCGCGGAGATCGTGCAAAAGGTCATCGACTACGAGATTTTCGCGATACTCCTGCTCAATGAGAAGACTCAGGAATTGCGTTTTCGCTTTCAAGTGGGATATCCGCCGGAGTATGCCGAGCGCGCCCGCGTCAAGGTCGGCGAAGGAGTAACCGGACAGTCTGCCCAATTACGCCAAACGATTTTCGTCGATGACGTGACCAAGGATCCGAGATACATCGCGGCCCTCCCCAACGTGTGCTCGGAATTGGCCGTGCCACTGATCGCCAAGAATCGCGTCATCGGTGTCATCGATCTGGAGGCCCGCCAGACTGGCTATTTCACCGAAGAGCACAGCCGGCTGCTGACGCTGCTGGCTTCAAGAATCGCGAGCGGAATCGAGAATGCGCAGCTCTACACTCGCACCACGCGGCAAGCACGCATTCTCGGACTGCTAAACGACATCGCCCGCGAGTTATCCTCTATCTTGAATCTCGACGAACTTCTGAGCCGGGTCGCCGAACTTTTGCGCAAGCTGATCGACTACCAGATGTTCAGCATTCTCTTGCTCGATTCTTCTGGCGAAAAGCTGCAACATCGTTTTTCGCTACGCTTTAACGAAAATATCCATCTTAAGCACGAGGTTCCCTTGGGGCGCGGGCTGGTCGGGCATGCCGCGCAAAGCGGACAGGCAATATTGGTGCCCGACGTGACCAAGGATCCTCGCTACGTCGAAGGTAATCCCGAAACCCGCTCGGAACTGGCTGTACCACTGATTTACAAAGATAAAGTAATCGGAGTGCTCGACCTGGAGCACACGCGGCGTGGTTTTTTTACCGATGACCACCGCCGCACCATGATGACGTTGGCCGCGCAAGTTGCGATTGCGATCGAAAACGCGCGTTTGTACGAGGAAATTGCGCGTCAGGAACGCCGTCTGGAGCGGGACTTGGCTCTGGCTCGCGAATTGCAAATGCGCCTGCTTCCACAAGCTCGCCCCAAGCTCGCCCATTTGGATGTCGCCGCAAAATTTATTCCGGCCCGTGCCATCGGCGGAGACTTGTACGATTTCATTCCTTACTCCCTTTCGCGGCTGGGAATTGTCATTGGCGATGTTAGCGGCAAAGGCGCGCCCGCCGCCATTTATGCCGCGCTGGTCAGCGGCATTCTGCGCTCCCACGCGCCCATCGAGCCGGGTCCCGCCGAAATGCTCAAGGCCGTGAACATGTCGCTGGCCGAGCGGCGGATTGAAGCGCAATTCGTCTCACTCATCTACGCCGTTTGGGAGGACGAGAACAGCACCTTACTGGTGTCCAACTCCGGCCTGCCGCGCCCAGTCTACGTGCACGATGGCAAGAATCAGGTGATCGAAGCCACGGGCCTGCCGCTTGGCCTCTTCGACGACGCGGACTACGACGAATTTACCTTTCGAATGAAGCCCGGAGATATGTTCGTATTCTTCAGCGACGGCATTCTCGACGCGCGCAACCGCAAAGGAGAATTGTTGGGCAGGGGGCGCGTGGAGAAAATTATTGAGGACTGCGCCGGCAAATCCGCAGACTGCGTGGTGGACTCCCTTTTCAAAGCCGCAGCTGAGCATTCTGCCGGGGTGGAAGCTTTCGACGATCAAACGGTGGTTGCCATTAAGGTAAAAGATGGTTCTGCCACTGGGTCTGTCAAGCGAAAATGACCCGGTCTGACCGAGTTACGCGAGTGCAGAACCTTTATTCCGAACGGCCGCCGGGATTTGTTTTTCGTCAGCGCACCAAAACGCAGTCGGAGCCTGCCGCAGATTACGATGGGCTGCACTGCGACGATGTGCCGTTAGCGACGCTCGCCGAGCGTTACGGAACTCCTCTCTACGTTTACTCAGAGATTGCAATTCGTGAACGGCTGGCAACGTTTGAGAAAGCTTTTCGGACAGTCCCACATACTATCTGTTACTCCGTAAAAGCGAACTCGAACGTGAATATCCTGCGCCTGCTGGCGCGGCAAGGATGCGGCTTTGACGTTGTCTCAGGCGGAGAACTGGAGCGCGTACTGGTTGCCAACCGCCGTGCCGCGAAGAAGGTCGTATTCTCCGGCGTGGGCAAATCTCGCGAGGAGATGATCGCCGCACTGAAAGCCGGCATCCTCTTGTTTAACGTCGAGAGCGCGTCCGAACTCACGGCTCTGGCCGAGTGTGCGACCGAGCTGCGTAAAACAGCGCGTGTCGCTCTCCGAGTCAATCCCGACGTGGCGGCTGACACGCACCCTTACATTTCTACCGGCCTACATAAACACAAGTTCGGAGTGCCCATGGGCAAGGCGCGCGCTCTCTACGCCGAAGCCAGTCGATCGCAATATTTGAAAGTGGCAGGCGTGAGCGTGCACATCGGATCGCAGATTACAGACGTAGCGCCCTTCGCGGAGACTGTGGTGCGGCTTGCCGACTTTGTTCGCGACCTCCGCGCCGACGAGCACCAGATCGACTACCTCGACATTGGTGGTGGCCTTGGTATTACTTATCAAAAACCCGCCGCAGATTTTGCCGATTATGTTGCAGGTTATGCGCAAGCTGTGATGCGTCCCCTGCGCGGTTTGAATGTGAACCTGTTACTCGAACCGGGAAGGTCGATTGTGGGCTCAGCCGGTGCTCTGCTCACCTCGGTGATCTATAAGAAAGAAAACGATGGCAAGCGCTTTCTGGTTGTGGACGCGGCGATGAACGATCTGATCCGGCCGGCGCTCTACAGCGCGTACCATGAAATCGTTCCCGTAGTTAGAAAGTCACAATCGGCAATTCGAGGCTCGCCAGAAAAACCAGAGACCGTCGATGTCGTAGGTCCCGTGTGCGAATCCGGCGATTTCTTTGCACGTGACCGCGAGTTGCCGCGAGTCGAAGAGGGCAACTTGCTCGCGATTCTGGATGCCGGAGCTTACGGAATGGCACTGGCGTCGAACTACAACACGCGTCCGCGGCCTGCAGAAATTCTGGTTCGCGGAAAGTCGGCGAAGATCATCCGCCGTCGAGAGAAAGTGCGTGAACTGTACTCGGCCGAACTCTAATCGATAGCTCGGCGAAGTTTAATCGATAACATTTCTCTTGCGCTTGCGCCTGCGCCTATCGTTCTCCCCACTTTAACTTGGTGCGGAGCACATGGAAAAAGTCCGTGCTGGTTCGAAACAAGCTAACCTTGTGCTCGGACCGGCGGCACCGAACTCTGTCTCCATCTCTCAGATCGAGGCCCGGCTGGCCATCCATGCTTAGATACGCAACTTCCTCATCACTGCGCAGCAAAATTTCCACGACGGCTGTATCCGGCACGACCAGTGGACGGTGCGTAAGCGAATGCGGAGCCACGGGAGTGATCACAAACGCATTCACCGTCGGCATGACAACGGGACCGCCTGCCGAAAGCGAGTAAGCAGTCGAACCGGTCGGGGTCGCGACGATCATTCCGTCAGCGCGATAACTTGTAACAAAGGCGCCATCGACGAACAGCTCATAAGTATTAAGCCGAGCCATCGCTGTTTTGTTCACTACGACATCGTTAAAAGCCAGATAGCTTCCCGGCGTCGCGTCGCCGCGCAATAACTCGCAGCGCATCAGAGTGCGCTGTTCCACCGGAGCCTTTCCCTGCGCGATCGTGTCCAGCATCGAAAATAGCGAAGAAAGTGGAACGTCCGTGAGAAAACCCAGCGAACCAAGGTTCACACCGAGCAAAGGCGCGTCCATGGTGGCTGTCGCTCGAACCGCGGAGAGTAACGTACCATCGCCGCCGAAGACTACAACCAGATCTAACGACTGCGACGACATCTGCGCGCGGGTCACTTCTTCCTGTCGCCGGTCACAATATTTCGCAGTCTCCGGATCGACGATGACGCGGTACCCATGAGCGTAAAGCCATGCCAAAAGTTCGGGAATAACACGCTCAAGCTCGGGCCGCGCCGAGCGCGAGATGACGGCTGCAGTTCTTGCTCGGGAAGAAGATTGGGAGCTTGTCATAGACAAAGGGAGATTGTACAGAATCCGAGGAAAGAAACCTTCGATTGAGAGGCTCGGGAAGGCAAAAGCGTCAAAAGCTCCCCAGAAGAAGAAATTCGCGATTCCCTTCCGCACCTAAAATTGGAGATACTATGACATCGGCATGGGTACAACTGAGGTCGAGCAGCGCGGTCTTCACTCTTTCAACCGCGGCGAATTGCGCCGCTTCGTCTCGCACAATGCCGCCCTTACCGACGAATTCCCTTCCCGCCTCGAACTGCGGCTTCACCAGGACCACTATCTGCCTGCCTCGGCGTTCACCAGCAGATTGAGGGAACGCGGCATTCACAACCGGAGGAAGAACGAGTGTAGCGGAGATAAACGCAACATCCATGACGACGAGGTCAACGGTTTCACCGATCATCTCTCTCGTCACATACCGGGCATTCGTTTTTTCCAGCAAGCGCACGCGGGAATCCTGGCGCAATTTGAAATCCAACTGCCCGTATCCGGTGTCGATAGCAATTACCCGGCCCGCGCCACATTGCAGCAAACAATCGGTAAATCCGCCGGTGGAAGCGCCGACATCGAGGCAGATTTTGTGCTCAACGTCGATCGACCAGTGTTCGAGAGCGCGTTCGAGCTTGAGACCGCCGCGGCTAACGTATTTCAGATCCTCGCCGAGCAGACGGACCTCTGCGTCCGCTATAACCTGTGCTCCAGCTTTATCGAGTTTCTGGTCGTTGACCAGAACTTTCCCCGCGAGAATGAGAGCCTGTGCGCGCTCGCGTGAAGCCGCAAGTCCACGTTCGACCAGAAGTTTATCGAGTCTCAGTTTCAAGTTTGGCCCAGAACAAAATTTCTTACTGGCAAGCTGCGAGTCTGAGTTCGCACCACGAAAGTGCCAGCACCCGATGCGGTGCAAAATGCTGAACCATCTCGTGCTGAATCACTTACAAAGATACTGTCGTGCTTTTCCACAGAATTTTCCACTCCTGTGTTGAAAACTTTTTTGACGCGATGCTCCGAGAGAGAGCGCATACGCATGGAAAAAGAAAAGCCGCCCGTGAAGGGCGGCACCGAATCTTCCAGAGTGCAAACTATCCGGCAACTTCTTCCAGAAGTTTCTCGTCGATATCGAAATTCGAGTGCACGTTCTGAACATCATCCTGATCTTCGAGGGCCTCCATCAGCCGGATCATCGTGTTGGCAGCTTGACCCTCCAGCTTGATGTAGTTCTGGGGAATCATGGCTACGCTTGACGACGCAGGCTCAATCCCAGCTTTCTTCACAGCCTCGAGCACAGCTTCATAAGCGGAGGGCTCGGTCAGAATCTCCCAATTCTCACCATCGTCATTCAAATCTTCCCCGCCGGCTTCGAGAACGATGTTCATCAGGTCGTCCTCTTTCGCGGCGCTCTTCGGAATAACAATGTCGCCCTTCTTGTGGAACATCCAGGAGACCGCGCCCGCTTCGGCCATGTTGCCGCCGTTCTTGCCGAAGCAATGGCGAATTTCACTTACCGTGCGATTCCGGTTGTCTGTGTTGATGTCGAGCAGAATCGCGACTCCACCCGGACCGTAGCCCTCGAGCGAGAATTCTTCGTAAGTGGCTCCTGGCAATTCTCCAGTGCCGCGCTGAATTGCCCGCTTGATGTTGTCAGCCGGCATATTTTCAGCTTTGGCGGCAACGATGGCGCCACGCAGTCGAGGGTTCGAATCAGGATCACCGCCTCCATTCTTCGCGGCAATGCTGATTTCCTTAATAAGCCGGGTGAAAATCTTGCCGCGCTTGGCGTCAAGCGCGCCCTTTTTATGCTTGATTGTGGCCCATTTTGAATGGCCAGACATGACTAGACCTCGTATCTAAGAATCTTGATTGAAGCGGAATTCGCCCGAAGAAATCACAGATTACCTCGACAAAGATGCAGGCGAACACAGATTATAACACGACACCATTCCGCCGCTCTCTAGCCGCTCTCTAGATGATAAACAGCCGAAACCGCCCGGGCAAGCTCTTCGCCTCAAATCTAGCTCTCTAATCTGTTACTTTGGTAGTGATGCATTTTGAATTTTCATGCCGCTACCGCCTCAGTCCTGTCCAATAGGCCGACCAGTTCTTCCAGACTCCAAACGTGGTCCGCGAGGCCAGCTTCCATCGCTGGAGTAACGCGCAACGTCTGGTGGACGCGGCAAAAGTTGTAGTACATGAAATAGAGCGCAACCGAATGGCAGTGATTCTCAAACTTTTTCGAGAAGGCATTCGTCAACCGGGTGAAGCGGCGCATGGACATACGCATCGTAAGGTTCTGGCGTTCCACGAACGAGGTGCTCACGTGCTTCGGATCAGGATTCCCGCTAACAACCTTCATGTCGCAACCAATACAGCGGGCCGGAGAGTAGCGGCGCTGTTCTTCCTCGTTCGGAGCGCCGAAAATCTTCTGAAGCTGGGCATAATCGACCTCTGCTCCGAAGGCTTCCTCAACCGCGTCCAGATACACGCGATGCCCATCCGTGGTGATCTGTACTCGCCCACGAATACGGGCAGCGCAGTCCTGCATGAACTCATCCCCGCTTAGAGCATCCCGCCCACCTACTAAGTAGCTCACGCAGAGCTTCGTGTCTGCATCAATTGCAGTCCACGTCCAAGTATCACCCCATCCACCAATCTTCTTTTCGGGAGTGGTGTTCTTGGCCTTCGCCCCCACGAAGCTCCAGATTTCATCGCACTGTAATCGGCGCACACGGACATTGCGAACATGGGCATCATGGTAGGCGGCGCACGCGCCGCCGATATCGTTTAACAGCTTCAAAACGGTGTGGAGCGCCGCTCCGGTAATCCGGCATGTCGAGCGAACGGAGTTTCCCTCTACAAGTGCCGCCACAATCTGCGCTCGCCGCGTTGTGTTTAACTTATTCATGTAATCTATGATACTATAGCGCTTTAGCATGTCAAAAGAAAAATGTTAGAGATAACCAGTAAATATGCGGTTGTAACCGGGTTGCGTAACGCTATCGCACGACATACATCTCATTATTCGCATAGCCCCACAGAAGGCGTATATCGCACTCATGTGCGCCAGTGCGGGAAGGCGGCGCAACGGAACTCTTGGGCACCCTTGTTAGTCTGCGGCTCTCCGGGTCCGGCTCGAACGGAAGCTAGACGGATATGGCATGACCTCTGCGGATATCCGGTCTCCGGCTTCGGGAGAGTGCAGAAAGATGCCGGACGTACCGAGATTATTATTGACCTGAAGGAGTCGTTTCGTGTACACCCAGAAGAACAATCGATTGTGGCTAGGGTGAGCAGCGTCAGGAACTTGATTGAGGTCGAGAACTGACGCCGCCCGCCGGGAAGCGAGGTGATGATAAATATGAGGGTCGCAAGCGACCGATAGGCCGCCAAACAACCGTGGGGCGGTGAAGGCCGTCCCACTTTTATTACCACCCTGCGGGCAGAATACCACAGGTGTGCGCCGATTCAAGGAGAATCTCATGACCACGCCACCAATTGATTACGCATCAATCCTAGCGGACCTTCAAGCCAAAAAGTCCGCGCTGGAAGCCGCAATTGCCTCTGTAATCGCCGCGATGGCTACAGGAACGCTCGGACAACCGGGCGATGGCTCAGGCTATACCTCATCTGGATTACCGATCTCGATTAACGGGGGCGAAGTACCTGCCGGGGCCTTCTTTGCAAAGAGTATTCCCGATGCCGCGAAGATATACCTTGAGATCGTAAAAAAGAAACAAACTAGCAAGGAAATCTCCGCAGCGCTTCTCAAAGGGGGAATGGAAAGTGCCTCTAAGAATTTCCCTTCCATTGTGCATTCCATTCTAGATCGAGCGCGCAAAGGGGCGAATCCCGCCTTCGTGAAGCTGGGCACGCAATGGGGGCTGGCAAGCTGGTATCCGAATTTTGTACCCAGTGCAGCGAAGCCTAGCAGCAACAAAAAGCCGGTGGTAAAGACCTCCAAGAAGAAGGCGCGCTCAAAAAGCCCGAGCACCAAAACAGCTCCCGCCACAACTGAACCCGCGCCCCCAGCTAGCGAGAAGAAACCCGGAAAGCAGCCAAGCGCAAATGCTAAACGGATCATGGATGCCCTTCTAGCTAAGCCGGGAGCGGAGTTGGGACTGGATGCGATTGCTCAACAAACTGGCATCACTGTGCGAAGTGTCGGCTTGCTGGTCAATAATTTTGTCCGAGGGAAGAACCCCAAAGTTGAGAAAACTTCCAGCGGAAAGTATCGGGCAGTGAGTGCGGCTAAGCGTGCTGCGGCTTAGGTTTTCTTGCGTTTGCTCCACCGGGACCGTGCCGCCTTGAGCGCAATCTGACTGCGCTTCTCAGGCGTCATTGTCTCCAATCGCCTCTTGCCGCCGATCTTGCCGCCTTTGCGGCCCATTTCGGCCATGACCTGCGATATCACGGAGCGACTGGGCTTTTCTACTAGCGGTCCCCCAATGGCCTGCTCGACTACCCTAAGGGCATTCTGAGCGTCATCTAGCTTGCTATTGCGCCTTGGCATACTTCCATCATGCCACGGATTCAGGGGTGACGGAAAGCCTTCTAGCGGGTTCATGTTTTCGTCACGTCCGAGACGATCTGCTGTGAATCGTTTGCCATCGTTTGAGCGGTTTGTAGTCTCCCGTTTTCCAGTCAGCTAATACCGGGGTGACTTGGAAGCACGGCTCAAGATCGAGGGTGAGCGATGTCTTGTCCTCGAATCGGATGTCTATAGCGCGATAATCCGAAGACAGGGACAGTTCCACGTCGGCAATGATCTTGCCTTTAGTCTGCGGAAAGTTGAGAACGCGCCGATAGGGAACTTCCTTTCTTCGATGGGAGCGGGTAACTTTATGGTCAGCCATGATCGCCTCGTAACAGGTGATTTTGGTTAGGGCCGCGCCCGTGTTGAAGCACGGGCGCGGCCCGTTACCCCTTATACCCCAGAAAAGCGGCGGTGCTACTGTGGATTTCAAAATGCATCATTACCGTTACTTTCGGTATTGACGTCAAGGCGCAGCCGCCCTACTATGCCAACCGGGGTGTGCGTTTGTGCAGGACAACGGCCAGGTTATAGGTCACTACCGGGTCATCGAGAAAATCGGCTCCGGAGCCATGGGGGAGGTTTTCCGGGCGCGCGACGAACGACTCGGACGGGATGTAGCCCTGAAGCTGATCCGGCCCGCCTCGAACGAAAACCCCGATCACCTTCGCCGCTTCGAACTGGAAGCCCGTGCCGCAGCCTCCCTGAATCATCCCAACATCGTTGCTATTTATGACGTCGGATTCACTGATGGCATTCCCTATATTGTCTGCGAATTGCTGGAAGGCAAGACCTTACGCAAACTCTTGTTGGAAGGCGCGCTTAGCGTTCGGCTTACTGTCGATTACGCGCTGCAGATTTCGCAAGGTCTCATCGCGGCGCATGATCGCCGCATCGTTCATCGCGATCTTAAACCGGAAAATCTGTTCGTGACTATCGACGGCCGCTTAAAGATTCTCGACTTCGGCGTCGCTAAACTGCAACCCACGCCGGAAGAGGCTGGCCGCACGGTGGAGGAGTGGACCACTGTAACGAAGAGCGGCGCCGTCGTCGGTACCGTCGCTTACATGTCTCCCGAGCAGTTGCGGAGCAAGGCTGTCGACCACCGCAGCGATATCTTCAGCATGGGTGCGATTCTTTACGAGATGCTGACCGGCCATCGCGCTTTTCAAGGCGAAACGGAAGTCGACACCATGACCGCTGTACTTCTGGAAGAGCCGCCTGAAGTTAACCTGGAACAGGCCAGCATCCCCGTATCGTTCCAGCAAATCGTGCGCCATTGCTTGGAGAAGAATCCTGAGAATCGCTTTCAATCGGCCCGCGATCTCGCGTTTGCTTTAGAAACTCTCTCCGATGCTTCGCCCACTCGTACGAAGCGTTCCGCCTCAGTTCGACCGCGAGTTCGCGCTTTGCCTTGGGCGTTAGCCGGAGTGTTTATGTTGGCTACGGTGTTGCTGCTCGGTATGCGATGGCAAGGCCGTGCGCAACCTCCGGCTTACCATCGTGTGACATTTGAGAAGGGTACGATCTACTCGGCACGATTTGCTCCCGATTTTCGCTCGATTGTGTATGGGGCCGCTTGGAATGGGAGGCCTAAGCAGCTTTATTCGACCGTCGCTAATTCCCTGCTGCCACAACCCCTCACGCTTACGGATGCCATTCTGCTCGCGGTTTCGCGCAGCGGCGACTTGGCGCTCACGCTCCGCAGCGCTCGCGGAGCGCATCTGTTGACGCAAGGCGGCACTCTCGCCACCGCCCCCCTTGCCGGGGGTTCCCCCCGCGAGGTACTCAATAATGTTTCCTCGGCGGATTGGGATGCAAATAATGAATTGGCAGTAGTTCACCACACCGACGGGCGCGACCACATCGAGTACCCGATTGGTCATAGTTTGTACCAGAGCAGTCGAGGCACGATCAGTCACCTCCGGCTTTCTCCACGAGGCGACAAAATCGCGTTTATGGATCATCCTATGCAATGGGATGATGGCGGCTATGTTGATGTCATTGACCTCCAGGGGCATGTCCGCGTGCTGTCGCCCCAGTGGGATTCCGAAGATGGACTGGCGTGGAGTCCCGATGGCAGGGAGGTTTGGTTTACCGCGGCTGCAAGCGGAACCGACCGGACGCTGTTTGCGGTCGACATGACAGGGCACATGCGGACGATCCTTGCCTTGCCGGGTGGGATGACTTTACAGGACGTAGCGCCAGATGGGCAGGTTCTGGTTAGCTTCGACATAGAACGTCTTGCCCTGGCCACCATGGCGCGGGGGGACACAACGCCTGTGGATCTTTCCTGGCACGATTGGAATGTTGCCAAAGATATTTCGTCTGACGGACAGTGGATCCTGTTCGAGGATGACAGTGAAATTGCGGGGCCTCACTTTTCAACCGCCATTCGTAAAATCGATGGCACCCCGCCTGTGAAGCTGTCGGAAGGAAGCCCGAGCAAACTTTCTCCAGACGGAAAATCGGTGCTTTCCCTCGTCCTTGGCAAACCGGGTAAATTATCGCTCGTCCCTATTGGAGTCGGTCAGCCTCGCACCATTTCCCTGCCTGAGTTCGAGGAAATGCACAATGACACTGCTCGTTTTACGGAGGACGGAAAACATTTCGCCCTCAACGCCAACGAACCCGGTCACGCTGTACGAACTTATCTGGTGGATTTGGAGGGGAAAAAACCCATACCGATTACGCCGGAAGGGACCATCGGCATCTTGATCTCACCCGACGGCCGATACATTTTTCGAACCGACTACGCAGGAGCACTCGCAATCTACCCCACCGTCGCCGGGGGCGCGCCCCATACCATTCCTGATCTTGAACCTAGGTTTGTCCCTGTCCAATGGTCCGAGGACAACTCTTCCGTCTATGGGTATATTCCCGACCACATGCCGATAAAGGTGTACAAGGTTAACGTGACGACCGGCGCGAAAACTCTTGTGGAAGAATTGCAGCCCGAAACAACCACCGGGGCGGTTACGATAACCTCGGTATGCGTAAGCCGCGATGGCTCGCGCTTCGCCTACAGCTACTACCAGGTCCTCTCTGACCTGTACATAATTTCGGGCTTGCGTTAGGGCAGCGGGTGATAATTGGCTGGATTATTCCAGCCTCGAGCAGGCGAGTGAATTTGTTCAGGGGCCGCGCCGCAGTCCTCTGCCGCGCGGCCCTTTCTTTGTCGGTCTGACTATTTACACAAGCCGCGTCGCCTCTCTTACTTGTGAAGCCACCCATTTAAGGTGAAGCGGCTGTCAGCGAAGGCTTCCGATGGGCACTCAACCTGCGTAATCTCATGCAATACCGAGCATGGGAAGAACACGATCTGGTTCTGCAGCGGGACGATTGATTCGTAGCTGCCGGTCGGAGAGTTCCAACGCGAATTATGGAGGCGCAGTTCGCCACCCCCAAACTGGCGTGGCTCACGGTAGAAAAAATAAACGAAGGTGATGCGACGGGAAGAAATTGTTTCCTGCCCATTATCGATGTGATGGCTGAAAAAATCTCCATCATTGCTGGCCGTGATCTGAGCCTCCGTTCGCGCAACCGGGAACTCTTCGATTCCGAGACGATCAAATACTCCTGGGAGCACGCACCGAATTCGTTGCAGGATTACCTCCTGGTGTTTTCCCAAGTCCATAAGCACACGCGAACGGCGATGCTCGTAGTCGATCACTCCTCCGCTCGCATTGGGCGAAAGTACCTCGCTATTTTGGAATTCGGCCTCATGCTGCAGCGCATAACAGATCAGTTCTCCGAGTTCTTGGGGGGCCAGGAACTCCTCTAGGACCACGTATCGCGGACGCTCCATCCCAGGCATGCCCGAAACAGCGACGCTGCTGTGCGGGTTTATCATGCCTCGTACTGGCTCCTGGGTCGTTCCACCACCCGGAGGCATAGGACCGGGAGGGACAGGCAAATCTTCATCGGGGCGTACTCCCGGCTTAGGAGACTTGGGACTGACGGGCAACTCCTTTCCCGGTGCCGGTCGGGCTGGCTGCGGTGGGCCCGGTGGCTTGGGAGTTTTGTCTGTCGCAAAGATAGGTTTGGTGTCGTGACTCTTGGTCATAACACCCCCGCTGGCCAGTACCTGCTCCACAATGCTGCTACCCAGCAACGTGAAGGCGCGTTGAGCTACCGTTTCACCCACTGAACGCGCTATGGTCGCCGTGACAGCAGACTGAATTTCTGGATTGCTGCCTGGCGTTTTGGCATTTTGCAGGAGACTAATCAACAATTGCCGCTCCTGCGGGCTCAGGATTTGTTCATCCTGGATTAATGTCTGGGAAAATGAATCGAGGATCTGCTTCGCCGTCATGGGACACACTCCTACCCCCTTATCTACTCAAACCCTCTCGGGTTCCGGTTAGGCGAATCGGGAAGCAGCTTTTGCGAGACAGTACCATCAAGCGGAAGGATTTTCAAACAGATTTTTTCTATGCAGGAAAACTCGGTAGGCTCTGCGCCTCGGAAGCCGGAAGACTTTATCGGCTCGCCATCGCGCCCACCATCGAGTGGAAAATCTTCATCCCGTCGGTGCATCCAAGTTCCGGTTCAGCAGACCGTTCGGGGTGAGGCATCATCCCTACGACGTTTCCGCCCTCACTGCAGATACCCGCGATGTTGTCCAGCGAACCGTTCGGATTTACGGAAGCAGAAACTTCACCGGACGGCGTCACGTAACGGAATACGATCTGGTTATTACGACGCAACTCGCCTAGTGACTTGGGCTCACAGAAATAATTTCCCTCCATGTGTCCGATGGGAATCGTCAATACTTCTCCCCGCGAACAAGCGTTGGTGAAAGGAGTCATGGCATTCTCCACCCGCACCTGAACCGGCTTGCAAACATATTTCAGTCCAGTGTTCCGCATGAGAGCTCCCGGGAGTAGCCCGGACTCACAGAGAATTTGGAATCCGTTGCAAATTCCCAACACGATACCACCGCTCTCGGCGAACCGACGCACCGATTCCATCACTGGAGAAAACTTCGCAATTGCGCCCGTCCTCAAGTAGTCGCCATACGCAAATCCTCCCGGGACAATGATGGCATCGCAATTCTGCAGATCGTGCGATTCGTGCCACAAAAACGTCACCGGCTGCTTCGCTACCTGCTGGATGGTCCAGTAAGCATCGTGATCGCAGTTGGAACCGGGAAAGATGATGACTCCGAATTTCATCGCTGTCCTTAAATTGTAGGATTTGAAGTCAGTTTAACATGTTGCGTTTTGGTCAGTTCGCAACCGGGGATCAGATTAGCTAATTTCTAGTGAGCCACAACGTCCGAATTTGGCAATGGCAATGACGATGACGGATTCGATGGAGATGGATTGACTAGTGGCGTTACGAATGGTGAGAGAATCGGGGCTAGGTCTTGCGAACTGTTCGCGGCCGGTTCGGGTGAGAGCGGGTTGGGGCCTTGTCCAGGCGTTGCCAATTCCGTATTTGAGTTCTGAGGCGGAATCCCTTTGGCCCTCACAATGGCCCAATGCCAGTCCTGGTCAGGAAACATCGCAAAGTTCAGCGAAGTGCGAAAGATCGCGGTCGCGGTTGGAGCCGCGGTCCCTTTTACTTTCAATAGAAGTGTTACATCCGGCTGCTTCTGAGACGAGTCCTGCACCTGCCGCTCGGAACCACCCGCCACAGCCGGAACAATTCGAGCCGTACCAAAATAGCCCACGCTCGTCTCCGGACGCCGAATGATCGTCAGGCCGATCATCACCTCACGAAGATCCCAGGAGGTTCCATTGTGAATCGCAACCTGCAGCAAATCTCCGTCGATCGTAGCCGGGCCTTCAAGTTTGGCCAATTCGCTGCGCGGCAACTCGTCCACCTGAAGCGAATCGGAGAGCAGCGAACTTGTCTTAGCACTAAACGACAGGCTGCATGTGACATCGGGTGACGAAACCTTGAAATTCTTTCCGCCGGGATCGAACGAAAAGACCATCGACGAACCCGACTTGTGATGGCTTTCCGCATCGTCCATCATCTTGGAGATGTTGTCGTTGTCGATGACTGCTTCGGACGCCTGGGGCTTCCGAAGATTTCGCGCCACGTCGCCCAATGGCGTCTCATCATCCTGGGCGCAAAGCTGTAGAGGCAGTGCGAGCAGGAGTAATCCTAGGAGGAGCGGGCCCAAACGCAAGCGAGTTCGTCGATGTGTTGGCACTGGACGGTTGCAGAAACTTGCGATCCGGTCCGCGGCACGACAAGTTCCCAGCAGGCGGAATCGTAACTGCGACACCGATACGGATCACCACGGTGCTCGCAGTGGTTCTGCTACGATTGTAGTGAGAGCAAGCGACAAAGGAGAGGTAACTGAGGCAAACCTTAGGGCTAGTACTTCCGCGCAGAGGACGAAATTAGCGTAATCGAGTGAGTGGAGCCTGCACCGACGAAGACCGTTGCCACGAAGTAATTCAAAGACTAGGGCGCGCGTTGACGAAATGGTTGCGCAACGGGACGCGCGCCCTAAACTTTAGCTTAAAGCTACAACAGGCCAGAAGTTCGCAACCGCGTGACCGGATCGACTACAGGTTGCCGACGGAATACCCAGCGAGCCACCGCAAAGCCTAGCGCCGCGTAACACAGATGCATCAACCTCATAGTCCCCCCAAAACATCTGAATCAGCCATCACCTCAGGGGGAGAATCAGCATCACTATCGGCAACATATCAGTGCTAAGTCAGCCGTACAAGGCCCATCTGTGCCAGAGAAGTGGCACGGAAGTAGGAGGAGTCGCGCATGCGATCGCTCACCAGAAGCGCCCAGCCCACGTTCAGCGTGCGTCAGTGTTCTCCGCTTCGGCAGCTTTCCCCGCGGGTGGAACCCCCACAGGGGAAAGGCTGCGTTCCGCGGTCAGCTTCTGAAAAGCCGCCAGATCGCGCCTTTGCAGGTCATCCCACAGACTGAGCAGTTCCCCGCCCTGCCGCTTCAGCTTATCGAATTGAAGTTGCTCCGCTTCTGTGGGGGCGGAGTCCGCGCTGCTCACATCCATGGAGAGATATGCCAACTTCGTATCGAACTGCGGAGGATACGCTAGCGAATCTTCGTTCGCGCTGATCGTCAGATTCACCATCCGATCGCGCACTGTCTCTAGCTTCTTCTCAAGATCGTCGGCCGACGAAGCAATGCCCTTCGTGCTGGCGTTCTCGGGCAGTCGCCGTTTCAGGCCTGCAATCTGCGAGCGCACATCCTGAATTTGGTTCACTGCGTCGTAAATCCGGTTCAGTTCTTCATGAAGCCCCATCAGCAAAGTAAATTGCTGCTCGAGATCCCCCTGGCTCACGTGCACCCGCGGATCCAGTTTGACTTTCAACGGCGCCACTTGGCTTTCGTCGCCTACCGTCAGCCGCACCTGGTACTGGCCCGGCACAGCCACTGGTCCCTTCGCCCCGCCGATGTACTCCCACAAGTAATATCCGGGGACACGATGGGCTTCTTCATAACGCAGGTCCCACACGAATCGATTGAGCCCAGCTTCCGGCTTGATCTCTTTCTCCGGCTTTTTGTCGTCGGGATCGAGCGGTTCGTCGGGCAGTTCCATTGTGGCGCTCGAATACTTACGAACCACCTTTCCCGAGGCGTCGAGAATCTCCAACCTCGTTTCCGTGCCGGCCTTGGGCGCATCTTTCAAGTAGTAGTAAATAATCGCGCCTACCGGCGGATTTTGCCCCGTGCGCTTCGAAGCGTGCGCTTCTCCCGCCGCTCCCCCTTGAATTCGGTAGGCGGGCGCCGGCGCATAAAGATGAGCATCCTTCTTCGCGACCTCATCGCTGAACTGTCGCAGCGGGCTAATGTCGTCCAGTATCCAGAAGGATCTGCCGTGCGTCGCCACCACGAGATCGTTGTCCTTCACTGCCAGATCGTGCACCGGCGTCGTCGGCAGATTCAGTTTTATGGACCGCCAGTCCGCGCCGTCGTTGAAGGAAACGAAAACGCCATTCTCGGTTCCCGCATAAAGCAAGCCACGCTTTTTCGGATCTTCACGGACCGCACGAACGAACGAACCATCGGGAATCCCATTGGTCAGTTTTGACCAAGTCTGGCCGTAGTCGCTGGTTTTGTAGATGTAAGGGCGAAGGTCATCGTTCTGATGTCGATCCACTGCAACGTACGCCGTTCCCGCATCGTGCGGCGACGCATCGATCAAGCTGACGCGGCTCCACTCCGGAAAATCCTTCGGCGTGACGTTGGCCCAGCTTTTTCCTGCGTCGCGCGTGATTTGGACGAGACCGTCATCCGTGCCCACCCAGATCAAGCCCTTTGTGATGGGCGACTCTGCGACCGCAAAGATCGTGTCGTAATATTCGGTGCCAGTGTCGTCAAGCGTGATGTCGCCACCGGAAGGCTGCTGCTTGCTTTTGTCATTGCGTGTGAGGTCGGGACTGATCGTCACCCAATGAACGCCACCGTCAGTAGTTTTGAATAGCCGCTCGCCACCATGGTACAGCGTGTCGGGATCATGCGGAGAAATCACCACCGGGGCGGTCCACTGAAAGCGATGCTCGAGCTTTGCCGCGCCGCCTCCGTCGGAAAGCTCAGGCTGCTCGGTGATGGCTTTCACCTGCCCGATGCGCTTATCGAATCGCGTAATGTTTCCCTGATAGTCGGCGGCATACACAATGTTCGGGTCAGGAGGATACGGTGCAATGTAGCCCGCTTCGCCTCCACCCACGTCGTACCAGTCTGGGCGATCGATGGCCCCTCCGTCGCTGCGGCTCGCAATCCCCACAGTCGTGTTGTCCTGCTGCGCACCGTAGACCCGGTAAGGGACCGCATTGTCGGTAATGACGTGGTAGAACTGCGCCGTCGGCTGATTATCCTGGCGCGTCCAATTCTTGCCGCCATCCAAACTCACAGTCACGCCACCGTCGTTCGACGCGATCATGCGCTTGGTATCCATCGGGTCAATCCACAGGCCGTGATTGTCGCCGTGCGGAACCTTAACCTTATTAAACAAGTGGCCGCCATCCGTTGATTTGAAAGATTCCACGTCCATGACGTAGACCACATTTTCATCTCTCGGATCGGCGATGATGTGCATGTAATACCATGGCCGCTGCCATAAGCTGTGACTGGGATTCACAAAATCCCAGTTTTCGCCGCCATCGTCCGAGCGGTACAAACCACCGTCGGGATTACGCGCCTCGATCAGGGCGTAAACTCGGTCGGAGTTCGCGGCCACCGCTACGCCGATTCGTCCATAAGGCCCCTTGGGCAGACCATGTTCTTCCAGCCGCTTCCAGGTCGTGCCGCCATCACCCGAGCGGTAGAGTCCGCTTCCCGGCCCGCCATCCGAAAGGTTCCAAGACGTACGGCGCGCCTGCCACAGCGCTGCAAACAAAATGTTCGGATTGTGCGGATCGAAAGCGACATCGATGCCGCCCGTGTTCTCATCTTTATAGAGAACTTTTTCCCAATTCTTGCCGCCGTCCGTCGTGCGGAAAATACCTCGCTCGATGTTCGGCCCATAAGGATGTCCAAGAGCCGCCACAAAAACAATGTCTGGATTTGTCGGGTTGATAATCACCTTGCCGATCGCCCGGCTGTCATGCAGGCCAACATTCTTCCAGCTCTTCCCACCGTCGAGAGATTTGTAAACTCCATCTCCATGAGAAATATTGCCGCGAATGCAAGCTTCGCCCGTACCAACGTAGATAGTGTTGTGATCGGAGTTCGCGACCGCTAGGCTGCCAATATCTCCGCTTCCCTCGCGATCGAAGACGGAAGACCAAGTCATAGCCCCGTCGGTTGACTTCCACACACCGCCGCCGGTCGCGCCGAAATAATAGGTCGTGGGATCGCCCGGAATTCCCGCCGCAGTCAGCGATCGTCCGCCGCGGAACGGCCCGATCAGGCGGTATTTCATACCTTTGAACAATTTATCTTCCGGCTTGTTGGACTCGGCTTCAGGCGTAGCATTCTGGTCAGAGGTCGCCGATTTTGATGAGGACGCCGATTGCGTCGGCTTAACGGCCTTCGACTCGCGCTCAGGCTTGGTTTGCGCTGAAGCCGCATTCGTCAGTAAAGCGACAAACGCACAAAGAAGTAATGCCAAGTTCCCGTTCACAAATATTCTTTTTGATGCGCCGCCGCAAAGCGTGTTTCGACCAGACATATTCAAGCCCCTTAGATTAGAGAAGTGGAAAAGAGGAAAAGTAGATCACTGCCATGTTAATCCTGCGGCAGGCGCGTGCAAAGCAGCGACGCCTGGCTCCGCAAAGTTCATTTCTTTCCCAGCATCTTGTGAGCCTCTTGCAGCTCTTTGCGCTTCGCGGCGTCAACCTTCGGATACGCAATCCCAAGTTCTTCCAGTGTTTCTACAATTGCCGCTGCTACCACGAGATGAGTAAACCATTTATTGTCCGCCGGAACCACGTACCAGGGCGCATGTTTCGTCGCCGTATATCGGATCACATCTTCATAGGCCTTCTGATATTCGTCCCAATAATCGCGTTCGTGAATGTCGGCCGCCGAGAATTTCCAGTTTTTCTCTGGCTCATCCAGTCGCGCCATGAAGCGTCGTTTCTGCTCCTTCTTTGATAGATGCAGAAAGAACTTACGAATCACCGTCCCACTGCGCGCCATGTGCCGTTCAAAGCCGTGAATGTCTTCGAAGCGCTCTTCCCAAATGTCTTTCTTCACCAATGACGGTGGCAGCTTCTCATTTTCCAGCACTTTAGGGTGCACCCGCACCACAAGCACTTCCTCATAATAAGACCGGTTAAAGATACCAATATGTCCGCGCTCCGGAAGATTTCGGATCGTACGCCACAGGAAATCGTGCTGTAGCTCCGTTTCCGACGGCGTCTTGAACGAATACACCTGGCAGCCTTCGGGATTCACTCCCGACATGACGTGCTTGATGGTGCCGTCTTTTCCCGCAGCATCCATCGCCTGAAAAATCAGCAGGAGAGCCCACTGATCCTGGGCGTACAGTTTGGCTTGCAAATCCTCCAAGCGAGCCACATCTTTCATCAATTGCTCGTCGGCTTCTTTTTCGGAGTGCAGATGCGCGGTGTCGGCCGGATCAAAGTCCTTAAGGCGGAAATGCTTGCCGTCATCGATGCGATAGGCGCTGGCCAGTTTGGCAGTTTTCATCGTCATCAAGTTTACACCGCCGGAGGCAAGGCTAATCTCTTCGCATGGACCGGGCAGCATTGCGGGAAGGCGGATCCGAAACGGATATGAGTATTAGAACCTTAGGTGCCCAACCGACCGCTGGTTAGGCCAGATTGGGCACCAAGATGCCCACTAGCGGGTTCGATACACACGGACAACAATAAGAAACCAAGTTCTTGTAAAAGTGAATCGCTATCGAAAGAAAATTTGAACTTCCAAATAAAACTGGTGCTATGATTGTTTCCCCCGCTCCCAGTCTTCCCCCATTGATGCCTCAAGTCCTGACCGGAGGATGAGAATGAAGTCGCCCCTGCTTGCGTTTCTTGCAATGATTTGCAGTGTCTTGCCGCTCCCTTCCGTCGCTTCCACAATCGCCGTCGGGAACTGCGCCCCGCAACATACTAGCTACCCCACGATCTCCGATGCCGTCGCAGCCGCACCCTCGGGCGCCACCGTGCTAGTGTGCCCCGGCACATACGCTGAGCAAGTCACGATCACCACTCCCCTGACGCTTAGGGGCATACTTCCGAGTTCTCCGCCGGTCATCAGACCGCCAAGCGGCGGCCTTACCGGGGCGCAGATCAATGTCAACGGTGAATTTAACTCTTCACCGCTGGTAGTCAATCTTGGCAGTCTGGTGGTGGATGGACTTGGCTCTTCCGCTACCGCTGGGGTCTCTTACAACTCCGCCTCGGGCCAGATCAACCATCTCGAAGTGCGCAACCAAACGACTGGAATATTTCTCGTAGGGGCGATCGACGGAGGGATTGACACGGTAAACATCTCTAACAGTTACGTTCATAATTTTTCAGACGAAGGCATAGCCGCTCATGGATTAGATGTCGAGTTCGTTGTGAACATCACCCGCAGTTTTGTCGCTTCGACTAATTCCAGCGTGCAAAACGGGATTAGCTACAACATTACGAACGGAACAATTCGGCAAACTGCCATCATTCTTAACGCCGGCGTCGGGTTGCTGCTGGATAATTTGTTTGACCCAATTACAGCCGAGGGTAATTCCATTGCGGGCGCATTGGTGGGAATCGAGTCTGGAGCCGACATGACCGCTGCCGCCAACGTTATTGAGAACAACGTGCTCTACAACAACGCCACCGGCATCTCGATTTCCGGGCTGGGTGGAGGCGACACCATAACTTCGAACACCATCATGCAGAGCAGCGTTCAGGCCATCACCCTGAATTGTTCCGCTACAAGCATCGCGCAATATAACAAGATCGAGGGTACCCCGATCGGCATTGCCAATATTCAAGCGGGAGATGTCACATCCCCCAACACATTTATTAATGTCGGAATGGATACGACCACATGCCCGTCCGGTCAGTGAGGATTCACCTACATGAAGATTAACGCTGCGATCCGGTCGAAGCGGTCGTGGTTCGGATTCGGCATTCGCTAGGGCTGCTGGCCGCTGCAATGGGCGAAAATGCCCGTTTGGACGCGACTCGCCTGCCGTTGGCGCGAAATTGACGTGCCCGGGGAGAACAGTGCGCATCTTGGCAAAAAACCGAATCCATTGGTGCCGGGAGGGGGAATCGAACCCCCACAGTCCTTTCGGACCTGCGGATTTTAAGTCCGCTGCGTCTGCCAATTTCGCCATCCCGGCCCGCGAATTATTCTAGCTCACGACCTGCCGATTGATTCTGAATTGGGGACGAATCGAATTCTCGCTTGGATCGCGGGCAATAAATTACTTAACGCCGAAAGCAGAAAAAACCGCTAGTGGGCAGCAACGGAAGAATGGCTGATGAGATGGAGATGTTGAGTTCCGCAGGAAAACGACCACAAAGCTAGATAAGGAGGAAAAAAAGAAGATGAAAATAAAGAGGCAGATAAGGAGAAGTACGTTGCTTGTGGCTACTGTAGAGCTTAGGCGGAAACCGCAGCAGCCGCGCCGCCACGTTGCTTGCGTAACTCTGCCAGAAAGGTATCGGCCGGAAGCGTTCCCTTATTGCGGAACAAATTAAGCAATGGATCTTCCACTGCACCCGCATCGGCGGCAACGGCTAGATCCCGCTGCGGCGACTCCGTTTCCAAACCCTCCGGTTCCACCAGCAATTCGGGCAGAACGTCACGATTCTCAGTAAGTGTTCCGAGGAATTTTTCCAGCACTGCTCGATGTTCCGGGGTACTCTGCGTGAATTGCACGCCCATCCCTTTATCCGGATGCATCACTCGAACCACGCCTTCGGCCCGAAGGTCCACGTCGGCGGCGCGCATCGACAGCGTCACCCTGGTCGCCGCTGGAAATGGCGAAGCAATCTCTAGATAACAACCGCCCATGCTCAAATCTGTGAGCCGGCAGGCTACCGGCGGATCGTCCTTTTCAGCGTCAGGAGAATTCCTGCTCAGCCACTCGCGCAGCTGCCGCGCAACTTCCGGCGTCGGATTCTGGAAGCGCAAACCGACCTGCGTTCCGGTGCCCTCCCAAGCGAACTCCGCCAGAACTTTCAGCGGGGCCGCAGAACTTGGCAGCGTGAACGACAACTCCCAGCGGCCAGCAGGTTTGCTACGACGCGGCAAGCTAACTGCAAGACCGCCTTCACCTACGTCTGTGGTATTCACCCTAAAATGAGCGCCAGATTCGAGGCTCGACATCTCCACGGGAAACTGCACTGGGATTCGTGCATTGTGGCGGCGCTCCTTCTTCATCAGAGCCCGTGCCACGCGAAAACTTGATTTAGCCTTCTCGCTCGATACCGGCTTATAGAGAACGAAGTGTGCCCCGAGATCAAAGGCCGAACGAACCCCCTTCTCAGGATCCAGAATTGCCACCGCAACCGCCCGCTTATTACACGGAGCCGACCGCGCATTGCGCAGCACATCCGCCGCTCCGGGTCCGCCGCAATCTACAATGATGGCCTCAAATCGCTCCCGCGTCAGCTGGCGCACGGCTATCTCCGCCGTGGCGCAGTGTTCAATCCCGATGTCAAGATCTCCCAGAGTGCGTCGCAGCACCCGTACGATCTTTTCATCCGAACAGAGCAGCAGTGATTTCAGGTTCATGGCAAGGTTACGAATGCATTGGCACAGCCGTACAGGCAGACTAGGCTTCCGCAAGGACTGAACCCTTTGGAAAGCACAGGTCCAACCCCCACTCTAAGCCGGGGAAAGAGGTCTTATCAATAAAGCTGCGCAGTATGGGATTACGTTGGTAACGCGGCTATCCTTAATATCATGTTTCGATGAGCTTCATTCCAGCCAGGAGAGCGGATTGACTATCACGACTCTTAAGATTGGGAGGAGGGCGTCGTCGATAAGTAACTTATAATCCAGTGACTTAAAGGTTCTCCCTTCAAGTGAACGGGGAATTTTTTGATTGACTTTTGCGGAAAATCGTCCTAAGCTATCAAGTCTCCGATTAGCTTTTGGTCCCTGAGGATGCCCATCGATGTTTCGATGGTGTTGTCGTTTCCGTGCATCCTTATAGCGCCCGGAGAATCATATAGATAGAGTGGTATAGCATATAGGTACATCCCCCCATTTGTAGGAAAGGGCATTTTTATGGCGAAGCGACGCGGCAATCCGAACTGGGGCAAACCGGAGCCGATCGGTCCGATTGTCCCCACCATCACGGAATTCGAACAGGTCGTGCGCGAATACAAGCTCTCCCCCGACCAGTATCTTCGTTCAACCCGTCTGCGCGAGTGGGCGCGCCGCAACAAGAACTCTAAATATATCCCGGAGCCGCTCTTGGAGGCGTGGGGATTTGAAATCGAGTCCACGCTGTAAACGCAAGCACGTTAAGGACTTTCAAGGGTCGCTGAGAAGCGGCCCTTTGTCTTTTGAAGGCTATGTGTTTGAATCGCGATGTTGGTGGGTTTCTCGGTCGAAGTGAAGTACCGGAGACCGGCGACCTGAGACCTATGCCCAATGCTGAACTGGCTGCAAATCCCTCTTCCTGAGTTGTTTGCGTTGTTGGTAGCAATCGCCTTTGCTGCTGGCCTGAATGTCTATGCCACCGTAGCCGCGCTCGGCCTGCTCGCTCGTTTCGGACACGTGCCCCTCCCGCCGGCCCTTCAAATCCTGGAAACCTGGCCTATCATCGCCGCCAGCGGGACTCTATTCGTAGTCGAGTTCTTCGCCGACAAAATCCCCGCATTCGATCTAATCTGGAGCGCCCTTCACACCTTTGTGCGGGTCCCAGCAGCCGCATTGCTGGCCTACGGCGCCACCCGGCAACTGACCCCTGCCCAGCAGCTCCTCGCAGCCCTGCTTGGAGCAACCATCGCCCTCGCCGCTCATGGAGGCAAAACCGCCGCCCGAGCCGCCGTAACTCCTTCGCCCGAACCGTTCTCGAACATCACTCTGAGTTTGGTGGAAGACGCGCTTGCCGTTGCCCTCACTTGGCTGGCCACACGCCATCCTTATATCGCAGCAACGATTGCGCTTTGCCTGGTGGCGGTTATCGTGATGTTGACCCGCTTCGTAATCCGAGCGCTGAGAGCGCTATTTCGCGGCGCTGAGATCGAACTGTCTGGGAAGCCAACTTAGGTGGGGTTAATAGGAATATGCCCTCCTACAAACGCTGGGCCCTCGGACTTCAAAGTGATCGCGATCCGAGGGCCCTTTGTTAGGTATTTATCTGTTCCGTATTCATCGATTCGCCGGCGACACTCGCTGTGCCTGCACGTCCGGAGACCCCGGTCCCGAGAGATTTCCGATCACATCTCCCGAAACGATCATCTCCACCCGTCGATTCAACTTCCGGCCAGCAGCTGTGGTGTTGTCCGCGATAGGATCCGCTTTCCCCAAGCCTCGGGCTGCCACGTTGTTCATGGACACTCCCGACGTCACCAGGTAATCGCGAACCGCTTCAGCCCGCTTGTCGGATAGAGTCTGGTTGTACTCATCGCTTCCAATCGCATCGGTATAGCCATCAATTTCCAGCTTCAGATCGGGATAGGCCAGCACGATGCCAGAAATCCGCGCCAGTCGCTCGCGAGCCTCCGGCTTCAAGGTGTACTTGTTGAAATCAAACAGCACGTCGGGCATGCTTACGATCAGCCCCCGCGCCGTATCGCGAGTCTGCAGCACCTGATTCAGCTGTGCCAGCAATCGCGCGCGCATTTCTTCTTTCTGGCGGATCGCTTCCTGCCGCTGCTGGTCCGCCTGAGCCGCAGCCTGCTGCGCGGCTGCCGTCTGTGCCTGCGCCTGCTGCTGTGCGGCGAGAGCTGCCGCCTGCTGCTGTTGTGCTGCAGCCTGCGCCTGCTCCGCTTCCGCGCGCCGGCGAGCATCTTCGTTCGATTGCGCCTGCGCCTGCGCGGCTTGTTGTTGTGCCGCGGCCGCATCGGCTTCCGCCTTCGCCTGTGCTTCCTCATGAGCGCGCCGTTCGGCGTCGATTCGTGCCTGCTCTTTGCGTCGCAATGTCAGCACGCGCGCATCTTCTGCCATCTGCGTAGCTCCGCGCGCCGCGGTACCAATCGGCGTCCGCCCTTGTTTTCGCTGGTAATAATCTTCCGCGCGCTGCAACATGTCTTCAGCTTTGGTCAAACTGTCCGCTGCATACTGCTGCGCCCCAGCCGCTTTCGCGATCACGACAGCGTTGCGCGCTTCCAGCAGGTCCAACGGAACCTTCGCCGAAGCCTGGCTCGATGGCAGCTGATCTGCCGGGACATCGATGGTGTACTGCGCACCTTCCAGCGTGTCGAACTTCGTATCAATCGGCTCTTCAAACCCCTTGGTCCCCTCTCTGATAATGTTTTCCGCCACTACCTTATTGCTTGGGTGCGTCACCGAATAATAAGGTTCAGCCGTCAGGATCATTCCAAAAGCCTGCAGGTCCGTCGTTACATCAATCTTGTCCTTGCCGTTATCGCCGGGAACGATTTCACCCAGGTTCACCGCGCGGCCTTCCGGCGTGATCGCCCACAACACATAAGTAAGGAACTGTCCGCCGAAGCTGCTCGCCACTCCCAGATGCGTGAACTCGGCGTTGATCGCCAGCCGTCCGCCTTTGCCTTCTACCTTCGCGTGCCCGCCAACCGCAGGCATCAACTCCGTCCCGCGAAAATCGACTTCGGTCGAACCGCCGCGGTGCCGGTAATTCACCGCCTTCGTCGTGCGCGCGTACACGTTCACGCGGAACACCGGAATATCGTTCTGCCCGGTATTCTGGTTCATCTGTTGCGGCGCAGCGTCCTGCTCAGTCGCCGGCGCCTGCGCTGGGTGCGCGCTATCGGGATAAAGCGGCGCGCTCGGAGTATCCTGCGCGACCGCGATTCCCGCCGATATCAACCCTGCCAACATCAAAATCGCTATTCTTTTCATAAGACCCTCACAGGCCAACATCCGGCCAGGGATTATCCGCCTGAAAACAGCGAGGTGGACTTTGATTAAACTCCACCGTATCAGCCGGTTGCGAGAGCCATCCATACAGGGCAACACCTAGAGTCGCAAAACAATCAACCCAGAGGACATCTAGCGCTTCAACCTGATTTACTCGCATCGCCCCGTCCGCCGATTTTCGTTCCTAGTACCCGGTTACTTTGTCGCGCGGTAACTATTACGTCCGTGCCAGTCGACATGCGCCAACGAGCCATTCCCCCAACCTCACCGCCTCGCTACGATTGAGTTGCCCGAGTGCATGATCGTGCATGTGTCGCTTCCATTCAGATTGTCGAACGGGTTGCCTTCGTAGCGCTGCAAGACGCTTCTACGGACGCGTCAGGGTTTAAAAGGAGTTGCATCTTGGCATTCACCGAACACAATCACGTGGTAACCGGACAGCACGATAATTTTCACATCCTCCAGCCGCAGCCGCGCCCTCATCAACCCACCTGTCAAGTACACGTACCCGAAGGTGGCTCGGGATGGGCATTTGTTTTGGCTGCGTTCGCCATAATCGGATTGGCAGTAATCAAACGCTACAGCGAAAAGATCTCCTTCCAGCACACCGCGTAAACTTTCACGTCTGCCATTTCTCGCCACGCCGCGAGAAGTGGCGGCTCGTGTGGAGCGGACACTCCTGTCCGCTGCCTTTGACCTTAGCTTTTGCTTTGGATCTTTCCATCGCCCCGAATTCGAAGGAGCTTCTGCTGCCACAAGCAGCACCGTGGAAGAGCGGCGCTTCAGCGCCGCGTAAAGCCTTGGGTGGCGCAGCGCTTCAGCGCTGCGATAACTGGCCTACTTTGAACTTCGGCTTTAGCCGCTGAGGGACGTCGCCCCGCACGATCACCGCCTCCACCCTCCGCCAAGTCTCGCCTATAACCCCTGCTCAATCCCAACCTTCGCTGCTATACTCGCCCTTTCCCCACGGGCCCAACCATCTTCGTCGAGAGGGAGCAGCACCCGCCCATGGATCAAGTTCGAGTACTGCGCATCGTCGTCGCCTCGCCCGGCGACGTCAAACCCGAGCGCGACATCGTTCCCAAAGTAGTCGAGGAAGTAAACCGCAACATCGCTCGCGAGCGCGGACTGCACCTCGAAGTGCGCCTTTGGGAGACCGACAGTTTTCCTGGATTCCATCCCGACGGGCCTCAGGGCCTGATCGACAGTCTCCTGAAAATCCAAGAGTGTGACATTCTGATCGCGATTTTCTGGAAGCGTTTTGGCACACCAGTCAAAGGCGCTAGGTCCGGCACCGAACACGAGTTCCTCGCCGCTTACGAGGCTTGGCAGAAAAACCGAAAGCCTCAAATCATGGTCTATTTCTCTCAGAAGGATTCCAAGCCCAGGTCAAAACAGGAGGCAGATCAATGGGGACTCGTGCTGCAATTCAAGGAAGAGTTCCCGCCCGAGGGCCTGTGGTCCGACTATGAAGATGAAGCCGACTTCGAGCGGCAAGTTCGCAATCACCTTTCTGTCTTTCTGACCTCGAAGTTTCCTGCTCAGGGTCCGGAGGCGAAGCAGCCCGAACCACACGATCCAGCTAAGGTTGTAGCGCCTTCACTCACCCCGCTCCACCAGCTCCCACCCCCGCCCGCCGACTTCACCGGACGCACCGCCGAACTCGCCGAACTCCGCGCCGCCATCGAAAAAGGCGGTGTCCACATCTCCGGACTCCAGGGCCAGGGCGGAGTCGGCAAGACCGCCCTCGCCCTCAAACTCGCCGCCGAACTCGCCCCCAACTACCCCGACGCCCAAATCTACCTCGACCTCAAAGGCGTCAGCGAAAAGCCTCTCACCGCCGCCGAAGCCATGTCCCACGTCCTCCGCACCTTCGATCGCGAAGCTAAGCTCCCGGAAAAAGAAGAAGACCTCCGCGCGCTGTATCTGTCCGCCCTCCACAACAAGCGCGCCCTGCTGCTGATGGACAACGCCAAAGACGCCGCCCAAGCGAAGCCTCTGATCCCGCCGCTAGGCTGCGCACTTCTAGTAACCTCTCGCCAGCACTTCGCATTGCCCGGCCTGCAAGCAAAGAATCTGGAGACCCTTCCGCCGCCAGACGCGAAGGATCTTCTTCTCCGCATCGCACCCCGCATCGACGGTGAAGCCGAGACTATCGCGAAACTCTGCGGCTATCTGCCCCAAGCCTTGCGGCTGGCTGCATCGGCGATCGCCGTGCGCGTGAACCTCGAGCCGCAAGATTACGCGAGGCAGCTGGCAGACGAGAAGAAGCGTCTGGAATTGCTGGCTGGCGACGACGAGAGCGTCACGGCTTCCATCACCCTCAGCTACAACCTGCTCGATGCCGCAACACAAAAACGGTGGCGCATGTTAGCCGTTTTCCGCGACACGTTCGACGTACCCGCGGCCGCAGCGGTCTGGGAGATCGAGGGCGATGCCGCGGAGGACACTCTCGGCCGCCTCTTCCTGTTGTCCATGCTCGAATGGAACGACTCCACCAAACGCTACCGCCTCCACGACCTCATGCGCGATTTCGCTCGAAAACGACTGACGCCCGCCGAATCTGATGCCGCTTCCCGGCGCCACGCCAGGCACTACCTGCGTGTGCTTGACAGCGCCCGCAATGTCTATAAGGCCGGCGGGGAATCAATCATGCCCGGCCTGGCCCTTTTTGATCTCGAGTGGGGAAACATCCAGGCTGGGCAAACCTGGTCGGCGCTCAACGCAGCAACGCACGACGAAGCCGCGATGATATGCAGCGACTATCCCGACGTGGGCGCCTTTCTTCTTCTTTTGCGCCAACATCCCCGCGCTCAGATCCGCTGGCGCGATGCGGCACTCGCCGCTGCCCGCCAATTGGGAGATCGCGCTGCAGAAGGGCGACACCTCGGAATGTTGGGCTACTCCTTTGACGACCTGGGGGAGTACCACCGCGCCATCGAATACTACGAAACGTTCCTGACAATCACGCGCGAGATCGGTAACCGTCGCGAAGAGGGCATCGGGCTGGGCCTCTTGGGCGTCGCATACAAGAACCTGGGGGAACGCCGCCGTGCGATCGAATATCACGAAAAGCACTTGGCCATCGCGCGCGAGACCGCCGACCGCGGGGGCGAAGGTAATGCGTTGGGCAACCTGGGCAACGTGCACGCTGACCTAGGCGAGCTTCGGCGCGCCATCGAGTACTACGAGCAGACCCTAGCGATCGCGCGCGAGATCGGCGACCGCCAAGTCGAAGGCAACGCGCTCGCCTGCCTGGGAGGTGCGCACAATGACTTGGGCGAGTCTCACCGCGCCATCGAGTACCACGAACAGTCCTTAGCGATCGCCTGCGACATCGGCGACCGTCGAGTCGAAGGCAACGCGATGTGGAACATGAGCCTGACCCTATACAAACTCGGCGACCGCGAGAAGGCCATCGAACATGCCGAGACCTCGCTAAAAATCCGAGAAGAAATAGAAGACCCTAGCGCCGCGATGGTCAGAAAGCAACTCGACATCTGGCGAAAGAGCTGACCACAATCTCACCGCCATTTCACGACACCGTCCTCCACAACCCTCCTGTGACATCTAACCTTGCGCCCCACTCCCGTTTCGTCCCAGAATTGTCTAACCAGAGGCCGTCTATCCGGCACTGGCAACTCGGGGCGTTCGACCGAAAATCGGCTGCGGTTCTTATCGCTATCCGAATTTGCACCAATAAGCTCTTTGACATCTATATTTTGCGTGCAACTCAAGTGGATTCAATATTTTAGCCAGCCCCGGTTAGATCGAGATCGGCGCAAGTCACTGATTCCAGATATTTAAGCAGCTTCGATCTGTAATTTTTTTTATCTGGATCAGAGGCCGGGAAACCAGCAAGGAAAAACGTTTGTCATTCCGAGCCGGGCGAAAGCCCCGCGAGGAATCTGCTGTTTGCGGCCATCTAAACTCTGTCCAGGTCGTCCCAACATGGGCCTCGCTCGCAGCTCGCAGCTCGCAGCTCTGGCTAGGTACTGGGTACTAGGTACTCGCAACTCGTGACCAGCCGCTCGAATTGCTACAATAATCTCATCATGGCCACCCAGCCCTTCGCCGACGTTCCCACCGCCATCGAAGATTTCCGCGCCGGCCGCATGATTGTCGTCGTCGACGATGAGGACCGCGAGAATGAAGGCGATCTCACGCTCGCCGCAGAGAAGGTCACGCCCGAAGCCATCAACTTTATGGCCAAGTATGGACGCGGCCTGGTTTGCCTCACCATGACCGAAGAGCGCCTCGACCACCTGCGCCTCGGTCCCATGAGCGCCGAGAACACTTCGCAATACGGCACGGCATTTTGTGAGGCGATCGACGCGCGCGTAGGCGTGACCACCGGCATCTCCGCGTACGACCGGGCGCGCACCATCCAGGTGGCGATCGATCCCGCGACCAACGCATCCGACCTGGCGCGGCCCGGCCACGTCTTCCCTCTTCGCGCCCGCAAAGGCGGAGTCCTGGTGCGCGCCGGACAAACCGAAGCCTCGGTCGATCTCGCGCGCCTCGCCGGCATGATTCCCGCCGGCATCATCTGCGAAATTATGAAAGACGACGGGACCATGGCGCGCATTCCCGACCTTGTCGGCTTCTGCCAGGAGCACGGCCTCAAGATGCTCACCGTCGCCGAGCTCATTCGCTACCGCATGGCGCATGAACGCTACGTGCATCGCGTCGGCGAAGCGATGATCGATACCCGCTTTGGCGAATTTCGCCTCATCGCTTACGAAAGCGAGGTCGATGGCGGCGAATCGCATGTGGCCCTCATTAAAGGAGAAATGCCTAAAGGAGAAACGCCTCGCGGGGATGAGAACGGCGAGGCGGCCGTGCTGGTGCGCATGCACGCTCACTGCTTGATGGGCGACGTATTCGGTTCAACAGGATGCGAGTGTCACGCCACTCTCGAAGGTTCACTTCGCCGCATCGCCCAAGAAGGACGTGGCGCTCTGATCTACCTGCATCAGACCTCGCAGGGTTTTTCCGTGGAAAAAGTAGGCGAGCGCGGCGCGTTAAGTTTCCACCGCGGCCACAAGGTGTCCTCCCTGCTCGACAACGAGCGGCAGACGCAACGCGAAATCGGAATCGGCGCCCAGATTTTGTCGGATTTGAATTTGCGCCGCATTCGCCTGCTAACGAACCGGCCTAAAAAGGTAGCGGGGCTTGAGGGCTTTGGAATCGAAATTGTCGATCAGGTTCCGGTGGAAATGGGCGGAGTGCGGACACAGACGAACTGAGAAGCAGTTTTGGTTTTTCTTCCTGGTAAGGGGTCGCGGGCGAAGGCGCCCGCGACCACATGTCAGAACGGTTTGCGCACGATGACTTCCGCGTCGCGAATGAAAAACTGTGCGGAACATTGCTCCGAGCCGCAAATAACGGGCACGAGACCGTGGATTTGCCGGCGCGTAATCAGGCCGAGCATGCCGCAGGACGGGCAAGCCAACACAGCCCAGTAGGGATCTTCCTTTTCGCCGACTTCACCGGCGTTCTCCAGAACAAAAATTGTTCCGGGCTGCATCTGTTCGGGAATCCACTCGCTGAGAAGATCCAATTCACCGACCATGCACTCCTCCTGGGTTAAACCTTGAAAGCAAAACTGAATGCAAAACACGCCGCACAACCTGAGACCAAAACCTGCGTACAACTTGCTTATGAAACCTTTCTAGCACGCCGCCCTGTGGACGGGGTTGTTACCGAAGTGTTCAGCTTTCTGGCTACGACCTCCGCGCGCACCTGCCGGACCGCATCGCTGAGGCACACTCCCAAAATGGGCTGGCTGGAATTCTTCAGGATGTCCACGATCTGCCTCGCCGAAGTTTCCAGGTAGAGATGCTTGCCGTCGGTGAGCAGATGAACATCAGAGTTGCGGCTGACGATCTCGGCCAAGCCTCTACTAAACTCGCGCTGCAGGAAGCGCATCACTTTGCGGACAGCCTGCAGCGAGAAGCCTTTGCGTTTGAGTTCGCAGATCACCGCAATTTCGGTGACATTCTGCATGGAATAGAGGCGGCGATGTCCCTGACGCTGCGGCTTGACCACTCCGCGCTCGTCCCACCACTGCAGCTGGCGGGCACTGATGCCGGTCAGGGCGATCACTTCTCGGGATGGAAAACTATCCTGCATTCGCGTCCTATTCTGTTTGAAACAACGTACGGGATAAATGTTTCAAACATTTTAGGCGCAGATGGTTGAGTGTCAACAGGAGATTCGCATGAGAGGTTAACTAGAAGAGTGCGCGAGGATTAGCCGACAGGGCACGGTTTTGAAGGGCAGCCGCCCCCGACGAAGTGGACGATTTCCAGTCGGTCGCCGTCGTTGAGCAGTGTCTGCGGCCAGCGATCGCGCGGAACGATGTCGCAGTTGAGTTCGACTGCGACCCGGTCGGATTTCATGTCAAGGGATTCAATTAGCGCTGCCAGCGTGAAGGGAGTTGGGGAGTCTGGGAAGGCGCGTTCGTCTCCGTTGATGTAGAGGGGCATTTCTTCGATCCATCTGCGCTTCGGCGCGATGGAGTTGATTGTCTCACGATTGTTTTTACGAAACGACCTGGATTAGTCCGCTTTGCGCAAGGCGAATTTGCGGGTTACGGTGCGGCCGTCGTGGTTGGCTTGCACGATGACGGAGGAGTCGGGAAGGACAGATTCTTCAACCTCGACGGAGATCGATGCATTCCCTGCTGCGTCCGTAACAGCTTGGGTATAGAAAGGCGCGGCGTCGGGACGGGCGAAGCGAAACGTAAGACGGGCGCTGGCTACGGCCGTTCCATCTTCTGTGACACGCAATTCCATTGTCAGATTGCGATTGGTGTGGACCGATTCGGCGTTCACCCATTCCAAGTCCAGTTGTTTGATGGCGGCCAAGGTTTCGTGTTCGGCGTGATCCAACATGCTTTCCAACTTGCCTTCGCGGATGGCTTCGAGAACCTGGCGATGCTGGTCGCGCAGTTGCTGCTCTTTTTGGGGATCTCCAAAACCCGCCTGGTTGGCCGTGCTTGCGTACGAAACTGCGCGTTTGCCGACGCATCGTCCACGCACAAAGACTTGCGTCTGCAGCAATTTCTCGCCCTCGCGCGCTTCACTTTGCACGTGGTAGATGGTGTCGCCGTGCTTAACGTCGGTATTGAAGCCGAAGATCATACAGGAATCTAATTTAGCGATTGCGCGATTGAGTCATTAGGCGATTGAAAACCGAATCGGTTTCATCTTATCGCGTTCGGCTGGAGCTTCGAGTTTCATTTTTCCGATCTCACAATCGCACAATGACTCAATATTTTTCCTTCCCAAATCGGCAAAATCACGCGCCGTTCCCTTGACACTCTCGCACACCAACACTAATCTAGAATGTTTATTAGCACCCGGCGCGAATTATATATAGCCTGCCCTATGCCCGACAATTATTTCGCTGGCTACCTGCCCTTCCTGATCCACATTTTGCTGGCAGGCGGAATCGCGACCGCAATTGTCTCCCTTTCCTGGCTGATCGGACAGCGCAAACCGACGCGCGCCAAACTTTCCGCCTACGAGTGCGGAATGGCCCCGGTGGGCGACACGCGCGGGCGCTTCTCGGTGCAGTTTTACCTGGTCGCCATGCTTTTCATTCTGTTCGACGTTGAGGCTATCTTTCTTTATCCCTGGGCGGTGATCCTGCACGATCTTAAGCACTTTGGCCTTTGGGAGATGCTGGTTTACATCGGGATTGTGCTGGTGGGCTTCTTCTATGTATGGAAAAAAGGCGTTCTGGAGTGGGGGCCGACGCCTCGCCGGAGAGAACGCTGATGCCCGTGTCCCCTGCAGTCACCGATCTGGAACAACTGAAGACTCATCCAGCAGTGGCGCGTTTGCTGGCATGGAATCGTGAAGCCGTGCTGGGAGCCAAGTTCGACCGAGAAGAAATGACGATTGTCATCGACCGGGCCAAGATACGCGAGGCCTGCACCTTGCTCCGCGACCGTCCGGAGTGCGATTTCAACTTTCTTTCTGACATAACTTGCGTCGACTGGTATCCGGCAGAGCCCCGGTTTGAAGTGATCTACCATTTGCTCTCGATTCCGCGAAAAGAGCGGGTGCGCTTGAAAGTCCGGCTGGACAGTGGCAATCCAACAGTCGATTCGCTGACTCCCATGTGGCCGGGAGCGAATTACTTTGAGCGTGAGGTTTTCGATCTGTTCGGGATTCGCTTCAGCGGCCATCCTTATATGGTGCGCCTTCTGATGCCGGAAGACTGGGAAGGCCACCCGCTGCGCAAAGATTATCCGGTGGAGGGTTACCGCTAACGATGGCGCACCTTTCCCTCACGCCAGTGCTTGAGCCGGGACAGGATCGAACCATGATCCTGAACATGGGGCCGCAGCATCCCTCGACCCACGGTGTACTGCGCGTGCTGCTCGAAATCGATGGCGAGACCATCGTGCGGATCATGCCGGACATTGGCTTCCTGCACACCGGAATCGAAAAGACTTGCGAAGCCAAGTTTTACCAGCAGGTGGTTCCGCTCACCGACCGCATCGATTATCTCTGTCCCATGACCAACAATCTTTGCTACGTGTTGGCCGTGGAAAAGCTGCTGGGACTGGAGATTCCGCCGAAAGCGCAATGGATGCGCGTGCTGATGAACGAGCTCACGCGCATCAACTCGCATCTGGTGTGGCTGGGGACGCACGCGCTGGATATCGGCGCGATGTCGGTGTTCTTGTATTGCTTCCGCGAGCGTGAAGAGATTCTGAAGCTGTTTGAGATGATCAGTGGGCAGCGGATGATGACCTCCTACTTTCGCATAGGAGGCCTTGCTCTCGAGCCGCCGTTGGGATTCTTCGAACGCGTTGCTATATTCGTGGAGAGATTTCCTGAGAAGGTGGATGAGTACGAAAACCTGCTCACGGGAAATCCGATTTTCATGATGCGTACCAAGGGAGTCGCGCGGCTCACGAAGGAAGATGCGATTGCTTTGGGCGCCTCGGGACCAACTTTACGCGGAAGTGGTGTCGACCTCGATCTTCGGCGTGACATGCCGTACTCCGGCTATGAGAACTTCAAGTTCAAGGTCCCAGTGGCGCAGGAGGGCGATGTGTTTGCCCGTTATTTCTGCCGGGTGCGGGAACTGCGGGAATCGAATGAGATCGTGAAACAGGCTTTGGCGGGCATGCCGGAAGGTCGCATCAAGGCTGACGCTCCGGGGATTGTGCTGCCGGACCGAGAAAAGATGAAGACGCAGATGGAATCGCTCATCTATCACTTCAAAATTATTACTGAGGGTTTCGCAGTGCCTGCGGGTGAGGTTTATCAAGCGGTGGAATCACCACGCGGGGAGATGGGCTATTACGTCGTCAGCGATGGCACGGCAAAGCCCTACCGCGTACACATGCGAGCGGCCTGTTTGGCGAATTTGCAAACTTTGCCCAAGATGTGTGAGGGCGGTCTGATTGCGGATGTGGTGGCGGCTATTGGTAGCATCGATATCGTGCTGGGAGAAATCGACCGGTGAGATTCTCTGACGAATTCGAGACACGGTTTGCCGAGATGGTGCCGCACTATCCGACGAAACGGTCGGCGCTTGTGCCGACGCTGCTTTATGCCCAGGATGAGGTTGGATTTCTATCGGACGAAGTTATCGGCGAAATCGCAAGCCGGCTGGATTTGACCGAGTTAGAAGTCCGAAACGTGATCAGCTACTACTCGATGTTGACCACGAAGCCACGCGGCAAGTTCAACGTGCAGGTTTGTACAAATATCAGTTGCCTGGTGCGGGGCGGAGAAGAAATTCTTCGTCACTGCGCCAAGAAGCTGGGCGTTGGTCACAAAGGAACTACGGCCGACGGGATGTTTACCCTGGAAGAAGTAGAATGCATTGGCGCTTGTAGTTGGGCTCCAGCGGCGCAAGTGAATTACGATTTTCATGAGAACCTGACGGTGGAGAAGATGGACAGGGTTCTCGACGAGTACAGGAAAATTTAGCGATTGTGTGATCGGGTGATCGCGCGATTGTAAGGCAACCGGAAATGGCAGCATAGACGGGCGCAGCTTTCAATCGCACAATGACTCAGTCGCAAAATTACTCAATGGCATCTTTGGTTTCCCATCCCGATGAGGTAAAGGTTGTCTCCCAACGCTTCGGCCTGGGAGCGACGAATATCGACCGCTATCTCGAGTTGGACGGCTACAAGGCCGTGCAGAAGGCGCTTGCGATGGAGCCGGACGCCATTATTAACGAAGTAAAGAACTCCGGGCTTCGCGGGCGCGGCGGCGCTGGTTTTTCGACTGGGATGAAGTGGTCGTTCGTACCCAAGCAATCGGCCAAGCCGAAGTATGTGCTGTGCAATGGAGACGAGAGCGAACCGGGCACTTGCAAAGATCGATTGATCTTTGAGCATGATCCGCACTCAGTGATTGAAGGCGTGATGATCGCGGCGCTGGCAGTCGGCGCCCAGAGCGGCTACATCTACATCCGCGGCGAATATCGATATCTGTCGATCATCATGCAGAAGGCGATTCGCGACGCTTACGCGAAGGGCTTTGCGGGAAAGAATATTTTCGGCAGCGGACGCACTCTCGACATTTTCTGGCACGGCGGCGCGGGCGCTTACGAAGTCGGCGAAGAATCGGCGCTGATGGAGTCGCTCGAAGGCAAGCGCGGCATTCCGCGCATTCGGCCTCCGTTCCCTGCGGTCGTGGGGCTGTGGGGCGGACCCACCGTCATCAATAACGCGGAGACGCTGGCGAATGTGCCGCACGTTATTCTAGGCGGCGCCGACTGGTATGCCAAGCTGGGTACGCCGAAAAACGGCGGCACGCGGCTGTTTTGCTTGAGCGGCAACATCAACAAACCCGGGGTCTACGAACTGCCGATGGGTTACAACCTGAAAAAGATGATTTACGAAGTGGGGGGCGGGATTCCCGGCGGGCGCGAACTGAAGGCGGTGGTGCCGGGGGGGGCGTCGTGTCCGGCGCTAACGGCCGAAGAAATCGATGTCGCGATGGATTTCGATTCGGTGGCAAAAGCGGGATCGATGCTCGGTTCCGGCGGAGTGGTTGTGGTTGACGACGCGCAGTGCATCGTTAAGTTCGCCCTGCGGACGATGAAATTTTATAAACATGAGAGCTGCGGCTGGTGCATCCCGTGCCGCGAAGGCACAGATTGGCTGGAGAAGACGCTGACTCGCTTTCATCGTGGCGGCGGCCTAATGAAAGATATCGACAACATGCAGTATCTCGCGGAGAACATGCTGGGGCGGACGTTTTGTCCGCTCGGCGACGCGGCCGCGATGCCTACGATCGCTTTCGTCAAAAAGTTCAGAAAAGAGTTCGAAGACCATCTGGAAGGCAGGCCGTGCCCTTACGAGAAGCAGGGTGCGGTGGAAGAAGTGCCAGTGATGGCACACTGAGGAACATTGAGTCATTGAGTGATCGGGTGATTTTTGCGATTGAAATAGCAGGGTAGTTTCGATCTTAGGATTTTCAATCGCCCGATGACCCGATCGCACAATTGCTAAATTCTTATGGCTGACGTAACACTCACAGTAGATGGCAAGAAGGTCACAACTCCCGCAGGGACGCTTCTCATCGAAGCCTGCAAGAGCGCGGGCATCGAAGTGCCTTCGTTTTGCTATTACCCCAACCTCTCTCTGCAGGGCGCATGCCGCATGTGTCTGGTGAAGATCGAGAAGATGCCGAAGCTGCAGACCGCGTGCACGACAGTGGTAAGCGAGGGCATGATCGTCACTTCCGACAGCGACGAGATCAAGCAGGCGCGGAAGTCGATGCTGGAGATGCTGCTGGGCAATCACCCTCTGGATTGCCCGGTGTGCGATGCGGGCGGCGAGTGCGAATTGCAGGACATGACATTCTCCTATGGCGCCGCCGAATCGAAATTCATGGAGGCGAAGAATCACAAGGACGAGCAGCAATGGTCGCCTGTGGTGTTTTTTGACCGGCCTCGCTGCATCCTCTGCTACCGCTGCGTGCGCGTTTGCGGCGAAGGCATGGATGTGTGGGCGCTTGGCATCCAGAATCGCGGCGTCAGTTCGATTATCGCCCCTAATAAAGAAGATCACCTGGAGTGCGAAGAGTGCGGCATGTGCATCGATATTTGCCCGGTCGGCGCGCTTACCTCCGGTGCGTATCGCTACAAAACGCGCCCGTGGGAGATGAAGCACGTGGGTACGATCTGCACGCACTGCGGGGATGGCTGCAAAACCACTTTGGGCGTCCGGCGCGCAGACACCGGCATGGAAATCGTACGCGGCGACAATCGCGACAAGAGCGGCACCAACGGAGATTTCCTTTGCATCAAGGGCCGGTACGCCTTCGATTTCGCAAACCATGAAGAGCGCCTGACGCGGCCGCTGATTCGCAAAGCAGGCAAGCTGACGCCATCGAGTTGGGAAGAAGCTTTCGAGTTGATTGGGAAAAAGTTTGCCGATGTTCGCGACCGTGATGGCGGGGCGTCGATAGGGGTGATTGGATCGACACGCATTACGAACGAAGAAACGTACCTGCTCTCGAAGTTTGCCCGCGTGGTCCTCAAGACCAACAACGTCGACCACCATCGCACGGCGGACTTCCCTGCCCTTGCGGCGGCGTTGCGAGGTAGATCCAACGCCACAGCCAGCATGGCCGATGTCTTCACTGCACCGGCGATTCTGCTGATTGGAAATGATCCGACCGAGCAGCATCCTCTTCTTGCCTGGCAAATCCGCAACAACGTTCGCTTGCATCGGGCGCGACTCTACGTAATGAATTCCGAGCCGATTAAATTGCGGCGGCAGGCGACTAGCTTCACCCAGATCTCGGCTGGGGCGGAAGGACAAGTTGCTACTTTTCTGGCCGAGAACGATTCCACGGTCGATGCACTGACCGGTGCATCCACTAATAAGGACGCATGGGTTGCATTACGCGAAAAGCTTCGTGGCGAACAGAACTTAGTGATCATTTTCGGTTCCGAACTCCGCGGAGAGAATCTTGCTGCCCTCGTCAAATTTGGTTCAACGATTTCCGGAGCGAAATTTCTTTGTCTCGCCGACTATGCCAATTCCCGCGGCGCAGCCGACATGGGTTTGTATCCCGGTCTGCTGCCGGGATATCACCTCGCAGCCGAGAACAGCCCGTTCCATCAGGAATGGGGGGACATCCCTCAGGCTACTGGCCTCGATCTTGCCGGTATTGTCGATGCCGCCAAGGTGGGCAAGCTGAACGCGCTTTATGTTGTCGGTTCGAATCCCATTGGCCGCTTGAATATCGATCCTTTTGCATTCTCGAAGAGCTTCGTCGTGGTGCAGGATATGTTCCTGACCGAAACTGCCGTGATGGCTGACGTGGTATTGCCGGCGGCCAACGCGTACGAAAAATCCGGGACGTTCACCAATACTTGCGGCGACCTGCAACTGGTAAAGAAAGCGGGCGAGGTTACAGGGACGAAAGCGGACTTCGAAATGATTGTCCGCATCGCCGACGCCATGGGTTTTGAGGTTCGCAAACTCGTGCCTTTCGGCGGCGGCACCTATGCGGATATGGGGCAGTCTCGCGGCGCGCAGTCGGGAGAAGCTGACCGACATGCGGTTTGGCTTGAGGCTCATGGACTGGAGCCAAAACTGAGCCCGTTCGATGCCACCGCGATTCTGGACGAAATTCAGCGGCTGGTTCCAGGCTATGACGTCTCCCGCACGAACCTGCTGGCGGGCAACAGCCAGCATACGTCGCTCGAGCACGTGGGACCGGGAGTCGCGCACAACACGGAATCCATTGTTCCGGCGAACGATAATTTCTTCACTTCCGGAACGCTTGGGAGATATTCGCGCGCGTTGAAGTCGGTGATTGAGAGTCACGAGATCAAGCCTGCCGAGGTTGCGGCGGACTGATTCAGTTTTTTTCCACCGTTTGAGTGCTGTTTGGGTAAGGGCAGTCAGGAGAGGAAGCAGGCGCATTGTCAGTTGGCGTTTTCATACTCGTGTCGGTGATCAAGTCGCTGATCGTGTTGATCGTGCTGCTCACCGCAGTTGCATATACCGTCTGGCTGGAACGCAAAGTCGTCGGCCACATGCAAAATCGCTGGGGGCCCACGCGGGTGGGGCCGTTCGGACTTTTGCAGCCGATGGCCGATGGGATCAAGCTTCTGTTCAAGGAAGATCTGACGCCGCCGCACGTCTATAAGCCGCTATTCATAGCGGCGCCGCTGATGGCGGTGACTTTTGCACTGACTTCGATTGCCGTTATTCCGTTCGGCAACTCGATCACGATTTTCGGTTTGAACGTTCCCCTGCAGATTACCGACGTGAACATTGGATTACTGATGATTCTCGGCGTGACGTCGCTCGGGGTGTATGGCGTTGCCTTGGCAGGTTGGTCCTCGAACAGCAAATACTCCCTGCTCGGCGGACTTCGCGCCAGCGCGCAGATGGTAAGTTATGAAATTGGGCTGGGGCTTTCGCTGGTCGGGGTCATTATTCAATCCGGCAGTCTTAGCCTGCGCACGATTGTGGATGCACAGGGCGGCCACATGCTGGGCTTTATTCCGCGTTGGAATATTTTCCACGGACAGTTTATTGGTTTTTTCATTTATCTAACCGCCGCTTACGCGGAGACTAATCGAATTCCGTTTGACTTGCCGGAAGCTGAAACTGAACTGGTCGCCGGTTACCACACCGAATATAGCGCCATGAAATTTGCCAGTTACTTCATGGCCGAGTACGCGAACATGATCACGGTAGCTTGCGTGGCTACGCTATTGTTTCTGGGCGGCTGGCATGGACCGCTCTTTGGGCCTGAGTTGCTGCGGGCAATCCTGCCGTTGTTCTGGTTCGGCGCGAAAGTGTTCGGGTTTCTTTTTCTCTATATCTGGGTGCGCGGAACTTTGCCGCGCTTCCGTTACGATCAACTGATGGCATTCGGCTGGAAGTTTCTGTTGCCGGTCGCGATTGCGAACTTGGTAGCGACCGCGATTGCCGTAGCCTGGTAAAAACAGTTGCCAGTACCTAGTACCCAGTTGCAAGCATACATTGGCTTTGGACTTTACTGGCAGCTCGGTACTAGCAACCAGGTACTGATTTCATGAACTTTCATCTCATTTTATTTCTCGCGTTCGGCGCGGTCTGCGTGGGAGGGGCGATCAATCTGCTCGCGCAGCGGCATCCGATCAACAGCGCGTTGTCGCTGATCGCCGTGATGGCAGCTCTCGCTGGCGAATATCTGTTGCTAGGAGCCGAATTCGTGGCTGCGGTGCAGGTGATCGTTTATGCCGGTGCAATCATGGTGCTGTTCGTCTTTGTCATCATGCTGTTGAATGCCGGGGAAGAAGAACATACCAGCGGAAGTCGAATCGCAATTTTACTTGGCGTGCCGGGAATGTTGACTGGGAGTGTGCTGACAGCGTGGGTGGTGCTGCGGCATTCTGGAACGCAATCCGTGCCAATCGGAGCGTTGCCGGGGTCTCCACGAGATATCGCTCAGCTTCTCTTCCACGATTTTCTGCTGCCGTTTGAAGTCACCTCCGTGCTGATTTTGATTGCGATCATGGGAGCGGTTGTGCTGGCGAGCAAACTGGAATCACCAGCCGGAGAGGGCGAGCGATGACACCATCCTACGTGCCGCTCTCGTATTACCTGCTGCTCAGCGGCTTCCTTTTCGCCTGCGGCGTAGCGGGATTCATCATCAAGCGCAACATCATCAGCATCTTTATGTCGATTGAGTTGATGCTGAACGGCGTGAATCTGTCGTTTGTCGCGTTTGCGGCGCACTGGCACACGCTCGCCGGCCAGATCTTTGTTTTCTTCGTCATGGTGGTCGCGGCCGCGGAAGCGACAGTGGGCCTTGCAATCATTATCGCCGTCTATCGCACGCGAGAGACTTTGAACGTGGATCAGGTGAACCTGCTCAAACTATGAATCCGTCCCTCAATCTCTGGCTGATTCCGATCCTGCCGTTGGCGGGTGCGGCAATCAACGGCTTTTTTGGGAAAAAGTCTTCGCGCACAGCGGTGACTACGGTCGCGCTCTTCTTCAGCGGCGCAGCCTTCGCCATGGCTTTGTGGGTTGCGATACGGTTTTCATCCCTATCACTTCCCCACCAAGAATATTTGGCACACTGGATTCGTGCCGGAAGTTTTAGCACCGACTTCGCTTTCTATCTCGATCAACTCTCGCTCGTCATGTTACTTGTAGTCACTGGGGTCGGATTTCTGATTCACATCTACTCGGTCGGCTACATGTGGGACGACCCCGGCTACTACCGCTTTTTCAGCTACCTGAATCTGTTCATGTTCTTCATGCTGACGCTGGTGCTCGCGAACAACTATCTGCTGATGTTTATCGGGTGGGAGGGTGTGGGGCTCGCGTCTTATCTGCTGATTGGCTTCTGGTTCACGAAGGATTCGGCAGCATCCGCCGGCAAGAAAGCGTTTATCGTGAACCGCATCGGCGATTTCGGCTTTCTGATCGCGCTGTTCCTGCTGATCCAGCACTTTGGATCGCTGAATTTCGATGCGGTGTTCCAAGGAGTTGTTCCGCTGGGCCCGGAAACGACGGGTGCGGGTTTGCTTACCGCGATTGGAATTCTGCTGATGGTGGGCGCCTGCGGAAAATCGGCACAGATTCCTTTATATATCTGGCTACCCGATGCGATGGAAGGCCCAACGCCAGTTTCGGCTCTGATTCACGCCGCCACCATGGTGACGGCGGGCGTCTACATGGTTTCACGCTCGCACGTGATCTTTGACCGCGCGCCGATCGCGCTCAGCGTGGTCGCAATCATCGGAACGCTGACTGCGTTTTTCGCCGCCACGATTGGCATCGCACAAACTGACATCAAGAAAGTTTTGGCCTACTCGACTGTTTCGCAGCTTGGCTACATGTTCATGGCCTGCGGGGTGGGCGCGTTTTCGGCGGGAATCTTTCACTTGATGACGCACGCTTTCTTCAAAGGCCTGTTATTCCTGGGTGCGGGTTCGGTGATTCATGCCGTCGGCGGCGAGCAGGACATGCGCAAGATGGGTGGACTGCGCCTCTACGCGCCGTGGACGTTTTTGACGATGACGATTGCCACGCTGGCCATCGCTGGGATTCCGCCGCTGGCCGGCTTTTTCAGCAAGGACGAAATTCTGTGGAGAGCATACAGCAGCGAGCACGGCAGCTGGATTTTCTGGCTGATCGGCGTTCTCACTGCCTTCATCACATCGTTCTACATGTTTCGATTGTGGTTCCTCACATTTCTCGGGGACTACCGCGGCGTCGAAGCAGTCGAAACTGCCGGACATGGCGGCGGAGGCAGCTCTGCACACGGCCATGGCAATAGCCGTGACGGACATGGCTTGCCCCATGAAAGTCCGATGGTAATGATCGTGCCGCTGGCAATCCTTGCGGTGCTGTCATTCGTCGGAGGATGGGTCGGGATCAGCAATCGTTTTGAGAATTTTCTCGCTCCCGTTTTTCGGGCGGGCGCGGTTGCGGCTAGCGAGACGGCAGCAGAATCCGCGGGCCATCTCGAACTTTACCTCATGCTGGTCTCGATAGCGGCGGCCTTCCTGGGACTTTACCTAGCTTACCTGCTCTACCATAAGCGCGAAGACCTGCCGCAGAAGATCGCCGACTTGCTCGGCGGTTTTTATCAAACCGTTGTCCACAAGTACTACATCGACGAACTCTACGCCGCCCTTTTCGTTAAGCCGCTGATCGACGGCTCCACGCGAATCCTTTGGCACGATGTGGATCAGAAAGTTATTGATGCGGCGGTGAATGATTCTGCCGACGGAGCGCGTCACGCCTCTGACGAGGTTCGCCAAATGCAGTCCGGGAACATCCGTTCCTACGCTGGCTGGATCGCGGCAGGCTCGGCCGCGGTGATTGCATTCATGATCTGGATGGGAGTGAGATGAACGGCGTCGACGATCTCCGGTCCATTATTCTTACACTAGTGACATTTGCTCCGCTGGCTGGCGGATTGCTGTTGATGCTCTTTCCTCGCCGCGACCGCGACATTCGAATCTTTGCGCTCGCCGTCTCGCTGCTGACGTTCGTTCTCTCTCTACATCTCCCGGTTAATTTTCAACGTGCGGCCTACGCTGATACCGGATTTCACTATGAGATCGATAAGCAGTGGGTCTCCTCTCCGAATATCCACTACCACATGGGTATCGACGGAATTTCGTTGTGGCTGGTGGTGCTCACGACTTTTCTTACTCCTTTGTGCGTGCTGATTTCCTGGAAGTCCATTCACGAGCGGACGAAGGAATTTTTTATTCTGCTGCTGATTCTGGAAACCGCGCTGATCGGCGTCTTCACGTCTCTCGATTTGTTCCTATTCTACTTCTTCTGGGAGGCTACGCTCATCCCGATGGCATTGCTGATCGGAATGTTCGGCCACGAACGGAAAGTCTACGCCGCCGTAAAATTCTTTATGTACACCATGATTGGATCGGTGTTCATGTTGGCGGCAATCCTTTGGCTTTACGCGCACACCGGTAGCTTTGATTTTGTTGAGATTCGCGATCTGATTGCGCGCCACGCGGTACCGCAGTTCCCTGCAGCCGCGCAGTGGATTTTCCTCGGTTTTTTTCTGGCATTTGCCGTCAAGGTTCCTCTGTTTCCGTTTCACACATGGCTACCCGACGCTCACGTAGAGGCGCCCACCGCCGGCTCGGTCCTGCTGGCCGGAGTTCTGCTCAAGATGGGCACCTACGGAATGCTGCGCTTTAATCTAGGCCTGTTCCCGGAGCAAGCGCGGCGGAACGCTCCCTGGGTGATGGCGCTGGCCTTGATTGGCATCATCTACGGCGCTCTGGTGGCGATGGTGCAGCCCAACATGAAGAAGTTGATCGCATACTCCTCGGTCAGCCATTTGGGATTCGTAGTGCTGGGAATCTTCAGCTTTACCCAGGCAGGTCTGGATGGAGCGATGTTCGTAATGCTGGCTCACGGAATTTCAACCGGAGGGCTCTTCATGCTGGCCGGCGCTCTGCATGAGCGCCGTCATACCTACGAAATCGGCGAGTTCGGCGGACTGGCCACGCCTATGCCGGTTTATGCTGCGTCGTATTTAGTGATCGTACTGGCGTCGGCGGGCTTGCCTCTGTTGAACGGTTTCATCGGCGAATTTCTGGTTATGAGCGGCGCATTCCAGGCTAGAGCAGTTTACGGGATACTGGCCGCTACCGGCGTCATCTGGAGTGCGGTTTATCTGCTTTGGATGTATCAGCGCGTCTTCTACGGTAAGATCACGCAGCCAAAAAACAATTCGCTTAGCGATCTGTCAGGATTCGAAAAGCTGGCCGTATGGCCCTGCGCGGCTGCGGCTTTGGTGATGGGTGTCGTGCCCATTTTGTGGCTGAAGGCAATCGATCCTGCGGTTCAGGCGGCGCTCACTCCCTTCGTCCGGGTTGCGAGCCGGGTGACCGGACAATGATCGTCGAGACAATGACCGTCGAGACGCTAAGCCTGACCGTTGCTTCGGCCTTTCCGCAGACGCTTCCCCAATGCGCCGATTACATCCGCATCCTGCCGGAGATTGTTCTGTGCGCTTTCGGCATGGTCGTGATGTTGCTCGAGCCGCTTCTCGACGAACAGAAAAGTCAGAAGTTACTTGGAACGATTGCGTTGCTGGGATCACTGGCTGCGATCGCAGCGATGTGGTTCATGGCACAGTCTCCAGGGCTGGCCTTTTGGAACATGGTGAAGGTCGATGGCTTCAGCATTTTCTTCCACGTCCTGGTCATCGCGATAGCCGCTGTCGTTATCCTCACCTCATACGAATACATGGCCGTGCAGCGAATCCGCGCCGGAGAATACTACGCTCTGATCCTGTTCGGTGTGGCAGGCATGGCGCTGATGTCGTCTGCGGTGGAACTGGTTTTGATTTTCATTGCGCTTGAGATCTCTTCTATTTCTTCTTACATCTTGACGGGATTTCGCCGGCGCGAGGCTGCGAGCGCGGAATCTTCTCTGAAGTATTTTTTGCTCGGATCATTTGCCACTGCCTTCTTCCTCTACGGAGTGGCATTGATGTTCGGCGCTACTGGCTCGACCAACATCGATCAGATCAGCACTACTTTGTTGGCTGGGCCGATTCCGCTTCTCGCCTTCATTGCAGTAGCGTTTATGTTTGTCGGCTTGGGCTTCAAGGTAGCCGCTGCTCCGTTTCATGTCTGGACCCCTGATGTTTACGAGGGCGCACCGGCACCCATTGTCGGTTTCATGTCCACTGCGCCCAAGACAGCGGCGTTTGCCGTTCTGTTGCGAGTCATGCTCGTCGTCAATGTGCCCGGCAGGCTCTGGCTGATCTGGGTCTCGACAGCGCTGTCGATGACGTTGGGCAATGTAGGCGCGCTCGCGCAGAACAACGTGAAACGGCTGCTAGCCTATTCTTCCATCGCTCATGCCGGTTACCTGTTAATGGCATTCGCCGCCGCGCCCGCACTCGGCACCTCGGCCGCCATGTTCTACACGGCGGCCTATGCTGCCATGAATGTTGGAGCATTCGCCGTGGTAAGCCACTTCGCGAATGCCGGAGAGCGTTACGTAACGCTTGAAGACTACGAAGGGTTGGGCCGCACTTCCCCACTGCTAGCGGCAACGCTCACAATCTTTCTGCTTTCGTTGATCGGCATTCCGATGACCGGGGGATTTTTTGCCAAGTTCTACGTGTTCAGCGCGGCGATAAAAGCCAACTTGATCTGGCTCACGATTATTGGCGTCATTAACAGCGGCGTTGGAGCCTACTATTACCTGCGCATCATCGTGATGATGTACATGCGTGATCCGCGAAAGCCGGTACCAGTCACTCCGGTTCCCCTTGCCGCGCGTCTGGCGCTGGCGGCCTGTGTTATTGCGACTCTCTACTTGGGACTATTTCCCGGCCGCGTGTTGCAGTATGCTCAGGGGTCGGCACAGCAACTCGTCCAGCATTTGGTCCCTGGCCCGACCGTTTCCGAAACGTTCTAATAATTCCACCCTGTTATTTGACAAGCGCCAGAAGCTGCGGCATGATGTTTGCATCGAATGCGGTTCTTCCTTCTTGTTGGAACATATTTTGTCGAATTGGAGGGAGAGATGGAGAGATGCCTGAATTCATACGCAGTCTTTGGTCGGAAGATGAGGGCCAGGATATTGCCGAGTATGCGGTCATGCTGGCTGTAATCTTGGTTCTAGTGGTCGGCACCGTGCGACTGATCGGGTCCAACGCCAACAACGTATTTTCGGCGACCGCCAGTTCGATTCAATAGTCAGGGCCTGCTTTCGCAGCGAATGAGCATTTGCAGACCTCGAATAGCTTTTTATGACACTTTTTACCTCGTTTACCGTGCCGTTTCGCTACCGCTGGTTTAGGGTAGCGGCTGCGGCGGCGCTTGCGAGGGGATCGACAATGCAATGATCGCCTAGATCCGAGCAAGTTCCAGCCAGCAGCCGCGATTGCGAATCGCGGCTTTTGTTTTTTGCACAAACTTTTGAAGGGATAACTAAGGAGATCGAAATGATCGTCAACATGTCGGAGAAAGCAACGGAAGAGCAGATCAGCCACATCATCGAGCGCATCCGCGAGGCGGGCTACCAGCCCCACGTCACTCGCGGAGTGGAGCGCACAATTGTTGCCGCCGTAGGCAATGGACGCCGCAACGAAATCGAAGCCCTCCAAGTCGCGCCCGGCGTGGATAATGTGGTCGCCATCGCGCAGCCCTTCAAATTGGTCAGCCGCCAGGTGAAACCCGAGCGGTCCATCGTGAATGTGGGCGGGGTGCGCATCGGCGGGCCTGGAGTTGTGATCATCGCTGGTCCCTGTTCCGTGGAATCTCCAGAACAGTTACTGAGCACGGCTCATGCCATCAAGTGTGCCGGCGCAACCATGCTACGCGGAGGCGCGTACAAGCCGCGCACCTCTCCCTACGACTTTCAAGGTCTCGGCCTGCAGGCGCTGAAGATTCTGCGCCAAGCTCGCGAGCAAACCGGTCTTCCTGTCGTCACGGAAGTGATGAGCACCGAAGATGTTGAAATCATCTGTGAACATGTGGATATGCTCCAAGTTGGAGCGCGAAACATGCAGAACTTCGCGCTGTTGCGGAGGCTGGCAACAGTGAAGAAGCCAATACTCCTGAAGCGCGGGCCTTCCGCGACCGTGAAAGAATGGCTACTCGCAGCCGAGTACCTGCTCTCCGGCGGAAATAGCGAGGTCGTACTGTGTGAGCGCGGCATAAAAACTTTCGAGACCGAAATGCGCAACACCTTCGACCTCGCAGCCGTGGCTCTAGCTCGCGACCTGTCTCACCTGCCGGTTATTGCCGATCCTTCACACGGCACCGGCAAGCAAAGCTTGATTGCCGCAGTCTCGCGCGCCGCCGTCGCGGTGGGAGCGGATGGGCTGATTATCGAAGTACATCCCTGCCCAGAGCGAGCGCTTTCCGACGGAGCCCAGTCTCTCGATTTTGCAGGCTTCGAGAGAATGATGAAGGCAATTGCGGAGCCGTTGCGCCGAGCCGCCGTGGCGGAGGATATGGTCCGCGCATAAAACATGATTCGTCGTTCTAGTGTGCTGGACTCGCACCCGGCATTTTGATTTGCATCGATGGATCGCCAAACAGAATGAATGTCTTGCGAACGCCGAGATCGGTGATGCCGGCCTTCCCTTTAAGAATCGCGTCTCCCAGGGCGAGTGGCGGCAAATTGAAGGCATTCTGCACGACCAACTTATCGAGGTTTGTCTGCGGCGGAGCCTGGTTCAGGCCGCTCGAAGCCAAGACCGCGACTGCGCCCCCATTCGGAGCAAGCATGAGAGTCACTGCCAGAGGCTCTTCGTAGACGTCCTGGAAGAAACCATTCAGACAGTCCATGATAAGGAAGACTGGCAAAGATGAGCCATTTGTCAAAGAGCTTGCCGTTGAGTTATCGAACAGATCTGTGCCCGACCACTGCTCCTCTGAGCCATGGCCTACATAGTTCACCAATAACTGCCCGGAGTTAATGTCGGCTAGAATATCCTGCCGCGCAGCAGTAATACCCGTCGTCGTCGCGAACACATCCGTAACCTGAAGTGTAGAGGGTAACTGAGCCTGCACAAGCTGACTGTCTTTTGTAAAGTTCTCTGTATCATTTTCGTCGGCAACCATTAAGGCCTGCGATGTCCACGGACCATTGGTAGATTGGCCTTCGTAAGTGGCAATCTTGTTAACGACCAAAGTAGCTTCCTCCGCCGTGCTCACCGGCAAGCGCCCAGTTGCAATCGTTGGCATGCCACTATCATTAAAGTCAGAAAACCAGTCATCCGACGCGGTCATCAGGCTGGATGTGGGTATGATCTTTGTTGGCACAAAGTCCAGGTGGCCAAATCCCAGGTAATTACGGGGATCAAGCGATGCCCGGCCGTTTAGCAGTAGATATTGCGGCGCGGTCTGCCACGCCTTGACCGCCGTTCGCAAGAAGCTCTTGATTGCGACAGGACTGTGCTCCCCGAAGTTAAATTCGTCGTAAAGGTCATCGACTGACACCACCGAAGTTGACTGACCCGCCGCTTCGTGTGCGGCGACCAGCGGCTGCAGCGCGTCCGCAAAGCCCGTAGCTGAAACCATGACGATCTGGCTGCCCGGCAGCGGATCGTGCCAATGCGACGGATGGTTCTGCCGAATTCCAGGCGGTGCCTCAATACGATCGTTCGTCAGAGCCAACAGCGTGCGCGGTATCGTGTTCGGCGAGTTATTCGTCGGCCACGGTACTTGCACCTCGAGTGCGTAACCAGCGCTCTTCGAACCCGTAGTTGACATTACTTGAGGAGTAAGTTCCATGGGCTGGTTCGGATCAGTAATGTCAAGTACGACCGTCGGAGCATTAGTAAAACCAGTTACCTTCAGCTCGTCCCCGGCCCTCCCTGTGAAAACCAAACGATTCGTGTCCGCGACGTAGGAATGCTGATACTTGATCCGAATCGATTCGATCAGGCTGGTATCGTATTCTCCACCTTGCGCCGTAAGAGTGACGGTGTTGGGTCCTTCCTGCAAAAGGCCCGGAGGTAAGGTTGCTCGGAACGTACCTTGAGACTGACCCGTAAAGGTCAAGTCACCGAGCGTCGTGCCGTTCAGCGCGACAGTAACATCATGCGGCACGGCGAGAATTATCCCTTGCAGCGTCACCTCAAGCATCGCCGGTTCCGCGGAGTTGCTGTCGAAGTGAGGCACCTGCATAGTCTGTTGCACAGGCGTAGTCGACACCAATTGTCCAAAGAAGTTATGGCCGTTTGAAGTAGTCAGTGCGGCAAAGTAGGTTGTGTGTAGAGTGAATTCCACTGTAAATGGGAAACTAGCCTCAGGCTGGTTAGAGCCAGCCGATGGCGGTAGCTGCTGAATGCGTTGCCCCGGAGTATTTCCGATCGCAAGCCAGTAAATTCTTGTGCCGCTGTAAGGTGTGTCGATTCCAGTTCCATAGAACCCGATTGCTGCCTGTGGCCCAAAACCACCGGGGCCTGCCGACGCACCCATTATCTTGATCGGCTGCTCGATCGCCTCAGCGTAAAGGTGAAGAAGCGCTGGATCGACATTCGGGTCTAATCCGGCCTTAACCAAGTTCGGTTGCATAACTTGATACCATCCCTCGTGTTTCACGGCGATCTTGACCGCAGGATGAGCTGCCAGTGCAAATTGCTTTTGCTGCTGCGTGATCGTGGGGCGGAAGTTTCGCAAAACATTTTCTACCGGGTGACTCAGTTCACCAAAGCCCACAGTAGGTTGAACCTGGTTCAGTTGAGTCAACATCAGAGTCGTATCAGCAGTTGGCTGAGACGATTGCTGAGAACTGGAGGCGACTTCCGTAGTTACGGGTCCATGTAACGTTCGAGTACCGTTGACGTCCACGTCTTCGAGCCAGTACGCACCGCCCGCACCTGCGGACCAGTCGATCCACGAGTAAGTCTTGCCTGAATGCTTGGGTAGCGCCCCGCTCATGAGCAGCGCGGACCCGGCGATCAGAGAAGAATTCAGCTGGATGCGCTCGCCCGCTTGTTCCCGGTAAATATTGAATCCAAGATTGTGCGCTTCCCCACCGGTCTTCCACAACAGCATGACGCGATTCGCACCGTTCGTGCCCTTGCTCACTTGCGCCGAAAAAGATTGGAGCTGAATTTGAGTCGAAGCCGTTATGATCTCGGGCCACGTGGAGGAATTATTCGCACCGTTCGGATCAGTCTGGCCCGCGCTAACCTTAGCTGTGTTCACCGCGATACCAGGCGCGCCTGCCAGTACGACGATAGTGATCGTTGCTGTGGCTCCACTCGTCATGCTGCCAAGTAGACAGGTGACCGTGCCCTCTGCCGCCGAACATGTTCCCTGAGAAAATGAGAGTACGGGGTTGCTCACATTCGGAGGCAAAGGATCCATCACCGTAACATTCGTTGCGGTCGCAGGGCCATTATTCGTCACGGTGAGTGTGTAAGTCAGAAGATCGCCGTCAGCTACTGTTGGGCTCGGCGAAGCCGTCTTCACGATCGCCATGTCCGCGCTGTTTGCGTTGGCGACAACCACCGTCGAAGTGGCACTGTTACTCGTCAAGTTTGGAACAATATTGGTCGCCGAAGCCGTAACCGTTTCCGCGATGTTCGTTCCCGACGCCGTTCCGGCATTTACCTGCAAAACTAGAGTAAAAGTGGCGCTGGCATTGAGAGCGAGATTGCTGCCGTCGGTGCAGGTGATGGTGCCTGCCGTTCCCGCCGTGAGAGGAGTGCATGTCCATCCGGCCGGTGGTGTCATTAATTGGAAGTTTGTGTTGGGCGGCGTGGTCTGCGTGAACGTCGGCGCCGTGGCTGCTGCCGGACCGTTATTCGTCACGGTCTGTGTATAAGTAATGTTACTGCCAGCGGCAACAGTTAGCGGCGCTGCTACGTTCGTCGTAATCAGATCGGCATCCGTTGAGAGAGCAACTACGTCCGTGGCGGTCGCGCTGTTATTAGTCAAGTTGGGATCGGTAGTTGCGGAACCAACGGTCACTGTGTCGTTAATCGCCGTCCCATGTACGGTTCCCGCAGTTACTTGCAGCACCACAGAGAAGGTGGTGGATCCAGCAGCAAAGCTGGGGTTGGAACACGTAATTGTCCCGGCGGTGCCAGCTGTGGGTGTGGAACACGACCATGGGCCAGTGGTAGGACTAATCGAGACAAATGTCGTATTCGCGGGCGTGGTTTCGGTGAACGATGCATTGGCCGCAGTGCTCGGCCCACCGTTAGTGACAACTTGCGTGTACGTGATGTTATTGCCAGCCTGCACCGGGACCGGACTGGCGACATTAGTGATGGAGAGATCGGCCGAGCCCGCGACCCCGACGCTAACAGAAAGCATGTTGTTGCTCGGATTCGGATCAGTTGTGGATGAACTGACAGAGTCCGTCTCAATGATGGTTGTGCCCGAGGTAACAGTAGCGGCCACTGACAGTACAAAGGTGAAGTTTGCCGTGGTGTTCGCGGCAAGAGTGGGGATGGTGCAAGTGAGAGTCCCAACGGTGCAAGTCCAGCCGGCCGGACCGTTCAAAGACGTAGCGGTCGTGCCCGTCGGTGCGGTTTCGGTGAACTGCACGTTGCTGGCGGCCGCCGGTCCGCCATTGCTTACGGTCTGCGTATAATTGATGTTATTCCCCGCCGTAACTGGATTCGGACTTGCGGAGTTGGTGACGCTCAGATCGGCATCACCCGCAATCGAAACTCCTGTTGTAACCGTTGCCATGTTGTTGGCCAAATTCGAGTCGTGAGACGTGGTCGCGACAGTTACGGTATCTGTGATTGGCGTAACCGTGCCCGCGGTCACGCTCAATGTGAAGGTGGTGCTGGAACCCGGCGCGACGCTGGGGTTCGTGCAACCGATAGATCCGGTCGTCGTACAAGACCACCCTCCAGATGCGACGGGACTGAAGGAGACGAAGGTCGTGTTAGCTGGAAATGCCTCGGCTATAGTAGCAGTAGCGCAGTTGCTGGGACCGCTATTGGTCACAGTCTGCGTGTAAGTGATCGTGCCGCCCGACGCAACCAGCGCCGGCGTGCCGCTATTGGTCACCGCCAGATCGCAGACCGCGAGGACGTTCGTAACTACTGTCGTGCTGTTATTGGCTGAGTTAGGATCGGTGGTTCCTGAGGAAGCGACCGAGGAATTCGCAGTTATCGTTGCCACCGTCACCGTGGCAGCGAGGTTCACCACAACAGTAATGTTAGCGGATACGCCAGAAGCCATGCTTGTATCGCTACAGCTCACATTGCCGGTTCCACCTACTGCGGGCGTCGTACACGTCCAGCCTACGGGGGCAGAAACGGAAGCGAAGGTAGTATTGGTTGGCACGGCCTCCAGGAAAGTTATTCCTGAGGCTGTGGCAGGACCATTGTTCGTCACCGTCTGCGTATAGGTGATGTCATTGCCCGGAAAAACCGTAACCGGAGTGGCCGCGGTGCTCAGTGCAAGGTCAGCTTGCGCCGCGGTCGACACTACGTCGGTTGCGGTAGCGGAGCTGGCTCCGAAAGCTTGGTTCCCTGCATTAACTGTCGCGGTGTCGCTGATGACCGTCCCGCTGGCGGTGCTCGCGTTCACGGTGTACACGACCGTAAAGGTCCCCGATGAGCCAGGGGCCACACTTGAGTTTGTGCAACTCACCGGCGGCGAAGTACACATCCAACCCGAAGCCGGGGTGACCGATGCGAAGGTTACATCGGCGGTAGGTGTGGGAGTGGGCTCGGAGAAAGTCGCGGCGCTGGCTGCGGTCGACCCGGTATTGGTGACTACTTGCGTGTAAGTGATAGTGCTCCCGGCCACGACCGGATTCGGTGAAGCCACGTTAATTACCGTTAGCTCCGCCCCGGCGGTTGTCCCAACCACCGTCGACGCAGAGGCGCTGTTGTTGCTGGTGTTCGGATCGTTCACTGACGAGCTCACCGTCGCGGTATCCGTGATCACCGTGCCGTTCGCAACTCCCACATTTACCTTTACCAACAGCGAGAACGTGGCCGCGGTTCCTCCAGCCATGCTCAGGTTGGTGCACACCACGTTACCAGTGCCGCCGACATAGGGTGTGGCGCAGGTCCAGCCGGCAGGGGCTGCTATCGAAAGAAATGTTGTGTTTGTAGGAACAGCTTCGACCAATGCGGCATTATCGGCAGCACTGGGACCGTTGTTAGTGACGAGTTGTGTATAAGTAATGTTGCTTCCGGCGGCTACTGGATCCGGTGACGCGACGTTAGTCACACTTAGATCGGCGACGGAAACTACATTAGCTACGTCTGTAGCGCTGTCGTTCGAGAGATTGATCTCACCGCCGCCGCTTACCAGTGCGGTGTTCGTTACGGTAGACGGCGCTGTCTGTGCGACGTTGGCGACGATGGTGATCGACGGATAAAAGCTATTCGCCGCAAGGATATTGGAATCGACGCAACTTACGGTTTGAGAAGCAATCCCGCAAGACCATCCGGTGCCGCTGGCGCTAGTTGGAATCAGACCCAGAGGCAAAGTATCGTTGACCGTCACGGTGCCATTAGTAAACCCATAAGGGCTGATGTTCGAGACTGGAATCGTATAAGTAGCGGTCAGTCCACGGGTAAAGTTGCCGACATGGCTCTTGCCCAGCGTCATGTCGGGAGTGCACAGCGCCGTCGACTGAATTCCAGTGAGTTGAGCGAGCGCCACATTGGTCACGCTGACGCCGGCTCCGCCAGAGGTCGCGCCGTAGGGGATCGGGGTGGAGGTTGTGTCCTGCGTCAATCCGTTCGCACCACCAGTCAAACTAATCGCCGGCACGCCGCTCACGCTGCTTGTATACACCGCCCCACCGCCGCCGCCCGCGCCGGGGCCAATTCGGCCTTGCAGGAATGTTTGCGTGCCGCACGCGGTACATCCCTCATTGCCGCCGCCAGACCCGCCATTGGCTTGCAGCGTCAGCCCGGTCTCCCCGCCATTGGCCGTGACCACAACGATGGTGCCACCTGCACCGCCGCCGCCACCGGCGTTCGACGATGTCCCGGTATAAGCGCCTATCCCATTGGCTGTGAGCGTCGCACTTCCGCTCAGCAAATCCGCGCGAATAAAAATCATTCCTCCGCCGGCCCCGCCGCTGGAGTCCTGTGAATCCTGGTAGTAGTTATTGCTCCCGGCACCTCCGCCGCCGCCCATGGCAAAGCGGTTCACCGTCACCGGAAAGGCTACGCCGCCCTCACCGCCCGTGCTGAGGTTGTTGCCATAGGTATTTCCGCCAAAACCTCCCGCGCCGCCGTTGCCGCCGCCGCCGCCGCCGGCATTGTCATTGTTCTGACCGGCTGCGCTCGGCGCGCCATCGGTCGCTCCGCCTCCCGCATTTCCCGGCGCGCCGCGACCCATGCTCCCATCTTGTCCGGCTGTCCCGCTGGGATAACCCGAACCCGTGTTCGAAGGAGTCGTGCCATTCTGAATCCACAACGGCGTCCCCGCGATTCCTTCTCCCTTGGAGCCATCGGCTCCGGTGGTAGTGGCTAAATTGTTTAGAGCAGGTACGGTATAGGTTGCTGGTGCCGCAAATTCATAGTCGGTAGTTGCAGCGCCATTCTCTCCCTTGAGCGACAGGCCTGCTGCCCCGCGAAATCCCTTCCCATCCATGACCACGGTAGCGCTGCCAAGCGTCAGAGTTCCCGCCACGTCCATCGCCAGAATGCCGCCGGTCGAGCCGTTCCACGCCAGCGCGGTCAGTCCCGAGCTGAGTGTCGCCGAGCTGTATTGCGGCACCACCACCACCTGAAACGTACTCGCACCTGCCGTCGCGCTCCACGCCGCGCTGGTGTAGGTAAAAATCAACCCGCCGCCCGGCCCGGCTGCATGAATTGGAATGGATCCGCCACTGATCGGCCCGGTCGCCTGCACGAACTCGTAGTTGCCGCTCTTGTTCACCGCCGTGAATCCCTGCCCGGTGAACCCATTGCCGTAGGCACTGCTGTTGGCGTCGTCGATGCTTGCGTTTTGCATCTGAATCACCAGAAGCTCAGTTCCGCTGGCAATGGTTGCTGCAGCCCCCGTGGCCGTGCCGACAGGAATCGAGGTCGCGCCTTCGGCCACAGTCGCTGAGCCTGGATAATATGTGTTGATCACGCCGCTTAGGTTTCCGCCCACAGTCAAATTGTTTGTGGCACACACCACGGTCTGCACCGGGGCCACCGCAACATAGGTGTTGTTGCCCTGGTTGTAATCCGGCGGCGTCCCGGAATCCGACACCACCGCGGTGTTGGGATAAAATCCCGCCGCCGTGGTGCTCACCGTGAGCGCGACCGTCGCCGTGGCATTCGGAGCCAATGCGCCAACAGTGCAGGTCAACGTTGCCCCGGCATCGGTGCACGACACGCCGGCGCTTGCCGTGTAGGAGACATACGTAGTCCCAGTTCCCAGCGTGTCCACCAGTTTGACGGCTGCCGCCGCGGACGGCCCGTTATTGTAGACCGTGATGTTATAGACCGAGTTTGTGCCCGGCGCCACCGGCGTGACAGTTGTGCTCACGCCAATATCAGCCTGGCTGGGATTGAGCGAGATTGCGCTCTCCGACCAGTTAGGGATCTGGCCGCCGTTAATCGTGAAGGTTTCCGCCATGGGCACGCTCGGCGCACCGGCTTCATAAGCCGCCGCCCCATAGACGTTCGTTGCTGAAGTCTGGTTATTGGATTGTTGCGTGTAGATGCTGTTCTCCGGAGCTGGGATCGTGATGGTCTGCCCGCCGGTCGCCAGCGCATCCACTACCATGCCTTTCACCACGCTTGGGACATCGAGCATTGAGTAACCGGTATTGGCGTTGTTGCCTCCATCGTTGGCAACATACCGGCCCACTGGCACCGTCTGGTCTACTCCGTCAAACGACGCAGAGCCGGCCATCACGCCAATCGTGGCTGCAGCCGGATTATTAACGGCCATCACAATATTGTGGTTGGCCCCTGTCGGCGGTGCCAGCAGGGTCCAAATCTCCGTCCGCATAATGCTCTGGGCATCGTTGTGGGCTCCTTGGAACGTCAAAGCGATGCCGTTATAAGTGATGCCGCTTACGGACGAAGATGGAGAATTCTTGATATTCAGCGAAACGGTGACTACGAGAATGTAATTGCTCGAGGCATTGCCCACCTGGTGTTGCCAGGTGAATGAACATGTCCCATTGCCAGTACAGTATGAATTGCCGGCCAAGTTTGCGGTCCGGTCGAAGGCAACCTGCGCGTTCAGCAAAGACGCAGCAGATAGCAACAAAATCAGAATGCCGAGTGAAGTTCCGGCTTTGGCGGCCGAGCCGGACCGCAAGACGCGACTCAGCAGCTTGCCGGCCGCGTACTGTCCTCGCGCCGCGCCTCGCAGCAATTTACCGCCGATACCTTTGAGTTCAGTGCGCACAAATTTTTTTCCTAACTTCACTTCTTTGGCTACGACGATGCCGAGAATCTGATCGCCGCGCAATGGAAGGTCGTTTTGCAATCCGCAATCACCGCGCGTAATAAACAAATCCTTAGAATGTTCGGTTACCACGAGGCGGTGAACCCGGAAGCCGCTATGACCTTTCGTAAGTACAATATCGCCCTTCCGTAATTTGCTCACGATTACGGGAGTAACATAGACAATCTCGCGGTCACGTATAAGGGGGGACATGCTGGCGCCGCGCGCCTCGAAACGCACGGTTAATCCTTGATGCAGCAGCTCGCGACAGAGGGCCTCGAAGCCTTCTGAATCGGAGCCGCTGTTAGTCATGAAAGTGGAGGATTTGGTCGACGGCGCGCTGGTTGGGCTCGAACGAGTAGCGATAGCAGGGGACGGAATCGGCAAGTTGCTCCAGGAAACTTAATGCCGATTCCACATACTCATGTCGATGAAACGGGACGAAGGCGCGCGCTAAAAGTTCGCCGACGGTCTGGCTGCGGGAAAGACGCGTGATCACATTGCCTTGGCCGTGTTCAAGAACGAATATGCGTTGCAGCGGAGCGCGCTGCGGAAGGGCGAAGCATCCCTCACCATGCCAGGGAGTGCCATACATGAAGATTTGCCTGGAATCGTCGCCGGGCTGTAGTTCGCGAGCCGGGCTTTCACGAACGATGATGCGATCGTCGCTGAGGATTTCTACTTTGTGGAGCGAAGTCCAGAGTCGCGCCGTTGTACTTTTCCCTGCCCCGGAGTGGCCGACGAATAAGTTGCTCGCGCCGTCGGGGCCGACGATGCCGACGCCGTGCAGTTCGATGGCGCGCTCCTGGGTTAGACGGTGCATGATCAGGAGTTCGTCGAGTGGGTAGGCAAGCTGGGGTATGCGATCTCCAAACTTCGACAGGAAAAGCGAATTCAGCTGGAGGGTCGCGCTTTGATAGGTGCGATCCACGAAAAGCCTTTTGGCGGGGGTCTGGTCGGCGAGGGGGTACCCGAAGTCAAAGCGGAAATCCTCGCCGCAGTCGCACACGCGCCAAGTAGTCCCCGAGTCGAAAAGGGCGGGTTGGGTGCTGCGCGCAATGCATGGGAGCCGCTGCACTTCGATGTCGATGTCCTCACAACCGCTGCCGACAGTGAAGGGCTCGTGTTGAGAATCGATCACTACAGGTGATCGGTCACTTGTGGCGATCCGTAGAGCCACCCCTCCTATGCTGAGATGCCGACACGACGAATGTGAATGTTCACTAGCCAAGTGCTTTTCCATATCCGGGTTGTCCGACCCGACTCCGAGATCTCTTTGAGCTCTTCCCGCCTAGGATCCGGCATTGTTGGTTGTGCAATTGAGCGCCAAAAGACACGAACTGCCCATATGGCCGCCTGAGTTAAGGCTTTTGCAGGCGCCCAGAACTGCCTCTTCAGGGCGCAAGCTGATCGTCCTTAGCTGCGGCGGTGCATACAGCCTCTTGCCATCCGTTTCTTTCGCTGATTGATTCATGCAGTCGCCATCCTCGCGGTGCTCTTAGTGTCGTCCACAGCTTCCACATCCACCTGATGCCGCAATATTGTCGAGAATCGGGAAAATGTGCTGCGGCCCAACCCAGCTCTCAACGTCGACCCCCTTGCTTGCGATTCTGCGGCCTGATTCCAGCACCTCTTCACGCCGGTCTCCACAGAACTCGCAATCTCCATGCGCCGGGACCGCAACGCCAATCGCCGCCGCCCTCAAATGCGCCACATGGCAAAGAAATTCCACGGGGCTTTCTTGATCGCCGTTTTCCAGTTCGCCGTTGGCCGGACACATCCCGCACAGCGCTCGAATCCGGCACTCGACGCACTTGGTAATCTGCGTGCGCTTGCGCTCGCGGACCTGCAGAAGAGATTCTTCCCACACTTGCTTTAGGCTGGACCCACGAATCCCGAACGTCTCCCGCTGCGAGATCACGCAGATACTGATCTCTCCATATGCATTGATAGCGAACGAATTCATTCCACCGCCGCAGACGTAAACACCGTTGTTGGGCTCTCCACTCGGAGGGTTTTCCTCATCGTGCTTGGCCAACCTTTGATACTCACTGACGCCCTTCGGCTCTGCCATGTCTAGCGCGACCACTTCTTCCGGCGTAAGCCGTACCGCAAGTGGACTCTGAGAGCAGTCGATCCTCGGATTAATCTGCGCGTCAAACTTAAATTCGACGCCCAACTCCTCTTCGGCAAAACGGCGCATCGAAGTCACTTCGTGCTTATTAATGCTGGTCGCGACCGTCTTCAACTTCAGCGGCAAGCCGCGCTCGCGGAGTAGATTGATTCCGCGCAGGCAGCGGTCATAGGAGCCGGGGATCATCGTTAGCGCCTCGTAGGTTTCACGGGTGCGGCCGTACAGCGTGATCTCAATAGCGAAGGGCGGCCACTCTACTAGATAGTCCGCAATCTTTTCCGTGATGAGCGTGCCGTTGGTGAAGAGGGTGATCAGGAAACCTTTTTTCTTGGCGTAGGTGTAAATTTCGAGAAAATCTTTGCGGGCAAAAATTTCACCGCCGGTGTAGAGCAGCCAGAAGCAGCCCATCTCGACCAGTTCGTCGAGCATGCGGAAGTGCTCTTCCGTGGTCATTTCGCGGCTGCGGGCGTCCTGATCGCCCATGGGCAGATTGTTGTAGCAGTGCTGGCACTCGAGCGGACAACGGCGCGTCACTTCAATCGACACCTGCATGGGCGCACGCTGCCCGGACTGGCGCTGGTGCAGGTCTGCGCTGAACGCCCCGTAGGTCAGTTGTTCCATATCCCTCCCGATTCACTAAGCTGCTGAGCGCTCGCGATCAATCCGCACCTGCTGATAACTCTTCTCGCGTCGATGATTCCATTGCAGGCATTGCGACGTTCAAGCAGACTTCGACCAATCCCGCGGCGAGCATCTCGTTTAAGAATTGCGTCGCATCGCGGTTGGCCTGTTCATGCTCGACCGAATATTCCGCTTCGAGAACCTCGATCAATTCGTCGAGACTCTTGGGCGTTTCCAATGTTTGCCAGATCAAAGACCCGGTTTCGTTGAAGCTGTAAATCGATGCCAGGTCCCCGACTTTGCCGCGAATGGGAACAATCAACGTTTCCCCGGCGACTCGTCGAGAAACGACAGATTGCGAACGCACAAACACTTGATCCAAAAATGGCGTGCCAGGAGCCGCATCGGATGCCGGTTTTGGTTGCACAAACTCGTCCATAGAAAACTTTGATAGTTGCACTTTGATTACCGCAGAACTCCACAGACAAAGCAATCGGGTGTTGGGCATGGGTATCCCAGTAGTTATCGCCTTCAAAGAGGCGCACGGTTTGCATTTTCCAGTGGAGAGGTTGCTGCGGAGCGATCAAGTCGAACCGTTCGCTGCGATGAAGCGTGTCGATGCAGTCAGGGTTTTATTGCTGCATCTTTTGTTCGGTTGCGGTAAAGCGATGGGTCCACATGCTTCGTCATCGCCGCGATGTCCAAGTCCCGGTCAAGAAACGTCCTGATGCTTTGCGAGGCGCCGGCTGGGTCGCGCAGAACGTCGTGATATGGCTGTCGCCTCACAAGGGTTTCATGTCGTTGCGAAAGCCAGGCGTTCACTTGGTTGAGGTGCGCCCGGAGTCCCGCGATCAGCGCGGCTTCCGGCACAGCGGCCCCGGAGGTTCCGCGGCGTCGAATCATCTCGGCCTGCGAGGCAACTACTTCAGGCAGCGGGCGCTCCATGAAGATGACTCGATAGGTGCGTCCGGCGGGCACGGCGAACAATAGCTGCGAGATAACCTTGACTGCTTTGCCTTCGGCTTCATCGATGCAAGAAGGTTCCTGTGGGAGCCGCTTGATTCGCTCCCATTCGCAGTAGCCGCGAGGATTATCGATATCGGCAACGCGTTCGCCGTCAGAAAGAATCGGCACGCCGCCAGCGGCCAGCATCTGCATCATGAGCGACGTACCAGAGCGCGGCAAACCTGAAACGATGGTGATCACGCTTCAACCTTTGTCTGTTGCTTGCGCCTCATGCGAAGAAAAATCTCGCGATGCCTCACCGATTTTTCTATGTCGCCGCTAGGCTGCGCATATAACGCGCCAAGCCAACGATGAGCGGCGATCAGTCCGGGAAGCATGCTGAGCGACGTTTCAAAAGCCAGCACCGCGCGATCGCGATGCCCAAGTCGCGCCAGGGCGACGCCTAAACAAAAATGACCCATCGGCAGAAAGTGTTGCAGGCCTACCGCGAGCAAAGCTTGTTCCGCGGCGTCCTCATTTTTTCGCTGCCGCAATTGGGTCACAGCCAAGCCCAAATGCGCTTCGGGACTGTCGCCATCGATGTCCAGCGCGCGCTGAAAGGCTCGTTCCGCGTCGTCAGTGCGCTTCTGACGCAGATAAGTTTCGCCGATACGTAAATGTAAATCGGGCAATCGAGGGTCAGCGCTCTCCGCTTTAAGAAGATAATCCAGAGCCCCATCCATGTCGCCTTCTTCAAAATGAATGATACCCATCAACAGATCGGCCCATGGCCGCGGCTTTGAAGTTTCTTCGGAAGGCGTAGTATCCGGCACTGCCTTTTCTGCAATCGCTTCGGCTTCGACACGAGGTCCCGCATTATCCTGTGCCGGTTGTTCCTTCCGCACAGGAGGCTTAGGCTTCAGCGTCAAAAGCTTTTCCAGCTGTTCCTTCGCTTCGGCACGCCGGCCGAGAGCGAGATAACACTGAGCCAGATGCTGCATGAAGCGAGCTTCGTCGGGCCATTTGCTTACCAGTTCCTCGAACATCGCCAGCGCCTCGGTATATCGGCGTGCGTCGATGTATACGCGAGCAAGATTGCAGTGCTGTTCGCGCACGGCCACTGCGACTGCCTTCTCCTGGTCTTCGTTCAGCGGCTGGATGTAGCCGAGAGCGACGAATTGTTGCAGCACCGCCTGCGCCGCGGCAGGATCCATTCTCAAATCGGCGGGATGCATCCCGCATTCGCCCGGTTCGTTCTCCCAACTCGGTATTCGCTCGATTTGCGGCGGCTCTTCGAAGGCTTGCACCAGTACGCGCCCATCCATATCTTCGCCAATTGGTAATCCAAACAGAGTGAGGATGGTCGGAGTCACGTCGAGCAGAGTCGCGCCATAAATTCTTTCATCCTGCTTGATGTGATCGCCCTTCATGCAAACGATTCCGAACGGCCGATGCTGCACTGCTGGCCCGGCTGGCTCCTGCGGGATGCCACGCGGCCGCAGATGATCGGAATGAAAACCGTGATCTGACACGATCAGCACGGTTGTATCCGGACCCGCCAGATCGAGCAGAGTCTGCAGCATCATGTCATGGAAGCGGTAGGCGCCGTTGACAACATGTTTGTAAATTTCGAACCTGTCCTCGGGAACTCCTTCCATGCGAGGCGGGTGGTAGTTCATGAAGCCGTGGCAGAAGTGGTCGATGCCGTTGTAGTAGACCGCAAGAAAATCCCATGGCTCGTTCTGCAGAATCCAAGTGGCGGCATTATGAATCGAGCAGTTCTCCGACAGAATCTTCGAGAACGACTGCAGCCCTCTATCTTTTTCTTGATCGATTTCGGCTGCACGTGGAATCCATGGCAGGATCGCCGCTTCCGTCACCTCGGCGGGATGCATCCGCAGAGCCGCAAACGTGTCGCGCATGCTCTCGGGATGAACCGCCCCGGGCGGCAGTGGCCAGGGCTCGCCCAGCGGCGCTACCGCGTAAGGATAAAGATCGGAAACAGAAATACCGTTGATTGGTTCCGCGGGATGCCCCGCGAACCAGCCAAGCACATGCGCCTTGTATCCGCGCTGCGTAAGGATATTCCAGATCGCCTTCACCTTACGGGAGGTGCTGGTGACGGGCCGCACACCGCCGGTTTGCGGGTCGGGCTCCATGAATCCCCAGATTCCATGTTTATCCGGCCGCTTGCCGGTGGCGATGGAATTCCAAAGCATGGGAGAGAGAATGGGACGCAACGTCGCCAGGTTCCCGATCACGCCGTGATTCACGAAATCGTTCAGGGTGGGCATCAAACCCTGGTCGATGAGGGGGTTGGCAATCTTCCAGTCGGCTGCATCCCAGCCGATAAGCAGTACTTTCTTGGCGAGAGGTTTAGTCATGGGGTAGTCGAACGGGGAGGCGCGGTCCCTAGGGGAGACACAGTTTACTACATTTTGCGGCCACAAAACACGTTGCGAACGCGGCTGGGCATATGCATTAGGTCCGTGCAGGCCTTATGTAAAGCCAGCCTTGGAGGGAACGAAGCCTAGGGTTCGCGAGCCATAGCGAAGGCGATAATCGTGTCGCCGCAGACTCCCGTCTCTTCTTCAACCTTCTCGAGTAAGACTGACTCAAGATTGTCTGGGTCGGGATTCATTTCGCAAGTGGCAATTTCTTCGTCGGACGCCCCTTGAAAGCAGAGTTCGCATACTCCCAAGCCATCTTCAGAGCGAACCGGAGGCCCGAACACGCGGCAAGTCATCGGACGCGACTCGTAGAGTTCACAGTTTCCGGTCGCAGGGTCGAGAACTGGACAGGGCTCATCATTGGCAAATTCAGAAAAGCTCTGAGCCGCACCGCCTCCTTGGTCCAAGATTCCGGTCACGGGGTCTCCGGGAAAATCTCTGGCCAGCCTCGCAAGGGACTCGGTAGCCCTCTCGCGAATCCGCTCCGCACGCTCCGGTTCGCGAAGGGCGAGCTCAGCGAGACCAAGCCGCAACCGCCGGACATCGAGCTGATTGATAGCAAATACTCCGATGCAACACTGTGTGCATCCGGGGCGACAGACAAGCCATTTGCCGCTGCGCCGCGTAGCGTCGGCCAAACCAGCGTCGACGATCTGAATCAATTTTTGGTCGCTATTCTTGTACTTGACATTCTTATCCTCAACGCGATCCCTAGCGCGATCCTTAACTCGAACAGGCTCAACTCTGACCTTGTCTTCGATCCCACCGGAAGATGAAAAATGCCGCGCCATAACGATGAATGAATCATACAATCTCATCGCTACGCGCGGCAGAACGTCGTTCAGAAATACATCTCCCGAACGGCGACGGAGCCGTGCCGATGCCTTGGCTCCAGTCGCCAGAAGCTCCCCACCCCTTCCCCCAAAGCGGTAAGGTTCCTCCCTCGGGATTGATCTCACCTGAGGACCCGACTGGCCAGGCGGGTTAAGCCTGAGCTGTTTGGCCGTTGGTCACCCGTGAGCCTGACTACATTGGGATAGTGACCGAACGATGAGAAACGTTTCATCGGCCCAGGAATTTCTTACAGACAGGCCGATTCCCGGTGCCGCTTGAAATGAGCTGCCATTCGGCTCTGTACGCGGGTCGTCGATTTGAGTAAGATAGCTGCCACTTAATTAGGGCAGTCCCCCGGAGCGTTCTCGTGCAATTCCACGCTTTCGATAGCCTCTACTTGGAGCAACTTCGTGCCGGAGACTTCCGGACCCAGGAGCATTTTGTGTCTTATTTCAGCGAGTTGATTCGGTTGAAACTAGGCAAGCGTCTGCATTCCCGACCGGAAATCGAAGATGCCCGGCAGGAGACTTTTACCCGCGTGCTCTCCGCGTTGCGCAGGGATGATGGCGTACGCCAGCCGGAGCGGCTGGGCGCTTTCGTCAATTCGGTTTGCAACAATGTGTTGCTGGAGCACTACCGCTCAGCCTCTCAGGAGGCGCCCGGTGCAGAGGAGGAAGCCGCGGCCAATATTCCCGACCCCGCGTTGAGCGCGGTCGACATCATCGCCAGCCGCGAGATGCAGCGGAAGGTGCGTCATATTCTTGACGAGCTCCCGGAAAAAGATCGCCGCCTGATCAAGGAAATATTCCTCGACGAACGTGACAAAGATGAAGTTTGCCGAGACCTGGGAGTGGACCGTGAATATTTAAGAGTTCTGTTGCATCGCGCCAAGAAGTCGTTTAAGTCATTGTATTTAAAGAAGATGAGAGAGCGCGCTCTACAGGAGTAAAACCCGCGAAACGTTCAGCGTTGTTTTGTCACTATCCAAGTATGAGGAGAGCTTCTGTGATGGAACATAGTGAGGCGATCCAGTTAATGGCCGCCGAAAAATATCTGCTCGATGAGCTGTCGGCCGATGTGAGGGATGAGTTTGAAGAGCATCTTTTCGGCTGTCACGAGTGCGCGATGGACATGCGCACGGCTTCGGTATTCCTGGAACAAGGCAAGGTAGCGCTGGCTGAGCTTGAAATCGCGACAGTAAAAGATGCGATAGTAAGAGACAAGTCGCGGCCTGGACTCTTCGCCTGGCTGCGTCCTGCTTTTGCCGTTCCTGCCATGGCCGCTCTTTTGCTGGTGATTGGGTATCAGAATCTGGTGACCTTGCCGCAACTGACGCGAGCGCTGAACAAGCCGCAGCTTTTGCCTGCCACTACGCTGAATTTCCTTACCTACAGCGACGGCACCGGTGGTTCACCGCTGGTAGTCCACGCGGGGCAAGACTTTCTTGTGAATCTGATCATCACTCCGGAGGCTCAGTACGTCGCCTACAAAGCCGACTTGCGCAGCCCTTCCGGAGGAGTAGAATCTCTCCCGATTGCGACGTCCGCTGACGATACTTGGTCAATCCGGTTTTCTGGAGCCAACCGGCAAAGTGGCACGTACAAGATCACCGTACACGGCATAACTGCATCGGGCCAGAATGTAGAAGTTGGGAGGGGGGCTTCTTTTCCATTGCAAGTACAGCAGTGAATCTCAAGGCGGGAGGAGAAAACACTATGGCAGTAAGAGAGATACCACGTGTGGGCACAGAGCGTATCCACACATACCATGGAGAAGCGGATCTCCTGGAGATGAAAGTCAAGGAGCCGTTTCACGAGAAGGTAAGACCGCAGGCCAAAGTGGAGTTGTACGGCGGCGGCGAGCGCAGTCACTACCATTTCAAACACTCAGGACCCTTCCGTGTGGAAGGCATTGCTTCGTATCAATCGGGCTACACGCAGGTTGCAGGCGCGCGCAGTCTGAAACATGAGCGCCGTTTTTCCACGCTGGTCACGTCGGTCGTCGAAGGCCTGAACATTCTCGACGTTCTCACCGCGGATCGCGTGGTGGCGCAGATTTCCACCGCACATCCGATCGATGGCGCGGTACCCGAAGTCTCGTTCCTCGGAACGCGCTTCGAAAACCTGAGAATCGCCGGACACAAGGTCGATCTCGATACCAATCTCGATATCCTAGGGCCAAGGCCGGTCAAGGACACTTCGTACTTCGATAACCAGACGGTGATGGACAACATGGCGCGGCAGTTTGAAAACCTCGTTACTCACGAGAACTGTCCCGACTGGGCAGAAGAACGCTACGAGCGCGACGACGAAAAATGGAGAACGACGAACCGCGACACCCGCGCAGACGTTGCCAAATGCTCGTTGGTCAATCGAGTGGACAGTAAGTTGTCATTTGGCCACGTGATCGACGTTCCGCACTTCGGAAAGTTCTTCTTGGGAGAACTCACCATGAAGCGCGAACCCGCCAAGAACCCGAGAGAGTATTATGACGCCTACACCTTTCATTTGACCATGGTTCGGATGGAACTAGGGTGTGCCACATCCTCGACTGGTGGAGCGACCGAAGCGGGTACGAACGGAACAGGCGGCAAAGGCAGCGGAGGCGGCACGACCACCCAACCACCGGGAAATTAGCTCGTGCCTCTCTCGAACAGGGACGAAACTATCGCAGTCTGCTCTCACTCGGGCGATGCGGGATTCGGCTGGTCGACCGCCAGCCGAATCCTCGCATAGGCTAACTTGATGTTGCGGGTCCGCGTCTTGATCGATACAGGATCTTTGATCTGGGGCGCGCCCGCCAACGTACAAACTCCTCCTTTTGCGCGAATTAGACGTACCTTCCATCGGCGTTCAAGTTAAAATCCTGGCACGGTCCGAAAAGCGTGCCTCTCCCTCGGCGACTCCGAACGCGCAGTGCAGGTTACGGGTGGTTGTTGCGCGTTGCTGCCAAAACATCCCACTTACTCGTCCCGATCATAGTAATTGCTTTGTCAGCATGCTCCCGTCGCCTCGATCCCCAGGCTGTCTTCGACCACGCGGCCAGTACTTTTAGAAATGGTGATCTTGCAGCTGCGACCGACGAGGCGGAAAAAGGCAATAAGCGGTTCCGCAATATGAGTCCCACCTGGGCGTGGGAGTTCACCATACTTAAGGCCACCACGCTCCACGCTCGGAACATGGACAACGAGGCCCTGCAACTGCTGGCTTCGGAGTCCGCGCCCGGTCCATTCGGCGAATTGGCGGTAAAGAAACGAAGGCTTGAGGGAGAGGCTTATACATCGCTGCAAAAATTTCAGGAGGCGGAGAAAAAGTTTGATGAAGCGGAGCAGGCTTGCGGTCAGGCGGATTACATCGCGTGCGCCGAGGTAGCGAGCGCCCGCGGAGTCTTGGAAATGCATCGCAGCCGATTCACCCAGGCTCAAGCCCTCTTCGGTCGAGTTCTTCCCAAAGCCCGTGCCAGTGGCAACCAGTTCTGGGTTGCGAGCGCAATGCTCGATCTTAGCTGGGCCGCCGATGAGCAGACGCACTTTGATGAGGCGCTCGACTGGTCTGATGCGTCTCGCAGGATCGCCCTAGAACGAGGGTTTCCAGATCTTGCGCAAGCCGCCCTCGGAAATATGGGCTGGGCTTATTACAAATTAGGGGACCCCGCGAAGGCTGAGGGCATGTTCGTGGAGGCAGAAAAGCAGGCCGGAAAGATCGGCGACACGTCAGATCAGGTAATGTGGCTTCAGGCATCCAGTTACGTGTACCTAGACGAGCAGAAGATATCCGACGCCGACCGATCCTCTCGTCAGTCCCTCGATCTTGCGCGCAAAATCAAAAACAAAGAGGATACCCTGAATTCTCTGGCCGCGTTGGCCTTTGTCTCGGAGCAAACGGGCAAACCGGAGGAGGCAAAGCGCTATGCAGACGAGGCGCTGGGGATGCGAGAAAACGGTGATAACGGAGAGTACCTACAGTATCTGCATTTGGTCGAGGGCCGCATTGCGATCGGGCGGCATGACGCCGGTACTGCCGATGCGAAGTTTCGTCAGGTTGCGCAATCGAGGGACACACCAGTTTTTTTGAAGTGGGAAGCCGAACGCTCTTTGGCGCGGCTGTATGAGGACGAAAATCGTCCGGACGCCGACGGCGAATATCAGACTGCACTGAGCACTTTTGAAGCAGCGCGCTGCGACCTCAAGCGCGTGGACAGTCAGTTACCATTCCCCACTAACGCCGCCCGCATCTACGAGGACTACATCCACTTCCTCGTGGCCGCAGGTAAAACGAATGAAGCCCTGCAAGTTGCCGACTATGCTCGCGCCCGAACCCTGGCTGAAGGCCTAGGACGGGCGTGCAAAGCGAAGTTTGCGCCCGATCCTCTGAATGCGACAGAAATCGCTCGCCGCGCCGGTGGAACGATTCTGTTTTACGCCCTCGGCCAGGAGCATTCTTATCTGTGGGCGATCACGTCGCATCAGGTCCAGCTCTTTCCGCTCACCGCCAACCAACCTGAAATCGATGCGGCGGTGCAGCGCTATCGCAAGAAGCTCGAAGGACCTCCCGAGATTTTTGATGCATCCAACGATGGCAGCGTCCTCTACAAGATGTTGGTCGAGCCGGCACAGGACTTGCTGAAGAAAGAAGCGCAGGCCAAGAATACACATGTCTTCATCATCCCGGATGGCGGCCTAAACAGCTTGAACTTTGAGACGCTCGTTCCAGAAAACCCGGTTGCGCAAACTTCATCTCCGCAACCGAAGCGATACTGGATCGAAGACGTAACTATCGCCAATGCCGCGTCGCTGACGATGTTGCCGGCGTCACATGGTCGCAGCTCGAACCTTGCAGGCAGCTTGCTGCTCATCGGTAATTCAGTTGCTCCGGTTACCGGAGCTGACAATCCGTATCCTGAATTGCCCAACTCCGCGGCGCAGATGGAAAATATCGAAAAATATTTCCCAGCGAACCGGCAGGAGGTGTTCACGCGCCAGCAGGCGTTGCCGTCCGCATATCTAAACGGTCATCCCGAGAAGTTTTCGTACATTCACTTTGTCGCGCACGGAACCGCGAGCCGGTTGAATCCGCTCGACTCAGCCATTATTTTGAGCCGAGACCCCGCGTCGAACGCGGCGCAAGATGACTCGTTCAAACTCTATGCCCGCGACATTATCGCTACCCATCCCCTGCGGGCGGAGCTGGTGACCATTTCCGCGTGCCAAAGTACCGGCAACCGCACCTATTCCGGCGAGGGGCTAGTCGGGCTCTCGTGGGCGTTTTTGCGAGCCGGGGCGCGGAACGTGGTTGGCGCGCTTTGGGAGGTCAGCGACACATCGACCGCCCGCCTCATGGACAATTTTTACGGCGAACTCAAGCGCGGCAGGCCTCCGGAGGTGGCGCTTCGGTCGGCCAAACTGGCAATGCTCCACACCCACGAAGTCTCCCGCAGGCCTTTTTACTGGGCGCCTTTTCAGCTCTATACCGGTCGATGAACCAACTACAGTCATTTTCGGAGCACACAGGGACGAATGCTGGCATAGAATAACCGCTTTGGCAGTCGTCCCTTTGGCACTTGTCGTTTTGGCATTCTCGTTATGGCAGCCGGCACACAGCAATCGTCGCCTATGAGCAATCCGGAACTCTGGAAAAACTGGGAAGGCCGGGTAGTTGATGGAAAGTTTCCGCTGCAGCGGTGGCTGGGTGGTTCCAATCACAGCGCCGCATTTCTCACAGAGCATGGTAGCGGTGAGCCGCAGAAGGCCGTTATAAAACTTATCTCCGCAGAAAATTTGAACCAGGATGCACAGCTCTCGCGCTGGTCGGATGCCGCGAGGCTTTCGCACCCTCATCTGATCCAGTTGTTCGAATGCGGAAGCTACCAGCTCGACGATATGCGGCTTCTCTATGTCGTGATGGAATACGCCGATGAGGACCTGGCGCAGATTCTTCCCTTGCGCGCGCTCGCGCCCGGTGAGATATCCGACATGCTCGAGCCAACGAGTCAAGCGTTGGCTTTTGTGTATCGTGCCGGGTACGTACATGGGAGCATCCAGCCTTCGAACATTATGGCCGCGAGAGAGCAGCTGAAGATTTCTTCCGACGGCCTTCGCAAGACGGGAGAGCGGCCTCGCGAATCCTCGCCTTATCAAGCGCCCGAAGTTTCTGCCGAAGGCGTTTCGCCAGCATCGGACGCATGGTCTCTCGCGGCTACGCTGGTCGCTGCCTTCACGCAACGCGAGCCGGAGCGAAACAATTCGGACGTTGCCGTACCCGAAGCGCTTCCAGAGCCCTACCGCGAAATCGCGTCCCGATGCCTGCGCCGTGATCCCCGGCAGCGCTACACGGTCGCCGAAATTCTGAGCCGGCTTCAAGGCGGAGCATCTGCTGAGGTGCGAACGACTGCGCCGCCCACTTCAAATGCTGGCCGCAGGCCGTGGATCGTGGTCCCGCTCGTCGTCCTAGCTCTCGCTTTGCTTGTATTCGCAGGTAGAGAATTTCTCCATCGGCCTCCAGCGCCAGCGGTGGAGATTACGCCGGCCCAACTTCCACCAACGCACTCCAGTCCGCCCAAAGCACAGCCGCCTGCGCCCTCACCGCAGAAACAAACCGAAATGCACGAAACAACCAGCGGCGTCGTGCTTCACCAAGTTCTGCCGGAGGTATCGCGTAGCGCGCAAAACACCATCCAGGGTAGAGTGAAAGTAAGCGTTCGAGTTACGGTGGACGCATCCGGGAATGTCTCTCAAGCAACGCTGACGTCTGCCGGGCCTAGCAAGTATTTTGCGAACAAAGCAGTGGCGGCAGCTCGCCAGTGGAAGTTTAAGCCCCCGCAAGAAAACGGGCAGCCGAAGTCGAGTGAGTGGCTACTGCGCTTCCAGTTTGGACGAAGCTCCATGCAGGTCTTACCCACGGAAGCCAAGCGTTAAGCTAGGACGGTCCCCCCTTAGGATTGTTCGTGCTTCTTCAACTTCCAAACCATCTGCCGCAACATGCCGAGGAGAAACTCTGCGTCGCCTTGTTGCAGATGAAGACGCAGCACAAAACGCCGAACCGCCGCCTCAAACGACTCCGAGGAATTCAGCTTCGGATAACCGCTCGCCCGAAGTGCCACAAATAAAGCATCCATCACTCGCTCGATCTCAGCCGATGAGGCGGGGCTTCCCTTCTCTGGTTCAGCCCGAGCGGCCGGATCACGAGCTAATTCATATAGGCAAACGGCGACCGCCTGCCCCAGATTCATCGACAGATGTTCATCATCAGTCGGTATATGCAGCAGCCAGTGACAATGGCTTAACTCGCTGTTTGACAGTCCAAATTTTTCAGATCCAAACAGCAGGGCGCATGGTCCGGATGCGAGATGCCCGCGAATGACCGGCGCAGCTACCTCCAAGCGCCTGAGGGAATGGTGCAGGTCGCGGAAACCGACGGCCGTGGTTCCGACGACATGGGAGCAGTCTGCCACTGCCTCGGCGACAGTTTTGTATTCTTCAGCAGCGGTGAGTACTGCGGCAGCACCAACAGCAGAGCGCGCCTCACGAAATGCCGCCTCGAACGGATTTACTACCCGCAAACGATGAAATCCAAAATTGCTCATCGCCCGGGCAGCCGCTCCGATGTTGAGAGGATTGCGCGCCTTCACCAAAACGACGCGTAGATTCTCGAATTCAGAGGGAACAGGCAAGCGATATATTTTACGTCAGCTTCCGCTGAGCAAGGATTGCCAGTCCAATGATCGCAGGGGGTCGAATCGCCTCCCTTTTGGGGAGGTCAGTCGCGCGCGGCCAAGGTCGGGCGCATTACAACCAGCCATTGCACGCGCCGTGCCGCAACCCCCTTGTTTTGTGAAGTGCAATTGTAAAAGAATTGTCAAACAACGCCGTTCCCACCGAAAACGGGTCGAAACCGTTGTAAGCTTGCCCTGTTGAAGGCTGGGCTGCTGTTTTGCTGGCCCGTTTAACGGTTTCAAATTTGGCAAGGGATGGCTCCCGATGGCACAAATGTCCGCACCGCTGAGCGTAGCAAGATCGGCTGACCCTATGAATCAAGCACGGCCTATGGGTAGGATTCTAGTGGTCGAGGACGATCCCGCAGTTCAAAAGGCGTTGAAGCGTCTATTCGAGACCGAGGGGTATACAGTCGAAGTGCAGGCGAACGGCAAATCAGCGCTGCAGAGCTTTCAGGCGTCACCGCCGGCGGTCATCATTCTCGACCTCCGTTTGCCCCAACTTTCGGGCAGCGATTTGTGCAAGGAGGTAAAGTCACAGGCGCCCACGCTGCCGATCGTGGTCCTCAGCGCAACCAGCGATGTCTCCGACAAGGTGCTGCTACTGGAGTTGGGCGCGGACGATTATGTAACCAAACCTTTCAGCCCGCGCGAGTTGCTGGCTCGTGTGCGCGCGGCTTTGCGGCACACTGCAAGAACCGCGACTGTAAACCTCGTAAGCTTCGACGGCATTTCGGTTGACTTCAAGAAGATGGAGGTCCAGCGCGACGGTAAAGTCATAGTCCTGACTGCGCAGGAATTTAAAACCCTGCAGTTTCTGGTGCAAAATGCCGACCGGGTCATCAGCCGCGACGAGTTGCTGAACGAAGTGTGGGGGTACCAAAACTACCCTTCTACCCGAACCGTGGACAACCATATTCTGAAGCTTCGCCAGAAGCTCGAACGGGACCCGGCGAGTCCGGTGCACTTCCGCACGGCGCACGGCATGGGCTACAAGTTCGTCCGCTGAGATCCCTTGGACCCTTCATCCGAATCCGCGTCCCAAATTCTCCAACAGTCCGCCAGCTCGCTGGTGCCGCGAACGCGGCTGCGTACACGGTTTCTCCTTTCCATGCTGCTGATCACCGCGGGCCTCACGGCCACGAGCTTGCTCGTGGTGCGGCGCAGCGTTCAAAACCACGTCCGGGACGGCATCCTGCAGGATCTTGGAAACTCGGTTACAACATTCCAAAACTTCCAGCATGATCGTGAATTCATGTTGACCCGCTCTGCGGAATTGGTGGCAGACCTGCCGATTACGCGCGCGATCATGACGGCTCCCGATCCAGCCACTATCCAGGACGCATCCCGCGACGTATGGCAGTTGACCGGCAGCGATCTTCTGGTGCTCGTCAACCGCAATGCCCAGGTCGTCGCGTTGCACACGAAGTCGGCGGGCTTCACGCGAGCGACGGCTCAGCAATATTTTCAACGCTCCTTGAACGAACCTTCCTTGAGTCAGGACGATTCCAGCCACTGGTGGTTCGGCGACCACCATCTCTACCAGACCTTCACACAGCCGATTTACTTCGGCTCCAGGACGGAAGGCCCGTTGCTCGGCTTTCTGATCATCGGCTATGAAATCGATGACCGGCTGGCCCACGAGGTCAGTAAGATTTCAGCGAGCCAGGTTGCGTTTTCTTACGGCGCCGAAATCGTCGCAACCACTCTGAAGCCGCCCCAATCGGGCAGCACAAGTTTGCGCGAGCTGTCCGAAGGATCGCCTGAAAGCGGGCCGCGCGATGTTGAACTGGGCGATGAAAATTTTCTGGTTACGTCACTCAATCTCTCCGGCCAGCAGGAACCACCAGTTCGTTTGACCGTGTTGGGGTCGTACGATCAGGCGTCGAAATTTCTCGACAAGCTGAACCGCCTGCTCCTCCTTCTGGGCCTCGCCGCCGTTCTTGTCGGTAGCACGCTCGTGTTCGTGATTTCCCACACCTTCACACGTCCGCTGGCCAGCCTGGTAGACGGCGTTCGCGCTCTGGAGCACGGAGATTTTCATCATCCCCTGGACCCCCGCGGCGGCGACGAGGTCGCGGAACTCACGTCTGCATTCGACCGCATGCGTTCGAGCCTGCTCAAGACGCAGCAGGCACTGCTGGAATCCGAACAGTTGGCTACGATCGGGCGTATGGCCAGTTCGATTTCTCATGATCTTCGCCATTCGCTGGCTGCCATCGTCGCGAATTCCGAGTTTCTTTGCGATGGCCGTCTCAGCGCCGCGCAGCGCGAGGAACTCTACCAGGAAGTTCGAACCGGCGTCAATCAAATGACGGATCTCATTGATTCCCTTCTCGAGTTCGCGCGGACCAGAGAATCCCTGAACCCAACCTACGCCAACATAGTCGAGACCGTGCAGCGAGCCATGCAGGCGGTTCGTTTGCACCCACGCCATCAGGGCACTCTGATTGAGGTTCTCAGCAACGGCCAAAACTCCGCCTGGTTCGATCCGCGCAAACTCGAGCGCGCCCTGTACAACCTTTTGCTGAACGCCTGTGAGGCCGCACCCAGCAAGGAGGGAAAAGTCAGAGTCGCGATCAGCCGCACGGGCTCATGGGTCACCATTGCCGTCTCCGACAACGGACCGGGTATCGCCGAACCGATTCATGACAAACTCTTCCATCCCTTCGTGAGCTACGGAAAAGAGAACGGGACTGGGCTCGGGCTGGCGGTCGTGCAGAAGATCGTCCAGGATCACGGCGGCGAAGTCTCTGTAGAACGCACTGCGGATGCCCATACCGTCTTTCGGATTACAATTCCCGGACGCGCCCCGCAAGGTTCGGCGGACGTAGACGCTATGACAGCTCGTCCCGTGATGCGTATACACGGCGACAGCATGAGCCAGAACTCAATTCGACATTCGGATACGTAAGCCACGAATTTTGATTTCAAGATCCGCGTGTCGCTTAGGAGGAAGTGTGACGACCCCCTGGAGAAAGACGACGACAAAGACGACAAAGACCCTCGCGCTTTGGACAACCGCCACGACGGCGGCCGCTTTCGTCCTCTTGTGCGCCTGCAGCTTGGCGCAAGAAAATAGCGCCGCGGCTTCCCCGCCCGACGATGCCTCGCTTCGCGAACTCCACTCGCAAGTGCGCGAGCTGCGCGAACTGATCGAGCAGATGCGGAATGAGAATGCTCAGTCGCACGCCGAAATGCAAGTGTTGCGTCAAGAGTTACAAGATACTCGCAGGCTTCTGGCCCCGCTCACGGCGTCCGTGAACACAAACTCTTCCTCCGGATCTTCGTTGCCTTCACAATCTGCCGAGACCGCAGCCGACTCCGCTTCACCCGTGTCAAGAGAGCGCACTGCATCGGACGCGTCCCCGCAGGCAAGTCTTGGAAGCCGGGTTCAGAAACTTGAAGAATCCACCCAATTGCTGGGTTCGAAGATTGATGAACAATATCAAACCAAAGTCGAGACGGCGTCCAAGTATCGCGCCAGACTTTCGGGAATCGTCTTGATGAATGCCTTCCGCAATGTTGGAGCCTCCGACAACCTCGACCTCCCCGACTATGCGCAACCGCCCGTGCCCGGCACCACGCAAACAAGTTTTGGGGCCACCTTACGACAATCGGAGATCGGGCTGGAGATTTTTGGACCAAACCTAGCTGGCGCCAAAAGTTCCGCCAATGTGCAATTCGATTTTTTCGGAGGATTTCCCGCAACCAATAACGGAGTCAACTTCGGCGTCACGCGCCTGCAAACCGCAAGTCTGCGGCTCGACTGGAAAAACACTTCCGTGATCGCAGGGCAGGATTCTCTATTCATCTCGCCGCTGTCTCCAACCTCGTTTGCCTCGCTTGCCACTCCGGCCTTTGCCTACGCTGGAAATCTGTGGGGTTGGACGCCCCAGCTTCGCGTCGAGCACCGCTTCGATCTCAGCGACAACCAGACGCTCACCTTCCAAGGCGGAATTCTGGACAATCTGGATTGGGAGCCTCCCGCTAATCCGTATAATCGCGTCGCTCAAGCCGGTGAAAGCACCGGCCAGCCGGCTTATGCAGTTCGCACGGCCTGGTCACGCCCCGCGTTTAGCCATCCGTTGAGCATTGGCGTGGCGGGCTACTATGGACGCCAGGAATGGTCGTGGAGCCGATTTGTCGACGCCTGGGCAGGCATGACCGATTGGCAGATTCCGATTCTTCGCCGCCTGACTCTTTCCGGTGAGTTTTATCGCGGACGCGGGGTAGGAGGTTTGGGTGCTGCCATCGGGCAACCCATTCTTTTCGGTGGCAATCCAACCTCTCCTACAACGCCGATTCGCGGGCTCGACTCTGCCGGTGGATGGAGCCAGCTCAAGTTTCAACTCACGCCGAAGCTGGAACTGAACGGCGTACTGGCTGAGGACAACGCGTTTGCCACCGACGTCCGGGGCTTCGCTACTGACGCCAACAACTTTGGAGAGATTTTGGGGCGCAACCGAGGCGAGCTTGCCAACCTGGTTTACCGGCCGCGATCTGACTTGCTGCTTTCGGCGGAATTCAGACGTTTGCACACTTTTCCCGTCTATGACAGTGCCAGTGTGACCAACCAGATCAATCTCTCGATGGGGATTCTGTTTTGAAAATTCCTCACATTCACATGGTGCGACGTCGCTTTGCTAAGTTCCTGATCTTGTTATTTCCACTGCTGCCGTGCCTTCTCGCCTCGGCGCAAAATGTTGAACTGAAGGGCAAGGCGCAACTCACAAGAAATAGCCGTCACCTGGCAGATGCTTCGAAACTTGTCGTGTGGCTTACGCCATTGGGGAGCACGACCGCACCTGCGCCACCGCAGCAGCAAAGCTCACAAATTCCCAAGCTTATTCAGAAGGACAAGAGTTTCCACCCCCCGTTGTTGGTGATTCCAGCGGGAGGAAAGGTGGAATTCCCCAACCACGATCCGTTTTTTCACAATGTGTTTTCGTTATTCGACGGCAAGCGCTTCGATCTCGGGCTCTATGAGAGTGGCACCACGCGCTTTGTCCAGTTCGACAAGCCCGGAATTTCTTTCATCTTCTGCAATATTCACCCGCAGATGAGCGCCGTAGTGATCGCCGTGAACACACCGTATTATGCGATATCGGACAAGCGGGGTGACGTCAGCATTTCAGACGTAGCGCCCGGCCGCTATCAACTGCATCTCTTCCATCCCTCGGTTTCGCCGGATCTGCTTCAGGCGACGGAGCGGGAAATTACTGTTGGTCCGGGCAACACCTATCTCGGGACGTTCGCCTTTGCGGAATCTGATCTCGAACTGGCGCACAAAAATAAATACGGACGGGATTATGATCGCCCGGACCCAGACAGCCCAGCCTATGCGCGGCCTTAGGGTGTCGATTCGATCTCACATCCCAGATTCCAACTCCGCTTCGCTGAGAAGTTGAAGCTCGATCCAACCTTCCATCGGCATCGCATCCGCCGGCAATCGATTTTGCCAAAGGCTGAAGCGGAGCCGCAGCCGACTCGTCGGCGCAATGGCCACGGCCGTTGGCTTGGGCTTGCCGGCGGTCACATTCTTTGATCCCGCTACAGTTTGGGCTACATAGAGATTCAGCGCGGAAGCCGGTGCCGCCATCAGACAACTCAGAGGCAGTCGAAACTCAAAGCTGCGTGCGAGCGCAACCTTCGCGCCATCGTCGGCTTTGGCAGGCAGCGCTGGCGAAGAATCTTCCCGTCCGCTGACCGTGAATCCAGTCAGCTTGCTATCCTGCACTTTGGCATCGAGTCGCAAACTCCGCCGGGGGCGCACCTCTTCGCTTGCCCACGACTCCAGATTGACCACCAGATCAAACTCTTTATCCGGCACAGGCCCGGCAAAGTCCAGCCGGCCGTAGACGAACTCGCTGTCGATTCCGGCATACACCGAATCGAGCAGAAACTGCTTGCCGTGCATCGCGCCAGCACGTTGATCGGCGGTAAATACCGCGGCGCCCATCCACTCGAAATAACGAATCTTGTCGCCCGTGATGCGAGGATGAATGTAGGCCGTCTGCGGCGCGAATGCTGGACGCACTTCGCCGCCGGTGATGGGCTGGGAAAGATAATCCGGCGGCATTGCTCCCAGCGCCTGATAAATATTCGACAGATGTTTGCGGTAAAGCTCGTCAAAATCTCGGTCATTGGCCGAGTGATGCTCCGGTCCGTACCACCAATTCCAGTCGCTGCCCTCGGCGATCAGAATTTCTTCATAAGCAAGCTTTCGTTGGGCCTCGGTCGCTCGGCCTTGATTCTGCGCGTAAAAGTCGCGCGCATGCTGCAGATAATCCCAGGCCCGATTGTCTTCCGGAGCACCGATCCACACATTGAAGTTTGCGTTGATCCAGGAACCCGGCACCAGAGACGGCAGAGGCGAGAAATTGCGATGGCGCGCAATCGCCTCCGCCACCGTTACTGCCTCAAGATTGCTCTCGCGTTGCAACGCGTCATAGAATCGACGCAAAAACTCACGCCCCGACTTCGGATAATATTCCCAGGCATTTTCTCCGTCGAGAATTACCGACACCACGGCGTCCCGGCCCTGCTCCAGCACCGGCTTTGCCGCTTCTTTGATGCTGTGCAGCAAATGTCCCGCAGCGTCGTTCGGATCCATGCCCGAGTAGACAAAGCCGATCAAATCCGAAATCGTATGGTCGCGGAACACCAGATTCATCGCGGTCTTGCCACTCTCATAGCGATGAATGTTGTAGAGTCGTTCCGCTAAATGCGTGGGCAGCCGTCCGTTCCCATCCCGCTGGAAGAACAAACCCGTGCTCCGGCCAAGGACGCCTTCGTCAGTGGCCATCCACTGAATATCCAGACTATGCGCAATCGCCAGAACCTCTTCGGAGACGCTACCTTCCGAAGGCCACATGCCCTGCGGCTTCACTCCAAATACTTTCTGGTGAAGGTCGAGCGCGCGCACGATCTGCTCGCGCGCATCCTCGGGATGCCGAAACCTATTCTGCGGCAAAGGCAGTCCTGGCGACGAAGTCGCCCCGGCATTCGTATCGCATACCAGCGGCAGAATCGGATGATAAAAAGGTGTCGCCGAAATTTCGATCAATCCTTTTTTCGCGGCGTCGGCATACGCCGGCAGAACCTTGCCCATCAGTTCTCGCTCGCGCGCAATCACAAATTTCTGATCGTCGAATGAATAATTTCTCTCTTTCCTGATCAGTTCGGCGACGTCTTTATCTTCCAGAAAGAATTCGTCGAACCACGCGATCTGCGACAGCACCTGCAAATCGGTGAAGTCACGCGCCTGAAAATGCTTTTCCGCACGCTCAGGGGAATATGCATTATCACGATATTTCTCTAACAATTCCTTGTAGCGCGGATAGCGCCCAATCAAGTTCGCCGGATTCGCCTGAAAAAGATATTGCAGCGCAAACTGACGTTCCTTCGCCGTCAGATCGTTTGCGGGCTTGGCGGCCACGCTGAGAAATGGATCCTGCGCCGTTCCCTCGATATAATCCTGAATCTGCGCCATCAGCGACGGCACTAGATTGAAGTTCTGGTGGACATTGGGAAACTCATCCAGGAGTTTCACCATCCCGTAGTAGTCTTTGAGTCCGTGCAGGCGCACCCAGGGCAGGCGATACTCGCCCGTCACCAAGTCCTTATAGAACGGCTGGTGCTGGTGCCAGAGAAAGATCAGACGCAGGGCGGGCATGTGCGGAAACCTCAGTCTAGCATGGGAATTCAGCCCTCAGTCTGGCACGAAAGGCGCTTTGTTGTGACCAAAAGGCCCTAAATCGTTATAGGGAGAAGCCGGGCAACCTGTGTTCCTTCATAGGGCGAGGAGACTTAGTGTTGCTCCATCAACTGCCTACGCCGGCAATCTGCAGGTATCACCCGAGATGTCACGACGCTAGTCTTCCGATACACTAAGAACTCGGAAATGCCAGAAACTTCCATCCTCGCCCCTGACCGCTCCACCCTGCTCTCCGATCAGGACCTTTACCTCTTCAATGAAGGCAGCAACTATCGTCTTTACGAAACGATGGGCGCGCACCTGATTTCGCGCGACGGCAAGGCGGGTGCGGTCTTCAGCGTCTGGGCACCGAATGCCCAACTGATTTCGGTGATCGGAAGCTTCAATTCGTGGAATCCCCGCACCCATCTGCTCAAAGCTCGCGGAGAATCCGGCATCTGGGAGGGCTTCGTTCCCAGCGTGGCCAAAGGCGCGCTCTACAAATTCCATATCGAATCGCGGAGCCACGGGTACCAGGTCGACAAAGCCGATCCGCTTGGCATCTGGCACGAAAAACCTCCTCGCACCGCCAGCGTGGTCTGGAATCTCGACTACGAATGGGGTGACCGCGACTGGATGCAGAATCGCGCCGGTCGCAATTCGCTGCACGCTCCGCAATCGATTTATGAAGTCCACCTCGGCTCGTGGATGCGCGTTCCGGAAGAACACAACCGTCCTCTGACTTATCGCGAGACAGCGCCCAAGCTGGCGGACTATGTACAACGCATGGGCTTCACTCACGTCGAATTTCTGCCCGTGATGGAGCATCCTTTCTACGGCTCCTGGGGATACCAGACCACCGGCTATTTCGCTCCCACTTCGCGCTACGGCACGCCGCAGGATTTCATGTATCTGGTCGATTACCTGCACCAGCATGGCATCGCCGTGATTCTCGACTGGGTGCCATCGCACTTCCCTTCCGATGCCCACGGCCTGGCTTACTTCGATGGCACGCACTTGTACGAGCACGCCGACTCGCGGCAGGGTTTCCATCCTGACTGGAAGACGCACATCTTCAACTACGGGCGCACCGAGGTTCGAAGCTTTCTGATGTCGAGCGCCATGTTCTGGCTCGACAAGTATCACATCGACGGCCTGCGCGTAGATGCAGTCGCTTCCATGCTCTACCTCGACTATTCGCGCAAGGAGGGTGAATGGATTCCCAACAAATTCGGAGGCCGCGAAAATCTCGAGGCCATCGACTTCCTTCGCCGCTTCAATCAGGAGGCTTACAAAGAGCATCCTGAAATTCAGACTACCGCGGAAGAATCTACTTCGTGGCCCATGGTTTCGCGGCCCGTATACCTGGGCGGTCTTGGCTTCGGCTTGAAATGGGATATGGGCTGGATGCACGACACGCTGCAATACTTCCAGCAAGATCCCATTCACCGAAAATATCATCACAGCAAACTCACCTTCCGCATGTTGTATTCCTTCCAGGAAAACTTTGTCCTGCCGCTTTCGCACGATGAAGTCGTCCACGGCAAGGGATCGCTCATTGGCAAGATGCCCGGAGACGAGTGGCAGCGCTTCGCCAACCTGCGGCTTCTCTTCGGTTACATGTTCGCCCAGCCCGGCAAGAAGCTACTTTTCATGGGCGACGAATTCGGCCAGGTCCGCGAGTGGGGGCACGATACCAGCCTTGAATGGGACGTGCTGCAGTATCCCGTTCACAGCGGCATGCAAAACTGGGTGGGACAGTTGAACCGCCTCTATCGCAGCGAACGCGCCCTGCACATGCTCGACAACACTCCTGACGGTTTTGAGTGGGTCGATTGCAATGACAACCTGACCAGCACGATTTCGCTCCTGCGTAAGAGCGATTCACCGAAAGATACCGTTCTCATCGTCTGTAACTTCACTCCGATTCCACGCATGGACTACCGAGTGGGCGTCCCCGAAGGCGGTTATTGGCGCGAGTTGCTCAACAGCGACGCCAAAGAATACGGCGGCACCGGCTGGGGCAATCTTGGCGGAGCTCATGCCGAAGCCGAACCAGCCCACGGTCGTCCCTATTCTTTGAAACTCACGCTGCCGCCGCTGGCGGCGTTGTTCTTCAAAGTTAGTGGGTAAGCATTCGCGGGCGCTTTCTCCAGCGGCGTGCCGCGTCCCATTCTCGAAGTGTGCAAGTATTTTCATTCTTGACTCGGATTGCTTTGCGATAGATACTTTCTCGCCCGCGATGCCCTGCGGACCATGCCGCACTTCGATTAGCTTCCATTTGCGCGTTGAGGAGAACTTATGTCTCGGCCGAACTCTCAGAATTCCAAGACGTCAAGAATTCGATCTGCCGCTTCCCTTAATCACGCGCTCGATCACAAACTGTTCGGGTACGTTGCGGCCGCCGGCGCTGCGGGCGTAAGTATGCTGGCATTGGCGCCAACCAGCCAAGCCGAGATCGTTTTCACACCGACGAATCAATTCATCACGACCCACTCTACGCTATCCCTTGACCTTAACAATGACGGAGTGACCGATTTCACTCTTAGGGAGGTTTTCGAAGTCTGCATTGAGACCACTAACGCGCGCCGTACTCCTGAGTGTAGTGAGTTCACTTTTCAAAACTTGTACGCACGTGGGAACGGTTCGAACGCGGTTGCGATGGGGGCAACCTCCGCCTCGGCATTGCCGGTTCGCACGAAAGTTGGGCCGGCAGACAAGTTCGGCAACGACGTGTCGTTGGAGTTCTGCACCACTCAAAACGGAACTTTCCAGCATGACGGCGGCCCGTGGCTCAACGTGAAGAACCTCTTGGTTTGCAATTCACCATCGACGGACAGATTCACTATGGATGGGCCCGGTTGACCGTTAGCACGAACAAGACCACGTGCGTCACCAAGGCGCTTTTGACCGGATATGCGTACGAGACGGAACCCAATATGCCGATCACCACGGGAAAGCTTTCAGGAACGGATGAGCTCGGCGCGGTCGAGCGTCCCGAAGCCACGCTGGGCGCGCTCGCGCTAGGCAGCATGGGACTCGATGCCTGGCGACGAGACGGCGGCGCCCACTAAAATCCGATACGAGATTTGACTGGCTGCGCGGCTCAGGAACCCTTCCCTCCTGCTAATGCGTGCTATCCTGCCCTCAGAAGCGCGCCTCGCATGCGGATTCTCACTCGCTACATTCTTCGTGAAGTAACTTCGCACGCCCTAATCGGGGCGGCGATCTTTACTTTCGTGCTCTTCACGCGAGACTTGGGGCGCATTCTCGAACTTGTGGTCCGCGCCAGCGCCCCGCTGCCCAGCGTCGCCGAAATTTTCTTCTACACCGTTCCGCTCGCGCTTACCTACACGATCCCCATGAGCGTACTGGTCGGCATTCTTATTGGACTGAGCCGCCTTGCGGCCGATAGTGAGATCACCGCCATGCGCGCCAGTGGCATGGGTGTGTGGGACTTCGGCCGGGCGCTGGCAATCTTTGTGTTCGCAGCATGGCTGCTGGCTCTGGGTAACGGTTTATATCTGGCACCCTGGTCGATGGCCTCTCTCGGACACCTCGAGGAGCAACTTAAGGGTTCACAAGTTTCCTTTGAAGTGCAGCCGCGAGTGTTCTATGAAGGTTTTCCGAAGATCGTGCTCTACGTGCAGGACGTGCACACCGCGCAGGGTGCAGCAGTGTGGAAGGGAGTATTTCTCGCCGACATCTCCGACGCTGCCAATCCCCGAATCACGCTGGCCCACGAAGGCATTCTCGTCCCCGAGGGCCAGGACCGTCTGCACCTACATTTGGTCGACGGCTCCACTCACGAGACCGATCCCAAACAAGCTGACCACTACCAGATCTCGACCTTTGACCAGACTGACATTCCGATCGATCTGCCATCGACTGAGAACAAGGCGGAGGAACAGATTCCTGTCGGTTTGGTCAGCACATGGTCACTGCGCGATTACGCCAAGCGTGTCGATCCTGTTTCGGCTCGCTGGTACCTCATCGAGTTTCATCGCCGCTTTGCCTTGCCCACAGCCTGCCTGGTGCTGGCCATGGTCGGAATTCCTCTGGGGCTATCTTCGAAGAAGAGTGGCAAGTCCGGCGGGTTCGTGCTCACCATTGTTCTGGTTTTCTTGTACTACTTCGTTTCGCTCATCGGAGTCTCGCTGGCGCGGCAGGGCACGCTTCCTCCCGCTCTCGGCGCGTGGCTGGCCAACATCGTATTCTTTGCCGCGGCACTGTTTTTGCTGTGGCAAGCCGAGCGTAGGCCTTTCGCGCTCTCTGCCGTAAAGCTGCCATGGAAGCGTCCGGAATTGCAGCCCAACGGAGCGATCCGGGCATTCGGACTCGGACGCAAAGACAACGCCAACGCTTTCGAGCGCGCCTCGACCCGGCGGCGTGTCTTCAGTGCCAACTTTCCTACGCTCCTCGACGACTACGTGCTGCGAGATTTCTTCGTCTACCTGGGAATGATTCTTTCCGCGTTCCTGGTTCTGTTGCTGGTCTTCACCTTGTTCGAGTTGCTGGGAGACATTCTGCGCAATCAGACGCCGGCGATTGTGGTCGCAGAGTATCTGCTCAACGTCGCTCCTTACCTGCTGTACAGCGTCGCGCCGCTGATCATGATGCTGGCCGTGCTGATCACGTTCGGACTGATGAACCGCGCGAACGAAATCACCGCCATCAAAGCGACTGGAACCAGCATCTACCGAATCGTCACACCCGTGCTGATCGCCGCGGCGGTGCTCGCCGCCGGCTTATTTTTTGCCGATCAGTTCTACCTGCCACGCACCAACCAGCGTCAGGAGGCGCTGCACAACCAGATCAAGGGCAAGCCGCCGCAAACGTATCTGCGCCCCGACCGAAGATGGATCTTCGGCCAGAATAGCGACATTTACTACTACCAGTTCTTCGATCCCGACCGCGACCAGTTCGCCAACATCACCATCTTTCGTATCGACCCCGCCAGCTTCGCCATCACCCAGCGCATCCATGCCGATCGCGCTCACTGGGCTGAAAATCTCGACCGCTGGGTCTACGAGCAAGGCTGGCAGCGTTCTCTGCAGGGCGCGGCCATCGCTGGATATCGCAACTTCGACGTTTCCACGTTTCCCGAACTTAGCGAGACGCCCTCCTATTTTAAGAAGGAAGTGAAACAGTATTCCGAGATGAACTACGAGGAGTTGCGCCGCTATATTCGCGACCTGCAGCAGAGCGGCTTCGACGTGGTGCGCTTGCGCGTGCAGTTGAACAAAAAGCTTTCCTATCCATTGATCTCCCTGATTATGGCCGTACTCGCCGTCCCGTTTTCGCTTTCGGCGGCGAAGAAGGGAGCAATCACCGGCGTCGCGGTCGCGGTGGGCATCGCCGTGGTCTACACTGTAGTATCGCGATTATTCGAAGCGATGGGAGACCTGAGCCAACTCCCGCCGGCGCTGGCCGCCTGGTCTCCAGACTTAATCTTCACCCTGCTGGGCGCTTATCTGATTCTGAAGGTTCCTACTTAAACGCTGCTTTCCTGCATCCACAGCAGCCGAACGGCAAGGCCTACTTCACCGCGACTCCCCAGGGATAGTTGTCGGTTGTGATTGGTGTCAACGGAGTCAACTGACCCGTCGCAGGAGTGATGGCAAACTCCGAAACATTGGCCGAATTGAGGTTGGTCACGAACAGCCACAAGTCGTCGGAACGTATCGCGATCGACTGCGGAAACGAGTTGACCGATACCGTAGAAGGCGTGAGCGGCGATAAAGTTCCAGTTGCCGAACTGATTCTAAATGTCGAGATCGTGCCCGACCCGGTGTTCAAGACGTACAGGAACTGCCCTAGCGGATTGACCAACAACGGCCCCGGAAGATTGCCGACGGCGTATGGTGAACCGGTCACCTCTTGCAGACTATAGTCGGCGTTCGGGCATTGCGCCGATACTGCAAAGCATATCTTGTATGCGCTGACGTTGTTGTTCGGGCTTTGGTTCGAGACAAAAACGAATCGGTTACAGGAGTCGACGGTCACCCCAGAGGGAACGGTGCCGGTCGCAATGCCTGGCGCCGAGGTCGTTGAGGGTACCAGCGTTAGCACTCCGGAGGAGGACACGGAATAGTTCACGACCGCATAATTGGCGGAATCTGTCACGTAAAGATTCTCCGTTGTCGGAGGCGTAAATCCGGCGCAAGACGTATCTTGAGTTCCTAGTACGGGGAACACCGTTGGTGTCACCGCCAGCGCCGACGCGATGGGGCTTTGGCCACGCGACTCCGTGGGCAGTGGAAACGGCGAACCCGTTACTTCGCTCAAACTGCCGCCGCTGCCGATGGAGAGTACCGAAACCGTTCCGCCCAAGTCGGCAACGAAGAGAAACTTCCCCGCCGAGTCCATCGCTTCCGCTACCGGATACGCGGAGTCGTTCAGTGTTGTTGTCCCCACCACGGCTAACTTTCCGTCGGACGCAACTGAATACGTGGTAATGCCAGTGACGCTATCCCCGATTTGAGAATTCTGAGTCACGATCACGTAAGCGTATGCACCGGCCGGATCAAGCACCACAGCCGTAGCCGCTCCCGGCGTCGGCGGTCCATTCACGTTGTTGATCTGCGCGACGCTGCCATTGCCCAGGTTGAGGCTGAAGGTATCCATCACGGCGCTGCCGGTATTCGTGGAAACGACGATCAGGCCATTGTTGGAAGATGAATACTTGGTGCTACAGGCTATGAGAAAGCCAACCGCAAGCAGAACCAGAATCGCTACAACCCAGGTAAACCTTGTCCGCATTCTGCGCCTTATCTCCTGTGAGCGTGCTGCCGCATTTCCCCGGCGACCGCAAGCCGGACGTGACCCCGAATTGAGGGCGTGAATTGCCATCCATTTATGTATCAGGAATGCGTAGGAAGAGCAAACCCGGCACGCATTTATTAGAACTGTCGAGACGGGCAGGAGTTGCCTGAAGGCCGGTGGCTAGGCGTTGGTCATTTGTAGTCGCTGAAGGAATTGCCGATTTTCATGGCACTGCCGACCACTCCTTTAAGCCTCTCGCTCTACTGGAACCGCCGTCTCTGAAGTCTCTTCCACTGCGGCGAAGGGCCCCGGCGTAAGCGGCAGATGAAGCTCAACCCGAAGCCCTCCCTCTGGCCGGTTGAACGCCGACACGCGTCCTCCATGAAAGCGCACAGCTCTTTCCGTGATAGCCAGCCCCAACCCCACTCCCCCCGTGAGGCGGCCGCGATCATCGTCGATACGGTAGAAGGGCAGGAACAGCTTTTCCAAAGCGTCGAGCGGAACGCCATAACCGCGATCGCTGACCTTTACTACGGCTTCCTGTCCGCTGACGGTTTCGATCTTCTCCAAGCCAATCTCAACAGTTGTACCCTCACCGGTATAACGAATGGCGTTGCGCACCACGTTTTCGACCGCGCTGTGCAGCAGCGATGCCTCTCCGCACACGCACCAATTCCCGTCGGGAATATGACTGCGCACATGGCAATGCCGCGCCTGCGCTTCGAATTCCGCATCTTCCGCCACACTGAGCACCACTTCGTCGAGCGGAACCAACGTCGAAGGAACCTTCTTTTCCCCGTCTTCGAGCCGTGCCAAAGTCAGCAGCCGGCCAATCAGTTCGTTGAGACGGCTGGCCTCGAGTTCGATGCGCTCGAGCATGGTCACGCTTTCCGGTCCAGAACGCTGCCGCGCCAGGCCCAGCGCCACGTTCAAGCGCGCGAGTGGAGAGCGGAGTTCGTGAGAAATATCGTTCAGCAAACGTGACTGAGCCTTGACCAGCGTTTCCAGGCGTGCCGCCATGGTGTCGAAGTCGCGCATCAGTCCGCCAATCTCGTCGTGGCGGTTGCTGTTTGGTTTTCCTGCACGGGCGGTCAGATCGCCCGCCGCAATTTGATGCGTCGCGGACCGCAACTGGGTCACAGGCTTCGTGATATACCACGCGAGGAAATAGCAAACCAATCCGGAAGAAACAACCGCAATGACCAGGCCAGGTGCCGGTATTCCCCACGGCCCAAAGAAGACCCGAGGCCCGGGAGGCAATTCCATCGCGATGGTATAGAGATGGTTCCCGTCGGTTGAATACTTCGACTCGGTTAGAATTTGCGGCCGTGGAAACACCGCCCCGGGTCGCGGCGGCAGAGGCTTGCCAGCGGCAACGTGTTCCGCCCAACCCGTGCTCGAGCGCCCGGAGATCTCATTTCCCCGCTCGTCGAAAACGTAGGCTCGCACGTGCTGCTTCCGTTGCAGGTCTTCGAGGTAATCGTGCGCCTCACGCGTTCCACCATGCTCATAGGCGTTAATGGATTCCGCGAGCGCAGTCGTGCGCAGCGCATCCCACGTCGAATTGCGTTGCGGACGTAACGCCAGCATCACGAGCACTGCCAGCACCAGAAACAATGCCTGCGCTACCCAGAAAGAAATAAAAATTTTCAGGAAGAGGCTTTTCACGGTGTCGTCTTCACCTTCTCCCGTGGCCGGGCAAAAATGTAACCGACACCGCGGATCGTCTTAATATGCTCGTCGCTGTCGGTATCACCCAGTTTCTTGCGAACCTTGCTGACGTGCATGTCGATGCTGCGATCGAATGGAGAGAATTTTCTGCTGAGTACGGCGTTCACCAGGCGTTCGCGTGGGACGACGCGCCCCGCCTCGCGTAGCAACACTTCTAACAGATTGAACTCGACCGAGGTAAGGTCGACCGGCGCGCCATCACGGCGTACGCTGCGCGTGGCCGGATCGAGTTCAATTTCGCCGACGCGAACAATGTCGGGCGCCGCCGGCACCGTCTTGTCGCTGCGAGTGCGGCGCAGAATCGCTCGAATCCTCGCGACCAGTTCGCGTGGGTTAAACGGCTTCGGAAGATAGTCGTCGGCGCCGATTTCCAAACCAACGATGCGGTCGACGTCTTCGCCGCGCGCCGTCAGCAAGAGTACTGGCAGTCGCGACGTTGCGCGAATCCGGCGCAGCACCTCGAAACCGTTAATCCCGGGCAACATTACGTCGAGCACGGCCAGGAGATAACCACCGCCGTTGGCGCGCTGCAGTCCGCTCTCGCCATCGTGCGCGCACTCGACCACAAACCCCTCGGCCTGTAGGTATTCGCCGACCAGAGTGCAGAGTTCAGTATCGTCGTCGATGACTAAAATTCGCTCCATCTTCGCACTTTTCATTTTGCACCACGCGGCAGCGGCTAAGGGTAAAGAATTGTCAAACCTGTCGCTAACGAAAGAGTCAACGCGAAATCGATATTCAGAGTTTCCCCTTTGACAAAACTTTACGCGGATTGACTGACTCTTTACTACCTTGTTATCGCAACTCGTGTTCCTATAAGTGTACGCAAAATGCCGGTTCCGAGTTAGGAGCGGGCCACTAGGAGTCACCTTTATGAAATCGATCAGTCTTCGCTTTTTAGTCGCTGCGTTGGCCGTGATGCTGGGCAGCGCGATCGCCAATGCGCAAACCGCCGATGCGCCTCTGGCGCCACCCACGCACAAGCACGGCTTCGGCCCAGAAGGCCACATGATGGGCTTCTTCGGTAAGTACCTGGATCTCACTGACGCCCAACGCGCTCAGATGAAAGCCGTCATGCAGAAAGAGCATGCCACCATGCATCCCCTGATGCAGCAAGAGCACCAGTTGGATCTGCAGCTCAAGACGTACGAAGAAGGCACCTACGATGAAGCTAAAGTGCAAGCTTTGGTCTCGCAGCAGGCGCAGACGCTGGTACAACTGAAAGTCGAGCAGAGCCGAATTCACAGCGAGCTCTATCAGTTGCTTACTCCCGATCAGCAAGCTAAGATGCAAGCGTTCGAAGCCAAGCGGGCTGCACGCATGCAACAGCACATGCAAAGCACACCGGCAAGCGATACACAGAGCAACGAACAGTAAGGTTTGCAATGGCGTGGGGTTGAGCTCCGGCTCGGCCCCGCGCGACGCCTTCGGCGCATCCCGCCCCCAGGAGCGACGCCATGGATTCTGCTCAGATGTTCGTCTTCGACCTCGGCTGGTTGTTCTTCGCCGCCTGGGGAACAGTTCTCACGGCGCTCGGCGTAGTTGCTTTCGGGCACGATATCGTCGCGGCCACGCAATCACAAGAAGGCACGAACGAACGCTGCCTGGACTGATTCGGAAGGACTGATTCGGAAGGATTAATCGCCCGCGTCAGATCCTGATGGTTCCCTGCCAAGACTTGAACCCCGCCTGCTAGAATTTCATCTACACAATCTGCATGATTCCCCAGAGTATGCGTCCGCTCCTGCCCTACCTCAAGCGCTATCGCTGGGGTTTTGTAGCAGGCGCCGTATGCGTGGTATTGAGCAACGGAGCATGGGCCGGGTTGCCCAAGGTCATTGGCAATGCCGCTCAAAGCCTTGAAGGTGGGGTCAACCGTCACAAGCTCTTCATCTTCGCGTTACAGGTGCTGGCGCTGGCGGTGGTGCGTGGCATTTTTCTTTTCCTCACGCGCTGGATCGTGATCGGTATATCCCGCGATATCGAGTTCGACCTGCGCAATGATCTCTTCGCTCACTTGGAATCGCTTTCCTATTCCTATTATCAGCGCATGCGCACCGGCGACATCATGGCAAGAGTCACCAACGACTTGAATGCGGTCCGCATGCTGATGGGGCCGGCCATTATGTATTCGGCGAACACCGTGGTTTTCACCGCCGCGGCGCTTTGGTTCATGATGCGCAACAGTCCCAAGCTGACGTTCTACGCGTTTCTACCGCTTCCGGTTGTTAGCGTGGTCATTCAATACTTCGGACGGCGCATTCATGAGCGCTTCGAGCGAATTCAGGCGATGTTCTCCGACATCTCGGCGAGGGCGCAGGAGAATTTTTCAGGGGCCCGTGTGGTTCGCGCCTACGTGCAGGAAGAGGCCGAGATCGCTTCGTTCGAAACTGCCAATCAGGAATACATCGCTCGCAGCCTCAAGCTGGTACGACTCCTGGGCATGTTATGGCCAACACTAGAGTTGATGCTGGGCCTGGCCATGGTGCTGGTGCTGTGGATCGGCGGCCGGGAAGTATTGGCCGGCCATATGCAGATCGGCGCGTTCACTGCCTTCAACATTTACATGATGCAGCTCACCTTTCCCATCATCGCGCTGGGCTGGGTGATCAGCATCTTTCAGCGCGGGACGGCGTCGGTGGGCCGCTTGAATGAAATCATGCAGGAGCAGCCCAAGATCAAAAACGGGCCTGAGGCTCGCGACCTTTATGTGGGAGGAGAAATCGAATTCCGCGGACTGAATTTTGAATACGATGGCAAGCAGGTCTTGCGCGACCTGAACCTGCGAATTCCCGCGGGCAGCAGTATGGCGATTGTGGGTCCGACTGGATCGGGAAAAACCACGCTGGTCAATCTGATTCCTCGTGTCTACGACGCGGCACCGGGAATGGTATTGCTCGATGGCCAGCCGATACGCGAATTTTCTTTGGCTTCGTTGCGCGAGAGTATCGGTTTCGTGCCTCAGGAAACATTTTTGTTCAGCGAGCGCATCCGCGAAAACATCGCGCTGGGCGTGGCATCGGCTACCGATCAGGAAATTCACGACGCGGCCGACGCCGCTAACATTGCCCTCGATATCGAAGGCTTTCCCGAGCAATATCAGACGATGGTGGGCGAGCGCGGGATTACGTTATCGGGAGGACAGAAGCAACGCACAGCGTTGGCTCGCGCGCTCATTCGCAATCCGCGCATTCTCATCCTCGATGACGCGCTCTCCAGCGTCGACACCCATACCGAAGACAAAATCCTGAATCACTTGCGCGAAGTGATGCAGGGCCGCACGACTATCTTCATTTCTCACCGCGTTTCCACGGTACGCAATGCCGACCGCGTTGCCGTGCTGCATGAAGGACGCATCGTGGAACTCGGCACCCACGACGAACTGCTCGCCTTGAACGGCTACTACAGCGACCTGTATAACAAGCAATTGCTGGAAGAAGAGCTGGCCGAGGTTTGAAGCCGCGCTCTTTCAGAGCTTTCGCCTACCCGAAAATTTCGCGAAGACCAACTTGCTATGCAGCGAATCGACGCGCCTGAGATTCTCGATTCCGACGCCTGCTCTCCCGCCGACGTAGAGATTTCCATGCGCGATATTGGCCGGGTGAACCGCTGGTTTGGCGGAGTCGCAACCACGCAGAAGATGGTAGAGCGTGTCGCCCAGGCGAATAGATTGAATCGCCTTTCCCTGCTGGAAGTGGCTGCTGGGTCGGGGGAAGTACCGGAGCTGGTCCGGCAAAGACTGGCCCGTCGCGGTATTGCGTTAGATGCGACTCTGTTGGACCGAGCGGGATCTCATCTTCCAGCTGGAAATTCTCACTCAGATCTCATCCGTCAGAATCGTTCCGTAGTGGCCGACGCGTTTGCTCTTCCCTTTGGCGATGGATCGTTTGATCTGGTAAGTTGCTGCCTTTTTGCACATCATCTGAACCCCGAGCAACTGGCACAGTTCGTGCGCGAGGGCCTGCGGGTAAGCCAACGGGCGCTGCTGATCAACGACCTTGTGCGTCATCCTTTGCATCTGGCTTTGGCCTTTGCCGGATTTCCCCTCATGCGCAGCCGTGTCGCCTGGCTGGACGGATTAACGTCGGTGCGGCGGGCGTACATCCCAATAGAAATCCGGAGCACGATCTCATCGGCTTTTTCTTCCGGTGCCTCGTCTTCAGGGCCGCGCGTAGAGATCACACGCCATTATCTTTTCCGCATGGGAATTATCGTGTGGAAGGTTCCAGCCTAGATTGTGGTAACCCGCTTTAGGAAAGCGGCTATTTACCATTTCGCTACGGGTACCCCCCTCCCCCCTCCCCCTCGATCTATTGGAATTATGGGGTTAGCACGGAATTGTCTGCAAAATACGGTTTTCAAATAACTTAGATATCAAAATCTAGATAACGAAGGACTTTGACGGAGACGCTTTGGTCTCTCGAGACCGTCACGACCTCGACTATGATTGCGCGATTTCATGGTGAGGGCAAGGTTGGATGTCACATGGGGTTGTTTTCTTGTTGTCCAATGGTTTGGATCGGCGGCGACATGCCTGCCGATGGCGGCATTCCACCTTTCGGCTTCGCTCAGGGCGGGCTTTTCTCGCAAAGGACGCGAGAAATTGATTTTCTAAAACGTGCTTTTTCCTGGGGCAATGCCTTGTTAGAGCTAGTGATTTTCCAGATCTAGACGCGATCTCTGCCATGGAGCCGAGTGAGTAGTGAAGGCTCCAAAGGCCGAGCCGTCACACACGAAAAATCGCGGTTAGGAATCGTGTAAAACGAAGTACATAGGTCCTTCGCGCTAAAAACGCGCTCAGGATGACAAACTTGTAGAGGCCTTTCGCCTTGTGGCCATGGAGGACACTAGACAAGGCGGGCCGCAACGGAATTACACTGCAAAACCGGAGGCGGATGAGGTAAGCTGCTCACGGTTATATGTTCCAAGTGCTGTCGCGCATCACGCTGGGTCTTCTGCCTGTGTTGCTCTGCTTGATGCTCCGAAATCGCGCGTATAGGACTTGGCCGTGGTTCTTTGCCTACGTGGCCTATGGCGTGTCGGCTGACTTGGCGCGGGTTGTAACTCACAGCTACCCCCGCCCCTACTACTTCATCTGGTGGCTCACCGACGCGGGCTATGCGCTGCTTGGAACTTTGGCGATGTACGAAATACTGCGCAAGGTGCTGCGGGGGCTGGCAAGCTCCTGGTGGACGCATTTGATTTTTCCCGCCGTGGTTGCTGCGGGCGTAGGCCTGAGCATGGCCCATACCCGTTATACCCCGCCGCAGGTTAGCGGCCTCCTTTACTACGTTGTCGTGGGCGAAATTGCCGTGCGGTTCTCGCAGGTGCTCCTATTTATTGGCCTAGCGGGGGTTTTCTGGCTCTCTAGCTTTCGCTGGAGCCTGCGCGTTCTTGGCATCTCTGCCGGGTATGGGTTCTACTCCGCGGTTGCGTTGCTGATCACGATTAAGCTTTCGGATATCGGAAGAAAGTACACTTTTTCGTGGGGAGTGATTTCGCTCGTGGCATATTGTTTGGCCGTATTGATCTGGATTTGCGCCTTCAGCGTGTCCCAAGAGCATGAACCTTCCCCAATTAAACACGCAGCAGTTACCCCCGATCAATTGCGCCAAGATCTGGAGGAGCTAAGTAAAAAGAGCAGGCGGTTGATTGGCATCAGGACGTCGTTTTGGCGCTGGCGCAAGTTCTCCAACTCAACCAGAAGCCGTATTGACCCTGCCTGACTTACGGTACGGCTGAGCAAGACTTGCGAAGGCTGCGGGGTCGTGCGTTCAGGGCATGGCCGTGGTTTTTCGCCTACGTGACTTTCGCCGTCGACGCTGGCGTGGCACGGCTTGTGACGCACAGCCACCCACGTCCCTATTTCGTCACCTACTGGCTCACCGACGCGGGCCATGCGGTTCTCGGAGCCCTTAGCGATGTAAACCTTACCTGCGCAACGGCAACCATTCCCGCCGCATCTACCAACTCACTGACGCGCTGGCTTACGCTAGGGCTAAACTGTCTGCTGGGAACTTAGCCCCAAATCACACTTGAGGAAAACCAAATGAAACGCGCGTTCGCAGTCGCGTTGTTGCTTCTGTCGCTCGCATCGGCAGCATTGGCCGAAGGCAGCGGGCAAATTCCACCCACATCGAGTAACTCACCCGTGGGACAGGGCAAGCCGTAAAGGATTTTCGCTGCAAAGCGGGGGCAGCTGAGGTAAGCTGCTCCCGTTGTCATGATCCTCCTGTGGTACATACCGATGGGGCTTCTGGCCGTGCTGCTTAGCCTGATGCTCCTGAACAGAGCGTACAGGGCGTGGCCTTGGTTTCTTGCCTACGTCGTCTTTGCCGTAGCCGCCGACGCGGCGCGGTTTGCTGTACATAACCATCCCGGTCCCTACCGTTTCACCTACTGGCTAACAGACGCAGGCTACGCGGTTCTCGGAGCCCTGGCGATGTACGAAATATTGCGAAAGGTTCTGCGCGGATTCGCATACCTTTGGTGGACGCATTTGATTTTTCCCGCCATGGTCGCCGTTGGCATAGGCCTGAGCTTGTGGCGAGCACAACTGGTCCCTCCGCAAGTCCATGGCCGACTGCTGCTCTGCATCGTCGTTGGTGAAATTGCGGTGCGCTTCGTGCAGATCATCGTCTTCGTTGGCATGGTGGGATTCATAGCGCTTTTCGGTTTCCGTTGGAGACAATATCCTCTAGGCATAGCCGCGGGCTTTGGACTCTACTCCACGGTCGCCCTGCTGATTACCACTAAACTTTCGGATATTGGGACAAGATCTAATTTTTTGTTGGGAGTGATCTCACTTGTGGCATACTCTGTGACCGTGTTGATTTGGATCGGTTTTTTCAGTGTGCCAGAAAAAGAACAACCTCCGCTGGATCCTATGGTCGCAAAGCATTACATCGCTCTTCTCGAGCGATATCTGAACGTGCTAAGAAGGACGCGCTAGCAATGTATTTATCGATTGCGATCTGGCTGATCGTCGCCTCGAGCGCACTGGCCTTCCTTTATATTCTGCGTTGCGCTTACGCTCGCGCCAGAGACCCCAAGCCCGATCCCAACGATGCGGTTCATTATCTCTACCCCGTCGACTGGGCGCTGCTGGAATCGCTACTCGATCCCGCCACCGACTTCGCGCTGCGCTGGAGTCTGGATCCGCGCGCCTTACGCGCAGAACGCCGCCGCCGCATGCGCCTTTACCGGGAGCTAGTCCGCCGCATGGCCCACAACTCCTCGGTTCTCGCGGACTTCGACGATGCCCTGTTTGCCGACAGTCATCTCTCTCGCGGTCCTGATTCCAAGTTGCGGCAAGCGATCATCAAGGTGCGTTTCTACTGTGCAGGCGTCCGGCTAAAGCTCGGCGTCTGGCTATTGCTGCCGGATGTTTTCGGCCTCGTTCTCACTCCCGACCTAGCAAGCCTGCGGAAAGCCGTCGAAGTCGACGGCCCTAAGGCTTATGACGAACTCAGGGTGGCCGCCGTAGAAGCCTTCGCGCGCCTCCGGCCTAACGAACTCGAGGCCTTGACTCGCGGCTTGTGACAGCTTTCAGCGAATTTCTAGCGGACGACCAGCACTTCGCGGATATTATCTCGGGCAAGAAAAAACTTGATGGAAGCAAAGTCGCGGAAAAGCGTTTCGATGTGGCGGTTGTTGAACACGCGTTGCAACTGGAAGCCATCTGTAATGGCGGTGTGGACGGTTCCCGTAGGCCCACGGCGGGCTTCGCGGCGCAGCTCAATTTTTTGCATCTCCAGCGTGTCGGGACCAACGATGTGAAAGCGGTGGCAAGGCGAATCTGGACCGGCATCGCGAGTATGGAAGAAGGCCAGCAACATTCCGCCGGGCTTCAGCACCGACCACAGCCGCCCCACGACCGGTTTCACCAGGCTCTCATCGAGATAATCCGGCAGATTCCAGCACAGGACAACGTCAAAGCGAGCCGCGGGATAGACCAGATTATCGGCCAGAAACTTGCGGCTGTCGAGAACCGCATTCCCCTGTTCATCGGTGGTGGGAAGTTCCGGATCGGTGGAAGCGGTCAGCAGATCCTCGCTGTAAATTCTGTGGCCGCGCTCGGTAAAGTGACGAATATTCGTGGGCGAGGTCGAACCCAAATCGAGTACGCACAGGCCTTCCGCGGTCTCCCAGGAACGGGCAAGCTCCCCCAGTCCGCTGGACCGGCGGGTAAGCTTTTGTGAGCCTTGTGCCGGAATCGTCTCTGGCCCGGATGAACCACGAAAAAATTTCATGAAAGTCTGCGAAACTGACGACATCCTGACTTCTGAACCCCTGACATAATTTCCCGTGTAGGGCCGAACCTACTTAATATCCGTCCTGTGAATGTCCACCTTACCCTTCAGATAGGCGCCTTCTTCAATTGAGATGCGCTGAGTGGAAATGTCCCCGGTGACCACGGCAGACTTGCGCAACTCGACGCGGTCGCTGGCCTGAACGTTGCCCTCAAGCTTTCCCTGCACCACCACGCCCTTCGCCTCAACGCTCGCCTTGACTTGGCCGTTTGGGCCCACGGTCAAGCTGTTTCCTTTTAGCGCAATGCTGCCTTCGACTTGGCCATCCAGATACAAATCCTCACTGCCTGAAAGTTCGCCCTTGATAAAAACCGACTTGCCGATTTGCGCCAACCCGCTGGCGGGTGCGCTCGATGGTGCGCTCATGGAAAACTCCTCTTGATGCAAATGACCTGGCGCAACGGAACCCGTGCAGCCTGCTCAGGAAAGCTCTCTCAAGCAGGAGCAGCCGCTCACTCACACGACTATACGCAAGCCAGTGAGTGCGCGGCAAGCGCTCTCTGCACAAAACCAGTACCCATTTCGCTGTAGACAACGCTTGGAGCCGAATTGCTACACTAACTGATGAGCAGTTTGGGCTTGAAAAAATGAAGGCAGAAACCACTTCGCAGATCGTGTGGGCTCTTTCGTCGGCCGCCCTGATTGCCGGGATAGCAGCCTCTGCCTTTGCCGCCGGAATGCCCCAAAATGCAGCCCAGAATTCGACGCCTGCCATCGACTTGGTGCGGGCTGCCGTGGCCAATGAAGTGGCCGCCGCCAATGACAGCTCGAACAAGCACATGTTCCGCTCGCGAAAACAGACGCCGCAGGGATCCCAAACTCGACTCTATGTGGAAACCCGGGAAGCGATGGCCGGCATGACTGTCGCCTACGACGATCATCCCCTTACGCCGGAACAAGTGCAGGGCGAGCAAAACCGGCTGGCTGGCTTGGTCGGCGACCCCGAACAGCTGAAACATAAACACTCTCAGGAGCAGGAAACTGCAGACCGCACTCTGCGGATCGTGAAGGCTTTGCCTGAAGCTTTTCTTTACGAGTACATGCCGGACGGCGACACCGCTAATTCGACTACTCCTAATCCGGCTAAGGATGCGGGCCAACTGGTGCGCTTAAAATTTCGGCCTAATCCGGAATACCACGCTCCTTCTCACGTGGAACAAGTACTCGAAGGAATGCAGGGATTTCTTGTGATCGACCCCGCGTGCAACCGTATCGCGACCATTGACGGCACGCTATTCAAGCAAGTCGGCTTCGGTTGGGGGATTCTAGGTTATCTCGACAAAGGCGGGCATTTTCTGGTAGAGCAACGCCAAGTAGCGGATGGATCGTGGCAGATTTCGCGGATGTCTCTGACGTTCAAGGGAAAAATTCTTTTGTTCAAGAGTATCGCGATCAAGTCTGACGAGGCCTTCAGCGACTTCCGGCCCGTGCCCGCAAGTACAACCTTTGCGCAGGGAGTGGAAATGCTGAAGGCGGAGGACGCGAAGCTAGTTCAAGTTAAACCCGAGGCGATGAAGGCGGAGGGCAAGTCCCGCTAGTTTGGATTCTGTTCCGGCTGCTTAGGCGGTTGCTGTAACCGTGGCCCTTACCGTCTCTTTGCGTACAGTCAACTTCTCGATAAGGCCTTCCTTCACTCGATATCCCGTGCCGGGTTCGTTGCTGATCGCGATCATCCCTTGCGGTGAAACCTGCACCTCCGGATCGATGATGTCTTCCTTCCAATAGCGCTTGGAGGCCGAGACGTCGCCGGGCAGGCTAAAATTCTCAAGCGTGGAAAGCGCGATGTTATGCGCACGTCCGATGCCCGATTCGAGCATCCCGCCACACCAGACCGGAATCCTGTGCTCCCGGCAAATGTCATGAATCTTGCGCGCTTCGGTGAAGCCGCCGACCCTGCCGACTTTCACATTGATAATGCGGCAGGCGCTTGCCTCCAACGCGACAGCAGCCGCCCGTGCGCTGACGATGGATTCGTCAAGGCAAAGTGCGGTGCGCAATTCTCTCTGCAGGCGGGCATGATAAAAAATGTCATCGTCCCAGAGCGGTTGCTCAATCATCAGTAGGTTGAATTGATCGAAAGACCGCAAATGCTCAACCTGATCGAGCCTATAGGCCGAGTTGGCATCGCAGCTCAGCGTGATGTCAGCCCAGCGCGATCGTATTTTCTCCAGCACGTTGACGTCCCAGCCCGGCTTCACCTTCACTTTGATGCGCCGATAACCGGCAGCAAGTTCGATCTGAATTTTGTCGAGCAATTGCTCCACCGAATCTTGAATGCCGATCGAGACGCCGCACGGGATTTCCGTCCGAGTGCCGCCCAGCAATTTCCCCAGAGGCAAATTCTTCTGTTTAGCCTCGGCGTCCCACAGCGCATTCTCGAGCGCCGCCTTTGCCATACGGTGGCCGCGAACCCTGGAAAAGAGATTGGCGCAGTCGCGCGCTGAACCGACCTCGCGGCCCATGACTGCCGGCGCAAGATAGTTCGTAATGGTCGGCCAACTACTTTCGATCCACTCGCTGCTGTAGAAAGGGTCCTCGCCAGCCACGCACTCGCCCCAGCCATCGACTCCTTCGCAATGCGCCGTGAGCAGCAGGATTCGACGGACGTAAGTACGTCCGAAACTCGTCTCAAAGAAATGGACGAGCGGCATGTGAATCTCGCGCAGCGTGATGGCTTCGATCTTCATAGTTCGTGTTTAGTACCGAGTACCCAGTACAAAAATGCCTCGCACTCTCGGTACTAGGTACTGGCGATCTCATTCTTCCGACGCGTAGGACCACTTCTCATCCCAATTACCCAGCAAGAACCTGCCGTTGCCTTCCGCGTCGCGCTCGTAGCCTAGCACAGCGAATTCTTTGGCGAAGGCCGCAATAAATTCATCACGGTTGCGTTCCTGAACTTCTTTTGCGTTACTTCTCGTTTCCGGGGTGGACTTCCACTCATAAATCTGCGCCGGGACTTCAATCGCAGCCTGTCGACGGAACGCTGTGTTCTTTCCTGTCGTCAGTAAAGTCTCCACGCGCTTTGACTTCAGCCACCACTCTGCGATCAGACGATCGCTCTGCAGCCCGCCCTGCAACGGCGATGATGTGATTCCGTACTGGTTGATATTGTAGCGGCGCGAGATCGCTCCCAGCTTCTCAATATTCAGATAAGCGTTCTTGATCTCGAGCGGATCGAACGTCCATTCGATGAGTTCGATGCCACGCGAAAGAGCATCTTCGCGCTGTAGCAGTTTGAGCCGGCGGCCCAGTCCACTATTCCGATATTCCTGGCGCACGGCCAGCATGTGCGAGTGCAAATAGATGTGGCTGGACCGCGTGCCCGGCACCGAAAGCGCGAAACCTACCATCCGATCGCCATCGAACGCGCCCATCACTTGCCCGCCAATTTTTTCGGCGACCACGAACATGCGGAGCGGAACCAGATCAGCGTCCGCAAAATTCCAGACTTCCTTCTGCAGAGTTACACAAGCCTGCAACTCATCCAGACCTCGACAGTGCCGGATCGCGACGTTTTCTGCAGTCACGACCCGCTCTCCTGACGCTTGGCCTGCTGCCAAAGCGATTCCAACTCATCCATTGTGGCCTGCTCGGGCGTGGTCCCGTTCTCATGGAGACGTTGCTCCATCCACTGAAAGCGGCGGCGAAACTTTCGATTGGTCCTGCGCAGCGCGGATTCGGGATCGATCGCGAGATAGCGTGCAATGTTGACCAACACAAAAAAAAGATCGCCGACTTCTTCTTCCAGCCGCACGCGCAAGTATTCCGGAACAACCTGGCGTCCAGCTCCAGCTACCCCTCGGCCTTCAGGGCGAGGGCCAGGCGTCGGAAATTCCTGCAAGTCCCGGCGAAGTTCGGCAGTTTCTTCGCTAAGTTTTTCGAAAAGGCCATCAATCTCAGGCCAATCGAAACCAACCTGCGCCGCGCGGGAACTGAGTTTATGTGTTTCCAGCAACGCCGGCATCGATGAAGAAATTCCAGCGAGAATCGACTGCGCGGGTTCTTTGCCTGTCACGCCGGCGTCGGCTGCGCTCCCGTTTTCGCTCAGGCGTTTTTTCCTTTCTTCGACCTTCAGCGCCTCCCAGTTACGTTTGACGTCAGCCGACGTTTCGGCTTTCTTGTCGCCGAAGACATGAGGATGCCGGTCTACAAGTTTGCTCGAAAGCCGATCGAGCACGTCATCGATGGAAAACGATCCCTGCTCCTTCGCCATTTCCGAATAGAAGAGCACCTGCAGCAAGAGGTCGCCGAGTTCGCCGGGAAGTTCGTCCCAGTCGCGATTGTCAATAGCTTCAAGAACTTCATAAGTCTCTTCGAGGGTATAGGGCTTGATGGAATCAAAGGTCTGCTCGCGGTCCCACGGACAGCCTCCCGGAGCCCGCAGGCGCTCCATGATCGCGACTGCTCGTTCAAAACGTTCGCCTGTGGTGGACATTGCCAACCACTTTAAATGAGCCGCTTCACTGGAGCAATGCACCTACATTACGCAAAGCCGGTACAAAGGTCGCTTAACGTGGGCCGGGATTTCTTCACTTGCAAGCCTCCAAATTAAGCGGCATCCCACCTTGGGGCCAGTCGTTTCGGCGGTACTAACGTTACCTATTCTCCGGGGCGTGCAGAGTTCAGACTTAAACTGGAGACTCTATAATTAATCTAACAAGTTCGGCATCTCACTGATAACCAATGGTTTTAGCCGCAAATCAGCGAGCATCGCTCGAGGGCCAGCACTTTCAGGTGGTGGTGATCGGCGGCGGCATCAACGGCGTGGCCGTGGCGCGGCAGTGCGCCCGTTCGGGAAAGCACACGCTGCTGGTTGAACAGAATGACTTTGCCTCCGGAGTAACCAGCCGCTCTACGCGCATCATTCATGGCGGACTGCGCTATCTCGAGCACGGCGAACTCAGCCTCGTACGGGAATCCTTGCATGAACGGGAAAGGCTATTGCGCGAGCGTTCTCACCTCGTGCATCCCATGCACTTTGTGCTGGTTTTGAACGAACAGAGCCAGCGCAGTGCAATGAAGATTCGCGCAGGGTTATGGCTGTATCAGCGGATGGCCGGAAAACCACCGAGCGCGGATGTCACGGAAATGGAATTGAAGCGGCTGGAGCAGGCGCTGGATGCCGGACACCGCTGGTCGTTTTTTAATTATGAAGACGCCCAGTGCGAATTCCCAGAACGATTGGTCGCTGAATGGCTGATGGAAGCCTGGGATGCGGGCGTTACCGTTCGAAATCACATGGAAGCGCTGGCGGTCGATGTGGCGCACGGCCGGGTTCGCGGCGTGCTGCTACGGGATCGGCTCACTGGCCGCGAAGTACGCGTGGATGCCGGCTGGGTGATTAACTGCAGCGGACCATGGGCCGACCGTGTATGCCAGCGCTCGTCGATTCGCATGGCGAAGCCCATGCTGGGCGGGGTGCGCGGTACGCACATTGTTTTGCCGCGGTTTCCAGGTTCTCCAAATGCGGCTCTCTATACCGAAGCGGCAGATGGCCGTCCCATCTTTATCATTCCCTGGAATGATCAAGTCCTGGTGGGAACGACCGAGGTCGCCGATACGGGTGATCCCGGAAAAACAGTCCCTGCCACCGACGAAATCACTTATCTGATAAGTTCGGTCGCAAAACTGTTTCCCAAGGCGAAGATCTCGGCGCAGAGCGTCAAGCATGCTTTTGCCGGGGTTCGCCCTTTGCCTTACTCGCCGGATAATCGTCCCTCGGCAGTAACTCGCAAGCACGTTTTGCACGACCACACGGATGATGCCGCGTCTCGCATAATTTCAGTGATCGGCGGAAAGCTGACGACCGCCGCCTCGCTCGCTCGAGAGTGCGCGCGAAAGATCGGACTAAATGCCGCCGAACCAACCACTGTGGCAATGGGTCAGGAAAACGCGCTTGATCCGCTGCTCGACGAAGCTGTGCTCGAGATTGCCCGGATCGGCTCCATCAGTGAAGAATCGGCGCGCGGCCTGCTGGAGTGGCACGGGAAACGCGCTGCGGATATCGCGCGCATGGCGCTGGTGAGTGCAGAACTGCGAGCGCCGATTTGTACACACACCACGCATGTGATCGCTGAAGTGGTGGAAGCCTACCGGCGGGAATACGCCGTAACATTAGCCGACGTATTACTGCGCCGTGTGCCGGTTGCGTTGGGAGCGTGCTGGTCCGAGGCTTGCAGCCGCGAGGCGGCGTTGCGCATCGGGGCGGTGCTGGGTTGGGACGATCACACGATGGGAGCGAACCTGGAAGCTTTCGAAACGGAGCGCACCGCTTTTTTACGACCGGCCGGCAGGTCTGAGGTAGCGCTCGAAGCAGCTGCCGATTGATCCCGGCAATTCCTGTGATGCCTAGCGCCGTGCCGCACTCACCGCATCGCTTGATGTTTCACGCAGTATCTCTGCCGGAATCTCTTTCAAGCTAAGACCGAACTCGAACATCGGCGCCTCTCCGCCGCGTCCCCAGCGCGCGACTTCCCAATGCGCGCGCACGAACTTCACATCAGGATGCGCCGTCAGATCGAGTAACAGCGGAAACTCGCCGCGATAAAACTTCTGGGGATAGGCCGCCGCTGACTTCGCACCCCACGTCGCCCCGTCGGCTGAACCATAGATCGCGACATCAAGCGATTCCTGCTCAATGATGTTTGTGATTTGGAGGGTCAACAGAAACACGCGCCCGCTGGCGCCGCTCACATCCACGGTGGCACCGTCGCCTTTCGCGGTAACGACTGTTTTCTCAGGAACTAGAAAGGTGTTAAGCATGGCGAGAGAATTCTAGCAAAATCGCCGATTCATTGTTGATTGCTGATTCTTGATTGCTGATTGAAATCCGTTCTTGTTAGCCACTTGAGCAGATACAATTCAACCGATTTTTATGGTGTCTCGACGAGAGGTTGCCAGAGTTCGAGGCGGTTGCCCTCGGGGTCTGTGATCCAGGCGAAGTGGCCGTAGGGGGCGGATTCCTGGTTGGGATCGATTGGAACGTTGGCGGCGCGAAGTTTGGTGAGAAGGGCTTCGAGGTCGTCGACGCGGTAGTTGATCATGGCGCCCTGCGTGGGGGCGCCGAAGTGCTTGGTGGTGTCGGGGAAGAGCATCCAGGCAGTTTGGCCGGTACCGGCTGGGACTTCGTCGGACCAGAGGAGGGTGGCACCGCCGTAGTCGGCGAGCTGGATGCCGAGGTGTTGCGCGTACCAGCCGGCGAGCGCCTTGGGGTCGCGGGCTTTGAGGAAGACGCCGCCGATTCCGGTGACTCGTGCCATGAAATTCTCCTTGCGGGTCTAGGGGAGAAGAAAAGCAGCTCTCACCGCCGCGCTAGAGGATGATACCAAGTAAGTGAAACGGAGTGAGGGAAAAACGTGGTGCGGGATGACGAAACCTTGCCACAATCATGCACTGAGAGTAGCGATGAAGTAGGTGATACTGCCCGAATCGATTGTATGTGCGGCGAGGGCGGTTGATGTGTTTATGAAACCGTTCCAGTAACTCGCTGGCACCAATGGTTTTTCAATCAACAATCAGAAATCAACAATTCCCTACTCCGAAGGATGCGGCCCCGTGAACTCCGAACAGCAAGGTTTCTCGGCGGGTTTGAATTCCATCAATTCGATTCGCGTCAGATCGGGATCGAACAAGTTCAGCTGCCACTTGCCGTCTCTGCCCATCTGGGCCTTCTCGTTGTCATGCGGCTTCCAGCCGTGGGACTCGAGAACCGCCTGCGCCTTCTTCATGTCAACGACGCCGAGCGAGATGTGGTTCATTACGCCGGTCAGGCGCAAGTCAGGATGCTCCGGCTGATTCAGCATGTATTCCAGCCAGTCGGTGCCATCCGGCACCTGTAGGGCGACCCAGTCGGTTTTTCCCGGCTGCATTCCACCGTGCCAGTAAGGACGGAAACCAAGAATGTAACGATAGAAGTGGTCTTCAGTGTCACTGCTGGAAATCAGAAATCCTGCATGAATCATGTGGCGCGAAACGGCTGACTCGGGCACTGCGGGCGCTTCGCCCTTGCCGCGCTCGACAAATTCGATGCGATGACCTTCTGGGTCGGTCAGGGCGACGGTGAGACTTTGGTCCGCGTGTCCTTCGACGGCGGTCACTTTCACACCATGCGCGATCAGATACTTGCGCAGCGCAGCAATGTTGTCGGTAGCAAACGCGACGTGATCCATGCGGTCTGTGGCTTTCGGGTCGGGCGCAGCGCTAAAGCCGACCCATTGCCTGCCGACCATGTATCTCACAAGTTCGCCAGATTCCACCGGCGCAGCCGAAGCCAAACCAAGCGTGACGCCGTAAAGCTGTTTCACTCCCTCGGCGTCGGTGGTGTAAAACGCAACGTGATCGATGCCGAGAATGCGGGGTCGAGCGGGATGATCCTGTGATTGAGCGAACAGTGCTGAGGCAACGAAGATGATTGCGAGAGTGAGCCTTTTCATAGCGTGATGGATTCTATCGCGAACCGAGGCTCGCGGGATTTAAAGTTCATCAGAACTAAAGTTGATCCAGAAATTGGCGCAGCACCTTGCCGGCTTCCTCGGGCTGCTCCCACGCCGAGTAATGGCCAGCCTTCGGAAGGATACGCAACTGACTGCCAGAGATGTGCTGGCGCATTAGCTCAGCTTCGTTAACGCCCGTAAGGATGTCTTCGTCTCCGGTCACGAGAAGCGTGGGCACATTAATGTTCTTCGATATGTCTACCGAATCCGGACGCTCGGCCATGCCGCGCTGCACTTGGGCAACGTCCTCGGGAGACATCTTGCGCATCATGCGCAGCGCGCCATCAACCAGATCAGGACGCGTTTCTCGCGTGCTCTTGCCCAGCAGGCGTGGAATCATACTTTCAAAAAACGGTTCCGCGCCACGGTCCAGAACGTCGTTCGCTG
>Ga0210394_10000124_pt1 | contig 187632 bp, 159 predicted proteins | sample IncBWC12MmetaG_FD_160121 | JGI IMG/M metagenome (GOLD analysis project Ga0210394, IMG submission 160121) | Forest soil microbial communities from Barre Woods Harvard Forest LTER site, Petersham, Massachusetts, United States - Inc-BW-C-12-M | ecosystem: Environmental > Terrestrial > Soil >...
CATACTGTTTCCAACCCTACGATTGGATATGGATTTCACACAATAAAATATGCCAATGGAAAAAGTAGAGAGTTTTTTCAAATTGGTGTGAGCGGAAACAAAACCGGAATCTCTGTCTATATTCTTGATCTCAAAGATAAGAAGTACTTAGCGAAAACGTATGGAAAAAAACTAGGCAAGGCGAGCGTGACCGGATATTGCATTCGGTTTAAAGCTCTAGAGGATATAAACATCGATACGCTTGAAGCGGCAATACGATATGGGCTTGCAGCTCAGAATGAAAAAGGCAAGCTGACGAAATAATTCCACTGTTAAAGGCAAGCAGTTATCGGTGCAAAGGCGCTCCAGTATACGACCCCTACAGCCCTGACCCGCGCCACAAAGCCATTCTCTATAAAACGGGTCTCCCGCAATAGTCGTGCGGCTCTCTGGCAGCGTTCCTTGCCTATCTCTGTTTGCCGTTGCCCACTACGGAAGTATCATGGGCAAATAGGAAGTAATCGGAATTGGAGAATTTCTGACACCTCTAGACCCGAAACTGCGTATCAGCTCTGGTTAGGGTGCGATAAGAGTTCCCGACAATTGCTTAAGGCGCTCCCCAGAAACACCTTCACAATATCGAGTGACACCAGGTCAAGTACCAGTTTTCTCTTATATCGTAGACGCTATTTGCGCAATTTAACCAGCTCCCCCTTCGCATGCTCATTGTCAGGATTCAACTCGACAGACCGCGCATATGCCATCCGCGCATCTTGGATATTGTTCGTCGCCTCGTAACCATCTCCAAGGCTGTCCCACGCATTCGCGGAATCGGGATAGGCCTTTGTATTCAATTTGAACAGCACGACGGCTGACGAAGGGTCTTTTTCCTGAAGGAAGGCATAGCCAAGCCTATTTATCGTCCTCTCTTCTCCAGTCATGTAACAGTGCATGGGATTGGCAGCGAAACTCTGGAACGCTTTCCACGCGCTCTCTTCTCCCGTTCGAGCTGCCGATCGCATTATCTCGGCAAACGACTTCGGGTTGAATCTGATTTCCATGATGTGCCTGGGGACGCCGTTTTCAGCCGAAGTTCTCCCCAGAAACGCCATCGCCGAAGCGTCATGTTCGACGTAGGCATTCAGAAACTGAAGCATGTAAAGTGCAACCCATGAATAACTTGTATTTGCGTCTTCCCGTCCATAATCTGCGACCTGATCTTCCGCGAATGTTTCGGCGTTCTTCATGCGCTGAAACATCGAACAGAATTCAGGATGGGACATGCCCACCATGTTTACAGTTGTGACGTCTCCGTGTGTCCATGCGTTAAGAACGCTGCGTCCTATTCTTTCATTGGGCGGGCCATGGTACGCATCAAGATCCTCAATGTAACTCATAGCGTTTGCGGTAAAAAACAGAAGTGGCATCTTCAACTGCTCTGGATGAATGTCTCCAGCGCTTGCGACAAGTCCTGGATAGTAGCGCATGCTGCCGTCCATCTCAGCCAAGACCTGAATGCGGGGGTCCCGCACAGCAGCGAACAAACTCGATATTCCTCCCCAACTAAAGCTCACCACGGCGACCTTCGATGAATCCGTATCAGGCAGGCCATTTGCATAAGAAATAAGAAATGAGATGTCGAGAGCTTGCGTATCAATCCCCGCCAGGTCGTCAGTCATATCGCGCGTCGACGGTCCCAATGAAGGAGTGGCAAGAACGATATAGCCATGGCTTGCGAGGTACTCGCACAAATCAGCGTTCTCCCAGGCAATGGATGAATCGCTGGGAGCGTAAATGACAACCGGGTAGCGTTGTTCAACCGGTTTCGCGTCGCGCACTGCCCACAGAGAAATATCGAAGGAACTCTTCAATCGTCTGCGCCATTTGTTGTGCTCCGGGTCAGGCGTGTCAAAGTGAATCTCTCTATCCGCCAACTCCACATAATCTTCAACTGTCATTGGCTTACTACTGCTTTGCAGCGCTGGATACCAGATGAGCGTCTGCAGAGGACGGCTTCCTTGTCGTCCATGTGCTTCGGGACGATCGGGTGTAGCCGGAAACTTTCGTGAGGGATCGTATTGATTCACCACCTTCAGGCCCACGGGATAAGGCCCAGGCTTTTGCAGAAATTGGAACGGAGGAAACTGGGAGAGCGCTGTTCCCGAGCCGATGAGTAAAAAGAGTATGAGAGCTGTCAGCGTGTTCGCTTTCCAAGTCATAGATTTTCTTGTTTATTTGTTTGTTGTCTTCAACCAACTCACGCGACAGAGGTTGATAACGATTTCGTATCTGCTTGTAATAAGCGAAAGCGCCAAAAGCGCCGCGCAGGTATTCAGAGTGCTCGTGCGGCTACGTGCGCATGCTGTCCAGCGCCACTCTCATGGCACCCGCGAAGTCCTCCCAGCCGCTCGCGATGCGGCCCCGAGGCGCTCTTCAAGAGCGGTCGGATTTTGCATCGCCTGTTCGACCAGTACAAGGTCGCAGGATCGAAGCGAAATCTGCATCATGGAGTGACACTCAGAGGGTACTTTAGGCGGATGACTGGCGCAAACCGGCGATTACACTCATTGAGATGTGCGGATGGCGGTCAACCTGGGAATTGTTCCCAGCCAAAAGTCGACTCGGAGGGAGTTTCGCGCCAGATTAGTATTGGGAAACGCTAGTGTTGACCGAACCGATCAAATTCTGGATGGGGGGTACGGCACTCTGGAAAGTTCGCAGCGAATCCTTCGGTTCTCGGCTATGTTCAGAATGGCAGTAGCGAAAGAAAAAGCCTCGGCTCGGCAGAATGCGAGCCGGGGCCTTCTTGGGTCCAACATTGGCTCCAACTAGGCCCGGTTTTAGGCAGCTTTTTCGGGGTTAAACGGTGCAGAATCAACGGATGAGTATTAAGTTAACAGCCGAATGCTCTACCATTGAGCTACCGGGGAACCGCGCAACGCATTTGTTTTGATTCTAATACAAACGTCAGAATCAAGCCACTTTGAGGTTTGGGTCCAACATCGTAGTTTTCACGAGTTTCTTAATGCGGCATACAGTTCCTGGCTGACATCAAGACAAAGCTTCGCCACTTTCGGAACATGTACAGTTCCTTGCGCGTTCAGCTGTTGTGGATTTTCCGTTTCACCTGGCGGATATATAGTGATCTTTCCGAGGGAAAATTCCGTTGGGAGAAATAGGGTCTCCATTTTTGAAGCTTTCGGATTTATCGTCTATGCCCGATTCGGCGCGTGGTGTCACGGACAAACGCGCAGGCGATGAATGTATCGATCTTTCAGCTTGTCATCGCCTCCGAAAAGGAGAAAAACTTCCATCTTATAACCGCAAGGGAATACCGTGGCTCCCGTTTGGAACCGAGCCGATAGAATCTGATCACCCGCGACCGCGGTGAGTCTTCGGCCATCTCGTTCACGAAGGACCGCTTCAGACGGTCTAATTTCTTCGCCGAACCGTATTCCTTTTGATCGCAAAACAGATCGAACCTGGGTCAGTTCTGTGCCCAATGGAAGAGCCGCCTGAAGTTGGGCTTCCTGGGTTGCCAATTCGCTCATACCTCGAGGCCATAGCGGATTGAGCGTCGGCACGCATGTCGAACAGAGAAGGACCAGGGTCGGGAGAGCCAGTCTAATCGTCACGGGACGTATCCATGCCGTTCCGATATTTCGGCTACGCATGGAAATCAAGATATAGGCGACACCAGAATAAACCAGCGAATTTGCCCCGAGGACTGTCAGCGGCGGACCGAATTCTCCGGACTTCGTCAAAAGAGCGACAGGTAAAGCCCCTGGGAGCAGGAAGAATGATAGGAGTGCGGGCAAAATCGGCACAGCAATGTTAAGCAACATGATGCATGAAGCCGAAAAGACGACGCCGCAGAGGAGCGCCAAAAGTATTATGTTCCTATACTTCTGCATCTGAGGTCCCCACTTCTCCAACTCTTACCCCCGCGCTGTGGTCATTGAGCTATCTCCCCGACCTCTACATCCGCTTCGTCAAGATTTTCTTGGAGTTGGGCCAGGGCTTCGTCCGCCGTCTTGAACGCGCCAGTCCATCTCGTTGGATATCCTTTGAAGTGAACGCCGAACTGCCAGACAGGTTCCTGCGACTGAGCACGGACCTTTCGGATCGAAATCGCTCGACCTTCCGGCAATCCCTCAACTTCATACAGCATGACTGGCCCGCTTCCGTATTCGACGCCTTTGCGTGATTGGGCGACTGGTTTGAGACTCAAAATGGACTTCATAATTTCTCCAAGCTGGAGAATACCACAGGAGCGAACAAAAGGCGAATAACGTGTAACACGCTTATCACACTCCACAAATGCATGCCGTGGTGGTCAGTGACGGCGATGCCCTGGAGTTGGCGCTGACGGCATGCTTGGACCAGCCGTAATGCATATGCCTGCCGATCCTCTGGCGTCACATTTCTGGCCCGGTCCAGTTGATGTCGCGCGGCGTGTGGACCTGTCAGTCTGCGAAACTTTTGAAGAAGTCGCCAAGACCTGTATGCGCGATGTCGCCCCACAACCGTCAATCTCAACCGTGCGTCAAAGACACTCTCACCTCAACGCGCATCTGCTCCCTCGATTCGGGTCGATGGCGCTCATGGGCATCGACATTCCGACACTTCCAGCGATTCGTTACCGAACTCTCCGCTCTGCTTCCGGAAAGAGCGTCCTTAATTTGCTCGGAACTCTAAATGCGGTGCTCGCCTACGCCAAGAAGTGTGGCATCTGTGTCCCCGACGTTCCGACAAGCTCATTGACGCTTTCAGGCGACCGCGATGGGGAGGTGTGCCGCCAGAATGCGGTTAACGCCAGCTTCGGCTTACTTGTACTCTGTGTCTGGGTCAGCTTGAAATGGCGGGGTCCCACGGGCATCGTTTACAGTTCCCTGAACTGCGGCAACCACAAGCTCAAAGCGATGATCTAGCTAAACTGCCAAGCGTTCACGTCGGACTGCAGCGTCAATGTAAGGTTCACCATTTGGCCGGGATCGCGCGCATCCAGAGGCCTCCGTACCAGGGCTTTGTAGGCTGTGAATGCGAACATTCACTTGACTCTGAGTCCGTACCGTCGTTCAATATGTTGCGATGCCATATATGGAGAGCACAACTTCACAAACGGAATGGAAAAGAGGCAGCGCCGAACTGCTGATTCTTTCGCTGGTCGAAGCGCGCCCGCGCCACGGCTACGAGATCAGCAAACTCATCGAGCAACGCTCCGGCGGCGCAGTGCGTTTCCACGTGGCCTCGCTTTACCCGATGCTCTACCGCCTGGAACGACGCGGCTGGCTGCATGGCCGCTGGGTTGAAAAAAGTGGACAGCGTCGCCGCCGTTATTATCGTGTGACTCGCCAAGGACGGAAAGTCCTCGCATCGCAACTTCGCGGCTGGCGCGAATTTGTCGCCGGCATCAATCGCATCACGGAGGCAGAAAATGCCTGACTGGAAGCCGGAAATTCTCCGTCGCCTTGCTCCGCTGAAACTCTCGCCCGCGCGCGAAGCGGAAATTGGCGACGAACTCGCGCAGCATCTCGAAGACCGCTACCAGGAACTCCTTGCGACTGGCCAATCCGAGGACGCAGCTTTTCGCACCGCTATCGGCGAACTACAGGGCGAAGACTTGCTCGCGCGAGGCCTCCGGCTCGTCGAGACGGATTGGTATCGCGAACCCATCGCGGTGGGCAAGGACGGCAACAATTTTTTCGCTGGCATTCTTCAGGATATTCGCTACGCCCTGCGCATGCTGCGCAAATCCCCCGGCTTCACCGCTGTCGTCGTTCTCACTCTCGCCCTCGGCATCGGCGCCAACACCGCCATCTTCAGCTTCATCGATGCTGTGCTTTTGCGTTCTATACCGGTGAAAGACCCGGCGCAACTCGTCGTCTTCAATTGGAGCGCCCGCGCAAACCCGAAACTTCAAGGCCACAGCAGCTACGGCGATTGCGCAGATCAAACTGGCATCGGCGATTGCTCCTTCTCCATACCCTTTTTCAAAACCGTTCGCGCCCAAGCAGGCGCTTTCTCCGGCCTCGTGGCCTTTGCCGGCCCGCTTGGCGTCGACCTCAGCGGCAACGGCACCGCCAACATGGTCCGCGGCCTGTACGTTTCCGGCGATTTTTTCTCCACCCTCGGCGTCAAGACTTTCATTGGCCGCCCGCTCGCCCCCTCGGATGATTCGCCCTCCGCGTCGCCCGTCATCGTTTTGAATTACGCCTATTGGGTTCGCGCCTTCGGTGCCGCTCCCTCCGCCATTGGCCGGACCGTTCGCCTCGACAGCACCACTGCCACGATTGTCGGCGTAGCCGACCCGCTTTTCACCAATCTCACGCCGGGCAAGTCGCTGGATTTCTTCATGCCGTTCTCCCTCGCAGATAGCGTCCGCGGTGAATGGTGGGGCCACGAGGACCGCCTCTCTGACCCCACCGATTGGTGGGTCGTCATGCTCGGCCGTCTTGAGCCCGGCGTTTCCATCGGCCAGGCGCAAGCCGCCGCCACCACAATTTTCCGCAACGAAACTCTTCACGACGCCGCGCCGTTCTTCAAATCCGAAGATGCCCCCGTCGTCACTCTTCGTCCTGTGCGATCGGGCCTCGACGGAGAAACCAGTGAGATCGCACCCATGCTGTTTCTTGTCATGGTCGCGGTAGGGTTGGTGTTGCTGATAGCCTGCGCCAATGTCGCCGGGCTCACGCTCGCGCGTTCCGCAACGAGGCGAAAAGAGATGGCCGTACGCCTCGCGCTCGGCGCGGGTCGCGCGCGTATCCTCCGTCAGCTCCTCACCGAAAGCGTTTTGCTCTCCTGCGCAGGAGGCGCGCTCGGAGTTCTCGTCGCAGTCTGGGGAGTGGACGCCATTTCCAAATTGCTTTCCAACGGCCCCGGCGAGCCCTCTCTGTTCACCGTCGCGCCAGACTGGCGCGTCCTGGCCTTTACCATCGCCGTTACGCTGGTCACCGGAATTCTTTTCGGCCTCGCGCCCGCACTGCGCGGCTCGCGCGTCGATTTGACGCCATCGTTGAAAGAAAGCGCCTCTTCTCTTCCGCGTGCCGCGGCGCATACGGGCCGGCGCTTCCGTCTCGGCGACGCCCTCGTCATCGCGCAAGTCGCGCTCTCCATTGTGGTCCTCATCGGCGCGGGACTTCTCGTTCGCACTCTGCGCAATCTTCACGGCATCAATCCCGGCTTCGATTCGCAAGATATCTTGCTCTTCGGCATCGATCCCCATCTCGCCGGTTACACCGACCAGCAAACGCAGCAGCTTTATGCCAATTTGCAGCAACGTTTCGCCGCGCTGCCAGGTGTCATCTCAGCAAGCTATTCCGAAGAGGCGCTTCTGAGCGGCGGTTGGTCCGCAGGCGACGTTCATGTCGATGGTGCCTCGCCAAAGCAGAACGCCAACACCGGCAAGCTTCCCGTTGGGCTGAATTTCTTTTCCACCATGCGCATTCCTCTGCTCGCGGGACGCAGCTTCACTTCCGCCGATTTCGCTGCAACCGCCGCAACCAACGCCGCAGAGAAAGCCCGCGACGCAGCCGCCGCAAAAACAAATCCTGCCTCACCCCCTGGGCCCGCAGCACCCAGCGCGCTGGATGAGGCTTACTACCACTCCGCGCCAGTCCCCCTGATTATCAACGAGGCCTTCGCGCGGAAATATCTCGCAAACCAAAATCCCATCGGCTTGCACATGGGCGACGCATGGCATGACGATGGTCAGGCTCACAATCCCGGCCCCGGCTACACCATCGTCGGCGTTGTAGGCGACACGAAGTATGCTCATCTGCGCAGAAACATTGCGCCCATCATATTTTCCCCGCTTGTCAGCAACGAAGCCCATTTTGAATTGCGCACTGCCGCGAACCCCACAGCACTGGTGAAAAACGTGCGTGATATCGTTTCGCGGGCCGGCGATAACTTGCCGCTCACGGATGTGCGCACGCAAACCGAGCAGATCGACCAAATCCTCTTTCGGGAGCGCTTGATGTCGCGCCTCTCCAGCTTTTTCGGCGGGCTGGCGCTCGTGCTCGCCTGTGTCGGACTTTACGGTTTGCTGTCCTACGAAGTGGCGCGGCGCACGCACGAACTCGGCATTCGCATGACGCTCGGCGCACAGCGTAAGGATTTGTTGCGGCTGGTTGTCGGTCAGGGAATTTTATTGGTGCTGATCGGTGCGGCGATTGGAATTGGCGCAGCGATCGGCGTCACGCGCTTTATGTCGGCGATGCTCTATGGAATTCACGCGGACGATCCGTTGACGTTCGCAGGAGTCGCGATTGTGCTGACGCTCGTCGCCCTCGCTGCCTGCTACATCCCGGCGCGCCGGGCCATGAAAGTAGATCCGATGGTCGCTTTGCGTTACGAGTAGGTGCTAGGAGGCAGAAAATGCCTGAATGGAAGCCGGAAATTCTCCGTCGCCTTGCTCTGCTGAAACTCGCTCCGACGCGCGAAGCGGAAATTGCCGACGAACTCGCGCAGCACCTTGAAGATCGCTACCACGAACTCCTTGTGACTGGCCAGTCTGAAGACGCAGCTTTCCGCACCGCTATCGACGAACTGAAGGGAGAAGACTTCCTCGCCCGTAATCTCCGGCCTGTCGAGAGGGATTCGTATCGCGAGCCCGTCGCGTTGGGAGAGGGCAGCAGTAATTTTTTCGCTGGCATTCTTCAGGACCTTCGCTTCGCTTTGCGCATGCTCCGCAAATCTCCCGGCTTCACCGCCGTCGCCGTCCTCACCCTCGCCCTCGGCATCGGCGCCAACACCGCCATCTTCACAATCGTCGACGCCGTCCTTCTTCGTCCCTTGCCATTCAAAGACCCCTCGAAACTCGTCATGTTGAATGAAAGCCTCAAGTCATTGGGATACCCGGAGGTCCCTGCTTCGCCGCCCGACATCGCGGTAATTGAGCGTACGCAGAAGTCTTTCACCTCGCTCGGAGCTTTCCAGAACAAGGATTTTGACCTCTCTGGTGGCGGCGAGCCCGAACGCGTCACCGCTGCGAGCGTCTCTGCTTCGATTTTCCCAATGCTTGGGATCCAGCCGCTTCTTGGCCGCACGTATACTGAGCAAGAGGACAAGCCAGGCACGCATGTTGCTGTTCTGAGCTACGGTTTTTGGCAGCGTCGCTACGCTGGCCGACCAGACATCGTTGGCCAGACCATAGACCTGGACCGCATTCCCTACACCGTCATCGGCGTTATGCAGAGGACTTTCCAATTCCCACTGCCGGGGCCGAAATACAACAATGAGCCCGCCGACCTTTGGGTTCCTATGGCCTTCACGCCAGACGAACTGCAAGACTGGGGCGACGGGTACAACCACAGCGTGCTCGCACGACTGAAGCCTGGCGTCACGTTCAACCAGGCGCAGGCTGACGCTGCTCTTGTCACGGCAGAAATCAAGCGAGTGTATCCCCTCGCAATGGTTAAAATCTTTAACGGCGTAACCCCCGCGATTGGATTAACTCTTTTGCACCAAGCAGTCGCTGGCCCAGTCGAAATCCTCCTGCTCGTTCTGATGGCCGCGGTCGGTCTCGTCCTGTTGATCGCCTGCGCCAATGTCGCTACGCTTCTTCTTTCACGCGCCGCATCACGCTCCAAGGAAATTGCCATTCGCACCGCCCTCGGCGCTTCCCGCATGCGCCTCATTCGCCAGATGCTCACCGAAGGCCTCGTCCTCGCCCTCGCAGGCGGTGCGGTCGGAATCTTGATCGCGTTCTGGGGCACAGGCGGCCTGCTTTCTCTCGTTCCTCCAAGCCTCGCTCTTCCTCACTCCGCCTCGCTTGGCGGCTGGGTGCTCGCATTCGTCGCTACCGTGTCCTGCCTGACCGCTGTGGTGTTCGGCATTGCTCCTGCGTTCCAAGTCTCCTCCGTTCACCTGCAGGGCTCGCTGCAGGAGAGCGGTCGCAGTGGAACTCCCAGTCGGGCGCGTCATCGCTTGCAGGGATTTTTTGTCGCCGCAGAATTCGCTCTTGCCGTGATTTTGCTGATCGGAGCAGGCCTCTTGGTCCGCAGTTTTTCGAAGCTTCTTGAAAACAGCCCCGGCTTCCGTCCCGATCATGTGTTGACGATGAGCGTTCCTCTGCCTTTCGAGGGCTATTCCAAAGCCACGCAAGTCCGCCAGTTCTATCAACAATCGATTGAGCGCATAGCGAGTCTTCCGGGAGTGAAATCCGTTGCAGCTTCGAATGATCTTCCTCTTGAAAGCGCCGATAACGAAGTCCTTCAGGTCGAAGGCCGTCCGGACAGCGCGCCTGGCATGACCGTCACCTGGGCGCTCGGCGATTATTTTTCGACGATGGGCATTCCGCTCATCAAGGGTCGCTTCTTCACGCCGGAAGATCACATCGGTTCGCAGCCCGTCGCCGTCATCAACGAGGCAACGGCGAAGCTATTGTGGCCCGGCGGGGACGCTCTCGGCAAACGCCTCGGGCACCCCTTCCCCAATATGATGCGAACTGTCGTTGGCATTGTGGGCGACGTGAACGACGGTCCGCTAGGTTCCAAGCCCGGCCCGCACTTCTATCTTCCGTATCTCGAATTGCCGGACGACTACCTCGTGTACGGTAACCTCATCATCCCGATGAATCTTGTCGTGCGCACCTCAACTGACCCCGCTTCGTTGACCTCCGCCGTCGTCGCGCAGATTCACTCTCTCGACCCGCAACTCCCCGTCGCGAATATCCATACCATGGACCAGGAAATGACTTCCTCCGTCGCTGCGCCGAAGTTCAACACTTTTGTCCTCGGCCTGTTTGCGTTTCTCGCGCTCTTTCTTGCCGCGATCGGAATTTACGGGGTGCTGGCCTACGCGGTCGCGCAGCAAACTCACGAAATCGGCATTCGCATGGCGCTGGGCGCGCAACGGCGCGACGTTATGCGGCTCATTCTGGTTCAGGGGGCGCGTCTAGCGCTCGTGGGCATCGCAATCGGTCTACTCGCGGCGTTTGGCTTAACGCGTTTGATGCCCAGCTTGCTCTACGACATTAGCACCAGTGACCCGCTCACATTTGCAGCCGTCGCGATTGTGCTTCTCGCTGTCGCTCTCGCCGCCTGCTACATCCCTGCCCGCCGCGCCATGCGCGTCGACCCCATGGTCGCGCTGCGGTCCGAATAGCCCAGACCGCGCGCAACTCCTCCTTGGAAAAATCTTGGGCAAAGTTAAAAGCGGAAGGATGCTAACTTCCGGATTGCCAACGTCCAGAATCGGCAGATTGCTTAAGCGGAACAGCATTCGGAAATCACCGTTTGCGTTCTTGTCGACCCAAATGGTAGAAAAGAAGGAACTCGATGAAGAGGACAGACCCCTCTGAGAGGTTCCCTTGAAACGGAGACTGAGATTCAGTCGGCCTTAGTAGGGGGAAACGCGACGCTACGAAACAGCGTGAATTGAGCGCCGGTGTTCAACCGGAAGCTGGATGGCACCGCCGCGATCTTGGCTCCAGCAAAACTCTCCTTAGGAGGTTTTTGCAGGATGGCCACAGCCAGTCAGCGCGTATTCATCGAATCCCTTCCTAATTTTGTGCAGCAGGAAATTGCTCTCCGCGGCTGGATATGCCGCATGCGTGTCCTGGGGAAAACAACCTTCGTAGTTCTGAAGGATTGCTCTGGGGAAGTACAATGTGTTGCCGCCCCCGAATCCATCAAAGAACACCATTTGAAGCTCGAAGATACCGTTGAAATTGTCGGGCGAGTACGGCGAGAGGATCGCGCGAAATCGGGATACGAGTTGGACATCCTTGAAGTCCACGTCCTCAATCGCTCGGGGCAGCACCTCCCCTTTAATTCGTTTTCTAATCTCGACTCGGTGGGGCCAGAGACACTGATCGAATATCGGCCGCTGGCGCTTCGCAATGATCTCATCGGCAACGTATTTCGGGTTCAAGCAGCGCTGCTAAGCTTTTTTCGAGAGTTTCTGACGCAGCGCCATTTCACGGAGATCATCACCTCCAAATTAGTCGCGTCCGGTACCGAAGGTGGAACCAATCTTTTCGAGGTGAAGTATTTTGACCGTGTCGCCTATCTGGCGCAGAGTCCGCAGTTCTACAAAGAACACGGCGTAGCTGGATTCGAGCGCGTTTTTGAAACGGGTCACGTTTATCGCGCCGAACCACATGCCACCAGCAGGCATTTGACCGAATATTATTCTCTCGACCTGGAGTTTGGCTTCATCAATGGCCCAGAGGATGTTATTCAACTCGAGCGTGAGCTGCTGACGTACATCTTCGATTGCGTAAACAAGAACTATGCGAACGTAGTCAGTTTGTATAGAAAGCAGCCTCTCCCCTCCATGCTGGAGGTCCCCTGCTGGGAATTTGGGAAGTGCCTCGAGTTGCTGAAGGAGAATTTCAACCGGACCGACTTGACCGACGATCTCGACCCCGAGGCAGAGCGGCAACTGTGTCAGCTTGCGGAGAAGGACACCGGTATCGCCGCCGTTTTCGTGCTCGGATTTCCATTGTCGGCGCGCCCGTTCTACACAGCCCCATGGGGGACAACAGGGGCAGCAAGTAGTTTCGATCTGTTGTTCCATGGAGTGGAAATTACGACCGGCGGTCAAAGACTTCACCGTCGCGACGACCTTGAACAGGCCCTGCGCGGACGCGGCATTGATCCTACGAATTTCGAGCATCACCTAAGAATGTTCGATCTCGGAATGCCGCCTCACGGAGGTCTCGCGATCGGGCTGGAGCGGCTGACTGCGCAGATCCTGAACCTTCCGAACGTGCGGCAGGCAACGCTTTATCCACGTGATAGAACAAAATTGACGCCTTGAAAATCGCCTCGTCATCCTCCAATTCAGAAAGCGACCCGCTAGGAAATACGCGCACGCTGCACTCAGCCCTGGGAAGTCGCAACGTGCGAGAAGCTTTGCAACCGATTCCGGTCGAATCCCGGGCAACTCTGACGTAACGCGATTAGGGTCGAGCCCTCAACCTGCCGCCGGATCGCTATGGCACCCCACGCGTTTCGCCGGATGGACGCCGGCTTCTGGTCGAGCGCCAAGATAGCGTCATTGAAACGCTCGATCTGTTACGAGGGACACACGCCAAGCTCACGGCGCCGGCGCTGGGGGCAAGTTTCGCCAGTTGGACCGCCGATGGCCAAGGCGTTGTATTCCGACGCTTCAATGTGCCTTTCTGGACGGCGGCTGACGGCAGCGGAAAGGCGGGGCCCGTGCCGGGGGGAAAGATCAACGACTATCCATCGTCGCCTGGGCCGGATTCCGGCACCATCCTTGTTGGCCGTATTCAACCGGAAACCTTAGGAGACATCTTCCTGTTATCGATTGCCGACCATCGGCTCGCCATCGCTATTGGGACCGAAGCACCGGTCCTAGCTTGTGAGGTTATAGATTAGGCCAAATGGATCTTTGACATAGCAGCGAGGAAAATCCGGCTCGTCCTTGACAACTTCACAGCCCTCCCCTACTAGTCGCTGCTTCGCGTCGACAACGTTGTCAACCGTCACTTCCAAAACTGGCCCCAAGGACGGGCCAAGCTCGATAAACAAGTTGATGTGCTTGCCATGGAGGCCGATCATCTTCGGGTTGTTGTCTGTAATTTCGAATCCGAGATGGTTGACATAAAAAAGGGCAGCTTTCTTAGGATCCGGGGCTTGAATTAGAATGTCTGCACCAAAGCGGTTTGCCATGTTATTCCTCGCGAGGAAGCATAGTACTAACCTATGCAACATTAGGTCGAGACAATCCGCAACGGACGGCACGACTGCGAATCGCTCTGCGCCGCACGGATGCACTAAAGCTAGGAGGTGTCGCATGCTTTCTGCGGGACTTTTGGATGAGAATTCTCGTTCTGTTCCTTCCTGTAGTTCTCATCAAGCGATCAGGAAAGCTAACCTATCCGTGAAAACTCTCTCTACATTGATCTGGCGGAGTACTCTTCTCCTGGCGGCTTTCGGTTCGGCTGGTTGTTCCGCTCGCACCGCAGGATCAGCCGAATTACAGTCGCTTACACCTGCTAGTGCTGCCGCCATTGACCAAAGCGCGCGCACGTTCATGCATACCGTGGCCCATGATGTCACTCAAGAAGGGCCGCTGGCGTGGCTCAAGTTCTTCAACACGGGCCCAGAATTCTTCATGGCCGTTAACGGACAGCTAGCGTTCCCGAACGCCGCCGCCGCAAAGGAGGGCACCCAGAATTTTGCGCGGACCATCAACCGTATCGACTTGACATGGGGCGACGATTTGCGCGTTGATCCTCTCACTGCTGAACTCGCGGTCGTCGCAGCGTCGTGGCGCGAGATCCAGGTAGATAAGGCTGGGCATCGCATCGAGGAAGCTGGATACTTTACTGGGCTGGCTGAGTATCGAGACGGTCGCTGACGATTCCGAGACGCCCACTGGTCGGCACCCACATCACCGCCGCCCGGGCGTTAGCAGTTCACAATTTAAGAGTGTCGCTCAGCGCCAATTCCCGGTTGACGGGTAACTCTGACTGGGATTGATGGTTCTGTCCGCTCCCGCTACTAACGCCCAGCTTGGTTAGCTTCTCCACGCAGCCGTGGTGATGACGGCTTTGAAATTATCGGCGAAGTTGAATACTTGCGAGCGCGCCATGAAACCGCCCTGCTCCGCAGAATCTTCAATCACCCGAACTTTGCGCTGCCAAGCATGTGTCGTGTCGCCTCATTCTCGCCGAAATCAATGGAAGAGATTTATGATCACTAAATTACGTGGCTAGTATAAATCGTTATACCGTTCCCATCGGGGTCCTTTATGCAAAAAAGATGATGTCCAAAAAAAGATTCATCGGGGATCTCTCCTGCTGCGATTCCCCGACTGATTAGCTCCAACCGATATTTTTTCAATTCATCCATGCCTTTGCCTTTAATCATGAGGTCAAATCGCTCAGACAATCTTTCATGGAATTGTCCTGTCAAACTTTCCGCTACATCTTCTCCGGCCAGCCCAACTTCGAACAATAGAAGATGAGTGCCTCCACGTAGTTCAACAATTGCAAGCTTTTCGTCAACAGCAAATGGAGGAAGGCCGAGATTGGAGTAGAATTGGCAACTGCGCTTAAGGTTAGCCACCTTAAAAACGAGGTGAGCCACTGCTAATTCTGCGTCAACGACAGTCTTCATCTCGCTCAATCCTAAACCGGTCATGATTCACCTCACAAGTTGAGCTTCAAAATTGCCGTACCAAAACTGATCCAGCAACGTTGCGGTTCGTTTTGAAGAGCGTTCTTACTGAAGATACCAGATGGTATCTTTGAAAGCAAGCAGTTTATTTGCGCCACTGGCTCATCCAATGGAATACAATTTTGAGACGTTGAGGAGACTTTCGAAAATGAAGGCGAGTAAAGTAAAAAACGCGTACATGAAAAAGAAGGACCCTGTCTTCGTTAGAGAATCCCTCTTAAATGCCGCCTTCGAACTCGCTGCGACCAAGGGCATGGCTGATGTCACCGTCAACAAAGTGAGCGAATTGGCGGACGTTACCAAGGGGGCTTTCTTTAATCACTTCGATAGCAAAGAGAGGTTGGTGACGGAGCTGATGCAGATGCTATTGACCCGATTGGGCAAGCAGTTTGACCGACTGATGGCGGAGGAAGAGAATTCCGACGGATGCTTTACTCGTGCATACATTAGGGCCGCATTCTCCGAAGGTGCAGCGGAACGTAAAATCTGGGGCGCGCTCTTGAGTCTGATGGCCTCTAAAGATCAGGTCGGGCGGGTTTGGAATAACTGGCAGAGCGAACGCCTAAAGAGACATTCGAAAACTGATTCGAGAATCGAGCTTCGTGTTGTAAGACTTGCGGCAGATGGCGTATGGCTTGAGAGAATCATGAACGCAAAATCGAAAAACCTAAAGGGTGTCGAAGAATGTCTCATGGAGATGACGCGAATCCGTTAAATTGCTCGAGCTATTTGCGGACAAAAGGTGAAATCGGGAAAGCTCGATATCGGCTAAACCAGTTCGCTCAGCCGGTTTCTATCTTTAGTATCCGCAGCGGTCGCAGGTTCAGCCATCCGAAACCGTCCCGGGGTGCAAAGATCAAAGGCTTCATCACAATCCCCTCAGAGGCAGAGGATACAGCAAGACGACCTCTCGTCTGAAGATGGGTCTGAGAAACGCTAGTGATTTATCGGACGCGCGTTTTCACCGAAACGTAAAATCGGGCAGGACGTTCCGCGCGCGTTCGATAAATCACTAGCGTTTAACGGGGCTTACTACCCTAGCCTCCTTGCCGGTTTTGGTGATCGAATCGGAAATGTCAGCTTGTTTGGCGAGCACTCGGCAGTAGAATAGGCGACGCCACTCTGCATAGGAGCCTTGCGACATGGCCTCGAAAATCAGCCTTGGAGCAGTGATTGCGGCCATCTTCATCGCCGGTGCTGCCACGCCCCCGGCGAACGCCGCGCCGCCTGACGATGCTTGTTCACTTCTCACGCAGGCCCAGGTAAGCGTCGCCGTGAGCGTCTCGGTGGGTGCCGGCGCCTACCAGGGTACGTACAAGAAAACGTGCACCTGGAATGCGGTCAGCCCTGCCACGAAGAGCGCTAAATACGTCACACTACTGCTGGAGGGTCTGGATGCGTACCAGGCGGGCAAATTGGCTCCGGTGAAGACGATTGTCGTCACGCCGATCAGTGGGATCGGAGATGATGCTTATTATCTAGCCGTGGGCCCGAATGTCGGCCTCATCGTCAAGAAGGGCAATGTCGCGTTCAAGGTAGCCGTGTACGGCGACATACCTATTGAAAACAAGCAAGCTATGGAGAAAACGCTCGCCCAGCAAGTCGTTTCCAAGCTCTGACGTGCCACGCAAGAGATTGGATAACGATTTCAGTTCGAGTCGCCTGATTAGAGTCGGCTTACCGAACATTTAGTGTAGCCTCCAGTTGCTCCGTCAGTGCCCGATTAGCCTTACCAAGTTGTTGAGCGTCGTGGCCACGTTATGGTTCTTAATTATGGTGTTGCATTTGGAAGTGCGGATCATAAGCATGGCCTCAGCCTAGGCCACGGAAGAAGGCGGTCAGATCCCCTGCGACCGCCGTTGGTTCCTCAGCCGGGGCGAAGTGCCCGCCGCGCGGAAAGACTGTCCAGCGTTGAATGTTGTATCGGCGCTCCAAATACGAGCGCGGCAGTTCTCCCTCGGGAACGGTCTGGTGCGCGAAAACACCAAACGCCGTGGGCGTGCTGATGTAGCTGGGAGCGACCGGGTGCCAGCGATTGTCCCAATAGTCGCGCATCGACGAGGTGATGCTCTGCGTGATCCAGTACAGGGTGAACGTGGCGCAGAGGAAGTCGTCGGTCGGGTTAACGTCGCTCCACGAGTGCCACTTCTCACCCACGTATGCCGCGAGCCCTGCCGGGGAGTCGTTGAGTCCATAGCCGACAGTCTGGGGCTTGGTGGACTGGATCGCGCTGTAGCCCCGCTCCGTCATATCCCAGCGCCGGTTCACCGCGAGGTACGAACGCTCGGCATCGGACAGCTCCGCATCGTCCACCACTGGGGCGAGATCCGACTCCAGTGTGGTGAGATGGATCCCGATCACCGACTTGGGATGGTCTAGCGCAAGGATCGTCGTCACCCCGGCCCCAAAGTCATAACCACTCGCACCATAGCGGGAATACCCAAGCTCAGACATGAGCCGGTGCCAGCGCTCGGAGACGTAGCGGTAGTTGATGCCCACCTTGGGTGGACGCGGCGAGAAACCATACCCGGGCAGGGAGGGTACGACCACGTCAAAGTGCTCGAGCATCGGCAGCATGTCCATGTAATCGAGGAAACTGCTGGGCCAGCCGTGCGTGAGAATGAGCGGCACACCCTGACCTGATGGCGCATGCTGGTACACAAAATGGATGCCCTCCCAGGTGAAGTGGTTGAACGCGTTGAGCCTTTGCTCCCATCCACGCCAGTCGAACTCGTTGGCCCAGTAGGATACGAGGCGTCGTAACCAGTCCAACTCGGTGCCCTGTTCCCAGCCTATACCAGGTATCTGGTCGGGCCATCTAGCATTGCGCAACCGTGCCCGCAAATCATTGAGCACCTCATCCGCGACGTGAATCCGAAATGGTTCCACTTCAATTACCCCCTCTTGGCCATAGCCAGTGGCCAACTGAACGCGCAGGCAATGTCGCACGGAGTCTCGTCGATCACTGTGAACAGATAGACATGAGGCGTTGCGGCCCGGGACAATCCCGTTACGACGTAGTTTAGATCATGCCCCTCTTCTCGCGGCCTCTGCCGTGGGTGAATGAGTCTAAGTAACTGCCGACAGCGGTTTTTATGAACAACTCGTCGGTCTGTAGATGATCCCGTCTGGATCACGGCCAACCAGGAATGTATCAGCTCGCCTGTCGGGTTAGTACCGAAACGCCCTAATGTTGACCGAACCGATCAAATCCCGGATGAGGGCTTTGTTCGAACGGTGTTCTGGGACGTTGGCAGCGAACCCTTCGATTCTCGACTATCTTAGGATCCCAGTAGCAAAAGAAAAGCCCCGGCTCTGTAGAATGTGAGTCGGGGGCCATTCTTTCTTGTGGTCGGGCCATGGGCTCGGAATGAACACATATGAGCACATATATTAAGGATGCCGGGAATCTCCCCTGGCAAAAGACTTCCGGGGCCTGATTTATCATTACCGTGCGCAGAGCAATGAGTTCTTGCTCAGGGCAGCGACCAGGACGAGGTTTTTTACTATACGAGATATCCGTTGAAACGAAACCGGGTTCAACCTCACCACTCTCACAAGGCGGCGCGGTATTCACGATCGGGCCACGGGCCGTGCCGCACGACCGGGCTCCGAGCCCATACCGAGCGACGCAAGTCTTTCTAGGAGACGGCTGGGAAAGAAACAGCGTGAAAGCTTGCAGAAGATCATTCTGCTTGCGGCCATGGAGAGACCTGCAGCCGCGCGGAGGGCCCCAGAAAGCAACTCGAGTAGCCCAGCGGGAGGATAAGCATGCCAAACCACAATCCAGTCAAGAGCCAATCGAAGTTGCCAATCTTAAGCCTGGGAAGCAAGGGAGAGGACGTCCGCCGGGTCCAAGTCAATCTTAACGCGGCGCTCGGCAAGCGCTACCGTCACATAAAGGAAACCGGAGTCTTCGACCAAAGTACGAAGGACGCGGTTATTTTCTTCCAGCGCCACTTCCGTTTGAAGATGGTTGACGGTAAAGTCGGCGACGAAACTCGTGGTGCCTTAGCCACTCGTGTGGTGGTGATCTCGGGAAGCATCAGCCGAAATTTTGGCTATCAGCCGCGCGCGGCTTCCTTTGGCGTAGGCAAGCTGCACTTGGATCCCGATCTGTTTGTGACCGATGGTGACACCGTTATTCCGCGGCCGTTATTCTCGCCTTCTGTCTCGGGTTCTGGTCCTTCTGCGGCGACCGCCGCGGCTTCCGCGCCGGGCAAATCCCATTGGTTGTTTCAGGCCCAGCCGCAGGAACAGGTGACGCTACCGCCCTTGGTGTTTTCCGATCCTCGGCACGGTCCGGCGCCTGGCAGCATCGCGTCCGGTGTCATCTCCGCCGGCTTCGTTTATCGAACAAAAGCCGACGGGCCACACGCGGAGCTCGGCCTTACGCCGCAGTTCCTTTTCAACTCACGCAATACCACCACTGACCCCAAGTACTCGCTACAGCTGCAGGCGAGCGTAAGCTATGCTGATCCGTGGGCAACAGGCCGGTTTCATTCCGCTTTGTTTTTGCAGGCCGTAGGCATCGTGAACTTCGCGCCTTACAGCACAGGATTGCAACTCGCTCCCGGCGCGCAACTCTCCGTCGATATCATCGAAGACCGCTGGAATCTTTTCGTACAAGGAACGCTCGCCAACCAGTGGAGCTTCACCACCGGGCAATATGCGCTGCTCCCTGGTTTCGCTCTCGGCAGCACCATACAATGGGACATTGGGGGGAAGTAATCTAGGAATTCCGCTTTGCTCTGCGAAATTCTGCGGAGTTCGAGCGCGTCCGGCATTACATCGAATGGAATCCCATGCGCGCGGGACTTGTTGCTCGGCTCGAGGATTGGATGTGGTCCAGCGCAGGTAGCCCTAATTTCCAGCGAGTCGCCCCTCCCCACTTGGAAAGCATCCAGTAGCTGCTTTCTGCAAACACCGGCTCGGTCATATCGTAAGCAGTCACCTTCCGGCACGGATAATCTCAGTGTTGACAATGTAGCTTCATGAGGCTACATTGTAATTATGAAAAGCGTGGGGCTTCGAGAACTGAAGAACCGTTTGAGCGAGTACGTTCGGGAAGTGCGGGCCGGCGAGGGCGTGCTGGTGACGGATCGTGGTGAAGTCGTTGCAGAACTCCTCCCGCCGGGGCAGGGACTCGATGAAAGCGGCGTCCCTTCCGGGCTGATCGCACTGGTAAGGAAAGGGCAGCTGACGCTCGGCGCCTCAAATGAGGCGACGTTGTATCCAAAACTTTCACCTCTCCTGAAGCGACATCGTACCGCTGTGCTCCTCGATGAGGAGCGCGGTACCCGGTGAACATCTATGCAGAATCCAGCGCGGTGCTGGCGTGGTTGCTTGGGGAAGCGGCCGGCAGCCGCGTCCGCGAGGTGCTCCGCCATGCGAAGCTCGTGATGGCCTCCGATCTCGTGCTCATCGAGTGTGATCGTGTGCTCATCCGCGCGGTCACACTCGGAGAAATCGATGAAGCGACGGCCGCCGATCGCCGGGCACACCTGAATGCGGCTGCTGCGCACTGGCACCTGTGCCGACTCAGTTTGGACATTGTTGACCGAGCCAGACGTCCGTTTCCCTCGGAACCTGTGCGCACCCTTGACGCGATTCACTTGGCATCCGCCTTGGCCGTACGTTCCACCGTCCCGAGTGTGGAACTTCTAAGTCTTGACGATCGCATTCGGCGCGCCGGTGAGCAGCTCGGATTCCGACTTCAACCCAGCTGACCATGGGGCAGGGCCCATGGGGACATAGCAAACAGATTCATGCCATGACCATTCGGAACTACATAGAAACGCTCAACCTTCGAGACTGGCAGGGATCATCCCCATTTTGGAACGAACTACGGAATACAGACCAACGCCTACCCTCTCGGCCTTACCGCACACGTCCGCGATCTTCCCGCCTCTCTTCCCCTTTAACCAAACGAGGACATGGAGTCCGGCATTCGCACCGCAAACTTCGGCTCGTTCGTCCTTGTTCCCCAGACTTCAGCCGCGAAGCGCAACAGTGAGAGTCCGCAATAGCCCATCGGCGACTCGGCAGGATGGAGCATCGCAATGGGTCAACAGCGCGCCCATGGCGGACACATATTTGGCGGTACCTACCGCGAAACAGGGCTGCCGAACGGCTCGCGGTCATGGTAAAGATTCCGAGCCGCGGCCCGGTTCGCTCGGGTGGAGCAATACCGCCGTTTTTGGAAGCAGAGCTTGGGCTCGTTAATTAACCTTTCCTTCGGGTTCGGGTTGTTGCTTCCTTTTGTGCGGGCATGGCCCTTGATGGGCCGTCTCCTGTCAGGAAAGCGCGGACATCAGGATCGAGAGCGAGCCAGGTAGAACCGAGGCGGAATTCGCGGACGCAACTGACGAAGACGGAATATTCAGAGGTTTCCCGCAAGCCTTACCCGGCGTGTGAGGAGCGAGTGCGGCTGAAGGCGCAGACGTAGTGAACCCAGCCAATCGATCGCGCATCTGAGCGATTCCGAATTCGGCCTTGGATGGCTTCTTTATATTGCCTCCCCTGCCCAAGCGAATGCCATTCTGCAATTCCATCTCATAGGTGCCCCCAAGTATCAACGACTGGTGTGAGCAGCTACCCGGCGGCAGGAACTTCCCGACTATTTGCTGTGGCGTATTCATCGATTGCCTTGTTGAGGCGCTCCAACGCGGGAGCAGACACGCCACTCTTGGCGAGTAGAAGCCTACAGTCCGTGGATAGCATGTGCATCTCAACGGAGGAGTTACAAGCATGCCGGGCAAAAATGAATTCCGCTAACTTGCGGGAGAAAAACCGTTGCCAGTAATAGACCGCGAACGCCCGCGGCATCCACGTAAAGAGTGCCGTGAGCGCGAAGGGATGAACCGGTCGCCCAAGTACGCGGACAACGCTGAATCCTTGACGTATTCCATCCACCATTAGCTTGAGCAACGCGGGGCTGCGACTAACCTCTCCGCAATTGCCTCCTGCAATATAAATTGCACCGCTGACCGACGTGACAAAGAAGGCGTGTGCAGTCAACCATGCATCCATGTCATGATCGATCCGAGCTCTAAAAGCGCATGCGCGCAGCGTCTCCAGCAGAGTTCGGAGACGTGCAGTTCGCCTACCGTTGGGTTCGCCAATTGTCGTTGGCTGTTGCGCGATCGTAACGTAACGAAAAGCGGCGCAAGGTCTCCGCAAACTGGCTCAAACTCCCGATTTTTAGCAACCCTGAAATAATCCCAAGGTGAGGGTCGACGAACCGCGCGGAACTCGGAAGATGTGGTTGTATTGCATCTCAATGAGCGCTTAGGGCCGCTCTCAACAGTTGAGAACGAAAAGACTTTTAAGAGCGTGGCTGTGCATCTCTAAGGTTCATGACTTTGTATGTTCCGAGTCTGCCTGTGATCATCACCCCTTCGTTCTTCAGGCGCCTCGCTTGCTTAGTCCCACCGCCAGGGTAGGCGGCGATCATTTCGCCCTTTGCCATAACAACCCGCCAGAAGGGGACCGTCGTTTTAGGATCTTCTGCAATCGCCATCAGCGCCCGCTTGGTCAAGAATGGGCAGGTCACCTGAGCATTGTGCCTTTCTGCAAGCGCCTTCCGTAGAGACGGTGTGGTCATTACCATGCCTTGCGGGATCTTCTCGACCACAGCCTCCACGCTCGCGCGGCTTGGCTTCAACATCTTGCCTGAACAGCCAAAACGATGTTCCTGCTCCTTCGGGATGTCCACGATTACGTCACTTCGAAGTTCATCGTCCACGCTTCGCTGACCCATATCATGTCTCCTTCGTGCGATCGTTTACGGGCATCCAAACCTCAATCAGGCCGGTGCCGGTTGTTGGATTGAATTCTTTGCTGTAGCGCTCGAAATTTGGCGCGTCCGCCATTTCCATGCCCGAATCCGCTAACCATTTGTTCCAGATCGTGTAATGCGTGCGCCGCAGCATCGACACATGTTCGTGATGACTGAACACAGCATAGTGCTGCGGCCTAATCCGAACGGTTGCGAATGCCTCTGGCAACGCGCCGAAAGCGGAAACCTGAACGCCAGCGATGTACTCGAAACTTCCCGTCTCGTCGAAATTGCAAGCAACGCCATAAGTTTCGGGGCCGACCTGCCTAGGGACGCTGCCGATATGTGGTCCGAACCGTTGCCATTGGCCTGGAATACCTTCATTTGTCTCAAAGGTATAGCGTGCGGCGAATCCTGCGATCAAGAGTGCCTTATGATGCTCGAAACGTGGCTCGTCGAGGTCTATCAGCAGGGACTTATCCATACGAATGGGTCGCACCAGTTGAATATGATCGAGACTACCCGCGGCGCGACAACTCTCCGGTGTGACCCCGAACTGTTCGTGAAACGCGCGGGTGAACGCCTCATGTGAGCCATAACCTGCGGAAAGGGCGACGGCGAGAATATCTGGAGCACCCGCGGTCAGAGCGCGCGCAGCTTCGCTAAGACGTCGACCGCGTGCATATCGCATGAGAGATTGTCCAGTCGCCGCGCCGAAGGTTCGTGCAAGATGATGGTTGGATACACCCACCGATCGGGCAATTGCTTGGAGTGAAAGTTCTCCTGCAAGACGGTTTTCGACGAACCAAAGGGCCTTCTCGACCGAGTTCATTCCTCCTCCATTTTGCAAAGGATGAGCCTAGCAGCGAGTTAATCTCTTTGCTTGATTAGGATTGATTATTGAAGTTTTCACAGTGAGGACGTTCGAGTTCCCAAAGAAGCGAATATTCTGGTTCCGGGCGAGTCACGGGCAAACAGGAAGTAATCGGAATTGGAGAGTTTCTGACACCTTTAGACCCGAAACTGCGTATCAGCTCTGGTTAAGGTGCGATAAGAGTTCCCGACAATTATTTAAGGCGCCAAGGGTGGCGCTCGGTGCCGTTAAATTACTATCAGTTATCTCTGGCTGCCGCACGGTCACGGCAGAGGCCGCAGGTTCTCCTACTCGGAGCTGAACCGTAAACGGGTCTCCGATTGGTTCCGCTCGTCTGACTACGTGAAGTATGCCGTGGCGTGGAAGACGGACGGAAGTAGTGTTTGGGGGACATCCTGGGGACAAGAAGTAGCTGTTTGGGGATGGTCCGGAAGCTGTTAACTGACGCCAGAGAAACGAGTTATCGGATTTTGAGTTCTCGGTTAACAGCCGAATGCTCTACCATTGCGCTAGCGGGGAACCGCGCAACGCCCTTGCTTTCATTCTATTACAGGAAGCGGATTCGCGCCATGACCCTTCGGAACCACCGCTAAATGCGCTGGCGTTGAGCTACGGGGAAACATCCCTATTTTGTGATAGTTAGGCGACCTTTTCAAGCGAAGGCGTTGAAACATTGGGGACATGAACTGATACGACCCGGCAATTAGACAAAGGAGTGTCCGGCTGCGAACCGAAGACATTTTTCAACGAAGGCTGCCGAGCGCGGGCGGCTGCAGTGCCCTGCGTGTCACGTAAACTCCTTCTTGCTCGACGACACCGTTTTTGTGATAACTTCCGAATTGTCTGACGAATCGTCCAGGAGAGCGTTTTAGTCTTGCGAAAACACCGTGACTGAGCACTCAAGGCTCGACGCAGCTCCAAAATAACGACCGTGCGGCCTCACGTTACTCGCTCAAAGTTAAAACTATCGCGATTAAAGCGATTCGTCCGCCGAGCGAAAACATTGCTAGGATGGGTGGAATGAGGATCCGCACGCTGATCATGCTGCTGACACTTGTGGTGATGTTCGCCAGCGCAACCGTTCGCGCTCCGAGGTGGCGCGCGCCGAGTAGCGAAGCCCACACCATTGTACGAGAGTTAGGCGCGGCCGATACGGTGTCGTGGTCAGTGCAGACCAGCGGGATCGATACCAACCTGCGAGGCGTAAGCGCGACGGGGTCCATAGATTCAAACGGAACAGAACACATTGCCGTGTGGGCTTGCGGCTCGAACGGCGTGATTCTTCATTCGAACGATCTCGGCAAAACGTGGAAGCGTCTGCACGTGGCCGGGGGCGACGCGCTCGATTTTCGGAGCATTGTGGCGTTCGACGCCAAGAACGCCTTCGTGATGTCGAGCGGAAAAGCAGATAAATCTCGCATCTACAAAACCACCAATGGCGGCGAGAATTGGAAGTTGGAATTTACGGACTCGCGCGAGGCTTTTTTTCTCGATGCCCTGGCCTGCGACGGAGAGTGCTACGCTCTGAGCGATCCCATTGACGGCAAGTTCGTGATTGTAGCGACGCATCATTACGAGGACTGGAAGGAACTGCCGGGCTACGGCATGCCCGCCGCGTTTCCCGGCGAGGGCGCCTTTGCCGCGAGCGGAACCTCACTTGCGGTTAACAATGATGCCGGCATGTATTTCGGCACAGGAGGCGGCAAGGCCGCGCGCGTGTTTCACTCGGCGGACCTAGGGAAGACATGGAGCGCGGTGGAAACGCCGATCGCGAGTGGAAGCGCGTCGTCCGGAATATTTTCCATTTCGTCTACCACGTATGCGGTGAACGTGGTGGGCGGCGACTACAAGGATCAGAATCGGCCATACCGCGTGGCCGCATATTCCCAAGACCAGGGAAAAACTTGGCGTCTTGCTGCGCAGCAGCCGGGAGGATACCGTTCTGCGGTGGCGTCGGTCGATGGCGCGACGCTCACAGCCGTAGGCCCTAGCGGCGAAGACGTCTCTGATGACTTTGGCGTTCATTGGAAACATACGGATTCGCTCGATCTGAACGCCGTATTCGTACTGGACGACCATAACGCGTGGGCGGTGGGCGCGAAGGGTACCATTGCGCGTCTGGTCAATCGCAAACAGTATTTGATTCGCAACGACAGCGCAAGGACGATTCCACTCTCGCGTTCACCTCTTCAATAAAGTAATTGGAGCGCTTTCTCGAAGGCGGAGCAAAAGACCGGGCAAGAGATAGAGCAAATAAAGGAGCGGAAGGCGGAGGAGCGTCGGCGAAGCGCAAGCGGCGCAAGGGCTCCACAAACTGGCTCAATCCCGATTAACGGCATTCCTGAAATAATCCCAAGGTAAGGGTTGCCATCCGGGAGTCAATAAGCTTTACGGCCCCACGCTGCCCACAGAATCGAGGATGGCATCATGAAATCAGGATGGTCTAACCGCTCTAAATCCTTCTCGAACTCTTGCGCGGTGATGTAGCCTGCATCGATCATGGCTTCGCGGAGCTGCTCATAATTCGCTCGCACTAGCATCGCTCCCGGGGATGCACACTGCACCATGAACATCCGCGCCTCCGCGCCGACACTGACAAGCCCCTGTGCCCGTAGCCGTGCGAAGAGCAACCGTCCGTAGCGCCTTTCGAAGCCGCGATCCGCCATCAGCCGTCCCATAGCAACATGTGTCTTCAGAAGAACCTCGCCGGGGCTGACAGCCGGATCCGGCGGCATGGAATTGGAATCAAATTCCTCATTCAGCAGCCAACCGCCTGGTCTGAGAACGGAAATTAACCGATGCAGTACCTTCTCCCACTGGGGCATGTGCACCAGCACTAAACGAGCATGGATCAAATCAAAAGTTCCTTCGGGCAAAGGGTCAGTAACGATATTGTGGCGGTGCACTACGAGATTCGAGACTTTCAACGTCTCAAGAAAGCGCGTGTCAATATCAGTGACGAGCACGCGGCCGGTGGCACCCACACGACGAGCGAGCCAGGTGGCGATGGATCCGCCGCCACCGCCCACTTCCCAACAATTCCATCCCGGTGCGACGCCTCCTTCTTCCAGGTGATGGATCGTTCCCGAATCAAACATGGCGGAGAGAGCGGCGAATCGTGAAGGTGCTTCTCTCGCGGCATTGTCGAGCAGGTAGGTGTACTCTGCAGAAGTTCGTACCGCCATGCTTTCGAGGTTCTCCATAAAGTTTCTCCTTGTGACGGCTTGATGAGAAGGTTCCAGTTCAGATCAATCCGGGAGGTGGCCACCCTCAGGCTCTAGAAGCCAGCAACTGGCGATCAATGAAATGGAATAAACGAGAATAACGACCGCGCCCGCCGAGGCGGCTAGCCGAGTCGCGGGGCCTGCACCAGGCATGACGTCCGCGAGTCGCGTTGTGAGAATCGCCGCAGACGTGCCCAAGATTCTGCCCCCAACGTTGAATGCGAAACTTTCACCAGTCCCACGCAGATGCGTCGGATAAATCCGCGGCAGATAATTCCACAAAAGGCTCATGGGTGCATTCATTAGGAGTCCGGCGAGGAAAATGCCGTACTTCAATAGCACCAGGCTGTGCGTGGCCGCGTACAAATAAACCCAAGAAAATAAAACCAGACCCGGGACAAGAAGGAACCGCAAGAAACGCTTTTGCGACGCGATCCCGACAACGAGGAAAGCAAACAGCAGGCGGCCGGCAAGAGTACCTAGCTCTCCAATAAACTGCACGCTGCCCACCGCCTGTTCAATCGGGCGGGTAGCGAGGCCGCGTACCTCGGGAAGTCCGGGAACCATGCGAGGTGTTTGCTGAAGCACACCGAATGCAATGGCGTAGAGACAGGCGACTAATATTGTCGTAACCAGGGTGGACCTTACCAGCGCGGGACGGAAGAGTTCAGAGATGCTCGGGCGTTTCAATGTTCCTTTAGAACTTTTCTCCCGCCAAGTCGGCGACTCGGGCAAGAAAGGCCGAATCAGAATGAGCGGAATCGCGGGCAATAGTCCGAAGAACAAAGCATAACGCCACGCCTCGTGGCCACCATGGATGGCCGGAAAATGTTCGGCGTAAGTCACTGCTACGTAGTAGGCCCCCGTTCCCATCAGACCTCCCAGGCCCGCAGCACTCTGCGTGTAACCCAGTACGGATTCCCTTTGCTTCGGATTGGAGAAAAGTTCCGCTACCCACGCAATGGCGGCCGGGTATTCCACCGCCACACCAGCAATAGTGGCGCAGCGACAAATCAAAAGCTGAAGCAGAGAGTTCGCATGGCTCGCGGCGAACGCGGAAAAGGTGTAGATCAGGATGCTCCAAAACAGGATGCGCCGGCGGCCAAAGAGGTCCGTCAGGTAACCTCCGAGCAGGCCGAAAACGCCACCAATTGCAGCTGGGACGTAGAAAAGTAGTCCGACCCAAAGATTGAACTGTGGATTCCCCGGCTTGAGATTCCCCAGTACTCCCAGTGCGGGACGCAGAACAAGCGGCAGGACAATGAGTTCATAGAGATCGAATGCAAAGCCGAGCGCGGCGACTCCGCAGATGAGCCACTGGACAGGTGTCAAGCGGGCCGGGGTAGTTGTCATTCCGGCGATTCTAGCATCGCGCGCCAGTACCCCCGGTTCGCGGCGTAGCTCCATAAAGGCTCCCATTCAGACGTTTACGGATCATCAACCTTGTACGGGACCGAGGGCTATTGGAAGTCCGAACACTTTATGGTACAAGCTTAAAAAACTTGATAATTGTTGAGTAGAACTCAATGGACTTTACATCCCGGCAGCTTCGCGCTTTCCTGCTAGTCGCCAAACACCGTAGCTTTTCGCGGGCGGCGGAAGCACTTTTCATCACACCGTCGGGCTTGAGCCTCCTGGTAAGGGAGTTGGAAACACAACTCGGATTCCGTCTATTTGACAGGACAACAAGGCATGTCGTACCGACAGCCTACGGAAACGAATTTCTGGCGGTCGCGCAAAAAAGTTTGGCCGAACTGGATGCCGCTGCGTCCTTTATCGGACGATCCGCTACTCAAGCGAGCCAGTCACTAACGCTGGGCGCGGCACCATTGATCTCCGCCAATGTCCTAACACAGGCCATCAAGGAATTCCGCGGTCACCGGCCCAACCTTCGGATTCAGTTATTCGATGGAAGCCAACCCGTGATTCTGCACATGATCGAGGAGGGCAAACTCGATGTGGGACTGGGCGTGTTTGCGCCTGCGCCGGGTATTCGGCGTACGCCATTCTTTCGTTTTTCTCTCATGCTGATACGCCCCGACAAAGATCCTGCATTTCGTCCGGCGTCGACTACGTGGTCCGCTCTGAAAGGAGAAACGCTGATCTCCCTGCCATCCGCGAGTCCGATACAGAAGATTGTCGACAAGCAATTGGCGAAAGCCGGTGTTGTACATCGCCCGGGTGCCGTCATCAACTTGCTAGACACGCAGATCGCGATGGTGGAGGCCGATGAAGGCATCGCCATTATTCCCTCGTTCGGGCTACCCGCATGCCGAAATAGAAAAGTAGTGATGAGTCGGCTCATCAATCCCGTCGTGAACCTGGAGTTCTATCAGATTAGCAATCGGGGAAAGAAACTCCCGCCTGGCGCGGACGAATTCACGGCTTTCCTTAAAAGCTACATCGCCAGATGGGCCGGACGCGCCGGCGTCCTGTAATACCATGCCCTGAGAGATCAGGCCTCGAAGTCGTCTGCTATTCACAATCTGCTTGGTCAGTGCCCGATAAGCCCGTCAATGCGGGAGAACAGGTATTCTGTGTAATTCTGTGTACATGCGAAGAATCATGAAGGCTGACCTTCTGAAGATCTCGACAATGGTCGACTGTGACGGCAGAGGCCGCGAGTTCTCCTAATCGGAGCTGAACTGGAGACTGGGGCTCCGATTGGTTCCGCCGAGCTGACTGCGTGATGTATGCCGTCGCGTGAAAGACGGGCGGAAGCAATGTTGGGGACATCCTGGGGACAAGAAATAGGTGTTTGGGGATTGGGGACATGAACTGATACGACTTGGCAATTAGCCAAAGGTGTGTCCAGCGGCGAACCGAAGACATTTTTTCAACGAAGGCTGCCGAGCGCGGGTGGTTGCAACGCCCGCGTGTCACGCAAGCCCCTTCTTACTCGAGGGCACCGCTTATGCGACAACTTCCGAATTGAGTAACCGGGAGTTAGAGCGTGGTGGCTCGAGATGCAATGCGGAGTGGAGCCTACCAGCAGCGCGTTTATCATCCAGGAGGAATCGCGCTGGAATCGACCTGGCCGCGCGCACTCAGTTGCCGGTACACTGCTGTCATCATCAGGACTGACAGGGGAACTGTGATGAATAAGCCGAGCCCAAGCAAGCTTGCGCCAAATACATTGAGGACGAGAAGAACAACAAAAATCCACAACAGGTAGGGCTTTGCGCCTATGCTCAAAATCGCGCTACGTTGGAAACTGCGCGCTAGATTCGTCTCACCGGCGGCCAGGCAGAAAGCGAACAGGGCGTAACGAATCCCGAGGTAGACTCCCGGGACTACCAAGAGCAGCAGGCCAGTCAAAACCATCAACAGATAGAGCGCTTGGCCAGCCAAGAACTTTGGACCCAAGGTCAAATGCGCAAAGGTGTCGAAAAATTTCGGCTCTCCGCCATCAGATAAGGCAAGGCATATTTGGAGAAAGCCGACTTCCATGCCGGCTACAAGGATTAGGAATGCTAAGTGCGCCACGGCCCACAACAGAATGCCAAACCGTTGTCCGGCAATGACTACGATTTCCAGCGTGACCCAAGCACCGAAGATTGTCAGGAGAACCGCTGTAAAGAGGCCAAAACGTTTTTTGAAGATAGGCCAGGCAAAGTTGAAAGCTTGACGAATGGAAATCGGATCGCGTTTCACTTGGTCAGACCTCCAATTTTTGCGAATCGACTGAGCTGCTCAACAACTCTTGGACCCCCAGATTGTCGGTTTCATACTTGACAGACTCACAGCATTCGCGCGAGGTCGATTCTGTATACGCTAAGTGTGCCAGGTATCGTAATTCCCCGTTAGCCGGATACACGTAGAAATGATTTCCTTCGCAGCCCATTGCGGGAACCCCTCCGGGATTGTGCTTGGATAACGGGCCATCCGGAAGTCAATCTCGGCGACCGCTTCGTAATCGACATTACTTCCGGGTAGACGATTCGGGAGCTGATTGATTCTTCGCCGACCTTGACTTGCACCTACGCGCAACCTAACATTCCTCGCCAAGAGCGGTTCTCGCAATGGTTGGCCAGACCATCTCGCATTACCGCGTCGTCGAGAAGCTTGGTGGCGGCGGGATGGGCGTTGTCTACAAAGCCGAGGACACGCGCCTCCACCGTTTCGTAGCCCTCACATTTCTGCCTGAGCATGTAGCGCAAGATCAGCACGCACTGGCCCGCTTTCGTCGCGAAGCCCAAGCCGCCTCCGCCTTGAATCACCCCAACATCGGCACGATTTACGACATCCGCGAACAAAACGGGGAAGCGTTCGTTGCCATGGAGTTCCTGGACGGCGCCACGCTGAAACACCGCATAATTCCGTTTTTGGAAAGAATGGTGGCTTCGATCTGGTCATACGATGCTGTACGCGACGCATAACGTACCTCGAGAGTATCGGAATGTGGAGTTAGGCGCCGTAGGCACCGTCGAATCAATAGTCCGTAGCGCTAGATTGCGATAGATTTTCTCATTCCTCCTTCTCTGGCTGATTAGATGGAGGCGTCGGGGAAAGACAGGACGTTTTTCCTGCTCGTGACTTGAATGCCGCCCAACTTCCTGGGCCGACTCTCGCTTTGCCGGTTCCCGGATCACCGAAGACTTTAATGAGGTGATCGGTGAAACAATATTGCATCGCCGAGGGTAATTGCTCGCCCGGGACCACCCCCAGCAAGGAAAGTCGCCAAAATTCTCAAGAGGCTGCAGTCCGCGCCGAAGATCTTAAATGCCATACTGTGCTGCAACTCGTTCAGTGCGATTACCAGCGCCCAGAGCTGCTGGCTGGTCCTGAATCGCTGTAATCTGCGAGTTGGCGGTCACGCGGGCGCTGTGACACAATGAGCCGCGGATTTCAACGCGCGGTCATGCCACGCAATCATACAGTCTACGACGCGCTCATTGTCGGCTCAGGCGCGAGTGGCGGCTGGGTGGCCAAACAGCTCACCGAGCAGGGCATGCGTGTCCTCATGCTAGAAGCCGGGCCGCCACGCTTACCCACGCGTGATTTCACCGAGCATGTGTGGCCTTATCAGGTTAAGTTTCGCGGTTTCGGCAACCGTCAAGCATTGCTTGAGCGCCAGCCCATCCAGCGGCTTTGCTACGCATGTGATGAATTCAGCCACCAATTTTTCGTCGACGACCGCGAGAACCCCTACACGTTTCCTCTCGACAAGCCTTTCATGTGGATCCGCGGCCGCCAGGTGGGCGGCAAGACATTCTGCTGGGCGCGCGAGAGCTTCCGATATAGCGACTACGAGTTTAAAGCTGCGAGCCGCGACGGTTATGGAGAAGACTGGCCCCTCAGCTACAAGGACCTTGAGCCTTACTATGACAAAGTTGAATCGTTTATCGGTGTGAGCGGGTCGCGCGAAGGCCTAGCGCAGATGCCCGACGGCAAATTTCTGCCACCTATGAACCTTTCATGCGGCGGCATGTTGGCGCGCGAGGTGATCGGCAAAAAATTCGGTTGGGTGGTGATGCCTGACCGCGTGGCGAACCTGACCATTGCGCACAATGGCCGACCTGCGTGCCACTATTGCGACGAGTGCTCGCACGGCTGCTATACAGCCTCTTACTTCAACAGCCCGGCGGTGACACTGCCCGCAGCCGCGCGCACCGGCCGCTTGACGCTCGTGAGCGATGCAGTGGTCAGCCACGTCATCGTCAATCCACAGGGCAAAGCGGAGGGTGTGCACTACATCGAACGCACCACCCATGTACATCATGAAGCGCACGCCAAGGTGGTCGTACTGGCCGCGAGCGCACTCGAATCCACGCGCATCCTGCTCAATTCGCGCTCCTCGGGTTTCTCTGAGGGGCTCGGCAATTCCTCCGGCCAGCTTGGCCATTACTTGATGGACCATTTCACGGTGGAAGGTGCGAGTGGGCTTCTGCCTCAATTCAAATCTTCCCAGCGCGAACCGCGCGGCACTCCGTGCGGGTTCCTGATTCCCAAGTATGTCGGCACAGACGGGCACGTCAATAAGAGTTTCCTGCGTGGCTATCGGTTCGATGGCGACGGCAGCCAGGAACTCTACGCACAGGCCTTTGGGCTCTCGGGATTCGGCTCCGGCTGGCGGCGCAATGTCCGCGCGGAGATTCCTTATTATTTCGCAATTACAGCGCAAGGCGAGTGCCTGCCGCGCTACGACAACTGCGTCACGCTCGACGCCGAAAAGAAGGACGCCTGGGGCATTCCTGTGCTGCGCATCGTGGCCAGCTACGGCGAGAACGAGTTCGCTATGGCCAAAGCCATGCGTAACGACGTCATGCAAGTCCTCGAAGCCATGAAGGTCGAGGCTCCTCAAGCACCCGACGAACACCTGAGCGTCTTCGGCAAGAACATCCACGAGTGCGGCACAGCGCGTATGGGCAAGGACCCCAAAAAGAGCGTCGTCAACAGTTTCGGCCAGCTCCACGACATGAAAAACGTCTTCGTTACCGACGGCGCAGTGTTCGTGACGCAGGGTTGCTATGAGCCCACGCTAACCATCATGGCGATTTCCGCACGCGCAGGCGACTACGTTGCCTACGAGTACCGAAAGGGGAATCTGTGAGGAGTAAAGTCCGCGATTGTAGAGGATTTTCAGATGGACGAGTCTGAGAACGAAATTGACGAACAGAAGGCAGAGGTCGCCCTTTCCCGCCGCGAGTGGCTGCTGAGCTTGGGCAGCGCTTTGGTTCTTTCGGGTTTTCGAGGTGCGCCAAGCCAAGCCCAGCAGGAGTCGCACACAGCCAGAACGCCACTGCCCGCTGGGCTCTATAAGCCTTCCTTGGATCATCTGAGTCACGCGCTCGATAGCAAAGGCACGTTCTTGCCAATTCCCCCAGGCGCCGAAACCGAATACGTCCAGCCGCACTTGGGACCGTTCGTTCCTCAGGGGTTTACGCCGGAGGAATTTTCGGTCATCCGGCGACTCGTCGAAATCATCCTCGGCGAAGACTTGAAGAGCTCAGCGGTGGGGTCCGTACTCGGCACACCGGACAACATCTACGATGAAATCGCCGAGTGGATTGACTTGGTTGTCGCTAGTGCACCAGGCACCCGGACACTGGCGCGCAGCCTGCTGGCGGACCAGCGGGCGCTAGCAGTCGCCGTTTTCGGCAGCGAAGAACCGGTACGTTATCTGGAGACGTTCGAGCCCGAACGGGTGTGCCGCGAGGGGTTCACTTGGCTCAGCGAAGAATCGCAGCGGCGTTTCGCCAAGCGTTTCCTCGATGTTGACGCCAGCGGCCAACACGAGCTCGTTCAGGCGATCAGCGACGCCCGACCGGATAGGTCTGAGACTCCTAGAGGAACGCGCCTGTTCGATTTCCTTAAGGAGGAAACCATCCGCGGGTTCTACACGTCGCGCATCGGCCTCAAAGAGCTAGACTATAAGGGAGACTCCTTCTACAGCCAGTCGCCCGGCTGCGGTCTACCCACCGGGGACATCGTGGGGACAAGAAAACAGTGTTTGGGGATGGTTCGGAAGCTGTTAACTGACGCCAGAGAAACGAGTTAGGTGATGTAAACCTCTCTGTTAACAGCCGAATGCTCTACCATTGAGCTACCGAGGAACCGCGCAACACTATTCTTTTAATTCTAATACAGACATCAAAATAGAGCTACTCCAGTCTGGGGCACAACTGGAGTCCAAGATGGCGATTTTTTCGGTTCCCGCGGCGAAGATAAACAAAATGGCCGGCTCATTTTAAAGGATTTAGACTGAGACAATTCACGATCATTCGGTATCCCACCCAAGGTTAGCGCGTGCACCCCGATGAAATGCTGGCGCGAGGCATGGCCGGACCAGCCAGGAAGAGGTCGCTCATTGAATTTACAAATATCATGCGCGGAGCGGACCAAAGTCCGAAAAAGCGGAGCAGGTCACTCCGACTTGTGAGCGTACTAAAACCTGTCTCTGTTTAGGGATCACTCCATCGGCAGAGCAGACGGTGGCACGAGTTGCCAACCGGCCGGGCTATCGTTCTTTCACCGGAAAACCTGGGTGTTGCAAGTTTAGGATGCCATCTGTAGCGACAAAAGCTCCGGCCATAACGCTAGAAGCGTGTACCTTATGACCAGGCCGGCACACAGGGCAACCAAGACGCTGCATAAGGAGCCCACCAGGAAGTATTCCGCAAATTCCCGCTCCTGGAGTTCCTCTGACCGAATTAGGCCCTTTGCTGCGACGAGAAAGCCCAACGCCGCATAACTCCCCGCAACTACGACCAGGGTTAGAACCAAGCGCTCCAAATTTCCAATCAGGCGGCCGCGGTTCATCTCCACTAGATCAAGTCTCTTCGTTCCGGTGTCGCTATCTGTTTCCGTGCCGCGCAATGAAAGTTGCGGAAGGGTCTCGGTTTTGCGGAGACATCCGCGGACGATGTATGTTCCACCTCGAATGACGAATAGCAGGACACCGCTCACAATGGAAATTGCCGATATTTGTTCGCGAGAGATGGGTAACGAAAGATGGGCGTGCATGTGTAGATCGAAGTGTCTTATGAAGGCAAATTCAAAAAGTAGATTTAGAACCACGACTAGTATCTCGAGTTCGGCCGTCCACTTCTTAGGACTTCGGAATCGGAACCACGGTTGAATGGCGATCAACGTAGCCAGCCAAGCGCTGACAATGACGGAGTGGCAGATCCAATAGGAGAAAACTGCGGCGACCACGGTCCTCAAAAGCAAAGCCCAGCGCCATGTTTGCCATTTGAACGTGACTCCGTCCGCATCCTCGGGCAGGGGATCGGCCGTGATTCCGTAAGACACGATGGACCACAGCGCGAACAATTCGGACCACATCAGAAACTGATCGCTAATGATGATTCTTGGCACGTTTTTTCTCTAATGCTGGACTTACCCATTTTTCGATAAAGACTCGCCAAGCTTGTTCTGCTTCGGCATATGCTCCCCAGCCCATTGACTTTACCTGTTTGCTGACCGCCTGTCGGCTGATCTTCAGGTGCTCCGCGGCTTCCAGTTGAGTGCGTCCATCGCGCATCAGTTCAGCGATGCGAAGCTGTTGTTGGGTAAGCTCGGAACGGTGGAAGGACAGAAGGTGAGCGATGCCATTCATCACTGGATCGGCCTCGCCGAACCCAAAAAAGACCCCACCCAAGGATCTTTTGCGCCTTGCGTTCTCTATTGCCGCCCGCGCGTTATAGAGCGCGGGTCCGTCGACATTTATGGCCTCTTCTTGGATGAGTGTAGTCAAGACCCCGAATCCGACACCCACTCTCAGGTCGCGATCGGAGAATCGCTGGTCAATGTCCCACATCAAGTCGGGAACAGGTGTTGCTGACAAGAGCAGGCCTTGAAATTCGTCGCCGAGGGTAATGACGAACTTCGCCAAGATGTCTTTCGCGTACTTCTTATTGAGATATTGAATAAATTCTCTGAACCTTTCTTGTATCTTTGGGCGTCGGCTGGGAAGCAATTCACGCGAGCCCACCATGTCTCCGATGAGAGCAAGGCAAGGCTCGCTACGAAGTGCCTCTTTTTTCCTGGTTGGCGCCATGCTCATATCATACGGGCATCCGAAGCTATGTCAACCTAATAAGGTTGCCTAAAGCTAGAGCAACCTATTCTGGTTGCTAAATACACATACAACCTAATTTGGTTGCTATACGTACTCTCGATGATTGTGCACAGTAGCTCAAATCGGCCGCTATTTTGACTAACCGAGACTTGGTTACGGACCCTGACGAGCTTGTTGTTGAAGCCAGATGGATTCCGCAGAATCTCGCATACGGTGGTCTCAAGGGGTGTAAAGGCGGATTCTCTCAGAGGAGTTCTGGGCGTTGACAGACAAAACCACCATCGCGGCCAAGAAGACAATTGGGAAGCGGAATCTCATCCCACCGTACATTCTCTTCCTATTTGGACACCGAAAGCCGAGTAAGAGTGCCGTCAAGTGCTAGTTGACCGGAAAGAATCAAAGTGTGGTCCTCAGTGCCTTCTCATGGTTAAGGCACTTGCGAAGGACCTCCCAAATTGTTCGACGGGCGTCTTCCCTGGCGCTATGATCAGCACGATCATTTCGAGGCCATTCGGCGACACTGTAACGGCTCGCGATTTCCCCTCTCTTAGCCGGTGGTTGTTCTCGAATTAAGTCCTGTGTGGACAGCAGTCTTCTTGGAACCCAGACGTGGCGTAATTTGACGCTGGCGATCGCGCCGGGTTACCGTTATCCTGCCCGTTCCGCAGCTTCGCCCGCGTCTCTGAAAACCTCTTCGCGAATGATACGTTCCGTGGCTTCGTTGAGATAGGAGTGCAGGGCCGCCTGCAACTCGAGGAATTCCGGCCAAAGCGTGTTGTCCACAAAGGACCGCGGCGCGCGCACTATCACGGTGGTGTAACGCTGCCCCTTGTAGCGATACGGTTCGAGCCCGTATCTTCGGCAAAGCGCGGAAAAGAGGCGTCTCTGCCATTGATCCGCCATGGAAAACTTCGTCTCGGGCGTTTTGACCGCGGCGTTGAGCGCCTGGCGGGTCCGCTCAATCGCGATGGCCGCAGCCTGGCGTTCGCCTGCGGTCGCGGCTCCCTCGAATAATGCGGTAATCTTGCGCAGCCTTTCGCGGAGCTGTTGTTCGGTTATCAACGATTTAACGATGTAGGATGGCGAACGGCGCGGAGAGCCCGGCTGGTTTGTCCTTAGAGCGAATCACCGGAGCCCTCCGCGTACACCCAACCCGGGAGTGTCGAACACTCCCGGAAAAGGATACTCATGCAAATCCTACACCCATTCGCAGTTTCCGTCACACAGTAGGCCGAAGAGATCTCCGATCCCGACCGTTACCGCCCGGACCACTGCCCCGCATGGACGCCGAATCCAAGGATCCGGCGATTCAACGGGCCGAGACCAGAAATTATCCTGCACGTATTCTCGTCCGGCTGCCCGGAAATCGACCGCATGTTGATGATGCCCATATCCGCAGAGCATTCCGCACCCATGTCCGGCTGCACATTGGAGCGAGAAGTCTTAGCGCTGTATCAGATGCGCCCATCAAGGGAAGAATGATGTGGAGATCACGGTGCATCCTCTAGAACGTCTACCCACTGAGAATTAGAATGTATGATAACTTCAAAAGCGGAAAGGCTGGCTCATGAAAAGATGGTGCGTGTGCGTGATGGTGTTCGCCGGGTTAGCGGTAAACGGTGCGGCGCAGAAGGCAGCTAAGGAGCAGTTACCCTATAAGGCGGTCCATGATCCGCAATTCATCCCAGCATCGTCGGCAACTTTTTTGAGCGATCCGGACCGGGTCATCGGGATCATCGTTGGAACAGTGGCGAAGGCCTATCCAGCGGCGATTCTTTCTCAGCATGGCCTCGTCGAGGATCAGACACCGTCCGGACCTATCGCGATCACCTGGTGAAGCTACTGCAACACGGCCCTCGTGTTCAGGGCCGCGGCAAAAGGACGCGATCTCGTGTTGGATAATGCCGGCGTTGTTGGCGGCAACGAAGTTTTTAAGGACAGGGAAACGGGCAGCCGGTGGCAACAATCGAGCCTGAAGGCGATTTCTGGGCCCCTGCAAGGCGAGCGCCTCGAGCTTTATCCTTTTCTTCTGACGGATTGGCACGAGTGGCACCGGTTGCACCCGGATACGGCGGTTCTTAAGCCATTGCCTGGCTATTCAGAGCGCATCCCGAAAATGAACGAAATGATCCGGCAAGGATTGTCGGGAGGTGGGCCGACGCCGCCGGGCATGCCGCCGGCGGATAACCGGCTCAAGCCGCGCACGATGATTCTGGGTCTCAACGTGGCCGAATCCAGCGAGGCTTTTCAGTTGTCGGTACTTCGGCAGGCTCGGGTGATCAATGAGGAGGTGGGCGGCCAGTCGGTTCTGATTGTGCATCAGTCGGAGTCAGACACCACAACCGCCTTTATTGCGCGCGTGAAAGGAAAGAAAGCGCAATTCGACGCAGCGAATGCGGAGGCTACCGAAGTCACCGACAAGGAGACCGGATCGCGGTGGGATGCCTATGGGAAATGCATTTCCGGGCCGCTGAAGGGGTCGCAGCTCAGCTCACTTATATTGGAGCCGGAATATTGGTTCGCGTGGGCGGAATTCCATCCAGGCACGAAAATCTACGGCGCTGCAGACCCAAAACGCTAAGCCGGCCCGGGCATGGTCAGCTGTGCGCCTTTTTTGGCGAAGATCAAGGCGAGAAGCTTTCCGGACTGGGTTTCGCTGGCATTACGCGACACTTCGTGGGTGCTTCCCGGCGGCTCAAAGAACATTTCTCCCGGTTTGTAAGTTCGTTCTTCCTGCCCCGAAATCTTTGTGACGATATTTCCTTCTAGAACATAGGCCAGGACGAAGCCAGCGTGATGATGTGCCTTGCCGACTCTACCCGGCGGGTAGTCTACATGACTGACAGTGACCTCCCAGTCTTCCATGGTGATGTTCGGAAGGTCGTGTTTGAAGACAAGGCCGCCCTCTGAGTGAGATGGTTGAGCTGCCTTGTCGTTTTGGGCCTCTGCGTTAGCAGCGGCCAGGTCGCAGAGTAGAGCAATGGCTCCCACGAGGGAATCGCGGCGTGTGATCATGGCCACGATTATACCCGTTGCGAGTTTAGGTGGAAGTGCGCGTCCGATCGCTGAGCTGTGGCTAGCGAATTGTTATTTCGCGTTGCCGCAGGGCATGTAACATTGCATTCAGTCCTCGGGTTAGTGCGGACTGAGCGAATGAGCTGGCGGGCGCTGATTCTAAAGGCATTGGCGCCGGATATCATTTTGGCTAGCGACAGGCCGGGGGCGCAATTCCCCGGGCCTACCCGGCAATCCCGCCGTCCTTCTCAACTGGGTGTACTGCCCGAGTTAGGGGCCAGGAGGAATCGGATGCCGTAAGTCCTGATCACGGCCGTTACCGGACCGTTCCTGCAATCCAACTTTGGTCGCTCATTTCCGTGCATCCTCAGAGGAATCATATCGCATCGCAAACGCCCAAGCCGATCTAAAGAGGAGAGCGCTCAACTGGACTAGTATGGGCGGCATCGACGGTACTACGCTAATTCCCGGAAATCTGAGATTTGCCGATTGGGAAGTCGATACTTTCGGATGGATCTAATTTGCTCAAATACGTGCTGATTTTGATGCGTCTCGCGACACCGAAACGGGCATGGAGTGTTTTGCATCAGGCACTGGATGAGCACAAGGCGCAGAATAATTCGGACCGGCGAGACAAAAAGAGAGAGGCGCTCGGTAACGTCGCAAGCGCCTCCTTTATTACGTCAACGTAAACCGTACCTCACTGGATCACCTCCTTCTCGGCAGGAACGCCGATGTCGACAAGCATGTCGAGTGATCCGATTATAATGCGGGAATCGCGGAGATGTCACGGGAAGGGTTTCTTGACGTGTTGGTTGAGGCAGGCCTTTTCGGCAGCCGCTCGGAGGCCGCAGCTTTTTTAATCGGCGTTGGCGTCGATGCGCAACACGAATTATTTGAGCGCGTCGGCGAGCACAGCGAGGAAATCAAGAAAATTCGCCAATCGCTGAAACAAGATGTCGAGCAGACGATCTCCTGCGTATTGCCCTGGAGACTCCGTTTTGTGTCCTCGGGTGCTTGGCAGCGAATAATCAAGCAATTCGCCGAAAATGAAATGGGGAAAATCAGGAGGCGCACGCTATGTCCCAAACTGTCAGCGAATTCACGCAATTCACGGTGACGGCCGGTCGGAGCTCTCTGATCATGGTCCCCACTTACGTAAACGGCAGAGGTCCGTATAATTTCATTCTCGACACGGGCGCTGCCCACACTTTGATCTCTCCTGGACTAGCTTCTAGTCTTGGCGTTCAATCGGAATCCGAAGAGAAGGCATTCGGAGCTGGCGGGGCTGTCCAAATATCGCTCGCCCGCGTGGACTCAATCGCCGTTGGCTCAGCGCGACAAGAGAATGCTCAAGTCGCCATTACCAACGAGCTTGAACAAATCGGTGCGGCGCTTAGGGCGCAGGTGGACGGCGATCTCGGATTCAGCTTCATGAAGGATTTCCGGGTGACTGTCGACTACCAGCGGAACGTTCTGCGCCTGGCGCGAGCTTCAGACAATCACGACGAAAACAGCCACGACGCTACGACCGTTCCCTTCACGCTCGCATCAGCGGACCCGCTTATCGTGGTGCAAGCAGTTGTTAATGAGCAGGGACCGTTTCAGTTTGCCTTGGACACCGGTGCAGGCCGCACAGTACTGACGCCAGAGCTTGCCGAACGCCTTAACATCGGGGCCACCAAGGAAGTCAAGGGAGCTGGAGTGGGAGGGGAAGTGCAATTGACCCGCGCCACCGTGGACTCTCTGAGTCTGTCCGGTGCCACTGTCCGGAACAATGATGTCGTCCTGGGTGCATTCCTCCATGCGATCAGCGGGGCTGCTGGAACGGAGCTGGAGGGCGTTGTCGGCAACAATTTTCTGAATCAATTTCTGCTGACCATCGATTACGCTCAGAATCGGTTGACGCTTGCCGTCCCTCGGCAGCTCTAAGCGGCGAATTGCTCTTGGCGCCAGCTAAGCATCGGTGACGCCGCCGTCCGAAACGCAATCTCGCGATGATCCTTCTCGCGTACGGTGTCTCTGGCGAATTGATACAGGTGATCACACGAGAACAGTGCCAGTGCGAGCTGTTGAACGTTAGAACGATAAGCCTTTGCTGCGATTTTTTCGCGGTGAGGAATGCCTTTGGTTCCTTCTAAATCCATTTCTTTTTTTGCTATAGTAATTACGTTCGTCATATTTTGTCATAATGGTTGTCTGCGACGCATCTACGCTGATCCTAATCGCCAAGGCCGATCTTCTTGACCTATTTCTGACGAGCATCAACGTACCAGTGGCCATTCCCAGTGAGCTTGAGAAGGAATGCTGCGGTTTCAAGAAAGCATTGGATGCAATAATCGTTCAGAAGGCGCTGGACGAATCAAGAATCAAAGTCTTTGCCCTCAGAAATCGTCGGCTCGTTGCGAGATTGCAGACAGATTTCAACCTTGGCAAAGGCGAAGCCGAAGCCATTGCACTAGCGCTAGACGAGAAGGCCCAGATCGTCACGAACTCCGTGGAACTCGTTGAATGCGCGATTGCAGGGGCCAGCGGGTCTCCAGTTGACACTCTTCACCGAGTTGGTTGAGTAGTTCAAGCGAGCACCGGGCAAGACCAAGATCGGAAACCAAATGCAGCGATTTTGCTGGGAGAATAAGCGCATGAGCACTGACGCTTCGCCAAAGTCCAATCGAAATATTCCCACGCTATACGACTGGCTTGGTGGCATTGACGCACTGAACCGGTTGACAACACGTTTCTACGAAAAGACTAAGGACGATCCGTTGATCGGGCCTGTTTTTGCCCATATGGGCGCTGACCATCCAAGGCACGTCGCTACCTTTCTAGCGGAAGTGCTTGGTGGTCCAACTATGTATTCCCAGCAGCACGGAGGCCATCCTCACATGATCCAGCAGCATCTCAGTCGCAACCTGACTCGCGGTCAGCGTCGCCGATGGGTGGAAATGTTGCTGGAAACAGCCGACGAATTGGGATTGCCGGATGACCCGGAATTTCGGTCAGCGTTTGTTGGGTATTTGGAGTGGGGTTCGAGACTGGCAGTAATCAATTCGCAGCCGGGTGCGAAGGTCGATCAGGAAGCTCCAATGCCCAAATGGGGCTGGGGAGAAGTGAAAGGCCCTTACACAGGATGAGTCGTCTTGTTCCGGTCCGGCCTCGGTCAGGACTGAGCGAGCGCACGCTGTGAGAGTAGTCACCTGCCACGTCCCTCTTTTGACTTCGAATGCGCCCTTCAATGGTTGCCTTTCAGCTGCTGCGGTCATGAAACATTCCCTTGGCCGCATCCTTCAGAAACTGCTGCTCCAGAGACCGCTCTGCCACTAAGCGCTCCAACTTCGCGTTTCCCGCCCCAACTGGCCTGCTGAAGAAACACGCCAACGCTGGTAAAACAACACAGCAGCGGGCTGCCCATTAGGCCGGCCCACGAATGCGTGTTTCGCGGGCAAACCTTCGCCGACATAATCGATCGCAATCAACAACGATATTTTGGTTATTTTCGTTTCGCGAAGAAGTCGTCGGCTGCGATCTGCGTCTCTTCGTGACTCTGCTCTTTGACCTGTTGATTGATTCCCCACTCGTGGCCGAAAGGATCGACGATCTTTCCGTAACGTCCTCCCCAGAACATGTCCTGCACGGGCATGCTCACGCGCGCGCCGGCAGCCACCGCACGCTCGACAACTCCGTTCGCATCGTCAACTAGCAGGGTGACGCGCACACCGGTTCCCCCGAGCGTCTTCGGTGACTTACAGGTTCCACCTTCACTCGGCGGGAACTCATCGCAGACGAAGAACTTGTGTCCGTCCAAAATCAATTCGCCGTGCACGAGCTTCTGGCTGCCCGGTTTTATAATTCGGTGTACTTCTTCGGCGCTAAAGACACTCTTGTAGAAATCGAGCGCGGCGGTTCCGTTATGCACGATCAATTCGGGGATGAACTGGTCATCACGATGCATGGTTTCCTCCGGTAACGTAAAGCCGCAACAATGATCTCCACCAGCAAGTTTACTGGTTCAAGTTCGCTCGACAAGGACACATACCAATAGTATCTACCGAGTCTGCCACTGTCGCTAGAACGCTGTTACGACATAATATATCTCTCATGCGACACAACCCCTTGAGGCAATACGATCCCAAGGCAGGCGTTTCGATTTCCACGCTTGCCTATGAATATCCTGCGGGACACAACGTTCCTGAACACGCTCACGGCTCTGACCAAGTAATCTACGCAACGCGGGGGGTCATGGAGATCTCCGCGGGTCAAAGCCTTTGGATGACCCCTCCTCATCTCGCCGTTTGGATTCCCGCAGGAACGCGACACCGAATTCGGATGCCAGGCGCAGTTTCGATGCGGACACTCTATCTAAGACGACGTCTTCTCCCACATGCCCCGGCAATCTGCGCCGTGCTGCACATCTCTCCGCTTTTCCGCGAACTTGTGGTAGAGGCAGTGCGGATCGGGGAGCTGCGCACGACAAATCATCTTCACCGTGCCCTCCGGGATCTTATCTTGTCCCAATTACGGAATGCCTCGCCAGTTCCTACGTTCGTGAGGCTCCCCTGGGATTCAAGAGCGCTTGGAGTCGCTGAAGCATTCATCGCAAACCAAGCAAATGGTCCATCATTGGATACGCTGTGTAGAAAAGTCGGTGTAAGCGTCAGGACAATCCAAAGAACTTTCCGCAGAGAAGTTGGGATGAGTTTCGAGTCTTGGCGAAGGCAGGTGCGTCTGATGAAAGGAATAGAGTTGCTGGTTGCAGGGGGTTCTGTAAAAACGGTTGCCGCCGATGTCGGCTATCGCCAGCCGAGCGCCTTTGTCGAACTTTTCCGGCAGACTCTTGGAATGACACCGAGAACATGGGTTGCCGCGCTCGAAGCCCAAAACGAGCGAACGAGGCCGAAATAGCGGGCGATGTTCAGGGCTCCCCGCTACGCCGAACTCTGAATAGGTGAAATTATTGGCCCAGAATCCCGGCGATTCCGGCCGGATCACGGACAAACAGGATGTAATCGGAAGTAATCGGAATTGGAGAATTTCTGACACCTCTAGACCCGAAACTGCGTATCAGCTCGGGTTAGGGTGCGATAAGGATTCCCGACGACAATTACTCAAGGCGCCAAGGGTGGCGCTCGACCGTTAAATTACAATCAGTTACCAACATTCGGCGCCGCACCGAATACTCTTTTTTCTATAAATAATGTGGACTGCCGACTAACTACATCGCAGACAGATGACCCGCATACCGTTAGCCTGCATCTGAGAGTGACGCGAATACTGGCGAGATTGTGGCGAGAATATGGTAGGATTATGGCGAGATTGACGGCGAGAATATGGCGAGAACATACATTTACGAACTCGTGGGCTGGCCTGCATTTACCTGGGATTCAAAGACTCTTGCACCCCTGCTTTCTGGTGTCAGACTGCGACAGGGGCTATTGCTGGGCAAGATGCGAGGTTATGGCTTTACTTCGAGGTGGACTGCAACGCTAAACGTCCTTACGGAAGAAACGATCAAATCCAGCGCAATCGAAGGGGTTGTGCTTGATCCAGAGAATGTCCGTTCATCCTTCGCACGTAGGCTGAGGCTGGACGTGGGAGGACTCAAAACTCACAAGGATCGGTATGTCGATGGCGTCGTTGAAATGATGGTGGGCGGAACGCAGAAATTCAGCAAGGAGCTAACAAAGGAACGATTGTTTGGCTGGCACGCAAACCTTTTCCCCGGCGTTCGCACAACCCGCGATAAATTTCGAGTTGGCGCATGGCGTGATGACAGCCAGGGCCCGATGCAAGTTGTGTCCGGGCCCATCGGTCGCCACAAGGTTCATTACGAAGCACCTAAGGCTGCTCGCGTCGAGAGCGAGATGGGAAAGTTCGTTGCGTGGTTCGACGACAATGAACAAGAAGATCCGCTCCTAAAGGCGGCAATTGCGCATTTGTGGTTTGTTACGATCCATCCTTTTAAGGACGGTAACGGCAGAATCGGAAGAGCAATCGCTGAAATGTGTTTGGCCAGATCAGATGGGAGTGCTCAGCGTTTCTACAGCATGTCCTCACAGATTCTCGAAGAACGAAGAGGCTACTACGAGGTTCTTGAGAAGACTCAGACTGGATCGTTGGATATCACGGAATGGCTAACTTGGTTTCTAGGATGCCTGGACAGGGCCATTGAACAATCGAATCAAATCACTAGCAGCGCTCTGGAAAAGGAACTGTTCTGGAAGGCCTTAAAGCAACGAAGGGTCTCTCTCAATGATCGGCAGACAAAAGTCCTGAACAAGCTATTCAGTAGGTTCGAAGGAAAGCTTACCAGAGATAAGTGGATGAAACTGACGAAAGCTTCTTCGCGAACTGCTCTTCGAGACATCGAAGAGCTGATCGCCTTGGGCGTCATTGAGCAGGAAGAGGCTGGAGGAAGAAGCACGTCCTACAGGCTAAAAAATGGGCAGTCGGACAAAGTGCTGGAAAACTGAAACCGGCGAGACAGTCCGGTGATCTCTGAGACCGACCTATCGGTTCAGCCGAGTGGCCAAGTGTCATGTAGGTTTAATGCGTCGTGAGAGAAATGGGCCTCTGCTTTGGCCTCTCCTATAGCTTGCTCTGCATCCGCGATCGACGTTCGTAGATACAAGTTACGTAGAGGAGAACAGCCCTGCGGATTCTCTGATCTTTCTCATTTTTGCTCGGGCCGTTGCGATACTGCCTGGGCGCCTTTGGCTGAGAGTTCGATTCTAAGAATGCAGTCGTCGACGAAGGAAATGCGCAGCAGGAGACCCTCCCGTATTGGGCCGCCATGAGACGAAGTCTTGTTGAAGCACGGAGTAACAATGTAATCGGAATACGAGAACGTTTCGTTCGCAATTATGAATGATTCGAGGGGGTGCCCTTCCAGCGGCATTGGATGAAAGTTCAAGACGGGACCCTAGATCACCGAGCAACGGCTGGTCCGGAATGCGCGGCTGGCATCGTGCTTCTTTAGTGACCAAGCAGCCGATATGTAAGATGCAACAAGGATCCCGCCACAACCCAAGACATAGCCAATCTTCTTGATTCCGAATCTTCCGATCTTCTTTTTCTCCATCCAAATCAGTGAAACACCAAATAGGAACAGTCCACCGGGCGGCAAAAGCGCAGACCAATCGAACGGCTTAGTAGCTATATCGAAAATCGTCTCGAGCTGCATCATAGATTTTCGCAGCGGCTCAGGGCGCTGGTTTACCGACAGCAGCCGGATGTTTCTCTACCGCGGACATCTAAATGGAAAATGGCAGTATCGTGGCGTTCTGGCAAAAGTTCGGTGTATGCTCTGGCCTATGCCAGTCGAAAGCATCGAGAAACTGAGAGACTACTTCCAGCAACTGACAGCTTGCACGGTAGAGCATGAAGACGGTCATCGTAGGCCGTGCCACCTTGGACACCCCCACGACCGGCCTGCAGGCAATCAGCCCATCTTTCCCCGACGACGGTGTAGCGACCTCCGACCCCGCAACAGGCTGCGCATCAGGTACCGCCCCCGGCCATATCGGCACTTGCGTATGTCCCGGCGATGGCTGCCAGGCAGGCGTCTGCCCGTTCAGACCGCCAAACGCAAACATAACACAGAGAGCGGAGCAGGCATTTGAACCGCGCGATCCGCTGCTGGTGCACATGCAACGAAATCCAAACCTAGACTCCCTTCATTCCGAACCGGCGTACTGGGCCATCGTAAAGAAAATGGGAATGCAACCGCTTCAGTAGCCCTTCCTTACCAATGGTGCACTTTTTCCCTCGGCGGCGCGAAGCTGATAGACTCCTGTCCGCTGACATCCTGATTTTCCAGTTTTGAGAGGTGCTCCCATGAGTGTTTCGCGTCGTGGTGGCCGTTTGTTCCTTATGCTTGCCGTTTCCTGGTTCTTAAATTCCACAGCGAAGCCGCAGACTTCCGCGCCGACGGCGAAGAAGTTGAAGATTTACATCTCCGTGGATATGGAAGGCGTGGCTGGGGTGGTGACTGCCGACCAGCTCGGACCGACTGGATTCGAATACGAGCGCTTCCGGCAATTCATGACGAATGAAACGCTGGCGGCGGTGCGGGCGGCCAAGGAGTCTGGGGCAACGGAGATCGCGGTGAGCGATTCGCATGGAAATGGCGAGAATCTGCTGATCGAGGAGTTTCCGAAAGATGTTCACATCATCCGTTCCTGGCCGCGACATGGGAGCATGATGGCGGGCGTCGATGCGAGCTTTGACGCGGCACTTTTCATCGGTTATCACGCGTCGACAACGAACGCGCGGGGCGTTCGAGCGCATACGTTTTCGAGCGCGCACTTTACGCGCGTGGCGCTGAACGGAAATGCGGTCACGGAAGGGGAGTTCAACGCGGCGTTTGCAGGGGCGCTGGGGGTGCCGGTGATTTTCGCGTCGGGAGATGACGCTGCCGTGGAGGAACTGAAGTCAAGGCTGGGAAGCATAGAAACGGCGGAGACGAAAAAGAGCTTGAGCTTTCATTCCGCGGAGACGCTGACTCCGGAAGCATCGTGCGAAAGAATCGCGGCGGGCGTCAAGTGGGCGCTGGAGCACCTGCACGATTTCAAGCCGTATACGATCAAGACGCCGGTGACGCTCGAGATCAGCTTCAAGAATTATACGCCGGCCCAGATGCTCAGTTATCTGAGATCGGTGCAGCGAGTGGATTCGCATACCATCCGGTTTGTCGGGAAAGACATGGCGGAGGTGTCAGACTTTGTGGACATGGTGGACGGTTATAGCCCGGACTTAGCACCTTGACCCAAGGTCAGTTCGAGGTGTGGGGCTCTGCAAATGGACAAAAACAAAGAATATTTGGAAGGAAGCCTGAACACGCCAGGCTACAAGCGTCGACAAGAAAAATAGCCGGGCAGAGGCCGGAGATAATGCTGAATCTTGGCTGGTAAAATCTGAAAGACGAGTTGCGAAACCGGGGCAGAACGGATTTGCTTGGCTAGTTCGGCGAGGGTCGGCGCGAGACCAGTACCATCTCTGCCGGTTCAGGTGTTTCGCGATTCTGTACGCCTTTTGACGAAGGACGGAATTTTAGTAGGGATTTGAGGACGATGTGCCTGTTGACCCCGACGCCGAGCGTTTGGGGACATGGATGGGGGCAGTGCGGTGTCGAGAACGACTGGGAGGCCTGCAGAAGTGCTACGAGAACGCGTTGATGACCAATGAGGCCCGAAAGGTCTTTTGCCGGAGGACATTTCCGGCATCCTTAAATATATGTGCTGATAAATGATTTCTCGGGCCACACGGCCGAGATGATGAGTCCCTACTCGCAGCGAGGAATCGCTCACGCGTTTCATTCCATGTAAGCCTGGTGAAGTTCTCAGAGGTTAGTGTGCCGCGGCGGGTGATTACTCCAATGTTTGGCTCGCTTTCGTTGCCGAGGCCCGCCGGAACAGGTCAGGCGCGTTCATGCGCTCACAGGTCTGTTTGAAATCCTCGGCAGCGCCTGTCCACAGCAAATCGTCAATGGAGCTGAACACGGGAACATCGACTCGAAGTGTCGCAAGAGTGCGAAACAGTAGCGCATCTTCCCACGCAGCGAAAAGAGATTCGGCAAGAGGTCGTGCTCTCCGTAGCATTGGATCCCAATGACGCCAATCCTTCGGAATGTCTTCCAGGTGAGGATATTGCGAGAAAATAGCCGCTGCAGTCTTGGATCCCCATCCTGAAATGCCGGGGTAGCCGTCTGCACTGTCGCCTACCACAGCCAGATAGTCAGGAATCGACGACGGTTTTATTCCGAACTTTCCGATCACGCCAGCCTCGTCGCGGAGAGTCTTTCGCTGGCGGTCCAGTTGTACAACTCGCGAGCCTACCACGCATTGGCTGAGATCTTTGTCGGGCGTACAGATAATAACCTGCCGAACGCGATCATCCTGAGCTGCTCTCGCCGCAGCGGAAGCGAGTGCATCATCGGCTTCGAATTCGATCATCGGCCACACCGGCACTCCCATGGATTGCAGGGCCTCCTCAAGAATTGGGAATTGCGACAGCAGTGCCGGATCCACGCCTTCGCTTGTCTTGTAGCCCGAGTAAAGATCGTTGCGAAAGGACTCAATCATATGGTCGGTCGCGACGCCTACGTAAGTTGCTCCCCCCTCAATCAGTGAGAGAACCGACGCAAGCACTCCGCGAACTGCACCAATCTCCTGACCACAGGCGTCTTTGGCGGACGGCACAGCGTAGAAGTAACGGAATAGTTCGTAGGTCCCGTCAATAGCGTAGATATCCATGAACTCGACTCAGTCAGCAGGCAAAGTTGAGCGAATGAACGTTTCCCAGCTGTATCCATCGACACAAAACGATTCTCTCACTTCTCGCTAGCCAACTTCCTCCTTGATTACACTTCGAGGATTCTTGTCGTCGCGTAATCCGGCGAACTTGGAGTGTCGAAGATGATCGATTTACGCTTCATACTGCACCTCTTCGTCGCGTGAGGCACTAAATTACAGGAGCAAAGTTAGCTTCGTGTCGAGCAGGCGTAACAATAACACGACTGTCAAACGTTGTACGCGAATCCCGCCGAAGAGCAAGGCGTAATTTGGATGGCTATGAATCGCGCCAGCGGCAAGGGATGTACTATGAGCTATCTTTACGATTTGGCGACATTACCGGGACCTTCGTTGAATCTCGCTTTCAAGTCTGTCAAGTTCCGATCAATTCGACCGTGCTAACGAGAAGCGCCTTAGACAAAAAGGGGCTCTTCGTGTGTCATATAGTTGAAGCCGAAAGCGCACAAAAAACCCGTTGCAAACAACGAGACTTAGTCGAGATGAGCTGAAGTCTATGTACGAAAGGCATGGCGCGGCCCTGGCGGCCTACGCATGTTCCTTCGGGCTGGATCATTCTTTAGCGGAGGACGTAGTGCACCAGTTATTCATGAAGATGTTGGGGGAAAAGTCCTTCGCCCCGCGAGCGCCACTTGCCTATCTGTACCGCGCGACGCGGAATGCTTCCCTAAATTTGCGAAGGGACCGACAGCGTGAAACAGATTTGCAAGATACAGAACCGTGGTTCGTCCAACACGGCAGAAACTACGAAGAAGCGATCAATTTGCAGCAGGCGTTGAAAGAGTTGCCGGAGGAACAGAGGGAAACGGTATTTCTGAAGGTTTGGAGCGGGATGACTTTGTTCGAGATAGCTGAGGCCACTGAAACTCCGTTGAATACTGTGGCGTCGCGATACCGCTACGCACTGGAGAAACTGCGGGAACGCTTGGGGCAAAATGTTCAGAAACGAGGATGAGCAATGGGTCCCTATGACGAGGAAATGGAACGCTATTTGAAGGAATTTCGACTACAGCCGATCCGGGCACTCGAAGTCGCGCCGCATCCTCGGAGAACGTTGTGGAGGCGGCTGACTGCAGCTGCTGCGGTCGCGGGATGCGCGGCAGGGCTATTTTGGTTTGCACGCCGCGAATTAAGGCTCTCAAAAGAGACTGCCAATGTTCGGGCGCCTAATCAGAGCGTTCTAAACGAGCGACAGTCTCGGACCACCCTTGCTCTGACCGCGCTTGCCTTGGCGGACGACGAAAGATTCGAAGCTCTATTGGCGGAAGAGTCACGAAAGTCTTTGCCGAGCTTTCAGGGAGAAGAAAGCACGCTGAAAGTTTTGGCAAAGGACTGATGGAAGAAGAGAGGGAGCCGTGAAACTTAAATTGGTCGTGGCGAGCGTTCTCGTACTGATGAGTGCCTTTGTGGCGCGGCCCCAGGCGAAGTATCCACCGGAAACCAGGAACGCTGCACTGCGTTACTGGATGGCATTTGCAGAGATGCAGGACCCGCCCGCGGACAAGGCGACTCAGGACTTGCTGGAGAAGACGGTTGCGGGAGAAGCGACGTGGGATGGAAAAAAGCTTGGACCGATTTTGGATGCCAATGGAGCAGCGATACGAATGATGCAGCGCGGGACTAAGCTCCCGGAGTGTGACTGGGGGTTGGAATACGATCGAGGACCGCGTGCTTCGATTGCTTATGCGCCGAGAGCCCGAGTGCTGGCACGGCTTAATACACTAGAAGGCATTCGGGAGACGGCGACCGGAAATCCCCAGGCAGCGGTGGACACATGGCTCGCAGGCATTCGATTTTCCGAGCATTTGGCAGGAGGAGGCACACTGATTTTTGCGCTGATAGCAAAGAGTGCGCTCTTGCCAAATTTGCGGGCTCTTACAACCGAATCCAAGCAGGGGCATCTCAGTGACACTCAGAAGAAGCAAGTTTCTGCTGTGCTGAAGGGAATTCGCGAAGATGGATTCGACTGGAGCGCCGCGTGGAAATTGGAAGAGAATGTCGGTATAGCAATTTTTGCCGAAGTGAGAAGCTCGGCAAACCCCGGAGCAACATATCAAATGATCATGGGCGACCCTCTGCCGAGTGGAGCACAGCCTCCCAGTTCAGAAGATATAAGCAAATACCGTGAATACATGACGGCTGTGCAGGCGATGCTCAATTTATCGCCCGACGCAGCGAAGACGAGACTGACAGCACTAGAAACCCAGAGGCGGGCACTTCCGGAGGTCGTACAACGGGTAACTCCGGGCACTCAGAAATTGAACGACGCTCGGTTAGAAGTATTTGTGGCACGGAAGGAACTACTGGAATCCATTGCCGCAAAATAACAAGCTGAAAAGACAGACACGGTTCAAAATCAGCTGAAGAAGGTTGGGCCGGAATGGCCCGCACTAATACTCTCGCCAAAGACGTTTTCTCAGGAATCCGTATAACTGACAGGGGCCCGCGACCACGTGCGCGGAACGCAAATCTTTGCTGGGTCTTAGTACGAACATGTCCGATAAGAAGGAGTTGGCAACTCCGCTTCCTTCGCAACAACCCGAAAATACGAGAGTAGGAAGGCGTGTGAATATTGGCTCATGGGACTGCTGTACAAAATACTGCTTGCGGTCGCGGGCCTTGCGTTGCTTTTGCTAGTCGCCCTTTCTTGTTCGTGGTTTCTCTATACGCGTGATTTGCCTGACTTCGACCATCTATCGCAGTTCGCGCCGAAGACTCAGTCTGTAGTCTCAGATGCTTGTCTTGCTAGCCCATCAACGTCTGTTCCACTCGAACTGATGGGTAAGCCAATAAAGAACGCCCTCGCTGCGGCAGAACCTACGCGCTTACTATCGGACCAAATTGCACGCAGTCTGATGTGTAATCACTCGGGAGGGATGGGGAAATACCACCTGAATGCATTTCGCTTGAGTTGGCATATCCAAAGGCATTTCTCCGAACAACAAATATTCACCATCTATGCAAATCGAGCGTACTTCGGTGTCGGAATGGTTGGCGTCGAAAGGGCTTCTCAAGAATTGTTCCGCAAGGAGCCTGCGGCTTTGAGCATCGAGGAGGCTGCGCTGATAGCTGGATTGCTCCGTGCACCTGCCTATTTCTCGCCCTACAAGCATCCTGAGCAAGCCTTACAACGGCGCAACAAGGTCTTGGAGGAAATGGTCGCCCAGGGGACGCTCGGAGCGGGGGAAGCAGCGAAATTAGCTGCAGCTCCCGTTATCACCCAGCCGCAAGGAAACACAGACCAGCCTAGCGTTGAAATTGTGGGCTTGCGCCATGACTACGCGGCATGTGCCGTCGTCCAGTTTTCGGTTCGCAATAGGTCACAACGGGAAATCTATGTGGAAGTGTACGCCGAGGAATTCAAGTCAAACGCGTGGACGTACGTTGACTACCCCTATGACTTGAAGGACCCGCGCAGTCTCTACGTAAAGCGGGTGATGGTCAACCCTGACATGATGCATACAAACACCAGCGTTGACGTAGAGTATAACCGCTGCCTAGAACCCACGTTTGTGAAGGAAATGAATAGCGCGTTTATTGCCGCGATCAAGAAGAAGGATAAGGCAGCGGCCTCGCGCGTCTTGCAGAGACTAAGAGTCGACGTTTACAACCTCGACCAAGGGCACATCAAAAGAGTGCAGCAAGTGTGGTCGACCAGTTTCCAGCGAGTTCCCGAGAAATAGCCTAACTCTGGTAAACGAAATCGGACAAATGGGTGCTAGACAACAGAAATCAAGCAGATGGAAAGTAAAACAACAGGTCAAGAGAAGGCGGCTTTTCGAGCGCCTTTCTTTGGTTGAATCGGCCCCGGATCTTCGGATCTTCAAAGAGAAATTGGTTTCGATCGTTAATAGCATGCGCACGGATTCGACCTTTTCGTCGCCAATCGGAAATTGTGCTTGTTGAAACGCCGCACACTTCCAGCACGGTTCACAACTGTAGGCTGACTATTGGAAAGTGCTAACAGTATTGCAGCCACGGTTTGAGCGAAAACGTGGCTAGCCATCGCTCTTAAAGCCTACTGCTTGGTGAGAAGCTTAAGCCCAGTGCTTGTGTCCGACTCTTCCACGAATACTTGTGTATTCAACATTTCGAAAAGGTCTTCTGGCGCCCACGGCTTTATCACGCCGCCCGTCTGAAAGCGAGGACGTCCGCGCATCGAGTCAAAAAGCTTTTGACACTCCATGAAAGCATCAAAATTCTTGTATTCCGTCAGCAATACAATCGAGCTTGGGTCCCCTATCTTGTGACCTGTACGATTAGCGACTTACCAGGATTCGACACAGGTTTAAATCCTGTCGTTTATTGCTTAGGATTTGATGAAGGCCTCGACAGACTGGAAATCCATCGGCGGAGGCTTGCGGCCACTTGGGACGTAATCCATTGTGGGTCTGTGGAGTCGTCATTCTCGACGATCTCCTCCTGGGCCATTCCTGGACGCCAGTACGCAATTCCCAGGCATGCACCATCCCCGCAGCCCTTGTCCAATTCGACCAGGGGAAGGACTTCTCCCAAGTCGGAAATGGAATTTGCTTCGTAAATGAAGTTTGCAAGACAAGAGGTTCTGTCCGGGAGTTCGGTAACACAGAGACGTGAGTGCAAGCCCGCCTTGTCGTCCCACGAGTTCTGACTATAGGACACGAAATGTCCATTCGGGCTCACGCGAAACGTGGGGGCAATGTGAGATACCTTTGCCACTATATTTTTGTCTTTAAGAATCGCGAGTTCCCCTCCAAACGGAGGCGGGTGTGGCATTTGAGGGTTCCAGGGTACGTCTCGCCATTCGGCAACAATGTTGCGGTCCGAACTACATTGAAAAATCTCACTCGGAAGATACTCCATTGAGTTTGCGGCAATCACGTTCCTTGCTTGCCCGCTCCAGCGGAGCTTGCTGGCCCATCTCGATTCGTCAATCATCGTTTGAAATTCAAGTATTGTTCCACAGCTACTGTGCAAGGCTCGCGTTGTGCTTCCAAGTTCAAAGTCCGTGGCTTTAAAGGCAGGGGCCAGCGAGACCAGAACCAAGTGCGCTTGGGTTCCTCTCCTCTTGTTCGGAGCTGTGTAATACGCGAGGTGAGAGCCATCTGCGGCGATAACCAGACTGTTGATCTTGAACGGCGGACGAATGCGCTCTCGTTTCCCCTCACAGACTGTCCAAACATCAATACCACGCCGAAAGGCATAACAAAGTTCCGGGAGTGCGGTAACCATAGTACGCTCCTGCCCGACGGCACTACCAAGTTGCATGCCTGCCAGCAGAGTGAGGACTGCAAACCTCAGCAGCGTGTGAATGTGGGACACCGAAACCGAGCAGATTCCATGCGTATTCCGCATGAGTTCAATTCTAATAGAGAGACCACTTTCTTTGCTAATCAGGGCCAGTGCCTGGTAGACGCCGCAACCATCCATGGCGATTTTCAATTTTCCGGTAATGACAAATCAGGAGTTGGCCAAAACAGCAGGAAGCTCAATCACTTCATTTCGTCTTTGGATTCGGCAAAATCTCGAATGAAACGTCGTTCGCAGCCGTGGACCCGTACCACGGACGAAACGGAAACTTGTCGGTGTCGTCTTCCGTCCATGTCTTGCAGCCTTTAACGGCAAAGTAAGCCACGTACTTCGTCGTAAGAAAATACTTGCCCGGTCCGACTTTGGGGTACACGTAGTCGAGACTGAATTGCTGAACGTATGAGGTGCCCGGTCGAAGCAAAATGTAGTCTGCGAAAACGTCTTCAAACCGCAGTTTCGTTGGCTTATATTCTGCGCAGTCGTAGGCACTGCCGAGGCCCGGAACACGCTGGCCAGCTTGGGTCCTGAGGTCAACGTCCAGAATGCTCATCGTGTTATCCATTAAGGACACGCGATTGGGAACCAAAAATGATTGAGACCCCACGTTTGTAATCACAATCGAAAACTGGAGTGGGTCGCCCACATGAAACTGTTTCTTGCTGCTGTCGATGCGGACCTTCAATGCGTCCTTAGGTATGGTGCTCTGCTGACCAAGGGCCACGTATACACAAACGAGGAGGACGATGCAGCAACCGAAAGTTGTGAGTCGAGCGATGCGTCGGCCTCCTGAAATTACGACTATACGCCACAATTTCGAGGTACACGCGCAAACCGTCGAAGTTCAATCCGGGCGGGAAAGGGGACCGGGAAATTGTACGATGAATTCCTGATTACTCGGTTGGCTGACTCCCCACCCAAACCGAAACTTCCTGGCGCACCGTCGCGGATGCGGACAGCCTGTCCCAAGATCGGACGGCCCTCGACAGAACTGAGATGTCCGAACCGAGTATTTTCAAGCATTTGGGTCAAGGTCCTCTACCTGTACAGTAGACCGCACCAGCCGCATTCAGCGCGAACGCCGCGATTCGGCAGCTTCGGCAACACAATCCGAAACAGCAAACCGTCGCCATTTGCTCTGGTGGGTCAGAACGGAGCTGTCCCCGTCGGCAGAGGTGACTTCCCGGGGCACGCATCTGGAAGAAATACGCCCAGTTCGGCGTCGAGGTCGTGCGGTATCCACGAGTGAAGTTTCCCGAGCGTTTCTGCCGACAAGTTGATGAGTTCCATTGATCACGCCTTCAAACAGCAAGAACAAGGCAAGCTTCCTCAATAGTGTACTTCAGGCGTGATTTCGGTCCTTGGGGATTGCCGCCAACAGAGACGCCTGGGTTGACTAACATGGCTGGCGACGTCAATCGCGGAGACGTCAGAAACCAAAGGCCGGCCAGACAAAAGCCGTTGAGCTACCGAGGATCATCCCCATTTTGTGCCAGGTACGCTACGTTTCTAGTGAGGTTCTGGGAACACAGCCGAAAAATACAAGAAAAACACGCTCAAAACACATAAAGCGGTAGGTGGGTGATGCCGGCCAATCTCGAAAAGTCCTTGTCCAGAGTAAAGAGTGTACCGCCATGCTCTAACGCAATCGCTGCGATCAGAGCATCGATGGTCGTAACCGCAACACCTTTCGCTCGCGCAGCCCGAAAAATGGCCGCCGCTTCTCGATATGTCGAAAAACCCTTAGGTTCGAGCAGGTCCCATTGCGACAGATAGTGCTCGAGACGACTAACGTCACGCCTGAGTCCCTGCAAGACTTCCGTTATCACAACTCCAGCAAGAGCCAAGGGTTCAGCATCGGCGATCATGCGGCGCAACTCGGCTCCGGCAGGGGAAGGAGACGAGCCGAGAAAATCGATCCAAACAGAACTATCGACCAAGATCAAACGCGATTTCCCCGCAGGGCTTTGGAATCCCCTTTCCAATTACCACTGCCGTAATATCGCAGAATGCCCTTTCGGCTCTCCGAACGAACCAGCAACTCCAAGGCCTTATCGACGATCTGCCGTTTCGTTTTGAGACGCGTGAGCTTTCGTGCCTGGCGCATCAAACTCTCGTCAATGTCGATGTTGGTTCTCATGGAATGATTATACACCATTTTCTGGTATTTTTGTGTATCACTTGCCGACACCAGTATCCCGAAGTGGCGATTGCTCATCTTGACATTCTACTGGACGCTCTGTATCGTCGCCTAAAATGTCTACTAAAGAGCAACGCGAACGCATCGAGCTGCTGCAAGGGATCCTGGACTTGCTGATTCTCCGCACGCTGCTGCTGGGGCCGGCGCACGGCCACGCCATCGCTAAGGCAATCGAATTCAATTCCGAGGACGTATTGCAGGTGGGGCAGGGATCGCTGTACCCGGCGCTGCAGACATCAAAATAGAGCCACTCCTGTCTGGGGCAGAACTGGAGTCCAAGATCGCGATTTTTTCGGTTCTCTCGACGAAGCCAACAAATTTGCTTGCTCATTTGAAGGATTTAGACAAGGATAATTCACAATCATTAGGTATCCCACTGAAGATTGTGAATATTGGTCCGTGCACTCCGATCAAATGCTAGCGCGGGACCTGGCCGGTCGAGGAAGTGCAACCACCGTTTCCTTCTCATTCCTCGCTTTCCATGTACACCGATATTTGATATTTGATTAAGTCGGCATAATTCGGGCCCCGGAAGTTACAGTGCATTAGAGACACCGAACAGCTGCGTGACAAAAATCCTCCGAAAACTTAGCTCGCATTTCTTTCACCTATAAATTGGTACACAATACTTGTCGTCCGCTCAGTCTGTGCTCTATTTTCTCGTGTCCGTGTGGCATTCGAGGAAGTCAACGACCGCTTGCGCCTCGGAGTCACTGCGGAAATAGAGATCTTCGATATACACTGGGGTATCGTCTTCCCGACCGTAGTAAATGTTGTGGATGGCAACGGAGTACTTGCGTTCGACGGTATAGGCACCATCGAGCAGACGCCTTCGGCGCAGGCCGACTTAGAGACTTTCTGATTTTGCGCGCCGGTATGCCGCAACTATTGTGGTCCCGCATCCAGATGCCATGTCTTGTTCGGATTCGCCAGCCATAGACAAGCCCATCCGTACATTCTCGGAAGATTTGGCAAGAGCTTCGGCGAAGCCGCTTGCTCCCGTGCATTAGTCTCTTGACGCGAGGGGAGTTGGTGTAAGATGCACGCCGACTTCAAGATTCGAGCTAAAGGAAGTTCCGACTGCGAAAGACATGCAGAAGGAAACGCGATCGGTCGGCCATCCCAGTGGTTCCCCGGGAAACGAGCTCTGCGGCGCTGAAAACCAAGCCGCGAAGAGGAGAACGATCATGCAGGAATCGATCGCGAGGTTGAAAGAACCAACGAAGACATGGTTCGTCAGGCGAGCGTGCGCGGCGCTGGCGCTATTGATTGCGGGTGCGCCGGGTGTGGTGCGCGCGCAAGGGCATGGACCGCTGCTGCTGCGCGATCCCTCGATCAGCAAGACGCAAATCGCATTCAGCTATGCAGGCAGCATTTGGATTGCGAACCGCGACGGCAGCAACGGGCGACGGCTGACCAGCGGAGGCCACGAAGGCGAGCCCAAGTTTTCGCCGGATGGAGCGCAGATTGCGTTCACCGGCAACTACGACGGCACCAACAGCGTCTACGTCGTGGCAGTTGCGGGCGGGGAACCGCGGCGGCTGACGTATCACCCGGCGGACGGCGATGTGCTGGGCTGGACACCTGATGGAAAGAAAATTGTATTCAACTCGTCGCGAACGGGATTTGCTAGCGGAGTGGTGCAGCTTTTTACGGTTCCGCGGGAAGGGGGCTACGCCACGCAGGTGCCATTGGCGCGAGCTTCGGAAGCGTCGTTCTCGGCGGACGGGACGCGAGTAGCGTACGTGCCGAACATCCAATGGCAGCAAGCCTGGAAGCGCTATCGCGGCGGACAAACCAGGCCCATCTGGATCGCAAATCTTGCCGATTCCGGCACGCAAGCCGTGATTCCGCGGGAAAATTCGAACGACTTCAATCCCATGTGGGTGGGCGACACGATTTATTTTCTTTCGGACCGCAATGGGCCAGTGGCACTCTTCGCTTACGACGTCAAGTCGCAGCAGGTGAAACAGATCATCAAGAACGACGGGTTGGATTTCAAGTCGGCTTCCGCCACGACCGACGCGATTGTGTTCGAACAGTTCGGATCGCTGCACCTGGTGGATCTCAAGTCCGGAGCGGATCGCGCGCTGGATATTCAAATCGTGGGAGACATCGCGGAAGTGCGGCCGCATTTTCAGAAGATTGAGCCGCGGCGGATTCGGTCGGCCGGGATTTCGCCGACGGGGGCGCGCGCGGTGTTTGGCGTGCGCGGAGAAATCGTGACGGTGCCTGCGAACAAGGGCGATATCCGCAATATGACGAACACGACCAATGTGGTAGAGCGCGATCCCGCATGGTCTCCCGATGGAAAATCCATTGCGTATCTCTCCGATGAATCCGGCGAATACGCGCTGCACATCCGCGACCAGAGCGGCCTTGGCGAAGTGAAGAAAATCGATCTGGGCAATCCGCCAACTTTTTACTACACGCCGCGGTGGTCGCCGGATTCGAAGAAAATTTCCTACACCGACAAGCGGCTGAACTTCTGGTACGTGGACCTGGAGAAGAAAACGCCGGTGCGCGTGGATACAGACACGTACACCGATCCGGGACATCGTTTAGAGATGACGTGGTCACCAGACGGCCGGTGGATCGCTTACGTAAAGCAGCTGCGAAATCATCTACACGCGGTCTTTGCGTATTCGCTGGAGCAAGGGAAAAGCTATCAACTGACCGATGGGATGAGCGACGCGCTGTACGTGGCGTTCGACAAAGATGGGAAATCGCTATATTTCACGGCGAGCACGGACGCTGCGTTGAGCACGGGATGGCTGGACATGACCAGCCTGCAACGGCCAGTCACGCGGAGTGTGTACGTGATGGTGCTGAAGAAAGATTTGCCATCGCCGCTGGCTCCGGAGAGCGATGAAGAGAAAGGCAAAGAGGCGGATAAGGGCGACAAAGACAAAACACCTGATGCGGACAAAACTAAAGCTGACAAGGACAAAGATAAGGACAAAGACAAAACAAAAGAAGAAAAGCCGGTGGCGGTCGAGATTGACTTCGAAAACATCAGCCAGCGCATTCTCGCGCTGCCGATTCCGGCGCGAAATTATTACGGGCTGTATGCGGGCAAGGCGGGAGTCCTTTTTCTTGGCGAAGGCCCGCAACTCGAAACGTTCGACTTTGACGATGGCGGGCCGACGGCGAAGATACACAAATTTGAGTTCAAGACTCGCAAGACGGAACAGATTTTGGAGGGCGTAAACGCGTTCGAAGTTTCATTTAACGGCGAGAAGATGCTGTACGCCAAACAGAACCAGTGGGTGATCGGCCCGGCGGAGAAACCCGGAGATGGCCCTCCACAACCCGGACAGGGAGGGCCGCTGAAGCTGGACTCCTTGGAGATTTATGTCGATCCGCGTGCCGAATGGAAGCACATGTACCAGCAGGTGTGGCGCGACGAGCGCGATTTTCTCTACGATCCGGGGCTTCACGGGTTGAACCTGGAGGCGGAAAAGAAAAAGTACGAGCCGTACCTGGAAAATATCTCCAGCCGCGACGACCTGAATTATCTGTTCGTCGAGATGCTGGGCGACATCACCGTTGGGCATATGTTCATCGGTGGCGGCGACATTCCCGAGCCGAAGCACGTCAAAACCGGCCTGCTCGGCGCCGACTACACGGTCGAGAACGGCCGCTACCGGTTTGCGCGAATCTACAACGGCGAAAACTGGAATCCCAAGCTGCGCGCGCCACTGACGCAGCCAGCAGTGAACGTGAAAGTCGGGGAGTATCTGCTGGCGGTGGACGGCCGTGACGTGCGCGCGCCCAGCGACGTTTACAGCTTCTTTGAAGAGACCGCGGCAAAACAAGTAGTGCTGAAGGTCGGGCCCAAGCCCGATGGCAACGGGTCGCGTACCGTCACTGTCGTTCCCGTGGATGACGAAACCGGGCTGCGCAACTACGCGTGGATCGAAGACAACCGCCGTAAGGTAGACGAACTAACCGGCGGCCGCGTGGCTTACGTGTATTTGCCCGACACCTACGCGGGCGGTTACACGAACTTCAATCGCTACTACTTCGCGCAAGTGGGCAAAGAAGCGGCGATCATCGATGAGCGCTACAACGGCGGCGGAGACATCGCCGACTACATCATTGATTATTTGCGGCGACCGCTGCTGAGCTACTGGAACATGCGCGAAGGCAAGGACATCACGACACCGCTCGAGGCCATCTTTGGGCCGAAGGTGATGATCACCAACGAAATGGCCGGTTCTGGCGGTGACGCTCTGCCATGGATGTTCCGCAAGGCGCAAATCGGTCCGCTGGTTGGAAAACGCACGTGGGGCGGCCTGGTGGGCCACTACACCAATCCGGCGGATTTGCTCGATGGCGGTTTCACGGGGACGCCAAACCTGGCCTTCTACACTGCGGACGGAAAGTGGGAGATTGAGAATCACGGCGTTCCGCCGGACGTGGATGTCGAATACGATCCGAAGCTGGTACGAACGGGCCATGATCCGCAGCTTGAAAAGGCCGTGGAGGTGGTGATGGAACTGCTGGAGAAAAATCCAGTGCCGTCGGCGCCACAGCATCCGCCCTATCCGAACTATCAAAAGCCCGCGCCGCATTAAGCTGCGGCATTCAGGCACTTGAAGCGGAGGCCGCAATTACTTCTGGTAACGAGCAGCCAATTCCTTTGCTTCTTCCGTTGTGGAGTCGCCCCACTCGGTGCCATCGGCTAGTCGGACGTAGTCAACGAAGAAGTTGACGCGCTCGGAAGCTAAACCTAGCGGAACATTTCCTAGCTCGACATTTTTCTCCGGTTTCAGTGACTCGCCCACACTAAACACACTCTTCCACACGGGTAAAAAGTCGAATCAACTTCAACAGCATCGAAGTGATCGGCGTAATACGCCAGGTAGGCCGGCGACTTCAGGCCGCGAGGATAGAACGCGCCTTCCCAACCGGAGGCAGCAAAGGAGGAGGTTTCGAAATGAATCGACGCGGACACGGCAAAGATTTGAGCGGACTAGGGCTAGTACTCCGACCGTGAATAGCTGCAGAGTCTAGGCCACTCTCTGATCGGCGGGAGAGAATCAATTCATATTATCCGCCAAATCTTAGTATCAGATTCTTGCGTCTTATCAAATTTGTATTGACAGGATTTGAGGACGGCAATATATAGCCATTATTTAGGTCGGCCACTTGCGACATGTCACGTCAATCAAGATGTCGCTGTGTCCGAGATCGCCTGAGTTTACACAAGGTCATCTAGGTCTAGGTTGCAAGTTGGCCGGCAATCTATGGTGGAACTTCTAAGCTTCTTTTCAAGATCTGCAATTGCGTGTCTTCGTTCTCGTGTGTGTCCTGGTCCCCATCCAGGTCCCCATTTGAGCGGTTCCTTCAGGAGGTGTCGCAATGTCAGCTAAGGGATTAATTCTATGCGCTGCAGTAGTTCTCTCTTTGTTTGCCATGACTCCCACCGCGGCCAAAGGACAAGCGGCTAACGCTGGGAGCGTGGCAGGGCTCGTTACAGACTCTTCGGGCGGTGCTGTGGGCGGCGCCACCATCACATTTGTCGATAAAGCCACGAACACGCCCCGCGCAACGGAATCGAACGAGGCGGGACGCTATTTGTTTGCAAACGTGCCTCCCGGCGAATACCAAATCACCGCGAATAAAACTGGGTTTCGCTTGTCGAAGCTTAGCGAAATCAGCATCACCGTGGGGACGCCACTGACTGTCGATTTCAAGCTGGAAGTTGGTTCGGTTGCTGAAACGGTTGAGGTGAGCGCCGCTGGGGCCAACCTTCAAACTACGAACTCCACAGTCGGCACAACCATCGTCGGTGACGCTCTTCTGATGCTGCCTAATATTGGGAGGGAAACGGCCGCTCTAGCCACCCTTCAGCCCGCTGTCACCCCGAATGGATATACTGCGGGAGTCGTAAACGACCAGAATACCTATCAGCTTGATGGCGGCAACATATCCGACGATATGGCGGGCTCCAATAATGTCTACACGCCCAGTTTCGCCAATACCAATCCTGTGACCACCGGCGGCGCGTCGACAGGCGTCATTCCAACTCCCGTCGAGAGCATCGAGGAATTCAGAGTCAACACCAGCAATCAGACTGCGGATTTCAACGGCTCCGCGGGCAGCCAGGTACAGATGGTGACGAAACGCGGCACCAACCAATATCACGGTGCACTTTACGAATATTATCTCAATAACGTAGTTGGGGGAGCTAATTCTTGGGATAACAACCGGCTCGGCCAACCCATTCCGCAAGCGCATCGGAACCGATTCGGAGGTGCCGTAGGGGGGCCTCTAACTCCTTCATTCTGGGGCGGCAAGACTTACATCTTCGTGAATTATGAAGGGCTTCGCTACCCGTATAGCACTACCCTGGACAAGTTCGTGCCCTCTGCCGCGCTGCGTGCGGGCGTAATCCAGATCCAGGATCCCGGCGGCGTGAGCGCCTTTAACCTGAATCCATTTCCTGTCACAGTAACAGATCCTTTCACACATCAAACCACGACCTACCCAGCGGGAACTTCGGGATGTGGCGCAGGAGGCGCATTAGCCTGCGACCCGCGCGGCATCGGGATCAATACGTATGTCTCGCAGATATGGAACAAGATGCTTCCGCTGCCCAACGATCAGTTAGGGGCCGCCAGCAGCGGAGCAGTCGGCGACGGGCTCAACACTCAGGGGTATCGCAGCCCGGTTAGTTTGCCAGTAACCTCGAACTTTGGCGTGGTGCGCCTCGATCACGACTTCGGCAAGAACTGGCACCTTACCGGCAGCTATCGCTACTATCATTTCCAGAATGTGACCACAAACCAGGTGGACGTGGGCGGCGTTTTTTCCGGTGACACGCTAGGGCAGTACAAGTCTCAGATTAGCCGGCCCCTTGTTCCTTCCTTCTACGTGGCGGGACTCACCACGAACATTACCCCTTATCTGACCAACGACTTCCACTACAGCTACACCCGCAACTTTTGGCTGTGGAACTCAGCTCTTGCCCCTCCACAGTTCTCCAATCTGTCCGCCCCGCTCGAGATCGGCGGCGAGACCTCCAATTCATTTATCCCCTACAACGTGGACACGCAAGATGTCCGCGAGCGCTTCTGGGACGGGCACGACCACGCCATCCGCGACGATCTCAGCCTCATCCACGGCAATCACTTGTTCCAATTTGGCGGGAACTACCAGCACACTCTCGACATCCACCAACGTGACGACAATGGCGTCTCGACCTTTACTAACCTTACGTACGTGAGCGGCGGCTCCTCTTTTAGCGCGATGTCGCTGCCGTCCGGTTCCAATTGGGCGCCCCAGGCCTGTACAGCGGCCATCACCACAAACTGCCTGCCTGGCAATCAGCTCAGCACATGGGCCCAGCTTTACGAGGAGGCTCTCGGAATTATTACTCTTCCCCAGGTTATCGCCTCCCGTTCGGGTCCGAACCTGACTCTCAACGGCAACTCCAGCACAACCGTTTTCCCCCCTGTGAGGTCGCACAGCATCGTCCCGACTTATAACGTTTACTTTAGTGATTCCTGGCACATGAAACCGTCTTTTACCTTTAGCTACGGTCTCGCCTGGACGCTGGAGATGCCTCCATACGAAACGTCGGGGCTGGACACCACCCTTGTCGACGCCAGCGGCCAGCAGGTCACGGCGGAGAACTTCCTCCGGAACCGCGAACAAGCGGCGCTGAACGGGCACGTCTATCTTCCAGAGATCGGCTATGAGCTCGTCGGCAACACCGGCAACAAGTATCCGTACAACCCGTACTACGGCGGTTTCAGTCCGCATGTTGCTGCAGCGTGGAGGCCTTCGTTCAACAACGGTCTCCTTGGTAGGGCTCTGGGCAATGGAAACACAGTCATCCGCGGGGGATGGAGCCGCATCTTTGGCCGCCTCAACGGAGTGGATTTGGTTTTGGTGCCACTACTCGGAGCGGGCTCTTTGCAGCCGATCACCTGCCCAGGGGCGGGCATGGACGGAATCTGTCATGGCGCGGGAAACGTAAATCCCACGAATGCTTTCCGCATCGGCACGGACGGTCTTGTCGCTCCTCTTCCCACGCCCTCAACTACTCTCAGCCAGCCAAACTTCAGCGGTATTACCTCCGCGCCTGCGGGAGACACATCCGAGCTTGATCCAAACTTCAAGCCCTCACGGTCCGATGAGTTTTCTTTGACAATCCAAAGGGAATTTTCGGCAAAGATCATGCTTGAGCTCGGCTACATCGGTCGCAGAATCCGCAACGAGTACCAAGCGATTGATTTGAGTTCTGTGCCGTTCATGACGACGCTTGGCGGGCAATCGTTTGCGACGGCGTTTACCAACCTCTATACGGAGCTGTGCGGCCAAGGCGCCGGCGGTGTATGCGCTACAACTCCCGTGTCCCCGGTCCAGTCGCAAGCTTTCTTTGAGAATGCATTCGCGATGCCCGCTAACGCACCAGGTGCATTTCAAAACGCGTCCGGCAACTGGGTGTCGACCTTCTGCCAGGGCTTCTCGAGCTGCACGGCCGCAGTGGTAACGAAACAGGGCAGCAACATCAAGAACGTCCAGCTCTATCCGATGTGGTCCGGCCTACCTATGACCTTTGGTAATGCCACATCACTGAACTCACTTGGCGTACCCACGGCTTTCCCGAGTGTTTATAGCCAGAACCAACTGAATAGCATCTTCATGGAGACGAGCATGGGTTGGGGCAACTACAATGGCGCCTTCGTGTCGCTCACTGCGCACGACTGGCACGGGATAACGGCCCGCTCCAATTTCACCTGGAGCCGGTCGCAGGGGACCGGAGACACCACCCAGGCCACGAGTTCCACTAGCGTACCTAATCCCTTTGACTTGCACTACGGCTATGGCCCCCAATCCTTTGACTACAAGTTCCTATATAACCTTTCGATGGTCTACCAGCCGCCTTATTTCAAAGGACAACACGGGATTGTGGGACATTTGCTCGGAGGATGGTCCATTGCTCCTCTCTTCACAGCCTTCAGCGGTGCTCCCCTTCTAGTGCGAAATGACACATCCAGTTGCCAATCCGCCTGGGGAGAAGTCTCTTGCGTAACGACCCTTGGCACGACGGGTGAGAACGCAGTTCTGACTGGACCCTATACGGCGGGTAATTCGGCTAACTACGGAGTCTCTTCCTCCACGACGGTGGCCAGCGCTGGCAATGCCTCCAAGGGAGGAACGGGAATCAACCTCTTCGCGAATCCTAACGCGGTATACAACAACTTCCGCTATGCCCTTCCGACGGACAGCAGCGCCGGCGGCGGTGGCGTTGTTCGCGGTCTACCCGGCTGGGATCTCGACATGACGGTAACCAAAGATGTAACGTTCCGCGAGCGGTACGGCATGATGCTGATCGTCCAATGCACCAATGTGTTGAACCATGTCGTGCTCGGTGCGCCAAGCTTTGCCTTGGGGAGTCCGACCACTTTTGGAGTGATCACTGCGTCCGCGGCCTCCTACAGTCCGCGCCAGATGGAATTTGGATTGCGCTTCCACTTCTAGCTCCTCTCGGCCAACTCTAACGGATTCAGCGCTCAAGAAAGGGGAGGGCCATGTCGGCCCTTCCCTTTTTCAGTTGTTGACGACATAAGTCTCGCATAGGCACACCCCACTGTCGCCATGGGGTGCCTGGCTGGGTGGCTTGGATTTGCCTCACTTTCTCCCAGCGCCGACGATGATTGATACAGCATCGCCGTCAGTCCGCTTTGCACGGCCATCCGCCTATGGCTCGAAGCCCTCGAAACGATCCCACGGGCTTCCCCGCCGCCTGTTCCCCAGCTCCAACTGGCGGGAAGAGAGTCACCTTCGTGACAGCGCGTTTTTCTGCCCATCTCCGTTTATGGGGGCGTGCGAGAGCGACGCCTTCGAGGTGAGGCGCGACTGGCGGCCTCAGGTGATCGAGTGTCGCGCGACTCGGAAACCGTAGTCCGCGTATTTGAACTCTGGCGGAATACTCGATCGCGCCGCAGTGCGGGTGACCTTGATATGGTGCCGCCAGGAGCCACCTCGCGAGGCTCGGCGGCTAGCGTTGGTAGGCCCTTGCGGATTTCGTTCGGGAGAATGGCCATAGTAGTGGGCGTCGTACCAGTCGATACACCATTCGTGTACGTTGTCGCCCAGATTGTAGAGCCCGTAAGCGTTCGGCGGATACAGACCAACCGGCTCAGGCCCGCTCTTCCAACGCCGGGCGTAATCGGGAACCATCTCGGGCGGCGTGTCTCCCCATGGGTACAGTGCGCGTTCGGCATCGCCGCGAGCGGCGCGCTCCCACTCCGCTTCGCTCGGCAAGCGATAGGGCTTGGAAGTCGCGCGATTCAGCCACTCGCAATAGCTGATAGCCTCATGCCACGATATCGCGACAACAGGCATTTTCGGGTGATTGAAGCTTGGATCGTTCCAGCACAACGGCTGAGGAAAACTCATCGCCGCAAGGAAGCAGGCGTACTCCTCGTTCGTGACTTGATAAGCAGCAAGCTCGAAGGCATCCACCCAGACGCGATGCAGTGGCTTTTCATCATCTCGCCCAATTTCGCAACCCATCCAGAACCAACCCTTTGGGACGCGCACCATCACCGGTTCAATAGCTTCGATCCGGCCCGTTAGGGAGGCTGCCATGCATGGCCTTTCAATCTCCACTCTTTCACCCGCAATTAGGTGAGGATGCCTTACGAAGATACGATACGCTCCAACGACCTTCCCGAGCAATGGCCGGAAGACGGAGTGGTGTCACCTGATGGTGCAATGTTATCCGAGCTGTCCGTGTTGACGGTGGTCTAAACGCCGAGCGACTCGATCAGAACCCAGAGCCTAGCTTCGAATGCGCTCCCATTATGAGCGCCGACCAGAAGCTAGGATCGGTCTGGGAAAATGTCCAAGAGCCTGACGAACTCAGCGCCCAAAGTGGCAGGAAACCGTACAATCTCGCCACCAGTGAGAGAGGTTTGGGCAAGCAAGTACCCAGTGACCTGGGGGTTGTCTCCCCAAAGTAACCCCTGGACCCGCGCTAACCAAGGCTGGAGCAATCCATAGAATCCCGGTTGTGGAATCACGGCCGTGGATAAGTCATTGCAAACAAGGTAGATCGCTTCATGACCCCAGAATGACGCGATTATGACTCGCCTTGCATTGAGGCACTTGCCTGCCTAACCCCAGAGTCGACCCCGACCCACGCAGCACGTGGAGGGGGCGAGATGGGAGCGGAACTTGAGCACCGGACGGAGTCACGACAACGGGGAAATGGGACTAGCCGGGAAAGAGAACGCAGTGTTTGGACCGACAATGAAGTCAGACGGTGCTGCTTGGCGCTTGGTTTCATTCTAGCGACAGGCGCAATTCGGTCGGGCAACTTGGCCTTCGGTCAGTCGTCGCCTTTCAGGCGAACTCCGAGCACTGCGGTGCAAGCAATGACCACGAGCCAGCCGGCTCGGGACCCGTATCCAAAGCTAACTTTTCGAGTTTACAACTATGCTCATCTCGACCCGACGGCGTTGACCCACTCCGAAGGGGTAGCGGCGGCGATATTCCAAGAAGTGGGCGTGGAAACGGCGTGGGTCGATTGCCCTTTGTCATGGACAGAGCTTAAGAGATATCCCGCTTGCCAAGAAAAAATGCAAACGACAGATCTCGTGCTGAGGATCCTCCCCAAGTCCATGGCGATGAAGGTGCGCGCTGGCGACGATGCCTTAGGCTTTGCCAAGCCCTGCCCGGAGGACGAGCCCGCTTGCGACTTGACCGTCTTCTATCACCGAGTCGATGAGCTTGCGACAGACGGCTACCCGGCGGATCGGATTTTGGGGCACGTGATCGCACACGAAGTGGGACACATTCTACTCGGCTCGGGAGCCCACTCGGACATCGGCATCATGCGCGGGGCATGGTCTCGCCACGACTTGCAACACATCTCTTGGGGCTTGTTGTTGCATTTCACTGCCGACCAACGCGAGCGGCTACGAGCCGCAGTTCTGCGGCGACCGAAGCAGCAGCCCGTTACAGAGCCAGTCATTCCCTTTGCCAATATTCTCGACTCGAATCCCTAGCTTTCAGCGATATGCTCACCTCGTCATGTGGTTTATCAGAAGCGTGCGTACCAAAGTCAAGCCGAACACCAGAACGCTAGGGTTGGAAGGCAACGTGAAGCTCCTGACTCTTTTTTTTTCGTCGAGAACAAATGAATAGCCGTAGAGGTGAAACGTCCGATCATCCCTCGCGCCGCTGCCATCGAGACGATACGGCGTGACGGTCACATCAGACTCGCCGCTGAAATTCTCAGGCGTGTACCAATCGCTAAGGCTCTGAGAAAAGTCAGTGGACGTACCGTCAGAATAGGTCACCCTAAAAACCTGCGACTCCTGATCGCCATTCACTCCCACCGCCAACATCTTCAGGCCGTCGAATTTTCCTGCCGGTAGCTCAATAGTTCCGCTGGTAACTGCGTCCTGTGCATTGGCCGGACCCAGCGAAAAGGTTACCCCGTCCCAAATCTTTGTGGCTTTCAGCACTTCTGCCGGAAAGGCATGACCTACGTGATCGAGACTGGCATCCGATGGAAATGCCGTCCCTTCCGTGTAGATTCCCGTCGCGTTGTAATCGGGCGAAAGGTCGACGGCGCGGCTCCGGGGCAGTGGTTTGAGCGGATTCGGCTTTGCGACTGCCCCAAGACTCCTCGCAGGATCCAGGCCTGCCTTAGACACACTCTGCGATCTGCGCTCTTCCGATGGCGTCGGCGCCCTCTTCACCAAAAGCGTGAGAATTGCAGCTCCAAGAACGGCCGCAATGCTCCCCGATAACATCCCCTTTTTCCAACGCGTCCAGGAGTCTTGGACAGTGATCGTTGCATTTCGCGGAATAGGAGCTCGCAAGCCTGCCTGCTCAGCGCTAATTTCTCTCTTCAGCCGCTGCAAATCAGTGCGAATTTCGGCCGCGAACTGATACCGAAATTTGCGATCCTTCTCCAGTGCTTTCAGGATGATTTCCTCGAGCCTAGGGGGAACCTCGGGATACAGATGAGACGGAGCTTCTGGCGCGCGGTTCAGAATCGCCTCCTGTATCACCTCGGAATCCTCGCCACGGAAAGGCAAAACTCCCGTCGCCATTTGATAGAGAGTCACGCCAAACGAAAACAGGTCGGCACGTGCATCGAGCTCCTCGCCCCGCACCTGCTCCGGGGACATGTATGTTAGCGTCCCCATCGCCCTACCCATCAGCGTGAGCCCTCCCACCCCGCGCTGCGCGGGCCTTGCGAAGAGATACGCGTGATCAGAGTTCCCCGCCGCCGTCAATTTCGCCAAGCCAAAATCCAGAACTTTGGCAGTTCCGCGCTTGGTGACGAATACGTTGGCCGTTTTGATGTCCCGGTGAATGATGCCCTCCGCATGAGCTGCGCTTAGTGCGTCGGCAATTTCAATGGCCAACTCCAGCGTCTCATCCAGGGGCAAGGGCTTGCCGGAAATGCGGCGCTCGAGCGTCTGGCCGTCCAGAAACTCCATAGCAATGAATCGCTGTCCTCCTCCCCCCTCGAAAAGCATCTCGCCAATGTCATAAATGGTACAGATATTCGGGTGATTCAGTGCTGATGCGGCTTGCGCCTCGCGTCGAAACCGCTCCAGAGCGGCTTCGTCATCCGCCCTGTCCGCGGGAAGAAACTTCAAGGCTACAGCTCGATTCAGTCGCGTGTCTCTGGCCTTATAGACCACTCCCATGCCGCCGCCTCCCAGCATCTCGATCACCTGGTAGTGTGAAGCGGTCCGGCCAATCAGTTTCTCGCTCGGGGAGATCGCCTCGCAAAGTCCAGCTGGCGAGACTGGCGCATCCTCAAATTGCACAGGAACCATAAACCGGTAACCCCGCCGGGCCAGCGTTTCAATGAACCGGGGCTGTTCGGCGGAATCGCCCAGCGCCTGCCGCAGCCGGTTCATGGCCGCGCTTATGCTGTGCTCGAACTCGACAATCGTATCGTTCGGCCAAAGGCACTTCTGAAGTTCCTCCCGCGTCACCACTCGGCCTGTATGTTCGAGCAACTTCTTTAGAATCCGAAACGGCTGGTCTGGCAGCCGCACGGTCTTGCCTCCGTCGGCGAGCAGCTCACCCGCGCGAAGATCGAGCCTAAAGCCTGTGAAGTTAGCCACAACTGGGAACCTAGGGGACGCCTGCATGCCTGGCCTCGTCTTCTCCTGTATCTACGTGCCGTGCCTATGTATGGTTCCACGCTCTAGCTGATTTAGATTTAGACGTCCGCCGCCCTAACTTGTCTGCGGTGCTCCTGCAGTCCGCTTTCAGCTCCTAGCCCAGACCAGCGTTAACTCATTGAACTTGCTCGACATCCGGCTGTGAAGCAGAAATGACCTGGTTGTGAACCGCAGCGCATCGAGCTCCTCGCCTGCCTAATCCAAAGTCGCTAGAGTTGACCGAAGATCAAATCCCGGATGGGGGTCTTCGTCCGAACGGCGTTCTGGAAGTTCGCAGCGAACCCTTCGGTTCTCGACTATCTCAGGATGCCAGAGGCAAAAGAAAAGCCCCGGCTCTGTAGAACGTGAGTCGGGGCCATTCTTTTTTTGGGTTCGCGGCAAGAAATGCGGGCACGCTCGTTCTATTAGTGTGCTTGTCACCCGTTTATTCCGCGCTGCGGCGCTGGTCATCCTTTGTGGCGTCTTAACCGCCAAATTACAAGCAGACGATGTTCCTGCGGCCCGATTGCTTGAGACGCTACTCTCACCCGACACTTCAGACGAGCAATGGCGCCGAGCGGCAGACTTATACCGGGAACTCCCGGTTGATGTAGCTATCAGAACTCTCTATCCCGCAATTGCGAAAGGAATACCGCACGGTATGTCTTACGCTGCATACAACTGCAGCGATCCTGGTCGCGATAGACACATCGGCGGTTGGGGAGGGTATTGCGTCGCAAATTGGCTCTGGTGCAAGACAATGTCCTGCGGGAGGGAACATTCAAAGGTCGGCAAGACCCTGCTGGAGCTTTGGACGCAACCGCAATCCGGCTACGGACAAGGCGTGCTGCTCTCAGCCCTTGACTACGACAATTGGGTTCCAGAAGCCGAAGAACCTGTGCGAAAGCTCTTCACAGATTCCCAAGCCGACTCGGGGTTGCGGGCACAAGCGGCGGCCTGCCTTTTGCATCATTTTGGAACCAAATACCAACACGATGCAATCAGCTTCGCGCTGTTCAGCAGCCACGAGATTCGGGATTTCCTATTTAGACAACTTGTTTCGCCGCCTTATGCTCGCGTCTCGGGAATCGATGCAACCGTTGTACGCATGGGGTTTTGGCTCATGTTCGAAGAACTAGCCAAAAATGAAGAGCGATTTGCACATCGGAGCGTTGGCGGTTCGTACTATGGTGCATTTCTGTCAGCCAATGCGTTGGGGGCATACTTAGGCGAAGGATTCACACCTGATTACAAACTCCCGAAATACCAAGGGGAACGCGGTAGAGAACTCTGGTATCGAGAAACCGCTGAGAATGCATTGACGTGGTGGTTGAAGAAGAAGGAGCGTTACGCTAATTAGCTCGCGCTCGATTCCGTCTTGCAACCAGCCTGGGAACATGGTCGCGAGGGATGGGAATCCTAACTAAGAAAGGATGAATTCAGTATCGGCCGGAAAGTGCTGGTCTACTGAATGCAGTGAAGGCTTTAGGCTTGGCCGATTACGCGACAACCACGCCACTCGCCAGAGCAAGAGTGGACCCAAAGCGAAAACGGACCAAGAAGAGGACTAAGGTCAGAATTCCCAAAGGTACAGAAGGTTTTCCTTATTTCAGAGCCTTCTCAATCGCTGCCTCCGCCACAGAAACCATCTGCGCGTAGCCCTGTGGGTTTGGATGGAGACCATCGTTGGAGAAACCTTCCTTAAGCATGCCGCTGCCATCCACCACCGCCGAGAAATAATCTGCGTAAACCGCTCCGACGCTGGCTGCGTAACTCTTCATCCAAATATTCAGTTGCAGAATTTGAGCCGGCGGACGCTGGACGCTCTGTATGAGCTTGGGGTGAGTGGCCCCTGGTGGCGGCGGAGGGTCCCAGTCGGGCGGCATTATCGTGTAATCGCTGATGGGCGTAACCGAGCAAAGAATTACCTTGATACCGTGCTTTTGAGCGAGCTCGGTCATGGCCATCAAGTTTTCCTCGATCATCGTCGCCGTTTCCGGACCCGTGTTCTGTGCAATGTCGTTCGTCCCCGCTAGAATTACGATAGCTGCCGGTTTCAGGTCGATCACGTCTGGAAACATTCGCACCAGCATCTGCGGTGTTGTTTGACCTCCGATTCCGCGGTTCACGTAGGGCTTGCCGGGAAATGACTCTCCCAGCTTCCAAAAGTCGGTGATGGAATCTCCCAAGAACACGACTCGCTTGGGGTCGGCGGATTGCCTCTTAAGCTCCTCATTGGCGGCGTGATACCGGCTAAGCTGGTTCCAGTCCTGCATTTGATCCGAAAGGTGCTTGGCGGTGTCAGCCAGACAGCAGCTCGATCTCGGTGGGTTATAGTCCGTCACCAGCTGCGCTCGCGCGGGCGCACACATCAGCAGGCCGATGAACAAGACTAGCAATAGGCATCGAGACATTTTTCTTCTCCCTATGAATCGTCCTGAATTCCTGCGGTGATCACAGAACGATAACGTACGGGATTCCTGATTTGGACTTCTGTCTCGCGCATCGTACCCTTCTCCTACGCCGGAGCCAACGAATTTGTCACCACAAGATGACCCCAGCGACATCAGCGCGGTTCCGACCGCTAACTGTCGCGGTAGGGACGACCATCGCTGATCGCCCCCCAGTAGTTTCAACGAGACCGGAGAATCCAAATCAAAAGGCCAATCGGAATCCCCGCCGCCACAATAACAGTGGACAAGATGATTGCGAGGAACATCCAATCCCGCCCGGTGTTGGAGCCGGGCTGCTCCTTCTCCCGGATCAGCAGGCGGTAATTGCGTCTATTCGCCTTCCAAAAGATGTGGAAGACGTCGCCTGCTACCGGTATTGCTCCTAGCGTGGTTTCTAGGAGTACGTTAGCAATCATCCGAACGAGAGTGACCGCTTGCACGCCGCGTCGCCAGGCCGCGAACACAATTAAGAAAGATGCGATCGACGCCATGGCATCTCCGATTCCCGGGACCCATCCAATCAAGGCGTCGAGCCCAAATCGAATCTGAGATCCAGGGATGCGGAATCTGTCGTCCAGGAGGGCGGCAACGTAATCGAGGTGTTCGTCTGACGAGAGTTGGAGGGGCATGAGGCCAGTCTCCTTGATACTATACAGGCCCGCACAAACCGGACGGGGGGAGTTGCTCTATTGCACAAACCGGACGGGGGGAGTTGCTCTATTGCACGAACGCGATTTCGGGGCAGAGGGGCAGAGCACATCGTCCGATAATCAACTAACCGGGCACTCGACCTGTCTCAAGACCATGAGCGAACATTTTCCCCGGAGAAATACATGCTCGAGTTTTCCACACCCGTAAGAAGTGGAGGAACTCCGCGATTGGCTGGGAACAGGGCGTCTTAGCGCTCGCGGGATCGCCGCAAGCGTTTCGTCGCGGAACGCGACAAGCTTGAAATTATCGCGCCAGAGTCAGAACTCCAGAAATCCCGGGAGTCGGCGATAACTTTTTGCGCCACAATCCAATGCGAGGTCATCTCTTCGACGAGAAGCAAGATTACGGTCGTCCCCAATCTGCCCAGGCCAGCTCTTTGATTCGAGCAAATTCTGAGAGATTTGCTGTGATCAATGTCAGCTTGTTTCGGATCGCCTGCCCGGCCATCAGAAGGTCATAAGCGCCTATCGGCTTTCCGATGGCTTCCAGATCAGCTCGGATCGCGCCAGCGATTTCAGCATCCTGATCCTCAAAGGGCAGCGGATGAATGGGGCCAGCAAAAAAAGTCTCGAGTCGCTTCTTGTTAAAATCTCGTCGCGAACTTTTCGCGACACCGTACCAGAGTTCGAACAGAGCGATGGACGACACAAATACCTGGCCCCCGAGGCCTGTCGCCTTCCGAAACTTGGCACGGACCGAGGGCGGATTCCCATTGATCAGCGCGATGCAAGCATTAGTATCCAGCAGATAGTTCACTTGAAAATCTTGCGACTCGGAGTGATAGGTTGATCGCGTCTCTTGCCCATGAACTGTTCCTGATTGAACCGGTCCATCTCATCGAACCATTTAGCAGCATCGGGAATCATTGGTTCTAAGATGACACCATGATCGATTCTCCGAATGCGGACTCGATCTCCTTCGAAGCGAAACTCTTGCGGCAGCCGAACGGCTTGGCTGCGCCCATTGCGGAACAGTTTGGCGATCCCGTTTTTGCCCATCGCAACCTCCAATAGCGGTATATACCCATAGTATATATCAACGGAGAATCGACGACCAGTTGTTTCTCGATAGGATGAATGGTCATCTTTGTAGAAGCGACCAAGTGCCCACAAAAATGAATCCTGACATTTCATTTCTAAGAACAATGATATAAGTCGATGGCAGAGAGTCGCATCGACGATCGCAAGGCGGAGGATGTTCACGGCGTCGAGCGTGCCGCAGTGAATTCCACTCCATCCGGATCACGGCCCCAAAAGACCAGGTGTATCGCGCCCTTAGGTTCGTGACGGCTGACGAGATTGCTTTGTTCCGCACACTGACCTGGCTCCGGCGCTTCGGCCGTCCTGGACCGGAAAGCATGCTTAACCCGCCCCCGCACGTGCCGGTCCTCGATGTCGCCGTACTGCAAGAGCGACGTGAGGATCTCAAAATTCTTGGCGCGATCTGCCCAAACGGCACAATAGAGTAATAGAGCTGCACTCGGCATTCCGCTGGCGAGCACAGCCCAACTACAAGACCGTGAGGAGTCACCCAAGCCGAAAGTTACCGGCGATTCCGGCTAGTTGCCGGAGGAGGTGCTGGTCGAAGAAAGGGCGGAGAGCGACTTTTGTTTGGCAACCCAATCGCGGATGCGCTTATCAAGGACGTCCAGAGGGAGGGCGCCGCCGCCGAGGACCTCATCGTGAAAGGCGCGGATGTCGAACTTGTCGCCGAGCTGATCTTTAGCGAATTGGCGGAGCTTGAGAATTTCCAGCTGTCCGAGCTTGTAAGCCAGGGCCTGTGCGGGTGTCGCGATGTATCTGTCCACTTCCGTCTGAACGTTAGGCTCATCCATGGCAGTGTAGCGATGGAAATAGGCCACCATCTGATCGCGGGACCAGTGCTTCTCGTGTATGCCGGTATCGATGACTAGACGGATGGCTCGCCACATTTCATTTTCCAGCCGCCCGTAGTTACTATAGGGATCTTGATAGCGGCCCACCTCTTTGCCCAGCCGCTCTGAGTAAAGAGCCCAGCCCTCGATGAAAGCCGTGTAATTCGCATATTTCCGGAAGGAAGGTTGATCCGGCAGTTCCTGCGCGCGTGAGAGCTGGAGATGATGTCCGGGAACTCCCTCGTGGTAGGTGATGGCCTCGACATTCAGCAAGAGGCGGTGCTCGGGGTCCCATTCGTTGACGTTGATATGCCCCGGGCGCGAACCGTCCGCTGTGCCGTCGGTATAGTCAGCCGGGACGGCATCCTTGGAACGTGAAGCCTCCATCGGAATGACGGTAAGCTTGCTCTTGGGAAGAACGCCGAAGAGTTTGGGAAGTTCCGGCTCTATCTCCCGCACGTACTTCGCGTACAAGTCGAGCACCTGCTGGCCGGAAGTGGCATAGAAACGACGCTCCTTCTTGATATGGCTGTTGAGGCTGGCCAGGTCTTTGAATCCAAGTTGGCGCGCCACGGCAAGCATCTCGGCTTCCACCTCGTCCACCTGCTTGAGCCCGACTTCGTGAATCTGCTCCGGTGTGAGGTCGGTGGTGGTCATGCGGCGGATTTCGAGGCGATACCGCGCTCCTCCGTCGGGAAGTGACCAGATGCCAGGTTCGATGCGGCCCTTCGGGACGTACTCTTCACGGACGAAAATGGTGAAGCGGGCATAGGCGGGTAAGACGGATTCCTTAATCGCGGCAAGGCCCGCTTCGCGCAGCCGCTTCTGATCGGATTCGGAAATGCCTCTGGGGAAAGCGGAGAAGGGTTGCGCAAAGGGAGACCTTCCTGGTTCTTGGGAGGAGAGGGCGTTGCACTGATCTACGACTTTCTCCAGAAGGAAACGTGGCGGCATCAATTTATCGTTCATGCCCTTGCGCATCTGGATGGTGGTCTGATCCATCAGACGAGGGATTTGCGTCAGGCGGGAAATATAGTCCTCATAGTCTTTGACCGACTGGAAAGAGAGCACGTTGACAAGTTCGGGCAACGCAAGCTGAAAGCCGTTCTGCTGGTCCACCGGCATTTCCCAGAGTTTGAATCGAGCGCTCTCTAGTTGCATCTTGAGGTCACGAACCATCAAAGCTTGGTTGAGCGCGTCTTGTTCGGGAAAGCCGGCCATGTCGATAGCTTCGAAGCGAGTGAGGAATTTCTGAGTCTCCTGCAGATCCTTATCGATGGCTTCCTGAGAGAAGTCGTCGAGTTTGTCGTTCCAGCGCTTGTCTCCTAAGAAAGAAGCGAAAAGCGGATTGGTGCGCAGCTTATAGTCCCACTGATCGGCCAGAAGATCGTTGAGTGCTTTGCGTCGTGACTCAAGGGACGATGGTGACTGTGCGGATGCAGAGAAGGAACAAAACACACAGAGATACAAAGCAATGCCCGTACGGAGTTTAAGAAGGCGCATCCACTCTCCTTCAATTAACAATTCTTCGGACGAGTGACCCTCCAAAGAAGTGCTCGCTGGGGTTTCCGTTTTGGCTGCCCATGTCTGGGGATTCTACTCTGGAGCCCTCCTCGAAGTCCTCACCCATTGACATGCAAAGGCCCCACTCATCGCACTTATCCGGCAAAGCGTCCATGTGGCTTTACCCGCCTGAAAAATCTTGACTGAGAAGATGGGAAAGACGCGACTCCGATAGGAGTCGGTGCCGCACGTCGAGTCACGTTCATTTCTTGAGTTTCGCGCCCGCTAGCTGCGCCAGCGCTGCCAGCGTCGTCTGCGTCGCGTTCAAGCCGAGACGGAAATCTTTGTTCGAGTAGGTGATGTAGAGGTCGGTCGGCTGGTGCCATTGTGGATCCCAGCCATTCCCGATTTGCGTGCCGCGCTCGTTCTCCCGCAGACTGATCGCAGCCACTACATCCTGGAAAGGTCCTGAATCCGTATTCGTCATGTGACTGCTCACAGCGGCCGGATAGTCCGTGGCGTATTTCTCATTAGTGGACTCGAAGGCCCACGCCAGCGCCTGTGACTGCGCAGCGAACTTCGCGCTCGTCTGGAATTCGATATTGATGTCGGCTTCGGGCCGCTGCTCCTTGCTAACCGTGCCGTCCTCCAGGGGCATCCCGTGGTCGAAAAGCATCATGTCGTGCTGGACCATGCCCAGCCACTTCGGCTCAGGGTACTGGCCTGAACCGGGCGGATCCTCCTGGCCTTGAAGATTTTTGCGTTGATCGACGTAGGCGTGGCTGCCATTGGTCCCGGTTTCCTCGTTGTTCCAGAGAATAAACCGGATGGAGCGCTCCGTCTGGACATCCACACCGCTCAGCACGCGCGCCGCTTCCATCACAAGCGCGGTACCAGAGCCGTCGTCGTTAGCCGCTTCACCCCAGCCGATTCCATCCATATGGGCGCCGACGATGTACATTTCTTCGGGATGGGTGGTCCCAATCTTGGTGCAGTAGATCTCCTCGCGTGGCCCCGGCATCGCTGGTTGGGAGTTAAGCTGACGAAGTTTCACATCAGGTTGCGCGTTGGGATCGTTGTTCACGCCGGTGCGAGCACGGAAGCCGCGTGGTCGACCGCCGCCTTGCGTGGTGGTGGCCGTTCCACTGCGACGAGCAGTACGTTCCCCGCCAGCGGCTCCGGCCTTCTTGGTTCCGCGAACTGACCCGGCCGGTGGTTGATACTCGTACTTGAGGCGCTCGGTGTTCGTGCAGCCATAGCTCTTGAGCTGGGCTTCGATCCAGTCGATTGCCGCCTTGTTGCGGTCGGTTCCCTGCCGCCTATCGCCGAATTGCGTTAGTCCTTTGATCGTGGCCTTGTACAGGTCCAAATCGAGTCGTTCCACGAGAACCCTCGCCACGTCGGTCTCCTCGAGGCCCTTTGTCGACCGGCCCACGCGCTGAGGGAACGCGGGTGAGGCAAGGACTAAGCCGCAAGCCGAGACCATGATCAGATTTGAGCGCATGTGCCCTCCGCAGCAGAGTGATGTCGAACTTGCGATGGACTGGCCGATCAAATACAGGTTCGACTCGTTCGCGAGTTAGACCGCATTAGCGCAAGCGGATTCAACTGTATCCGAAAAGATAGGCTCGCACAGAAAGGATATACCTCGGCTCGCCTATGCGACGAACGGGGAGGTTTGGCCTTTTCTTCTATCTCCAATCGCCTGAATGCGCTTGGGCCCAGATAGCCCCACTTCAGTGTTCTGCCAATGGATTGGCCTTCAGGTTGCATCTAGGGACTGCGAAAGGAGAAGCCATGAAAACCAAGACGAATGTGAAGGCTGGCAGCGGAAAGAGACAGCATTAATCCCGAGATTCGAGAAAGTAGCAGGCTGGCGGCAAACACGCTAATTTGGAAACTCACGAGAGGAGAAAGCCATGAAAACTAAGACGAATGTAAAGGCCGGAATTATAGTCGTCTGCCGTTCGCGGTCATAACTGAAGGCGTAGCGATCCCGCCGCGCGCTTCCTTCGCTGTTGAGAGACACAAGAAAGGAGAGGCCTCCCTCGGCAGGGCCGCGGAGCTTGCCGGTCTTCCTCTCGGGCAGCTGATCACGATCCTGACTGAATTTGGAGCAGAGAGCAGGCTAGAAAAGGAAGACTACCTCCAGGGGATTAAGAATCTCCATAAAGTATGGTGATTACTCGCGGGAGCTGGAGCTCCGCGTCAACCAGGCGCCAACGCAACCCTCGAGGAACAACTTCGGCGATTCGCGCCGAAGCGTTGAAGATGCGCATCTATCGAGCGCGACAAGGTTGGCCGGATGGTGAGCAGGAAAGGACTGACGCTCGATTGGCTCAAGCCGTTGCTGACATAGAATCACCCGTTTGTTCCGCAAACAAAAACCGCAGATCCTCCAGTGTCAGACTTTGCGCGAAGCGTTCTTCGCCCAGCACGTCGTCGGCGAGCGCCGCCTTTCGCTTTTGCAGCGCGCGGATTTTTTGCTCGATGCTCTCGCGTATCAGCAGGCGGTAGGCAATCACCTTGCTCGTCTGCCCGATGCGGTGCGTTCGGTCAATGGCCTGGTTTTCCACCGCTGGGTTCCACCACGGGTCGAATAGGACAACATACGACGCGGCGGTCAGGTTCAGTCCGAGTCCTCCAGCCTTGAGTGAAATCAGAAACACCGCGCCGTCTTTGGCGGATTGAAATTCCCGAACCAGTTCGCCGCGATTTTCCGTCTCGCCCGCGAGATAAAAATGCGGCCAGCCGCGCTGTTTGACTTTTTCGCGCAGCAAATCCAGCATCGTGACAAATTGCGAAAACACCAGCGCCTTGTGCCCTCCTTCGATGAGCGGTTCGAGCAAATCTTCCAGCGCCGAAACTTTCGCGCTTTCGGCCCCGCGCAATCTTGCGTCCACGAGTGCCGGGTGACAACAGATCTGGCGCAGCCGCAGCAGCGATGTGAGAATGTTAAAACGCTCCTCATTGAGTTGCTCCTTCGTCTGGAGGTCGAGGATGAGTTGGCGGGCACGTTTGAGTTCGGCGCGATAAAGTGTTTTTTGCTCGCCTTCCATTTCACAAAGCAAATCTTCCTCAACGCGGTCGGGCAAATCCCTTTCGACCTGCGCCTTGGTGCGGCGCAACAGAAACGGCCGCACGCGCGCGGCGAGGCGGCGACGGGCAAGGGGATCGTCCTTGGTGTCAAAGCGGCGGTGAAAATGAGCGCGGTTGCCCAGCGCGCCGGCCATGGCAAAACCGAAAATGCTCCACAAATCCAGCAGTCGATTTTCAATTGGCGTACCGGTCAGCGCGAGACGATGTTCGGCCTTCAACGCGCGGGCGGCCTGCGCGGTCTGGGAATCGGGATTTTTAATGTATTGCGCTTCATCCAAAATCGCCGCGAGCCATGGCGCGCTTGCGATGTCGGGCGAAAGTGAGCGCAGTTGCGTGTAGTTGATGACGAGGAGGTCGTAATCTTTACGCGCGGCGGATAATTCCGCGGCCGGTTCGCCGCGCCACAAGCGGACGCGCAAGTTTGGATAAAACCGCTCGGCTTCGGCTTGCCAGTTGTCCATGACAGATTTGGGACAGACGACCAGTGACGAGTTGAGAGTTGGGGGTTGAGCGTTGAGCGTTGTTTCCCGCAGCCAGGCCACCCAGGCCAGTGTTTGAAGCGTTTTGCCCAGGCCCATGTCGTCGGCCAGCACGCCGCCGAAACGGTTCGACGCGAGGTAAGCCAGAAAATGAAAACCTTCGGTTTGATACGGCCGCATTTCGGCGCGGATGGTCGATGGCAGCGGCGGCGCGACGCGCGTTTTCAATTCACTCGCGCGCCGCTGGATCTCTTTAACGCGCTCCGGTGCGAGAAACTTTTTCGCGGCATCGTCGGCCAGTTGCAGTGCGTGAAATCGTTGCGGTTCGGCGGAGAAATCTCGCGCGTCGATACCGAGCCGGGCGAGTTGTTCGTCGTCCTCCGGCGTGAGACTGAATTGCAACCGCCGCCAGCCCCTTTTTTCGAGGCGAACGTAGCCACCGCGCGCGTTAAGCAGCAATTTCAATTCCTGCGGCGTGAGCCTAGTGTCGCTGACCTTGAGCGCGACTTTGAGATCGAACCAGTCAATACCCGCTTCGACGACGTCGAGCGAGACGTTGCTGCTGACCGGTGCTTCGCGCAGCGTGTCCAGTTCCCTGTCCAGCAGTACTTCAATTTCCGGCGGGAGCGATTGGAGCCACGAGACGAACAGTTCCGGCCTTTTTTTGATGAGCCGCAACGTCCACTCGCCGGAGTAATCTTGCCATTTCAATTCCAGCGATTCGATCGCGCGCGGAAAATATTTTTGCGCGGCGCGGTCGTGGACGACGATGATGCCATCGGCCGGTTCGGAATTTCCTCTGGTCTTGTTTCCTCCTTCCGCTTTCCAGCCTGTCGGTGTGAATCGTTCCGATTTCATTCCGGGCGCCTTGGCGGCGATGCACAGGACGATGTCCTCGATTTGGCTGCTGGCAGAAACCGATCTTAACGCGCACGAAATCGTCACGCTGACGGGCACAGTGCGGACGCGTTGTGACAGACGGTCCGGCAACGGAATGCCGGCGGCGTGGAGAAACCGCACGCCGGCGGCGGTTTCGAGCGCGGGCGCGGGAATGTTCTTAGGCAATTCGGTGTTGAGCGCGTCGGCGGGCGGGCCGGTGAACAAACCGCGTTTGGTCAAATACAGAGTCGGCTCGCCGGCGAGCGCGCAGAGAATTTTCGGCGGCGGCGAACCGTCGGAGGTGCCGACGGCCAGTTCGTAACTGCCATCGCCGTTTTCGGGCGAGCGCAGATTCAGGCGCAGTGGCTCCGCGACGCGCGCAAGCGGCTGGCCGTCGTCGGTCACGACGCGGTCGGGCGCGAGCGGCATTCGTAGCAGGCGGTTCAGCCCGGGGTGGGCGGTGGCGTTGGCATATCTGAACAACCACCAGCTTTCGTGACGCCACGGTCGGTAAGCAGCGCCCCAAAACGGCAGCGAATTGGGCGCGATGGCCAGCGCACCTTTCTCGAATTGCTCGGCGATTCTTCTTGCCTGCGCCTGTTTGAGGTCGGCAAACCCGGCGTTCGCGTCGCTGCGCCATTGCAATCGTGCCTCTTCGACGCCGACGGCCAGACGCAATTCGAGCGCGCCAGATTCGGAAACAGGCGCGCGGCCGTCGAATTCACGGAACCAATTGTTCCACTGCTCGATTGCCTTGTGGCGCTCCCATTGCTTCATCGCCGGTTCAATCAAATGGAAATCCGTGATGCCGGCGACGAATTGTGGATACCTCCATTTGCGCCGGCGCAATTCCCACGCGACGTAAAGCCAGAAATAATAATCGTCGGGTGGAAAATCGCGCCAGAGATCCAGTGGTTTCCAGCAGTTGTAAGCGTTGCCACGGCCGGCCATCAAGCCTAAGTCGGTTTCCGTTAGCTTGCGGACGCGTGCATTGGCAAAAGACGTTTGCACCTGCCGGACGAATCTGGCTTCGTCGTCCCGAAATTGGCGCCCGATATTTTCAATGAGTTTGTCGCACAGCCGGGAGCCCGGTGGTATGTTTACCTGGGCAAGCGCGCGCGGTGGTCTTTTTACCTGGGCTAGCGTTCCTCTAAACTTCTGCCAGCGTTTTCGGGCTGCGGCCGCAATCCGCGCCCGTGCCGAGGCGGACAATTTTCTGTTGGCCGCCTCGTGCTTTTCCGATTCGAGCATCCAGCATCCACCTAAGCCTGCAGCTAATTGTGCCATCCCCCGATACCCATGTCACGTCCCGTTGCATCAGTGGCTATAGCCCCGTTCAATCTTTCACTCAATGCGAAGCCAGCAGAGTTCCTAAAGATCGAATTTGAGGTTTACCCCACGCCAAGCCCGGCCGAAACGCCCGTGACGAGGATGCGTTTACCGTGCAGATTCACGCCGGACAAAACTTCCTCTGTTGTTGAGGTCGCCACAAATACGTCCAACATGGTCTCGCTCCTTATGCCGCCGGTTAGAATTCCGTACGTACCAATCCGATATTTGACGAACGGCTACGACTTCGGTAAAACGGAGAGTGTCTCCGAGTGATTAGATAATCGGAGGCTGTCTCCGGTTACACGGTTTTTTTTCGTATGCCCAAGAAGCGTTGCCAATCTGCTCAGCGGAAGCCCCGCACGGATGCGCAATGCAATCGCGAGCGCATTCTGGAAGTGGCGAAGGAGGCGTTCGCCCGGTCAGGCGCAAGCACCAGCTTGGACGACATCGCCAAGCAGGCCGGTGTTGGAGCGGGAACTTGTGTCGTCACTTTCCTACGCGGGATGCCCTTCTCGAGGTGGCGTATCGGACTGAGGTTGAAAAGCTAGCCGCAGCAAAGCGGAAGTTCGCTCAAACCGTGCCCCCGATTGAAGCGTTGCGAGCATGGATGTTGTTGTTCGTTGACTACACCGTGAACCTTGGCTTTTGCGTAGCTCGTGATCTGCGCCCTCGCGCACCGCGGCTAGGCACATTGCGGCTGTACGTTGCGCAACGCTCGGGCTGATCAGGCAATGGAAAATCGACGAGAACACGGGGGACTTCGATGCAAGCATCAGGTGGAACCGGAACTGCGGAACGGGAGCGATGGAACACCGTAGAAGAATTATGCGACCGCTACCTGGGCGGGCGCCCGTCCGAAACCGCACTTCAAGCGCTCAGGAACGCGGAACAGCAACGGCCGGAAGTGCGCGATTTCCTGGAGCGCGCGTTTCGGCTCATGGCACTCTCGAAGTTCGATCCGCGCGATTTTTCACCCTTCGTGGCACGCTTCTTCACAGTGATAGCCCCGGGCATTTTGCCTGGCGCCTGGGGAGGAATCGTGCCGCCCTTCACGCTCCCGGGGCGGCATCGGAAAATCGATGCCTATTTGCGCTCGAATGAATGGGCGAACTTCGAGCCAGGGACGGTCTTGTTGGATGTGGGATGCGGGTTTCCTCCTCAGACTTCCATTGAGGCGGCGGAGGCGTTTCCGGAATGGCGAATCGTTGGCGCGGATCCGACTTTTGAACAATATCTCCTGTACGACGAACGCGAGAACTATGCATGTCTCGACCGGACGGGAAGAGTGCGATATTTTCAAGCCAGCCGCCCGGAAGAGTTTCTTCGCCTGTACTCCGATCGGGACGCTACGATTCAGCATTTTTCGCAGGCGTTCGCGCAACTGCTCCCCAGTCTTCCCACCGATGAGGGAACACTATCCACTGCGGAACAGGACGGCAGGCGTCTGGTGCGCCATCCTTTGAGTGCCTACGAGCGCTCCAACCTCACATTCGTTCAGGGGGGATTTGGATCAAGCGACTTGCCGGAAGCGGGAGTCGTGCGCAGTTTCAACGTGCTCATCTACTACGACGCGGATTTTCGCCGGGAGGCGGAAGAATGGGTGGCGCAGGTTCTGCGCCCCGGAGGACTGTTCGTTTGCGGCCGGGACGACTCGGAATCGCTAAATGCTCACTATTCGGTGTACCGCAGCGAGGGCGGTCGACTGGTGGAGAAGGAATTTGCGTTTGGCGTAGAAACAGTCCGTCATTCCGTCTGGTTTGCCCTGCACGATGGCGAGCGGGAGACTTGGCGGCTTGCGGAACTGTTGGGAATCCTGCGGTCCGATCGAGAGTTTCTGCGCGATTACGACGCCAGGTTGGACGCTCTGTTGGCAGAAAACAGGATAGCTGTTCGCGATGAGAACGGACATCTCGCCGAGCCGCCCGACCCCATCGAGGCGGCGCGGGCGCTTCCGGTTTACCACGAGATCGCGCGTGAGATCGAGGCGGAGTTCGGCGACCGGGCTGTATCCGTGCTTCAGCGAGCGGGCCTGCATGCGTGGCGAAATCCGGTGGGACACATCGCCGTCGGCGCCTGACAGGCGTGGTCGTTCTGGACGCCGCTGAGTTGGCCGGTAACGCCGATTTTAACGGGTTGAGCATGTTCCGCCGATTTCCTTCCACATGCCATCCGGTCGATGGACCATCAGAGAATTGCACTGGAAATTGTCTTTCTGTGCTTTTCGATTTATTGCGGATTTTCGCCCAGCTGGTCTCTCTATGAGAACGGTCGCCTTCCAGGGCGTTTAATATTCGCTGTCGCAGCGAAGCAATCGTCCCATTCTGACTAGACTTTCCGCTGTTGTAGTATCGATTGTGGACATCCTTCTATGTGCTGTCGCGATCAAACGGCAGTGGACCATCTTCACAACTGATCCTGATTTTTCAAACTACGCAAAAGTGCTTCCGCTGCGTATCCGCGCGCCCGAAGATAGTGATTATGATCCAAGAATTTTCTTGACAGATTTTTGAGCCATAGCCATTCTATGCCTATGGGTGATATGCCTAAGATCGGTATGCCTTCGGGCGCCCTGGTTCTCCTCGTCTTGCGGGTGCTGCGCTCCGGTCCTTTTCATGGTTACGCGATGGCGCAGCGAATTCATACACTCTCGTCCGAAGTGCTGCACGTGGAGGAGGGCTCACTCTATCCGGCGCTCCAGAAAATGCTGCTGAAAGGCTGGGTCCGGGCTGAGTGGGGGATTTCTGAAACCAATCGCAAGGTTCGCTTCTATCGACTGACGCCGGACGGGCGCAAGCAGTTGGAAGAGGAGCTTTCCGACTACAACCGTGTAACCGAAGCAATTCAAAACGTATTGCGTACTGCCTAGATGGAGACCGATATGGGTGAACTCTTCCGCCGTCTACGCTATCTACTTCGCCGTCACCAGCTCGATCAGGAGCTGGAGGACGATATGGACTTTCACCGCGAGATGATGGCGCGTGATGGGCGAAGAAACTTTGGCAATACCCTTCGGCTGCGTGAAGATGCGCGCGAGGCATGGGGCTGGACCTGGATCGATCGTTGTGAGCAGGATCTGCGCTATGCTTCGCGGACGCTGATGCGGTCGCCAGGCTTCACGACGACGGCTATTCTGGTGCTTGCGATTGGCATTGGCGTGAACGCCACGGCGTTCAGCCTCTTCAACATGGTTGCGCTCAAACCACTGCCAGTGCGCGACCCTGATTCTCTTCTACAGCTGCAGCGGCGGTCCCCGGAAATCATCGAAGGCGAGATGCCCTATCCATCCGTGGTCTTCTATCGCGAACATGCGAAGACGCTGTCAGCGGTGATGGCGGTCATGGGGGTTCCACCAATGAATATGGAAAGCAGTGCGGAGCCCGTGCATACCAGCTTTGCTTCGGAAAATTACTTCGACGAATTAGGAACCCAGGCCGCCTTGGGCCGGCTCTTCGACCCGGTACGGGAGAACAAGCCGGATGCGTCTCCAGTCGTCGTGTTGAGTTATGGTCTGTGGCGGAGGCGCTTCGGTGCTGATCCGTCGGTCCTAGGGCGAACGATTCATTTGAACAAAAAGCCGGCCACGGTGATCGGTATCACGCCGTACACCTTTGCCAGCCTTGGCGGCCAGACTCCCGACCTTTGGCTCCCGCTGGCGCAACAGCCCTACTTTATTGAAGGGAGTAAGGTCCTTACGGATAGCTCCGCTGCGAGCGTGCGCATGTGGGCGCGACGGGCGACGAGCGTCACCGCAAAGATGGTGGAGCAGGAGCTGCTGACGCTGACCAATGAGCTACGCAGGCAACATCCCAAAGAGATCTGGGACAACGAATACATCCATAGCGATCCGGGCGGACACCTGCAGGTGATGCAGCCGGAGATGTATCAGGTGGCGGCGATGGTTGCCGTGCTGACCCTGCTGATTCTCGCGGTGGCGTGCGGCAATCTGGGAGGACTGTTGCTGGCGCGCGGTGTCACACGCGAACACGAGATCAGGATTCGGGTGGCAATTGGCGCGAGTAGGCAGCGCATCTTCCGCCAGTTGTTCACGGAGAGTCTGCTGTTGGCCTCCCTCGGTTCGATCGCCGGAGCAGCGATCAGCTACGCGGTGCTACGCGTGACGCTTGACTTGTTCGATGCTCCGAAGTGGCTGAACCCCGGGCCGGATTGGCGGGTTCTGATTTTCTTGGTGGGCATGGCGTTTGCAGCTGCGATCTTCTTTGGACTGACGCCGGCCCTGCAGATCGCCCGACAGCGGCAGAAGAAACCGATCGCGCGGCAGGTGCTGGTTGGCGCGCAGGTGGCGGCCAGTTGCGTGTTGCTCATTGTGGCCGGGCTGCTGGTCCGGGCAATGCACCACACGCTCTATACCTCGCCCGGTTTCGCGTACGAGCAGGTCTTCTCGATTGATCCGCAACTGGGGCAGCACGGCTACGCGCCAAACTCTGCCGAAGCGTACCTGAATCAGATGGAGAGTCGATTGGGCGGCGCTCCGGGCGTGACCTCCGTGTCGCTCGTCAAGATGCCGCCTATGGGTCACGTGGTCGCGCGCATAGACGTTGAAATCAATGGAAATTCTGTGGCCATTTATCCGAACTGGGTCGCGGGGGACTTCTTTCAGACCATGAACATTGCACTCTTGCTTGGGCGCACACTGCTGCCGGGAGAGAAAAACGCGGTGGTCATCAGTGAATCGCTGGCCCGCAGGCGATGGCCGGGGCAGAATCCAATCGGTAAGCAGTTGGTGACCGACAAGTCCGCAAGCAGCGCAAGCGACACGGTAGTGGGCGTGGTAGGAGACGCTCGCTTGAATGCCCTTAACGATGACGACGCGGTTGAAGAATATTGGTCTGCACAAGCAGACGATATGCCGAGTATGTCGATGGTTGTGAAGATGTCTGGCCCGCCGGAGAGCTTCACTCCTGTGGCGAAAGCCATCGCCGAAAGCCTGGATCCGAAGATATTCCCTGAAATTCGTCCGCTCAAGAGTCTGTTTCGCGAGAATGTATCAAAAGTGGAGCAGATCGCCACGGTTGTGAGCTTGATCGGAATTGTCGCAGGGCTGCTGGCAGGCGTGGGCATTGTGGGACTTGTGGCCTACTCCGTATCGCAAAGGACCAAGGAGATTGCTATACGGCTGGCACTCGGCGCGGAGCGGGCACAGGTGCTGGCCGTTGTGCTGCGCCAGTTCCAATCGCCCATATTAGTTGGATTGCTTGCGGGTGTTGGTGTGGCGGCCGGTGCATCCAAGGTGCTGCGAAAAGTCCTGTATGGGGTAAGCAATCTTGATCCGGCGAGTTACGCGGGAGCGATTGTGATTCTGGTTGGAATCGTGGGACTCGCGGCGCTGCTTCCCGCGAGGCGCGTGTTGCAACTGAACTTGGCGAAGATTCTTCACTATGAGTAGAGAACCGGTGAATTCTGAGGACACAGGTCTAGTCGTGCCGATTGGAGTCTGCACAGCTTCCGCGCGTTGCCGCCGGCGGTTTTTGAGCGGTCTGAATCGCTGATGGCGGCGTGATCGATCCAAAATTGGCTGCCAGAGCCATATCCTCAAAAGGGTAGTCAACAGAGTACAGCATGCGGTCAGCACCGACCTCAAGCATCACTTCCGTCAGTGTCTGAGTGCGGAAATTGTCCCCGGTGGCGATGTAGAAGTTCTCTCGCAGATCTTGGCCGATCGGCGCTTCGCCTTCGGCCGAGAGGCCAGCGTCCTCGATATCCGGTTATCAAAGCGCCAAATGCTGCAGGGCAGCCCTTCCCCGAAATGGCACCAAACGTCGTGCTGATGCGAGAGCGCCCCGCATCCACCCCGTCCATCGTGAAGTGTACTTGCCAGCGAAATGAATTTCGTCCCTCCGGCCTGGCTTTGCTAGATACCACTTCCACGTCGCGCACCCGCGGTGGACGCGGTGGAGGAAGACCTTGACTTTTTTTGGAGGCAGGCTATTGTCGGCGTTCCGGGATTTCGTGCAACAGCGAATCGGGGAGAATGGGATGAAGCAAATGATGCGCAAGTGGTCTGGGCTTGGAATGGTGAGTTTCCTGTGCGCGAGTTTTTTAGCAGCTACGGTGGCGTCCGGCCAGGCGCAAAAACCCACGAGCAAGACGTACGTGCTCGAGTCCGCGCGCATGTTTGACGGGAAGAGCGATTCGCTGGTGAAGCCCGGGCTCGTGGTGGTAACGGACGGGAAAATTGCGGGCGTGGGCGCTGGGGCGGCCATTCCCGCCGGCGCGGAGGTCATCGACTTTGGAGATGCAACCCTGCTCCCGGGATTTATCGACGCGCACACGCACCTGACGATGATGCACAGCGACGACTACAAACAAAGCGCGTTGGATGCGCTCCAGAAAACGATTGCCGAGCGGGCGCTCGACGCTAGCGCAAACGCGCGGGTCACCCTGATGGCGGGCATCACGACAGTCCGGGACGTGGGTTCATCGGATTATTTGGACGTTGGTCTGCGGAATGCGATTCGCGATCGTGTCGTGCCCGGTCCCCGCATGCTGGTTACCGTACACGCACTGGGAGCCACCGGTGGGCATTGCGACGATGAGGACGGCTTTCGCGCGGGACTTTTCGGGCACGAGTCCGGACCACTCGACGGCGTGATCAACGGGCCGGAGCAAGCGAGATATGCAGTGAGACTCGACCACAAGTACGGAGCCGACATGATCAAAGTCTGCGCCACGGGCGGTGTGCTTTCGCTCACGGACGATGTGGACACACCGCAACTCACACAAGACGAATTGAACGCCATCGTGGATGAAGCCCACGCCTTACGGCGCAAGACGGCCGCACACGCCCACGGCGCGGAAGGTGCAAAACGCGCCATTCGCGCGGGCATCGATTCGATCGAACACGGCACGTTTCTCGACGACGAGGCGCTGGACATGATGAAGCAGCGCGGAACGTACCTCGTGCCGACGCTCATGGCTTCGCATGGCATCCAGGAGCAAATCGACAAGGGAACCTATATTCCGCCGCCGATTTTGGCCAAGGCGAAAGCCGCGATTGCGTCTGTGCATCAAACGTTTCAGAAAGCGCTGGCGAAGGGCGTCAAGATCGGTATGGGAACCGATGCCGCTGTGTATGCGCACGGCCGCAACACGGAAGAGTTTTTCCAGATGGTGGACTTGGGCATGAAGGCGATCGACGCGTTGAGAGCCGGGACTTCCGCGGACGCGGATTTGCTCGGCTTGGCGGACAAAATCGGAACGCTGGAGGCGGGCAAACTGGCAGATGTGGTGGCAGTGCCGGGCGATCCGGTGGAGAATATCCGGCAAACCGAACACGTCTTTTTTGTGATGAAAGAAGGCGTGATCTACAAGAATGATCGTGGGACGGCGGCGCACTGAGCGTCACAGAAGGCTTTGCTGATTCCACGAACAAAGGGACTTCCATGGATGATCTTCCGAGCACCATTTCCTCGGACTTTGCAGGCTACTACAAATACATTGCGGCGCAAGCGCACAAGTGGGTTGACCCGCTGACGCAGGACCAGTTCTGGCACAATCCGTTTGCGTTCGGAAACAGCGCCGGGCACTTGATCCTGCACATGACGGGCAACCTGAATTATTACATCGGTACGCAGGTTGCGGAGACAGGTTACATTCGCAACCGTGACCGCGAATTCACGGAAACAGAAAAGCCAGACAAAGCGAAAGTAATGCATGCTTTCGACCAGACCGTTGCTGTGGTCGTGGCGACGATTCAAAAACAAAAGCCCGACGATTGGACAGCGCCTTATTCCGGCGAGCGCGAACCCGAAGCTGCCGAGCGATTCATGATTTTTCTGCGATGCGCGGGGCATGCCTATCATCATGTGGGGCAGCTTATTTTCCTGAGCAAAGAACTGACGAGAAAAGCATCGCCGCGACCCGCTTCTGCCTGAGAAGCGTCACCGGAAGACACGCCGACAGGGAGAACCTGGGGCCCTTGTGGAGCACAGGGGATCTCGAAGAGCAGGGCCACCTTGTCGATCTCTCTCCGGACTTGCGGCCGTGATCGCTGCGCCCGGTCTGCATGGCTGGCGTGGGTATCTCGCGCTGACGCTGATTGGCTCGGCTAACCATCGGATCGGTGCGCTGGTCGCAGAAAAACTGAGTGATCGAGCGCCGACGGAGATTCGGCCGGGGCGCCAGAGAACAAATGAGCAAGACTCCAACGACAGGCGCTACGTTTCGAGTTTGAAACGCGTCGAGGCGAGACGGTAGAGGCGGCGCCAGAGCGTGCGATTGATGAACACGACGATGCCGGCCATAATCAGCGTGGAAGCCAGCAAGATATCGAAGCGGCCCGCGTCGCTGGCGCTGCTGATGGCGCTGCCGAGTCCAATGGTCGATACAATACGCCCTTGAAAGTGAAAATACTCCGCGATGATGCTGGCGTTCCAGGCGTTGCCGGAGGCGGTGACCATCCCGGTGACCAGATAAGGAAAAATTCCCGGCAAAATTAAATAGCGCCAGCGATCCCAAGAGCCGAAGCGGAAAATGCTGGAGGCTTCCTTGAGGTCCGTGGGAATGGCCATGGCCCCGGCGATGACATTGAAGAGGATATACCACTGTGTTCCGAGAAGCATGACGAGCATGGCGGCAAGTTCGAGACCACCGCGAAATCTAATCAAGAATAGAAGAATGACGGGAAAAAGCGCGGTGGCGGGTATGGAAGCGGCGATCTGCGCGAGCGGCTGAGCGATGCGCGCGAGGCGCGGGCTGAAGCCGATGGCTACACCAACGGGAACGGTCCAGAGAGCGCCGAGGAGAAGCGCGGCATTGACACGAAGAAGCGTGAAGCCGGCGCTGCGCAGGAGTGTGAAATAGTCCGCGCGGCTTAGGTCCGATAGTTCGCGAGCCGCGTGAAAGACGGCGAACGCGACGCCGACGAGAATCGCAACGGCGAGAACGATGAGAAGCGAACGGCGAGTGTTTTGACGTTTTGGTACGGTGAACGACTCCGCGGCGCGGCGGGCGCCGACCGCAACATTGACGGTGATCCAATCGATGACCGGGCGCACGGCCAGGCGGTACAAGCGAATCACGAAAGAAGCACGTCCGAGAAGACTGAGCAGATTGTGCGTGGCCGATCGGGCGCTCTCAACTTGCTCAAACTTGAATTTATCCGCCCAGGCGATGACCGGGCGCCAGATCAACTGATCGAGCAGCACAATGACGGTAACCATGGCGGCGAGGCCCCACAGAATGGCGCGTGTATTGCCGTGGCTCGCGGCAGTTTGGAGAAAAGAACCAAGCCCCGGCAAGCGGAAATCGCGATTGCCGAGGACAAACATCTCGCAAGCCATGAGGAAGAACCATCCGCCAGCGACGGACATCATCGAGTTCCAGACGAGGCCGATGGTGGAGTATGGCAAATCGAGTTCGACAAACCTTTGCCAGCGGCCGAAGCGGTAAATAATGGCGGCTTCTCTGAGTTCACGGGGAATACCCTTCAGCGAGGAGTAAAAACTGAAAGCGATGTTCCAGACCTGGCCGGTGAAGATGAGAATGATGGAACCGAGTTCGATGCCCAGCTGGCTGTGTGGAAAAAGCGCGACCATGGCCAGCATGACGCCCGGAAGAAAACTAAGGACCGGGATGGATTGCAGAATATCGAGAAGCGGCACGAGAACGATTTCGGCGCGTTTGGAACGGGCTGCAAGATAGCCGTACGCGAGCGCGAAGGCCAAACTCAACGCGTATGCGACCCCGATACGCACGACCGAATAGAGCGCGTAGAGAGGGAGCGCGCGCGGGCTCTGAGAAATGTCGGCCTGGGCGGGGACTGGCCCAAGCCAGGTGTGGCCTATGGCGTAGACGCCGTAGATGCCGGCGAAGACGAAAAGAAAAACACTGATATCGATCAGAAAAGACCAGGTCCAGCGCGAACCAGCAGGCCGCCGGATCGCCGGCGGGATGAGCGTTACGCGCTGAGTGGCGATAGTGGGTGAAGGCACGTGGAGGTTAGGCCTCGGTGAGCGTCAGCTTGCCCGTAGCGGCATCGTAATCGAAAATCTCCGCGTAGCGTCCCCATTGAATGGCGGTTTCGAGCTGGCGGCGAGATTCATCCTCGCTGAAATGTTCGTCCAGGAGATCGCGGAAGAATTCGTCGGAGAGCGTGCGATTCGATTTTACCTTAAGGGCATTTTGCATCTGCGCAAGCAGAGGAACATTGGCGAGCGCCGCCTTGCGAAAGATCGCTTTGCGCGCCTGGATGTCCGCTTGCGCGTAGGCCTGCCCTTCTGGAGTAATTATGGTGTCGCCCTCTTCGAGGCGGAGCATGCCGAGGAGGACGGCGGTATCGACGGTGGGCAGAAGAGCGTCCACTTCGAGGCTCAGCTCATCGGCCAGTTTGTGAAGGTCGGCGCGGCCTCCCTGGTCCATGAGGATTTCAAGCAACCCAGCCAGGCCGCCGGGCCGCGTGTGCGGAAGCATGATGGCTTTGCGCGGCACCTGCTTGCCGGGAGCAGCGGTTTTCGGAGGAACCGAATCGTGTTCGTGGTCGGGCCGCGTGAGGACGCGATAGATGTCGTCGACGAGCTCAATGAAACTCGAAGATTTGCGGTCGCGAGGATGCGGCATGGTCACGGCAAAATCCGCGTGGATGTGGGCCGGGTTGCGGCCGAGGACTACGATACGGTCGGCGAGGACAACGGCTTCTTCGATATTGTGTGTGACGATGAAGATGGCGCGCGTGGGGATTTTGTGCCCGAGCCAGAGCTCGAGAAGCTCGCCCCGCAGCGTCTCGGCAGTGAGCACATCGAGCGCGGAAAAAGGCTCGTCCATGAAAAGAACTTCGGGCTCCACAACCAGAGCGCGTGCGACGCCGACACGCTGCTTCATGCCCCCGGAGAGTTCCTTCGGATACGCGGATTCAAAACCGTCGAGGCCGACGGCGTCAATAATGCGCAGAGCGCGTTTGTGACGCTCGATGGGAACCATGCCGCGCGCCTCGAGCGGGGCTTCGACGTTTTCGAGCACGGTGAGCCAGGGAAAAAGTGCGAAGCTTTGAAAAACGATGGACACGTTGGGCGCGCCGTCGCCCACCGGCGCTCCGTGCCAAAAGACCGAGCCGGCGCTTGCGGGGGAGAGTCCGGTCAGCATGCGAAGCAGAGTGGATTTTCCGCAGCCGGAAGCTCCGAGCATGGCGACGATTTGCCCAGGATAGATGGCAAGGTCGATTGCCGCGATGACCTGAATGCGGCTGCCGTCCGGCTGGGGATAAAATTTCTCGAGTTTGCGGGCTTCGATGATTGGCTCGGGGATGTTGGGCTCGGGCGCTGTGCTGGATGGGCTCATGAGAGCGTGTATTATCGCTCAAGTCCGCGCGAGACGCGACGAAGGATGAGGGCCGCATGACAGTTTGTTTCCCGGTTACAATGGCGTGAACACCGCATGACATCTTCCGGTAACCCACAGAAGCATCAGGCTGGGCAGGCGCGCATTCGCGGCTGGTTTGCGGCCTTTCTTATTTCGTTTTTGATTTCTTTGGCGATGGTTTCGCCGTTTTTTTGGCTGGGCAATGCGACGGGCCATGATTTCCAGTATCACGCAGCCTCCTGGCTGGACGCTGCCGGGCAGTGGAAAGAAGGAATCGTCTACCCGCGGTGGACGGAATGGGCAAATTTCGGGTTCGGTGAACCGCGGTTTGTTTTCTATCCTCCCTTCTCGTGGATACTCGGAGCCGCACTGGGTTCCGTCCTGCCGTGGAATTCGGTTCCGATTGTTTACATCGTGCTGGTGCAAACTTTCGCAGGGTTGAGCGCGTTTGTGCTGGCGCGGCGCGTCCTTTCAGAGAGAGCCGCTTTATTTTCTGTGGCGTGCTACGCCGCGAATCCGTACGCGCTGCTGATTGTCTACATGCGCAGCGATTTCGCGGAATTGCTAGCGAACGCGTTTTTTCCACTGCTGTTTTTTCTGGTCCTTCAAATCTGCGGGCTGCTGGAGAGTCCGACCCCGCCTGAACGCCGCTCTTCCTACCGGGCGGTCGCACGCTTTGCCGTTTTGTTCGCAGCGGTCTGGCTGTCCAATGCGCCCGCGGGGGTGATTGCCAGTTATAGCTCGTTTGCCGTGTTCTGCTTTGCGGCGTTGACCTGGAGGTCGTGGCAACCTCTAGTGCGCGGTGCGGCGGCGCTCGGGCTGGGGTTTGCTCTGGCTGGATTTTACTTGGTGCCGGCGGCCTACGAACAGCGATGGGTAAACATTGGGCAGGCGCTGTCTGCCGGTCTGCTGCCATCGGAAAACTTTCTATACACGATCATCAACGATCCCGAGCACACGCTGTTCAATTGGATCGCGTCAAGCATCGCCGTCTTGCTGATAGTTTTGACGGGACTGGCGGCTCTCGGAGCCCCAAGAGACGAGCAAGACCCGAAGGTCGCTTTGGACAACAGTGTGTGGCTGACGCTACTGCTTCTTGCAGGACTGGCGACGGTGCTGATGCTGCGCTTCACCTCCATTCTGTGGGCGCTGCTGCCCAAACTGCGCTTTGTGCAATTTCCGTGGCGTTGGATGTCTCTTCTCGCGGTGGTGTTTGCGGTTTTCCTGGGAAACGCGATGGGCCGGAAGCGCTGGGGATGGGTTGGGGCAGTGATCACCTTTGCGCTGATCGGCGGAACCGCGGTCGTGCTTGTCGAACGCGGATGGTGGGACACGCAGGATATTCCGGCGTTGCGTGAAGCGATAGCGAAAGAAGAAGGGTTCGACGGCACCGACGAATACGATCCCACAGGGGACGACCACACAAATATTCCGACAAAGTCGCCAGAAGCAGCCGTGGTGGATACGGATTCCACGCCAGGCCCGAATTCGATACCCCAGATTCACGTGGATCGCTGGAGTCCGGAGGACAAAGAAGTTTCCGTCAGCTCACGCGAGCGATTCTCTCTTGGTTTGCGTTTGTTGAACTATCCCGCGTGGCGAACAGAGGTGAATGGCGCCGCAGTGACACCGCAACGCGGCGATGATTTCAGTCAAATGATCGTGCCTGTGCCGGCTGGAGAGTCGCATGTTAGCGTGCGGTTTAGGAGGACCTCGGACCGCACGCTCGGCGGCGGCATCAGCTTGGCGAGCCTACTGCTCGTAGTGTGGCTTGGCGCGCGGCGCCGGCCCGCGGGCGGTGAGCAGGAGCCATCTGTTTCACATCTCTCGAAGATGCCCCTCGGATCGGAAGATGAGCATAACGCGGCCTTAGGAATTCGGTGAACCATAACTACGATTCCCGGCTTGGCTTTTTATAAGTGCGGATTCCAAATCTAAAGGAACTTAAAGTCCTTCGGTTTTAAGTACTGTAGGGCACTCAGATTCTAGATACTCGGAACGTAAAAGTCCATTTCGGTGCTGGTGCTGACTAGGGGTTCGAACGGCGCGACGCGTCCCAGCGTTTAGCGGCGATCGACGCTGGGGTGGCGGACGTCCTGGCCTTGGACGATGTAGATGACGTCCTCGGCGATGTTGGTGGCGTGATCACCGATGCGCTCGAGATTTTTGGCGACCAGGATTAGCTCGAAAGCGGGAAAGACTACGCTGGAATCGCCCATCATATAGGTGAGGAGTTCGCGGAAGATCTGATCGCGGTAGTGATCGACCTGATCGTCGGTGGCGAGAACTTTTTGCGCCAAATCGACGTCGCGGCGGACCACGGCGTTGAGCGCGTTGCGGACCATTTCTTCGGCAAGCTCGCTCATGCGCGGGAGGTCGACATAGGGCTTCACGCGAGGATGGCGAAGGATGCGCGTCGCGGACTGCGCGATGTTGACGGCCTGGTCGCCGATGCGCTCGAGGTCATTGTTGATGCGGGAAACGGCGAGTACGAAGCGGAGGTCGACGGCCATCAATTGATGGAGAGCCAGAAGTTGCACGACGCGGTCGTCGATTTCGAGCTGCAGCTCGTTGATGGCGTCTTCTTCTTCGAGAACGCGCTTAGCAAGCTGTTCATCGGCTTCGAGAACGGCGTGCACGGACTGATGGACGGCGCGTTCGGCGAGGCTGCCCATCCATAGCAGGCGCTCTTTCAATTCGTTTAGATTTTTTTCGAAATGGCGTTCCATGAACTGTTTCCCCTCAGCCGGTTAAATCCGTGCGGACATCGTACAGCGTTTCTGCCGGAGCGCATCAACCAAAGCGGCCGGTGATGTACGCTTCCGTGCGCGGGTCGGTGGGCTTCGTGAAGAGCTGCGGCGTGGGACTAAACTCGATGACCTGGCCGTTCAGCAGAAACGCAGTGAAATCGCTGATGCGCGCGGCTTGCTGCATGTTGTGGGTGACGGTGACGATGGTGCAGAGATCTTTCAGTTGGACGAGGAGCTCTTCGATTTTCGCGGTGCTGATGGGATCGAGAGCCGAGCAAGGTTCGTCGAGGAGGAGCACTTCGGGCTCAACGGCCAGGGCGCGCGCGATGCACAGGCGCTGCTGCTGGCCGCCGGAAAGTTCGTAGGCCGATTTGTGGAGGTGGTCTTTGACTTCGTCCCAAAGAGCGGCGTGGCGGAGACTCTTCTCGACGGCTTCCGGCATAGGAAGCTTAGAGCCATTGATGCGAAGGCCATAGGCAACGTTTTCAAAGATGGATTTGGGGAAAGGATTGGGACGCTGGAAGACCATGCCGACGCGGCGGCGTAGCTGAGTAACGTCCTGCGCGAGAATGTTCTTGCCGTCAAGCAAGATCTCGCCTTCGAGGCGGGCATTGCGCACGGTTTCGTGCATGCGATCAAGAGTGCGCAAGAGAGTGGATTTGCCGCAGCCGGAAGGTCCAATCAGAGCGGTGACTTTGCTGGTGGCGATGCCCAGATTGATGTCGAAAAGAGTCTGTTTGGGGCCATACCAGAAATTCACTTTGGAGATGGTCATGCGCATGTCCGCGGGTGCCGCGGTTTCGCGGCTGGAGCCGGTTGTTGCGGGTGGAGTTATGTTTACGGACACTGCTTGCCTCACAGAAGCGTGCATGGATTAAGCCCTCGGAACCGAGACGCCGCGGGACAGAATGGCCCGCGCAACAATATTAATAATCAGGATCAAGGCGAGCAGGACAAGCCCCGCGGCCCAAGCTTGTCGATGCCAGTCCTCAAACGGCGAGAGGGCATAGTTATAGATCATGACCGGAAGGGAGGCAGTCGGCTCGTTCCAGCCGTTGCTCCAAAAGCGATTGCCGAGTGCCGTGAACAACAGCGGAGCGGTTTCGCCCGCCACGCGTGCGAAGGCAAGAAGAATGGCCGTGAGGATGCCGCGATAGGCGGCAGGGACAATCACCGTCCCGATCGTTTTCCATTTGCTGGCGCCCAGGGCCATTGCGCCCTCCCGCAAGCTGCGCGGCACGCCCAGCAGAAACTCTTCCGTACTGCGCAAGGTGATGGGAATCATCATGACGCCAAGAGCAAAGCCGCCAGCATAGGTGGAGAAATGTTTGAAAGGCTGTACAGCAAGGCTATAGGCGAAAATGCCGATGACGATAGAAGGCACGCCATTCAGCAAGTCCGCGGCGTACCGAACGACGAAGGCAATTTTGCTACTGCTGAACTCGGCGAGGTAGATTGCGCCAAAGAAGCCGATGGGAACCCCGAAGCAGGTGGCGAGCAGGAGAAGTTTGGCGCTGCCAACGATGGCATTCGCCATGCCCCCGCCGTTTTCACCGACGGGTGCAGGGAGTTTGGTGAAGAAGTCCCAGTTGATGGCCGCCCCGCCGTGATAAACGAGATAGCCGAGAATGAAGAAAAGAACAGAGACGGAGATAAGAGCGCAGACACCGGTCATGGTCAGCATGAAATTGCTGACAAATTTGCGCCAGCGCAGTTGAGCGTTCACGCTCATGCGTGCGCCGTTCCGCCGCGCTGCGAAGTGAGGACGATGAGCAGGCGAGCGAGCCCATTGAGAATGAAGGTCAGCAAGAAGAGGACCAGACCGAGTTCGATGAGCGATTGCGTATAGAGTTCGCCGGTGGCCTCAGTGAATTGATTGGCGATGACCGAGGCGATGGAATCGCCCGGGGAAAACAGCGAAGCAGCGATAGCCGGAGTGTTGCCTATGACCATGGTGACAGCCATGGTTTCGCCAAGGGCGCGAGCCAGAGCGAGAAATATGGAACCCATGATGCCGGTGCGCGCAAAGGGAACAACGACCTTCCAGGTTGACTCCCAGCGCGTGGAACCGAGAGCCAGCGCGGCTTCGCGCTGATCACGGGGGACGGAAAGAAGAATCTCGCGCGAAACAGAGATGATGTATGGGATGACCATGATGGCGAGCACCACGCCGGCGGTGAGGAAGCCGATACCGAATGCGGGGCCCTTAAACAGGGGAATAAAGCCGAGCGTATTTTTGAGGGCGGGCTGAACAACATCGCGCATGACGGGCACGACAATGAAGATACCCAAGAGGCCATAGATGACACTGGGCACGGCAGCCAGCAAATCAATAAAGAATTCCAGGGCATCAGAGAGGCGGGCGGTGGCCAGTTCAGCGAGGAAGATTGCCGCACCGATGCCGAGGGGCACGGCGATAAAGAGCGCTACGGCGGAGGTCACGAGCGTGCCGAAAATAAACGGCAGAGCGCCGAACTGCTCGAAATTGGGGTCCCACACCGAAGTGCGAAAGAAGGCAAAACCAAATTTGTGACGCGGCAAGACGGAACCTTGCCAGAGCTCATAAACAATGAGCAAAGTAATCAGCACAACCGAAGCGGCGAACAAAAAGGTGATCAGCCGGGCGATTTCGTCGCCGTCCCGAAGTCGATCGAAAAAAGAGCGCGAGCCCGCTAGGGGGCCCGCGCTCGGAACAGTTGTGCTGGTGGTGGCCATTTTTTCCGGAGGTTATTGGACTTTGTCGAGGGCGCTTAGTTCCTTGGCGACCACTTCCCGAGGCAGCTTGGAATAGGCCAGAGCCTCTGTATCGCTTTGGCCATCCGCGAGCATCCACTTCACGAAACCCTTGATTGCGTCGCGTTTGGCGGCATCGGAAAACTTGGAAGGAATCAGCAGCCAGGTAAAGCTGGAGATCGGATAAGCGGTCTTGCCCGGGGCGTTGGTTATAGAAACCCTGAAGTCGTCCGGCATGCTCTTGGCCGCGCCAGCGGCGGCGGCCGTCACGCTGGCGAGATCGGCTTTAATGAAGTCACCAGACGAGTTTTTGACTCTTCCATACGACATTTTGTTCTGGATGGCATAAATGAGCTCGACGTAACCGAGGGCGTTGGGGGTCTGCTTGACGAGCCCAGCTACCCCTTCGTTCTTGTTACCTCCAAGTCCGGTAGGCCAGTTTACAGAAGTGTTTTTCCCAACTTTGCTCTTCCACTCATCGCTGACCTTGGAAAGATAGTCCGTCCAGATGTAGGTGGTGCCGCTGCCGTCAGAGCGGTGGACCACGACGATATCGTTTCCCGGCAGGTTGACGCCTTTATTCGCGCCGCTGATGGCTGGGTCGTTCCATTTCGTGATTCTTCCCAGAAAGATCCCCACGAGGGCTTCGGGGGTAAAGTTCAGCTCTGCGTTAACACCTGGAATGTTGTAGGTTGGAACGTCCGCACCGAGAACGGTCGGAAAGTGAAGAACAGGGAAGCCGTGCTTATCCTGGAAGGTTTTTAGTTGGTCGTCATTCATGGGACCATCGGAGGCGCCGAAATCGACGGTGCCTTCGGTAATTTGCCTAATGCCCCCGCCAGAACCGATAGCTTGGTAGTTGATCTGAATATTGGGGTCTTTTTTGTGGTACTCGTCAAACCACTTCGAATAAATGGGCTCCGGAAATGAGGCCCCGGCTCCGTTAATAGAAAGTACGGCCCGTGCGATGTAGCAAGCAGACAAGCCAAAAATCACCAGGAGGATCGCTGCGATTCGCTTCATCCGTCATCTCCGCACGATAGATTTGTATTTGCCCGAGAACTTAGAGTGTCCTTCTTTCGTGTTACAGGATTGTTACAATCTATTCAGAGTTTCTTTGATTTATCTGGCGACCCCGGACGGTCCCGGTTAACACGTGTAAGGTCAGCAGCTTGTAGGGGAAGGGCGTAGCCTGGGAGGTTCGGCCAAAAAAGGAAGGGGCAGCTCGGTAAGGAGCCGCCCCTTGACCGTCCACAGACGGGACGGAGCCATGCTACGTCTTCAGTTTTAGGGGAGGTAGTAGCGGAAAGAGCTCCAAACCATGTTGTCGATGCCTTTCGGAGAGATAGCGGCGCCGCCCGCTGCTACGCCGCCAGTGCCGGACCAAGCGTCCTTAGCTAGATAGGAGTATTGCAAGCCGAATTGGACGCGACCCTTGGTTCCCTGGTAGAACTTGTACCAGAAACCAAGAGTGCCTTCCTGGATGATGCGGATGTCGCCGGCGCAATTTGCGCCCGATGAGGGGTTGAAGTCGTTAATGGGCACGCCTTCGGTGGCGCAGCCTGTGTTGTTGGCGGCAAAGTTGCCGTATCCACCGATACCGGTTGTAGAGATTTTGGTGGTGGTGGTGGCCGGAATTGCCGGGTTTGTGCCATTTGCAGGAATCGCTGTTGTCTTGGTGATGGTGACGGAGTCATAGCCAGAGTAGCCTGCCCGCCAGGCGTACTCTAGGCCATAGTAGCCGTAGATGTCGATCTTAGGTGTGGGGTGGAATTCGATTCTTCCCAGGCCGTGAGCGGTGCGGATGAGCGAGAGAGTGCCATCGGGACGAGCAGTAGCATCGGCCAGCTGCGCTGAACCATAGCGGCCGATGCCGTCGCCAGCGACGGCCTTTACTCCAAAGTCTACTTTCTTGTTGAAGAGGGACCACAGACCGCTGGCACCGAAACCGCCGCCGGTGGTGCTGGCGTTCGTGGCGCCGAAGCTACTCACCACTGTCGGCGTGGGGGAGGTGCAGTTTCCGGTGAAGACCGTGGTTCCCGGAACGGTGTCGCCCGTGTTACTTCCCACCACACCGCAAGGATAGATGCGATCACGGAAGAAGCTGACGATGCCGAACACTTCGTAGTGACCGAAGCCGGGGTCGGCAGCGGCCTTGAAGATTAGGTCAGGCGCCTTGTTGACGGTATAACCGGTAGCGTCGAAAGCGTTGTAAAGACCGCCTCCATTACCGGGAGCGTTAAGGAAAAAGTTTCCAGTGGTCGCGGTTGTCGCCCCCGAAGTGACGATCGTGGCGGGCGCAGCGGCGGAGTTGATGGTGGTAACGGCGGAGAAGCCGCGGCCGCCGATGGTGGCCTGCGGACCTTCGACAGAGAAGCCCAGGGCGAATTTGCCGCCGAAGTCTTTCACCACGCGGAAACCATACTGGCGGGCCCAAGTGAAGCCGACGACGTAGTTGGGGTCAACCATCATCGGCAGGTCTTCCTGGCGGTTGAACATGCCCTTCTTGGTTTCCGTCGCCAAGCTCCACATCTGACCGCCGGTGATGATCAAGCCGCTTTCGAAGGCGGCTTGCGCGAACAATTGGCGCTGGCGGAAGACGTAGCTGTTGGTCTGGCGATTGTTGGAAGTGGTTCCTGCACCGAGGAAATCGGCTTCGACGTAACCACCCACAGTTGCAGAGCCTACCTTGGCCTGCGCGAGCATGCTCAGACGGCTCTGACGGGCAGTGAAGGCATTTTCTGTAACGTGCGCCAGATCCGCGGCCTCAAAGGGAATTCCCGTGAACTGGGTGTTGATGTCCGCGCTCTCTGCCCGGGTACGAAACACTGTTTCTGCCGCCAGGAAGCCGCCCGGCGTAATGGTAATGCCCTTGTAACGAATCGCCGCTGGCCCTTCTTCGGAAGCCTTCTTCTCGTCGGCTTGCGCGGTCGCGACAGTGGTCTTGAGAGCTTCGTTGCTGGTCTTCAGATCCGCAACCGTGGTGTTGAGCGTGACCTCGTTGCTCCTCACCTCCGCGGTGGTGTTGACCGCTTCTGTGGCTTTGGTGCTGGCTTCCGCTGCGCGCGCATTAGCCGCGGCAGCCGCGTCGCGCGCTTCGTCGATTTGTCGGTCGCGCTTGGCAAGCTCCTCCTTCAACAAGCTAAGCTGCTCTTGCTGGGCCTGTAGAGTCTGGCGAAGCTCTTCAATCTCAGCAGCGATGGCCGAGTCCGACTTGTCCGCCTTCTTGGCTGCCTTGGCCTTCGCCGGCTGAGCCGGTTTTGCAGGCTGGGCGTCGGCGTCTTTCGGCGTGTCTTTAGGTGTATCAGCAAAAGCGGTTCCATAGGTGAGGAACAGCGATAGTGTGAGTGCTGCGATTTTTTTCATTGCCTCTCTCTTTGGCGCAAAATTCGACCGCGTACCGAGGAAGATCCGAACCACCCCGCGCGAAAAGGTAAAGGCCGCGTCTTACAGTTACGTGAACCGAATGTGAATATCCTGTAACAATCTGGTAACGATAGACGTAAACCGTTTAGATATAGAATGTTAGAGAACGAGCAGGAGGTCAAAAAGCACAAGAAACAGTGAGGTTTTGCCGAATTGCCATGGCCTCGGCAAAGCTCCATTCATGCGCGGGTGAATTGAATTCCTGGCTCATGTCCACCTTCAACAGACGGCCTTCCGGCCTCGACGCGGGGAAGGACCTACTTCGGCGCGGCTATGGTAAAGGCGAGGACAATTTGCGTCAAGCGATATTGGTATTTGGCGTCGGTGTCCTGGATGTCGGCTTCCGTTTTTTGTAGCTCGGCCTGGGTGAACTCGACGATCGAACCAAGACCGAGATTGTAGCGGGCCTGCGCGAGGTCCAGAGCGAGGCTCGCTTGCTCGCGAAATTGCCGAGTTACCGAGAGACGCTCAAAAGCGCGGCGGGAATCTTGCCAGGCGTTGCGAACGTCGCGGGCGAGGTTGTTGCGGGCATCCAGCAGCTTTTGGCGATCGGCTTCGGTTTCGAGATCGGCGGCCTTGGCGCGAGCGCTGTAAAGAAAACCGTTGAACAGGGGAATGTTGATATTCACGCCGACGGCGCCATACCAGCTTTCAATATGGTTGTCGCGGACAGGGGCTTGCCCGACAACGCCGAGGGCATTCACTGTCGGCCGCCACAGATCATGTTCGGCGCTTCCGAATTTCTCGGCGGAGCCGACTTCGAATTGCAGGGCTTTGATTTCGGGACGTTGTTCGAGGGCCTGTTGAATCAAAGGAGCGACGTCAGTGGCCGGTTGACTCACCGGCGCAGTCTCTTCAACAAGCTGGAAATCCTGTTCGTCCGGATAGCCGAGGATTGCAGAGAGGGCGGCGAGAGAAGTCTGGTAATTGTTTTGCGCCTCGAGCAACAGGAGTTTGCCACGTGCCAGATCGACATTGGAAAAGCTGAGATCGATCTCCGATTTGAGCTTGGCATTCGTCAGGGCCTGCACTTTGTCGACCAGCGTCTGGCGCGTATGTACGGTTTCTTCCGCGACGGTGACCAGAGCTTTGGTTTCCAAGGAGTTGTAGAAGGCCTGGTCCACAACCAGGAGAATGTCGGCCCGCGTTGCAGCGGCATTTTGATCTTCGGATTTGGCGCCATATTCGGAGCTGGAAAGCAGATTGGCGGTGCGGCCGAAATCGGTGACGAGTTGAGTGACGCTCACGCCGCCGGCCGCACGCGGGTAAAGGGTCGGATTGTTCAGCAAACCTGCGGTAAGGCGGCTGCCTGGATTTGCGTCCACCGCGGTGAGGCTCAGATAGGCGTTTGGCATGAGAAGAGCACGGGTTTCGCGGACGTACTGTTGCGCGGCGAGCGCACGCAATCGTCCGATGGTGATCTGCGGATTGTTTTTAAGAGCAATGGCTTCGGCTTGAGCGCGGGTGAGGGTGGCACCGGTTTGCGGCGGCTGCGAAGGTTCTTGACGATTCCCTGGGCTGCTCGTGGCCTGCGCGTGGAGCGGTGCGCATACGGCGCTCGAGACAACGGTGAGTAGGAGCAAGAATCGCATCACGACGGCACCTCCTGACGATTCTGTTCACCCTTCCTGTGCACAAGGAGATAGGCCGCGGGAACAAGGTAGACGGTCACGACAACCGAGACCAGCAAGCCGCCGATGATCGCTCGAGCGAGGGGCGCGTACTGTTCGCTGCCTGGTTCGGCTCCGATAGCCATGGGAATCATACCGAGCAGGGTGGCGAAGGAGGTCATTAAGATGGGGCGGAGACGCATCCGGGAAGCGGCCGAGACTGCTTCCTTGACCGGTTTGCCGTCGTGGTGCAGGTGGCGGGCGAATTCCACGATCAGAATACTGTTTGAAACAACGATGCCCACCATCATGACCACCCCCATCAACGACATGACATTCAGCGTGGTCCGGGTGGCAAGGAGGAACAGGAGCACCCCAGCAAGTCCCGGGGGAATGGCCAGCAGGATGATGAAAGGGTCCTCCCACGAAGCGAACTGTGCGACTAGGATCAGATAGACGAGCACCACGGAAAGAATCAAGCCGATGCCGAAACTCTGGAAGGAGGCGCGCATGCCTTCGACCGACCCACGCAGGTTTACGCGAACGCCCTCGGGAAGATTGAACTTTTTAAGGATGGCCTCGATCTGCGAGGTGACTGCGCCGAGGTCTTCGGACTTTGGAGAAACGTAGACATCGATCACGCGAAACAATTGGTAGTGATCGACTTCGGTCGGCGAAGGAATGGTCTTGACCTTAACCACGCTATCCAAAAAAGTCGGCTGCGTACTTTTCACGCCGCGCAGCGGAATCTGCTTGAGATCGATCATGCTCTTGATCTGGTCCTCGGGATATTGCACAGCGAGCATGTAGGGATTTCCGCTTTTTGGATCGATCCAGTAGTTTGGCGCGATCATGCCGTTGGAAGTGAGCGCGGTGATCACATTGTCAACGATCTCTTTCTGCGAAAGTCCAAGGAGTCCGGCCTTTTCGCGGTCCACGTCGAGTTCGAGCGCGGGGTAATCAATGTCTTGAGGGATGAGCACGTCGCTGACGGAGTTCAGTGCGCGCACCGGCTCGGCTATTTTTGTGGCCACGCCGTAAACTTTGTCGAGATTGTTTCCGCTAACTTGAATGTCGATAGGGGCGGGCATTCCGAGATTGATCACCGCATCCACGAGGCCTCCCGACTGGAAATAGGTGCTGAGCTGGGGCAACCGCCGGCCCAGTTGCTCACGCACGCGCCGCATGTATTCATAGCTGCCGATCCTGTGGCCCTCCTTGAGACTTACCTGCACAAACGCGGTGTGGGAAGCGGAGTTGGGAGTGTAAATGGCGGAAAAGTCGGTGGTAATTCCGATGTTCGAGACGATGATCTGTAGCTCGTCTTTCGGCACTACCGCGCGAATGATTTCCTCGACCTGCTGCACATAGTCCTCGGTCAACTCCACGCGCGTTCCCGAGGGGGCCTTGAGATTGATAACAAACTGGCCAGGATCGGTGCGCGGAAAGAAAGAAACACCAAGGAACGGATAGAGCGCGAGAGCCAGGAGGGAGATTCCCGTCAGGCCGGCCAGCGTGGCGAGCGGTTTTAACAACGCACCGCTCAGCGTGCGATCGTACGTGCCCAGCATTTTGTCAAAGTATTTGTTGAATATTTTGCCGACGTTTCCCCACCGCCAAGTGAAGTCGTCACCCAACCCCTGGTCTGCTTGGCGGATTTTGATGAGTTTGGCGCAGAAAAGCGGCACTACGGTCATAGCCACGAAGTAAGACGCGAACAAAGAGAGAATTACCGCGAGGGCCAAAGCCACGAAGAGAAAACGGCTCACGCCGTACAGAAACACAACGGGAAAGAATACGATGGAGGTCGTCAGCGTTGCGGACAGCACGGCCAATCCGACTTCCTGTCCGCCCATCTCGGCCGCTACTTCCGGCGATTCGCCCAACTCGAGATGCCGGAAAATATTCTCGAGCACGATGACGGAGTTGTCGATCAGCCGCGAAAACGCGAGCGCCAGGCCGCCTAGCACCATGGTGTTCACCGAGCCTCCGCCGGCGCTGAGGGCCAGAAAAGTAGCCAATGCGGAGAGCGGAATGGACAGAAATACTGCCGCTGTTGCGCGCAGGCTACCGAGAAATAGGAGAACCATCAAGCCTGTAAGAATCAGCCCGATGCCTCCTTCACGGATGAGGTTGGAGATGGCCGTCTTGACGAAGATCGATTGGTCGAACACAACTTTGGTAATGAGCTGTTTCGGAATGTCGACGAGGTGCTTGAGCGCGTCTTTGATGCCCTGGACCACCGCGATGGTGTTGGTATCGCCACCCTGTTTCAGAATCGGGAGGTAAACCGACGGCTGGCCGTCCACGCGAACAATGTTGGTCTGAATGGCCTGAGCATCCACGGCCTTGCCAATGTCGCCTACCAGCACGGAGGATTGGCCCACCGATTTCAGCGGCATGTCATTGATGGAGGACGCTGTGGGAGCCTGGCTGTTGGAATAGAGGTTGTAGTCGAAAGGTCCGATCTTCACATCGCCAGTGGGGAGAATCAGATTGCTTTGGTTAATTTCGCGGACCACGTCCATGGGGCTCAACTGATGCGCTTGAAGCTTCATGGGGTCCACGTAAACCATGATTTCGCGATACTTCCCGCCAAAAGGCTGTGGAACAGAGGCCCCGGGAACATTGGCAATCTGGTTCCGAACGTTGTATTGGCCGAGGTCGTGGAGTTCTGTTTCGTTGAGGCCCTGGCCTTTCAGTGTGATCAAACAAACGGGCAAGCTGGAGGCGTCAAACTTGAGCACGACCGGAGGAAGAGTTCCCGGGGGAAGGCGGCGAAGATCCGCCATGGCAAGATTCGAAACCGAACTGAGATCGGCGTCAGCGTTTGTGCCCGGCTGAAAATAGATCTTGATCAGGCTTACACCGGGGAGCGAGCGCGATTCGATGTGGTCCACGCCGCTCGCCAGCGTGAACCAGCGTTCGAACGGATTGGTGATGTTGGTTTCGATCTGCTGCGGAGGCATGCCGGAATAAAACGTGGCAATGACCACGACGGGGATGTTGATCGGCGGGAACAAATCCACGGGCATGCGCACGAGCGCTACCGTGCCCACGATGGCAATGACCAGGCACATCACGATGATGAGGAAGGGATACTTGATTGCAAAACGGGACATCACTTCCCTCCCGTGGTGCCGCCGGCAGGGGAAGCAACGTCCTGGGGCTGGATTTTTTGGCCGTTGCGAAATTCGCTGCGATTGCCGATGACCACGCGATCCTGATCGGAAAGGCCGGAGAGCACTTCGACGCGGGTGTTGTCTTCGAGACCAAGTTTTACGTGCCGCTCTTCGAGAATGTTTTGTGCGCTGACGGCCAGGACAGTGGCATCCTCGCCGCTGCGCGTAACGGCTTCGAGCGGGACGGTCAGGGAGTTTGGTTTCTCGCGCAGCGAGAGCCGCGTTTCGGCGTACATTCCTGGAATCACCCGCCCATCGCGATTCTCGAAATCGATTTCCGTTTCCATCGTTCGGGTCTGCAGATCGAGCGAATCAGAGAAGCGCGAAACCTGGCCTTCGATATCCTGATTCAGTGCCTGCACGTGGACTTTCACGGGGTCGCCCAAATGAATTTGGCCCGCGAGCGATTCTGGAATGGGCAGGACCAGGCGCAGCTTCGAGACCTGCGCCAGGCGCACCACGGGCGTGGCTTGCGTGCTGGAGGAGGTGCCCGCGGCCACCAGCGCCCCAGTATCGGCGAAGCGCGCCGTGACCACTCCGGCGAAAGGCGCGACGATATGCGAATAACTCGAAAGGGCCGTGTACTGTCTTTCATTGGCCTCCGCCATTTGAAGCTGCTGCTGCGCGGCGGAGAGTTCTGCCTGAGTGCTGGCTACTTGTGCTTCCGCCTCGAGGTCTTTGGCTTGGGAATCGTCCAATTCCTGCTGGGCCACCAGGCCGGCGCGTGAGTCAGCGGCCTGTTTCAGCCGGGTATAGGCGGAATGCGCTGCGGAATGCACGGATTGGGCGCGCTCGATGTCGCTCTGCGCACGGCGAATCTCTTCTCTTGATTTGCGCACCGCGGCATCCGTGCCGGACAACTGGGCTGCCAGTTCCGGGACTTCCAACTCGGCGAGCGTCTGTCCATCCTTGACATGGTCTCCGACATCCACATAAATCCTTTTGATGTAGCCCGCGACTTTGGCGTGCACATCGATATCTTGAAAAGGTTTGAACTCGCCGGAAATCGTGAGCGTATTGGTAATCGTGCGCCGCTCCGCTCGTACCACGGCTGCGGGAACGGCGGTCGAATCGCCTCCGGCGTTGCTTGGCGTGTCGGCTTCGGACGAGCCGCGGCCCAGCCAAAACCACACAAGAAAGCAAGCGGCAGCAAGAACGATTCCGGCAACGATCCATTTTTTTGCAGTCATAAGAAATCCTCAGGAGCGCGGGCCGACCTCGCCGAAGCCCGTTCTGTCGGCAACTCACAGAACTCGAGAATGGGCCTACCTAATGGACTATTACAGAGCTCATCCGGTTGCAGAGAGTTTGCGCCCTAGGCAATCGGAAAAGAATTAGAGAATGGGCGGCGGACGGAACCACAAACTTGCGCACAAAATCCGCCGGGGAAGAAGAAGTTCCGAGCGTTCGAGAGGTAAGGAATGAGAAGCCGGGTGCCACGGAAACAAAGAGAAGTTCGCGAAAAAAAATGTCACAAATACGTGTGTGCTGTCCTTCCCCCTAGGGGAGTATCGCTCCAGCTCCGAAGAGCCGACCGTGGCGCGGTGGCTTGCCGAATGCTCCACGTTTAGTCCGCCTGACGAGCCCGCAGCGCTCAGGTAGGGGTTGTAGAGAAACAAAAAGGCGAGCACCAGGCATACCCCAGCATGGCGTCTTGCGCCACTTCCGGGGGATGAGCCGAGTGTAAGCTTCCTGGGCACTTTATTTACAATAGTTGGACTGCCTGCAGGGGTCAAGGGGATGCTTGAGCCCCGTTACCACTTGCCGAAGGGAGGAGAAGGGGATCGGAGCCAGGGGTGCGCCGATCCCCGTGGTAGGACGTGGACCGAAGGTCAAACGCGTTGAGTATCGCCGCCCGGGATCACATCTGAATGAAGGGCTTGTGAATTCTCGATGACCTCTTCGCCGGCCGATGCCGTCTGGTCGCTGCTTAGCGTGCCGAGGGACAGGCCGCGGCCATGGCGGACATCCAGCCCGTGGACCCAGAAGATGATGTCCTCGGCAATGTTTGTGGCGTGGTCGGCGATGCGTTCAAGATGTCTGGTGGCGAGAATGAATTGCATTCCTGGACTGACCAAGGCGGCTTGCTGAGTCATGCTTTGCATGAGCTGGTCGAAGATGCGGTCGCGGTACTGATCGACGACATCGTCGTTTTGCAGGACCTGGCCGGCCATTTCGACGTTGCGAAAAATGAGGGCGCCAAGGCTCTTGCTGACCATGGCGCGGACCGCCGAAGTCATGGGAGCCAATTCTTCCGGCAGTTGCGCGGCCGGCATGTCACGGAGTGAGATAACGCACTCGGCGAGATTTACGGCGAGGTCGCCGATGCGCTCGAGATCGTTGGTGATTTTGAGGGCGGCAACGATGAGGCGCACCTCATCGTCCGAGAACGAGCCACGGCGGAGCAGCCGGATGGCGTGCTCATCGATGACAATTTCCATTTCGTTGATGCGCGGCTCAAGGAGAAAGACTTCGCCGGGAAGAGCCCAGGTGCGCGAATCATTGACGCCCACGATGGCCTCCAGGGCGCGGTTCATGGCGCCTTCGACCGTGCGGGCCATCGAGACCAGATAGTTGACCAGTGTTTCGTAGAGCACCGCTTCCGTCAATCCAGCGGAACTTGCCATGATTCCCCTTCCGGAGCCGAGGACCTAGAGCACACCTCCGCTCGTAGTCGGTATTCTGGCAAGCGCATGGTTACACTTTGTTCACAAAGAGATGAACATGCTGTAAATCAGCAGGTTACGGAGCAGCGTGGCGGTGGAATCCGGGGGCCGGGTACCAGGTGAATCGGGTGGGGAGTCGCCGAGCACGGTCCGTCGTGAAGCTTCCCTGCCACCGCCGGCGCCACGGCCAGCTACGCCGTAGGGCTCGAACGCGTCGCGGGATGCTCCGCTTCAAAAAAAGGCAGGGAAAAATGGAACTGCGATCCTTGACCCACTTCGCTATCCACCCAAAGGCGGCCGCCATGCACCTCGACGAGATGTTTGGCGATGGCCAGACCGAGACCCGTGCCTCCGGCTTCGCGGGAGCGGGCCACATCCACACGGTAGAAGCGTTCAAAGATGCGTGGCTGGTCCGCCTTAGGGATACCGATGCCGGTATCTGAAACGGTAAGAACGATCTCTTCTTGTGCGGATACTGCGCTCACGATGATCTGGCCACCGGGCAGCGTGTACTGGATGGCGTTGTCCAAAAGATTTTGCAGAACTTCGGCAAGCCGACGGCGATCACCGGCTACATCCGGCAAGTTCTGCGGCATATTCACCGAAATCCGCAAGTCTTTTTCGGCGCCGCGGCGCTGGGCGGTCTCGAGGCAGCTTTCGATTAATTGCGAAACGCTGAGACGGCAAATCTCGAGTTCGAGACGCTCGGCGTCCATCTTGGAAAGCATGAGCAAGTCTTCCGTCAAGCGGGCCAAGCGGCGGGAATGTTCGAGAATGATTTCGAGAAAGCGCGTGCGGTTTAGCGAATCGTCTATCGCGCCCGCGAGAAGCGTTTCGGCGAAGCCTTGAATGGCGGTGAGGGGAGTTCTGAATTCGTGAGAGACGTTGGCCACGAAATCGCGGCGCACGCGCTCGAGCATGCGCAGCTCGGTAATGTCATGAAGCACCACGACGGCGCCGGTAGTGTCACCTGCGCGAACGGCGGCAACGGTGATTGCGAAATAGTGCTGGCGGAGCGTGCCCGTGACGATTTCCGACTGGACGCGCGGCTCGCCACCAAGAACCTGGCGCACGGCTTCGAGCAGCTCGGTCTGCCGCACCACCTCTACCAGCGCACTGCCAGAGGTCGGCGGCACATCCAGACCGAGGATTTCCGCAAAGCCGGGATTGGCAAACACCAGCCGCTCCGAACCGTTCACCACCGCGACGCCTTCGACCATGCTGCCGAGAATCGCGGAGGAAAGATTGCGTTCTTCGGTTAAGGTTTGGATGGTGCGGTCCAAGCGCGCTGCGGTGCGGTTGAGCGAAACGCCGAGCGCACCGAGAGCGTCGCCCGAACTATCGCGGGGCAACGGCCGGAAGTCGCCTTCCGCCACGCGCCGGGAAAACTCCTTCAGACGCTCGACGCGGCCCGTGAAGCTGCGGGAGAACAACAAAGACGCTGCGCCAGCAATCAGCAGAATGAAACACGATGCCACCCACAGCTTGTGCCGGAAGGATCTTAGAACTTCATCGACGGTCTCCGGTGCCAGAGCAAAGCGCAAGACCGCAGAGGGCCCCGCGGAGGTGTTCTGGCGCACGGCCAGGTAGAGAAAATCGCGATTGAGGGTGGCGCTGCGGCGAACGGAACGGCCCTCTCCCTTGGCTATGGCTTCGAGCACTTCCGGGCGATTGGCGTGGTTCTCCATAGCTTGAGGATCGCCTTGGGAATCACCAAGCACACGGCCATCGGCAGCGATCACCGTGACACGGACGCCACTGGCGGCCATTTGCGTCACCCAATCGCGCAAGGGCGCAAGGTTTTCAGGTTGTCCGGCGGAAGCGGGTGTCCACTGGGGAGGGCGCGCTTCGGCGATGCGCGCGATGGCGGCGAGTTTCTCGAAGCCCATGCGTTCATACTCGCTGCGAAGAGCGCGCTCGGAAAAAAAGTCCACGGCGAGCAGAACGCTCACCAGCAGAGCGAGAAACGTGAACGCGAATTTCCAGAATAGATTAAGCCGCACGAGTTTCGAACAGATACCCAGCGCCGCGCACGGTCTTCAGATGAACGGGATTTTCTGGATCAGTTTCGATTTTCTCACGCAGGCGGCGAACGTATACGTCCACGCTGCGCGGAGTCACGAAACGATCGGTGCCCCAGACGGCATCGAGCAGCTGATCCCGCGAGAAGACCCGGTTCGGGCGCGAAGCAAGGTAATAGAGCAGCCGGAATTCGAGCGTGCTAAGCGGAACGGGCTTGCCAGCATGGCTCACGCGGTAAGACGCCGGATCGATGGCCAGCTTGCCGATCTCGACGACGCGGGGCGAGTCAGCGGGCGGCTCCGCGCGGCGGAGCAGCGCTTTGACGCGCGCCAGGAGCTCGCGCGGGCTGAAGGGCTTGGTCACGTAATCGTCGGCACCCATCTCCAGGCCCACCACGCGATCGGCTTCATCGCCGCGCGCCGTGAGCATGAGAATGGGCAGTCGATTTAGGGAATCGTCCCGGCGAACTTCCCGGCAAATGTCGAGCCCGGATAGTTTCGGGAGCATCAAATCGAGAAGCAGTAGATCGGGTGGCGTCTTCTTGAGTGTGCTCAGGCCGGCGCTGCCGTCAAACGCAGCGCTAACCTGAAAGCCTTCGTTGGCGAGGTTATAGCGAACGAGTTCGACGATGTCCTTGTCGTCCTCGATGATCAATACGCGTTTCATAAGGATGGCACGTTCCGCTCGCCGGCTTGGCGGCAGTTTACCGTACACCGGAGAAATGCGATAGGAGGTGGCATGATTTGCGTCATTTTGACATGTGCGTAACACGACTGATTCTGGCAGTGCGCTTGTAACGGAGGGATAACATCAATGTGAATGGAGTGTTAACGCTGTAGCCGAGGCTCAATTCCCGCTGGCGGTCGTGAAAGCCAGGGCCAGCAGCGTTTTTTGCTCGAGTTCGTGCGCTTTGGTCGAGCCCGTCGCCGGGCTGGCGCTCGCCGAGCGCTTCACCGAGCGCACTTGAAGGCCCCTGGCTTGGGCCAGACGTTCGAGCCTGGGCAGTATGTAGAAAAGCGCTCCCATGTTCGCGGGCTCTTCCTGGACCCAGACGATTTCCCGGGCTTGGGGATGCTCGGCCAGAGCCGCAGAAATTTCCGTCCGCGGCAGGGGATAGAGTTGGTCGAGGAAAAAGATGGCTGTGCTGCTGTCCTTCCGGCGGCGGCGTTCGCCGCGAAGTTCGTGGCCCACCTTCCCGCTGGCGATCAATATACGCTTGGCGTCTTGCACTTCCTGGTCCGGAACGACGGGCAGGAAGCGCGGCCGCGTGAAGTCTTCGATGTTCGAACTGGCGTCGGGATGACGCAGCATGCTTTTTGGCGTGAAAACAATCAGCGGCTTGCGCCAGGCACGCAGGGACTGCCGGCGCAGCATGTGAAAATACTGCGCGGCGGTGGAAGGCTGGCAGATTTGCAGATTGTCCTCGGCGGCAAGTTGCATGTAGCGCTCGATGCGGGCGCTGGAATGCTCGGGGCCCTGGCCTTCGTAACCGTGCGGGAGTAAGAGAACCAGGCCAGTAGGAAGATTCCACTTGTCTTCGCTGGCGCTGAGGAATTGGTCGATGATCACCTGCGCGCCGTTGGCGAAATCTCCGAATTGCGCCTCCCACAGAACCAGTGCTTCCGGATAGTCGCGACTGAATCCGTATTCGAATCCAAGACAGGCCGCTTCGGATAGCGAAGAGTCATAAATCTCGCAAAATGCTTGCTGCCTCGCGAGATGCGAGAGCGTCAGATAGTTGTGCTCGGTCTCTGTATCGATCAGCACGGCATGGCGCTGATTGAAGGTGCCGCGCTGCGTGTCCTGCCCGGTAAGACGAACAGGATGGCCTTCGAGCACGAGAGAACCCAGGGCCAGCGCTTCGGCGAAGCCGTAGTCGATGGCGCGCTTGCCGTGGCCCATCTCCTTGCGCTGCTCCAGAAGTTTTGCGATTTTCTGGTGGAGGTGAAAGCCGGCAGGCACGCGCACTAGCCCGTCGGTGAGTTCGGCGAGTGTTTCCCGCGTCAACCCGGTGTCGACTTCGTACGCCGGGTTGTATTTCCCGCCCTTGTATGGAGACCAATAATCCGGCAGTTTGCGCAAATGCGGGATCTTTGTGAGTTGCCCCGCTTTTTGCTGCTCCACTTCGTATTCTTTTTTCACCCCTTCGACGACTAGCGAAGCGTCGATACCCGTCCGCTCCGCGTAAATCTTCCAGAGCGGCGAATGGTTCTTAATTCGCTCGTAGAGAACCGGCTGCGTGATGGTGGGATCGTCGACCTCGCTGTGGCCGTGGCGGCGATAGCCGATGAGGTCCACCACAACATCGCTGCCAAACGTCGCGCGATACTCCGCGGCGAGCTTTCCAATACGTACCACCGCGTCGGGATCCTCCGCGTTGACGTGGAATACCGGAATGCTCTGGCGCTTAGCAATGCCCGAAGCGAAACGGGAGGAATGCTCCTGGGGAGGCTGCGTGGTGAAGCCGATAAGATTGTTGACGATGATATGCACCGTGCCGCCCACGGTGTAAGCCATTAGATCCGCAAGATTCAGCGTTTCCGCCAAGACGCCTTGGCCGGCGAAAGCCGCATCGCCATGCATTGCGATCGGCCAGACTTTGTTTAGCGTAGCGGGTGTGCGGTCCATGATCGGTCCGTCCACGCCGTGGCGCGTCTGCTTGGCGCGCGCGCGGCCCATGGCCACAGGATCAACCGCCTCGAGGTGGCTGGGGTTCGAGACCAGATGCATGTTGATAGGCTTGCCAGCCGTGGTCGTGTATACGCCTGTCGCGCCGATGTGATATTTCACGTCGCCCGCGCCGAGCACGCTGCGCGGATCAACGTCTTCAAATCCGGCAACCACTTCGTGCGGCGGTTTGCATGCCGCGTGAACCATTACATTTAGACGCCCGCGATGGCTCATAGCCATGACGCAGTCCACGGCGCCGAAATCAGCTGCGATGCCGAGGATAGCGTCGAGAAGCGGGATAAGCGAGGTGACGCCTTCAAGCGAAAAACGCTTCGTGCCGAGGTAGCGGGCTTGCAGAACCTGCTCGAAAAGGTCTGCGCGAACCAGCCGCTCAAGAATTCTTTCCTGGTTGACCTCCAGTTCGGGCCCCTCGATGCGTTCCGCGATCCACCGCCGTCTTTCTGGCTGGGGGAGGTGCATGAATTCCACGCCAATGTTGCTGCAGTAGATGCGGCGCGCTTCTTCGGCAGCTTCGCCCGTCAATTCCAGATCGGCAAGCTTCTGCGGCTGGAAAATGCCGAGTGGGTCCAGCGTAGCTTGGTAATAGCCCCAGCGCCGGAAAACGTCAAAAACGCGCTCGCGCTGTTCATTCGCGGCAACTTTCTTCGACCCCTTGGCGGGTTTTGCGGGTCCCTCCAACGCCATGATGGTACGGTCGGCCATAAATCCATCTCGGACAACCATCTATTTTGCCACAGAACCAATCGTGATGCTTTCTGCGGCGCAGCAGCTGACCATGGCGGTGTTTCAGAGCGAAACAACTCGGGATTCCAGCAAGCGGGTGATTTCGTCAGCGGAGATACCAGGAGGAAATAGGATCGGCGCACCGATGCGTACGGTGATTTCGCCGAAGCGGGCCAGTCGGCGGCGTTCGCACTTCATTTGCCAGACACCGTCGAGACGCATGGGGATGACGGGAAGGCGGAGATTCTCGGCCAGCAGGCCGATGCCGCTCTGGAACGGCGCCATGCGGCCGTCGTCGGAGTTGTTGACCCGGCCTTCGGGGAAAATCAGGATGCTGTACCCGCGGTCCGCGGACTCGCCGGCAAAACGAAAACTTTCGCGGAAGCCGGAGTGCTGCGGCAGAGGGAAGACGTTGAACAGCGCCGTGACCAGGCCGTAGCCCAACTGATAGGCCCAGCGCTGGGCGAAAAACCAATCGTGCGGCGGCTGGCGCATGCGCTCGACCGATTCGCCTCCCATCGCTATGGCGAGACGGTGACGAAAACGCCTGGGGAGAGCGGCGAGAATCAGGCCAATATCGGCGCGGCGGGTGATGTGGTTCGAAATGATGAGCACTGGTCCACGGATACCGCGAAGATGATCACGGCCAACGACTTTCGGATGCGCGAGAATCTGTGTAGCCGGCCAGACCAGCGGGTAGTAGACAGCAAGGCGGAGCCAACGCGCCGGGGCGCGTTGCGTCCAGCGCGGATAGACGTATTCGGTGCGGTGGGCCGCGGGTTGTTCGAGAAGCCGCTCGACGTCCGCAACGGTTTTTGCCTCGGCAAACGAGGTTTCGTTTAGCTCGACCTGAAAGCGCTCTTCGAGGGCGCTCATCAGCTCGACACGGTCGAGCGAAGTAAGATTCAGGCCCCTCTCCAGCTTTCGAGAAGACCCTTTTGCGGACGAAAATCTCGCCAACAGATCATCCAGAGTGCCATCCCGCGCATTTGCCAGTACCGTGCCATCTCCGGATTCTGCGGCGCGCGCAGCTATTAGACTGAGCCGAGGCTTGCCGGTGGGCGTGCGTGGAAAATCGGGCTCCGGCCAGACCAGCCATCGGTGCACGCGCTGGTATTCGGCGAGGGACGCGTTGGCCTTTTCAATCACTTTCTGAACCGACTCCTCCCTTCGGTCGGCGCCGTTTTCCACAAGCAAGAAGGCGCATGCTTCCGCGTGGCCCCCGCGTTCGATCGGAATCACAACGCAATCGCGCACGCTGGGTTGTTTCCGTAGCTCTGCTTCCACATCCTCGGGATAGACATTCAGACCCGCGGCTGTAACGATCACGTTTTTCTTGCGGCCTTTGAATCTGAGATTCCCTTCCGCATCTAGTTCACCGATATCGCCTGTGCGCAGCCAATTCTCTTGGTCGCGCACACCCTGCCGTAGTGCTCCGCCTTCCCAGTAGCCGCTAGCGACATTTTCGCCCCGCACCAGAATCTCCCCGTCTTGCAACAGCCGAAATTCGCGCCCCGGGAGAACTTTTCCGATGGAACCCTGCGTGGCGCGAAAGGGATGGTTCAAGCTGATAAGTGACGCCGTTTCCGTCATGCCGTAGCCTTGCACGACCGCGTAACCCACACGCTTGAAAAACTCTTCGGTTTCTACGGAGAGCGCCGCGCCGCCAGAAATGAACGCCCAGAATTTCCAGCCAAATTGCCGGTGCATACGCCTAAAGCGCCATGCCCGCCGCAAAAACTTCTTACCGTTTGCCAGGTCGAAATTTCGCTTCAGCCAGTTGCTTTGGCCTTGCGCTTCGAATTCGCGTTCGAACCCGGCATGCAAGGCATCGAGCATTCGCGGTACCGCAATCAGCGCCGTGGCCCGCTCGCGCTTCACTGTGCGAATAATCTCACCCGGATTCGCGGAGTGCTCAAAGACTACCGTCGCACCCAGGAGCGGCGGCACAAAGAGCGCCATGAACTGCCCGAACACGTGGCTGAGCGGCACCAGCGTGACGAAACGCAGCGGATGAAACCATCGCTCATAGTTCCGGTAGGGATCAATGCCGCGTTCGAGCGGCTCGAGATTTGCCAGAAAATTGCCGTGCGTTAGAACTACGCCGCGCGGCTCAGCCGTTGTGCCCGAAGTGAAAAGGATTTGCGCCACGTGATTTCGCGTGATGGTCTCGTCGGCCAGGCTTTCATAGGCGACCTTACTGGGCTGCTCGCTCGCAGGCGAGGACGCCGCCACCCCCGCACGTCTTACGGTGTCGGCTAAATCTTCCAGTGCGAGCCTTGGGATGGCGGAATCGAATGCCGCCTTTTCTCTTGAAGCGAAGATAAATTTCACGCCCGCATCCCGTGCCACGCGGCGAGCGAAATCAAGCGTGGCGCCATCGTCCATGGGTACGGCCACCGCTCCGCGCAACAAACAACCCCAGAAAGCCGCGGTCCATTCGGCGTTGTTCGGGCCCCAGAGGAGAACGCCATCGCCGGTTCGAACGCCGCGCTCTTTCAGCTCCAAGGCGCAGGCCCATGCCACGCCTCGGAGCTTCTGGTAGCTCCACGCTTCGCGGCGATAGCCGCGTCGCTGCACGAACGCGAGGTCGCCGCCATAGCGCTCGAACTCACGGAACAGAGATAGCAGGTTCGCTCGGGACATGATCCCCAGCCCCCTCGGGCCTCTCGGATGGCTTGATTCTACGCCTGTGGGGAGCGGCACAAGCTCTGCCTAGGCAAGGAAGTAGCACGTCCCGTGCCACGAATTCTCATGCCACGAAAGAACGCTACCCTGCATCTCATGAAAAGCACGCAAGCAGAACGTGTGTCGTTTCGGGTACAATAGTGACTGCTAAGGGGGCGCGTGGTACACCCCTATTTCGCTCGTAAGCAGGATAAATGCCGGTACCTATTTCACAGATGTGGACGGTCGCGACGTACGTCCTCAAGCAGAAAATTGCGGGGCGCAAGCGCTACCCGTTTGTGTTGATGCTCGAGCCACTATTCCGCTGCAATCTGGCGTGCGCCGGCTGCGGCAAGATTCAATATCCCGCGCATATCCTCAGGAAGGAATTGAGCCCGGAAGAGTGCTTCAAGGCCGTGGACGAATGCGGCACGCCGATGGTTTCCATCCCCGGCGGCGAGCCGCTGATGCACCCGCAAATCGACAAGATCGTCGACGGCCTGGTTGCGCGCAAGAAGTACATCTATCTGTGCACCAACGCGCTGCTACTCAAGGAAAAGCTGGATCTCTTCAAGCCGAGCAAATATTTGACGTTTTCCGTTCACATGGACGGCCAGCGCGAACACCACGATTTCTCGGTTTGCCGCGAAGGCGGCTATGATCTGGCGGTCGACGGCGTTAAGGAAGCGCTCAAGCGCGGCTTCCGCGTCACCACCAACACGACGCTCTTCGACGGCGCCGATCCCAACAGTGTCCGGCAGTTTTTCGACGAAATGATGGAGTTGGGCGTCGAGGGCTTGATGCTTTCGCCGGGCTATTCTTACGATAAAGCGCCCGATCAAAAGCACTTCCTCGGACGCGCTCGCACGCGCAGGCTTTTCCGCGCCATACTTTCCAACCGCAAAAAGAGCTGGCAGTTCAACCAGTCCAAACTCTTTCTCGAATTTCTCATGGGCAAGCAGCAGTACGCGTGCACGCCCTGGGGTATGCCTACCTACAACGTCTTCGGCTGGCAGAAGCCCTGCTATTTGCTCCAGGACGGTTACGCCGACACGTTCCAGGAGTTGCTGGAAACGACGGCGTGGCAAAATTACGGCACCGAATCCGGAAATCCCAAGTGCGCCAATTGCATGGTGCACAGCGGGTACGAAGCCTCCGCCATGGACCATACTTTCAGCGGTTTGCGCGGCCTTTGGGCAGCCATGAAGGCAACCTTCACCGTGCAATATCCGGACTCCGACGCTCTGGCCCTGCTGAACGAGCCCGCCAAGCCAGTGCATTCTTACAATCCGCTTATTCAGATCGACAAAGGGAAGTCCCAGCTCGAGGAGACGCGCGCTTGACGGGCCCCCGACACGCAGACCGGCCCACTCACGCGGAAGCCGTTCCGCAGGATCCCGACACTCTGGAACTAGCTCCGGGAAGAATGCGCGAAGCGGTCGAAGGATGGCTTCCCGAGCTCGCCACCGAAGAAGAATTGCGCGAAGCTCTCGAAAAGGCCTTCGACTATCGGGGCGACGTCACCCTAACTACTAAAGACGGCAAGAAGATAGAAGGATACATCTTCGATCGAGTATCCGGTCCGACGCTCGACACTTCCTTCGTGCGTGTGCTACCGAAGGATTCCAATCAGAGACAGAAGATCGCCTACGCCAGTGTTGCCGCGCTGGCCTTCACGGGCCGCGATCCCGCAGCTGGAAAAAGCTGGGAAGCTTGGGTCCGCAAATATTGGGAAAAGAAGGCGTCCGGCGAGAGCGCTCTGAGCTTAGAACCGGAATCCCTTGAATAAGCAAAATCTCCCCGTTTAGACCCCTTCTGGTTCTCTTTTCTTTCCAATAAGTCATTATTCCCCAATTACTTAGAAGGCAGAGCAAGGCTGCTAGGTACTGGCTCCGGCATGGACAGGTGGGCCATTTCGTGGTACTATTTGACTAGCGTTTGTTGCTCTTGTAGTACCCTTCGGTTCGTTCGGGGGCTGCAAACACAAGTCTTTGCGGCCTTTTTTTGCGCGCTGGAGGCTGTCATGGTGCTTGGGAGTCGCGGGCGGTTTAGTTCGCCCCTAGCAAACCAGGACGCGGACCAAAAGGAGCACAGCAATTGCAATGTCGCAGCCCCAGCGAATTCGAGGCGGCGCGCGAGGTAGTGGAAGTGAAGGAACAAAGAACAGTGAAGTGGTTCAATGCTTCGAAGGGCTTTGGGTTTATCCAGCGCCAAACCGGGGAAGATGTTTTCCTACACTCCTCGGCGATCATGATGGCTGGATACAAATCGCTCAACGAAGGTCAGGTAGTGGAATTTGAAGTAAAGAAAGGCCCCCAGGGCCTTCAGGCAGAGAACGTTACCGTCCTCTAGCCTGTGCATGGTGGTGCTCTCGATTCGCTTGAGGGCATCGCACCTCAAGAGATTCGAATCGAATTTCGACATCGCAACGTGTGGTCAAGGAGGATGATGTGCAAGTGATGGCAGAAGGACAAACGGTGAAGCACGAGACCTACGGCTTGGGCATTGTTACGGCATCCGACCAGGAACGCACCGCGATCGATTTCGACGATCACGGCCCCAAGTTGTTCGTTACCAGCATCATGGTAGCCGAGCTGATCGGCGAAGCCCCCGCTACTCCGCCAAAGACCAAGCGCCGCCGCAAGGCCTCCACCGCCGCGAAAGCCGCCAAGAAAGCCGCCGCTGCCACTGCTGCCGCTGCCGCAAGCCATTCTTAGTTCTTTCTCGCTCCGCACGGGAAGTCTCGAGCTCCTCTTCGCCAATTAGGCGCAGGGGTGTGAATAAAAATTCGCAATTCCGGTTCGTTACTCTCTATGGTACTGTCTGCCCGATGAAGCGCGGGGGCTAATTTTCGCCATGCTCGGTCTGCTGGCGTTCATACACCCAAACTTTGACTACCACAAACGCGAGGAAGTCGCGAGAATTGGCCCGGTTACAGCGACCGTTGACAAGCCCGAGACAGCAAGAGTTCCACCGCTAGTGGCGGGAGCGTTGCTGATCGCAGGAGCCGTACTCATCGTCCTGGGCCCCCGCATGAAGTAGCTAACCGCTCCAGATTCTTCCTTAACTGTAAACCTATGTGTTTACCAACCATGTAAATATAATAGCGGGTTACCTCTTACCTCTACGCTTCTTCTGCCCTCTGGCTCGTTGACATCCTCTGCCCTGGCGGCCAATGCTAAAGACAATCCGGGAGTACCGAAGCTTTTCTAGACGGAGCGCGAAATGAGAATCGTAACCTTGCAGCCGGTCCGTGGACTTTGCCTGTTTTCCGGCCTTCTCATCGGAACTACTTCCTTAACCTTCGGCCAAGGCACGCCCGGTGTATCTGAAAACGAGGTATTGATCGGATCATGCTCTGCTCTGGAAGGTCCGTCACATTTCCTGGGAGCGGAAACTGTGACCGGTGCAAAGGCGTACTTCAATCTCATCAACGAGGAGAGCGGGGTCAACGGGCGCAAACTCAAGCTCATCCCCGCTGACGACAGCTACGACCCCGCCAAGACACAAGCCTGTTTTGATCGCCTGATGAGCGAAAAGGTCTTCGCCTTGGGATTCTTCGTGGGCACCCCAACTGCAGTGAAGTATGTCCCCATGGCTGAAAGCGCCAAGATTCCGCTGGTTGGCTTGTTCACCGGGGCTGAGACCCTCTATACACCTCTGCGGCATTGGATTGTAAACGTGCGCGCATCGTATTTCGACGAAACGAGAGAGCAGGTCGACGGCTTGTGGAAAACTCTCGGTTATAAGAAGATCGGCGTCATCTACCCAGATGACGCATTTGGAACCGCTGTTCTGGAAGGTGTCAAGGCGGCCCTCAAGGAGCACGGGGCCGAACCTGCCGCCAGCGGCTCCTATCAGCGGCAAACGGCACAGGTTGTGGGAGCCCTCGATACCGTCCGCGGGGCCAGCCCGGATGCGGTGTTCGTGGTGGGACCCGCCAATACCGTGGCGCCGATCCTCAAACAAGCGCATGCCAGGGGATGGAAGCCACTGTTTCTAACCGTCTCGTTTGTTGGGACAGATGAATTGATTGCCGAGGCCGGGGCGGACGCCGAAGGCCTGGTGATCACACAGGTCGTGCCGCCGTATTACATTACGGAACTGAAGTCTGTCGCTCTCTACCGGCGAGCGCTCGGAAAGTATTTTCCGGCCGAGCGGCCCAATTTCGTCAGCCTCGAGGGATTTGTGGATGCCATGGTGTTGGTCGAGGGCCTCAAACGAGCAGGGAAGGATCTGACGCGGGAGGGTTTAATCCACGCCATCGAATCGATCCACGACCACGACTTAGGTCTCGGTCCGCAGCTCAAACTCAACTATTCCGCGAAGCAACACAGGGGCCTCGACCATGTCATTCCTACGGTGGTTCGCGGCGGTCGCGCCGTCCCGTTCACCGACTGGTCGACAGCTTTGTCGAAATAACTCGGGAGAGTAGCTGGCTGGCCTTCCCTGATTCTCAGATTCCAACGCAATAAAAGCGCACAAGACGGCCTGGGCTATTTGTGCGCGGATTCCGTTTGCTCGAAGGCGTGATACGACGAGCGGACCAGCGGGCCGGCTTCGACGTGTTTGAAGCCCATGGCTTCGCCCAGGATCTTGAACTCGGCGAACTCCCGAGGGTGAACGTAACGAACGACGGGCAGATGCTCGCGCGTTGGCTGCAGATACTGTCCCAATGTAAGAAGGTCCGTGCCTTGCGCGGCGAGGTCCTCGAGCGTCAGAAGGACTTCATCCTTTTCTTCCCCTAGACCGAGCATTAGGCCTGTCTTAGTGGGCACATCGGGATGGGTTTGTTTGGCACGGCGCAGCAATTCCAGCGAACGCTGATACACTGCGCCCTTGCGCACTTGGCGGTAGAGGCGCGGCACGGTTTCGGTGTTGTGATTCAAAACGTCCGGGCGGGTCCGCAGGACCACATTCAGGGCGTTCCAATTGCCGTGGAAATCAGGGATTAGCACTTCGACTTTGCATCCCGGCACGCGGCGGCGAATTTCTTCGATGGTGCGAGCAAATATGTGCGCGCCGCCGTCGGCCTGGTCATCCCGATTCACAGAAGTCACAACCGCGTAGCGCAAACCCATTCGCCGAACGGCCTCCGCCACGCGCAAGGGCTCTTCTTCATCCGGCGGCCCGGCAGGTTTCCCGGAAGGCACGGCGCAGAATCCGCAGGCGCGCGTGCAAATATCTCCCAGAATCATGAACGTAGCCGTGCCGTGGTCCCAGCATTCGCCCATGTTGGGGCAGCGCGCGCTCTCACAAACCGTGTGCAGGTCCAGTGTGCGCATGATGCGTTTCAGGTCTTGGTAGCGCTCGCCGCCGAAAAATTTAACGCGGAGCCAATCCGGGCGCGGATGCGCGTTCGGCGGGGGGACCGGGGCCGGCGGCTGGTTGGAGATGATGTTGAACGGTGAAGCCATAGGGTGTGCTCGAATTTGCTATTTTACCTCAGATTGGCCCGGGCGTGGGAAAAGGCCTAGCGATTAAAGAGCCAGGCGACGGAGAAGAATGGCCAACTTCAAAAAACGAGGGCGGGGCACGCGCAGGAGGTGATCGACAGCTATCTGGACGCGGTTACTTTGCGGCCTGGCGGGCCAGGCGGGCGGCGAAGCCTAGGAGTAGCATCCGCTGTTTGGAATCCGTCTTGGCCAAGTGGCGCTGCAATTGGCTTAGTTCGGATGCTTCTTTTTTGGAGTGGCCCCACAGGCCTTTGTCGTCTTTGTTGACGAGCTTGCGGGGCTTGGGCGGTTCGTCGCCTTCGTACATGACCTTGTAGAGAGGCATGTCCAGGGCACGGGCCCACTTTTCGAGGGTCTCGACGTTGGGCACGGTGTGGCCGTTTTCAACGCGAGAGACGTAGCAGCGGAGAAGGCCGGTGGCCTTCTCGATATCGCCCTGGCTGAAATTCTTTTCCTCGCGCAGGGTCTTAAGTCTTTGGCCGATTTGCATGGCAAGAGATTACGACAAGACGGTGGTTAGAGGCTAGCGCGATTTTTCGAGACTTTTCTCATGCTAAATCGAAAAAAGGCGGTTGCCTCACGGCCTAGCTCTTTTGTCTAGAAAGATTCTGCCAAGAGTCGGATGAGCGCTAGCGATGTGCGTGGTGAGAAAGAAAAGAGGCCAGTGGGGCTAGCGAATGGACAGAAAAGTTGAGGGCGCAACATGCGGTTAAGCGTGTTGCGCCCTCTAAATCGAGCCGTAAAGTTTCAGGCTTCCGGATCAATCCGGCGACTCAACAGCCTTGCGGCCAATCGCGTCTTCCAAACTGAGGCGTACAACCTACGAGCTTTTCGATTCGGCGGAAGACCACAACAGCGGCGAAGCTATTGCAACCTCTGCGCCGAACCGCAATGCCCCAGAGCTTTCTGATGTGGTCCAGGGCCGCGAAAGCCGCAAAGCTTTCGCGAACTCCAGACCAAACCGTCTAGCCTCAGAGATTTCGAATACGGCCAGCGCTGCAATCGCTGTTAGGCTATCGCAGCCTCTGAGCCACACCCTACGTCCCTGAGCTTCCCTCATCAGCCTCGCGCCGCAATCGCGGTTAAGCTCTTGCAACCTCTACGCTGAATTGGGAAATCTACAAACTTCCCGGTTTCGTTCAGAATCGCGACAACGATTAAGAAATCGCAAACTCTGAACTGAACCGTAAAGTCTTTACGCTTCCGGTTCAATCTGTGACGGAAGATAAACCTTGCCGTTTTCGGCGTCAATGAAATTCCGAAGAAAAGTCTGTGCAAATTTGTGGATGACTGTGGAAAAAAAAGTGCACAGGGATTGAGGGTTTACGGTTCAAAAAGAAAGAAAGGACTCTTACACATAGAACCGGCGAGAGCCCGGAGGACACAAAGAATAGAAGCAGAAAAAACATAGTGGAAAGAGAAAAGAGCGCGGCGCGGCCGCCGGACATGCCATTGTTACCGAGGGTTCGACGTGCGCCACGTGGCCAACGAATCTGCATTCGAGACGCGGGGGGATTTAATTTCCTCGGGGAATTTTCAGGCGAAGCTCAAGCTTGACTCCTTCGCGGAGTTTGAGGCCCATCAAAAAATAGGCGCCGCTCTGGAGATGTTCATGGTCTCCGCAGGAACTGACACCGGCGAGCTGTTCATCGCAAGTGTGATCGGCATAGGGGCGCGCTTGATGAGACGGGCTGCTAAACGAGGTGCGATTGTCACTCAAGGTTTCCCGGGGACGGGGGGCCAGCGAGCATTCGGCTCATGGGGAGTATTCAGTTTACGGAAATCGGGAAGGGCCTCAATCAGGCTTTTGAGCGGTGACCGCGGAAGCCAGGTGGCGCGGGGCCATCAGACTTGCTGGCATCTTCTGGAGAACCTTCGACCGTTATTCGGACTTACCCCGTGTCCGCGCTCGACCGGTCATTTGATTTTGGCGATGCGGCCCGTGGTGGGATATTTCTGGAATTGCAGTGCGTCGTGGCCGGGGATGACGCGCTCGGGATTGCCGCCGGCGAGCTGGATCATGCGCTCTTGATTCTTGATGTTGGCGGCGTGATCGGCGTCGGAGAAGGTGGCGCTGGCCTTGTGCTCGGCGAGGTTGCGGTATAGATAGCAATTGTCGGAGGCCAGAACGAAAGGTTGATCGCCCTCGATCCTTATGTATTGAGATTGAAAAGTGTGACGACCGCCGGTATAGGCGCGGATGCCGGGGAGAATCTCTACGTTGTCGCCATCCACTAGATGCAATCGGCCCTCGGTGTTGATGCGCACGAGCTCTTTGACATCTTCAGGATCGATGCCGCCGTGATTGCCACCGGGCTGCCAGGCATCACCTGTGTAGTAACGAAATTCTTCCTTCTGAATCCAGACGCTAGCTTTCGGAAAAAGATCGATGCCGCCCAGATGATCCCAGTGGGAGTGGCTGATGACAATGTCCGTGATCTCTTCGGGCTGAACTCCCGCGAGCTTGACGGCTTCGTCGGGGCGAATGTACTCGGTCGCGGGAAAATATTTGAGGAAAGTATCGCGGTGATAGCCGCTGTCGAAAAGAATGTTGTGGCCGCCGCCCCGAACTAGCCAAATAACCATAGCGATGTTGATTTTTTCACCTTGGGGAGCGCCCATGACGAGGCCGGCGACCTCATCCTCTGCCGCGGCGTAGCGAATGGCTTCAATCGAGTAATTAGGCGCGGACCGAGACGCTCCGCCCAAAAACACTGCCAAAAGTATCGCCACCAGGCTTTTCTTCACAGTAGCCCTCCTCGTCGTTTTTTCAAGCACTTGACTTGCCTCCTGCCCCCCATGCAGAGGACCAGCACCCGGAGTTAGCTGCCGCATCATAATCTGGCAGGCCTGCTATCGTATACTCTCGCTGCTGGAGAGTGGGATGAAGCCAGCTGTGCTTTTTCTAGTAGGACTTATCGTTCTTTCGTCGGATCCTGTCTTATCGGCTTCCGCGCAAGCTCGCCACGCGACCTCCGATCCGGCAAAGCCCACCGAGTGCAGCGTCTCGGGCCTGGTCGTGAAGCTGCAGGGAAGCGTGCCGCTGCCGTCCTCTACCGTACGCCTGCAGAGTGTTGACGACCACACTCGTACATTTTCCGGCGTAACCGATGTCGGCGGCCGCTTCGAGGTCCAAGGGATCGACCCGGGCCGCTATCGGCTGCGCGTGATTCGCAACGGCTACGTGACGCAGGAGTACGGCCAAAGAACTCCCAACGACCCGGGCACCATACTCGCACTCAGCCCCGGACAGGACTTGAAAGACTTGCTCTTTCGTCTGCCTCCGGCGGCCGTCATCGCCGGGCGCATCCAGAATGAAAACGGCGATGCTTTGCCGTGGGTCCGGGTCAACGCTCTCCGCGCGACCTATCTCCGGGGAAAGCGGACGCTGTCAAGCGAAGTAACGGTGGTCACCAACGATCTCGGCGAGTATCGCCTCTTTGGCTTGCGTCCAGGCCGCTATTTCCTCAGCGCAACTTACAAGCCCGGCCAACGCTTGGAAGCGAACGAAGAAGATGAGGATTCGGATAGATCGGGAAAATCCGGCTACGTGCCAACCTACTACCCCGGCACGCCCGATCCAGCCAGAGCCACGGCATTCACTATAAAAACGGGCGACGAAATTCCATCTATGGATTTTCTGCTGGAGCCCACTACGGTTTATAGCATTCGCGGCCGTGTGAACAACTTCGGTTCAAGGCGCAACCCAAACGGTGTCATCCTCATCCTCGAGGCCCGCTCTAGCGGCCTCGGCTGGAGCGTTCCGGCCCGTCAAGCGATCGTCGATAAGCCGGATGGCGTGTTTGAGATACAAAACGTCTTACCGGGTTCTTACATGCTCAGCGCCTTTTTGTTTGACGAAGGCCGAAGGTATCAGGCACGCCAGTCCATCGACATCACCAACTTCGACGTCGAGGGCCTCCAGCTCACACCACTCCCTGGAATGGACGTTCGGGGCCAAGTCGTTTGGGACCCTAAGCCGAGCCTTGAAAAAGATGCCTTGATCCTTAGCGTCAGGCCGGCCGACTCGGCTTTTCAGTTCGGCGCTCAAGCGCGAGTCGCGTCCAACGGAGCGTTTTCCCTTCGTGATGTCCCGGAGAGTCTCTATCGCTTATCCAGCACCGGGCAATCCCAGGACTGTTACTTGAAATCTATCCGCTACACGGGAATGGAAATCTCCGATGATGAGTTCAACGTCATTCGCGGAACGCAAGCCACTCTCGAAGTGACCATCAGTTCCCGCGGGGCGCACGTTCAAGGCCTGGTGAAAGACGCGGACGGTCTGCCAACACCTGGAGTTTGGGTCGTTCTGGTTCCCGATGAAGCGCGCCGCAACGAGTTCCATCTCTTCAAGCAACGAACCACCGACCAATACGGCCGCTTCGATTTTCGCGGCATTGCGCCGGGAGACTACAAACTTTTCAGCTGGGAACAGGTGGAACAGAACGAGTGGGAAGATCCGGATTTTCTCAAGGCCTTCGAGCCCAAAGGCGAGAGTATTTCGCTTCACGAGGGCGACGGCAAGTCCATAGATCTCGTGGCGATTCGCTCCGCAGGCCACGAGCAGGAAAAGCAATGAGTGAAATGTGACAGGAGCTACAGGGGCTGCCGCGAGGAGCGCACGAAATCGCGCAGCACGGTTACATTCGGACCATACGCGCCAATGCGGCCCGCATCCACGGGCAAGCCTAGCCTCTCGGCCAGATCGAGATCGACACCAGCATCATCCAGCTCGGACAAACTAAAACCTTGTGCGGGCAGCACGCGGTTCAAACCCGTCGGATACACGGGCCGCGGCGGGCGATGACGTTGCCAGGGCCGGCGCGCCAGTTCATAAAATTGCTGCCAATCGCGTTTGTGCCACGTGGTCATGGTTCTCTTTGGTACGTCCTCTTCTGCCGCTTGGATGCACGGGGCGGCCAGAAGGTTCGTCTCGAATTCGTCAGGCATCGCTTGTGCCACCTGCGGCCATGGAAACCTTCAATCCCTCCGTGGGGGAGGTAAGCCCTTACGCGCTCAACATACTTTACATTCGACGCTGTGAGTCATTTTCCTTGCCTATTGTTTCAAACACGTTACCAGGCGATTTGTTTCGCGTGTTCTACTCCAGGCTGCGAAAAAAGCCGCTAAGTCTCCGGCGGCGGGGGCTCCGTTAAGGGGATACTAATACGCAATGTCCAACTTTCGCTACCGAGAACTCGGTCTTCTCTGCCCTCGGTCCGCGACCAAGTTGCCGCGCCAGCTTTCTGAGGCTGGCCGCTCCGCTCACCTCGGTACACTTCTACATTCTTAGACGCTTTTCTGCCGCAAATGTTGCAAGAGAAAGAACCGAAGGCAGGCACACAACTATCCAAGAAGGTTTTTGAGAAGGGTTTCCAGCAGCGCCCGGAGTGCTAGGAACGCCACCTAAGAATCCGGAAGGCCTTTCTACCAGCGGTTCCCGCGGTCTCCGCGATCTCCGCCGCGCCCGCCTCCACCGCCGTGACCGCCTCCGCCACGCCCACCACCACCCCCACCATGGCCGCCGCGTCCGCCCCCGTAACCTCCACCGCCGCCTCCGCGACCGCCGCCGCCCCCGCCGCCGCGCTCAGCCTGCGGCCGCGCTTCATTCACTACCAGGTTCCGCCCGCCGAAATTTTGCCCGTTCAGCGAGTTGATCGCACGGTCTGCATCTTCGTCGCCCTGCACTTCCACGAACGCAAAACCGCGTGATTGTCCGGTGAACCGGTCACGGATTAGATTGACACCCGAGGGAGTAACGCCGACTTGTGCGAACCATTCCTGAAGCTGTTCTTCCGTGGCGGAAAACGGAAGATTGCCGATGTAGAGCTTCTTCACCTGCCACTCCTTCTGCCCGGAACCCAAGTGAGAGTCGCGGAGCGCGCTGAAGGACAGCCATCGTTCACGGGCAGTCCGGGAAGCCGAGCCACCGCGGGCGCGAGACCGGCACTTCAGCGGTCAGTGGCATACTCTCGAAAATTAACCCCTTTTGCAATGGGAAAGAGTCTGTGTACTCTACCCACGGCAGACCACCGCTAGACCGCCGCTTTCCTCACTGCGGCCCGCGTCTACGCTTGTGGTTGAGCCACCCGTCCCTATCGAATAGTGATAGGATGCCGCCGGTTTCATTCCGACAGGATCCCTCCATGCGCGGCACTATGATGGACTTTCCGCTGACGCTCCCTGCGATTCTGGAGCGCTCCGGCAAGCTTTTCCATCGCGTGGAAATCGTTTCCCGCAGGCCTGACCGCACCATTGTTCGCACCACCTTCGGCGATTTCTACCGGCGCGCCCGCCGGCTCGCAGACGCGATCACCAAACTCGGCTTGCAGCCTGGCGATCGCGTCGCGTCCATGATGTGGAATCACGCAGGACATCTCGAAGCGTTTTTCGGCGTGCCTTGCGCGGGCGGAATCCTGCACACACTCAACCTGCGCTTGCATCCGCACGAAATCGCCGCCATCGTCAACCACGCTGCCGACCGCTTCCTGCTGATCGACGACGTGCTCCTTCCGGCCTTCGAAAAATTCCGCGCGAAGGTTTCCTTCGAACGCGTCGTCGTCATTCCCTACTGCGGCGGCAGCGTCCCTATCCCGGAAGGCTTCTTGAACTACGAAGAAATCTTGGCCCACGCTGACGACGATTTTCGCTACCCGGCCATCGACGAAAATGACGGAGCCGCCATGTGTTACACCTCCGGCACCACCGGCAACTCCAAAGGCGTGCTCTACTCTCATCGCGCCCTGGTCCTGCACTCCTTTGCCGAACTGGGCGTGGATTCCTTCGCCATCGGTCACCACGACACCGTGCTCCCGGTGGCCCCCATGTTTCACGCCAACGCCTGGGGCTTGCCCTATTCCTGCACCATGGCCGGCGCCCGTCTGATTCTACCGGGGCCCAATGTCGACCCCGAAAGCATTCTCGACCTGATCGGCCAGGAACTCGTTACCATCGCGTGCGGTGTTCCCACCGTTTGGCTCAGCGTGCTCGCTGCTCTCGAGAAAAATCCCGGTCGCTGGAAATTCAGCTGGCCCATCCGCCTCGTTTGCGGGGGCTCCGCCCCACCGGAGCGCCTCATGCGCGCCCTGGACAAACACAACCTTCACATACTGCACCTCTGGGGCATGACCGAAACTACGCCACTGGCCACCGTCGGCAAACTCAAACGCCACATGGGCAACTGGACCACCGACCAGCAATATGAAGTCCGCGCAAAACAGGGCTGGCCGGCGCCCTTCATCGAACTCCGCGTCATGCGCCCGGAAGGTCTAGAAAGCAATTCCGTCGAAGCTCCCCGCGACGGCCATACTCCCGGCGAACTGGAAGTCCGCGGACCCTGGGTGGCTGCCAGCTACTACAATTCTCCCGACCAAGCGCACCGCTGGACCGAAGATGGCTGGTTCAAGACCGGGGACGTCGCCACCATGGATGACGAAGGTTTTGTGAAGATCGTCGACCGTGCCAAAGACCTGGTCAAGTCTGGCGGTGAGTGGATCAGTTCCGTGGACATCGAAAACACCTTGATGGGTCACCCCGCTGTCAAAGAGGCCGCGGTAGTCGGTGTCCCGCATCCCAAATGGCAAGAGCGCCCGCTAGCGGCGGTCGTTCTACAGGACGGCGCCCAAGCCACCGCCGAGGAACTACGCGCTTTCCTCGCTGCATCGTTCGCCAAGTGGCAGCTTCCCGACGCCTTCGTCTTTCTGGACGCCTTGCCCCGCACGTCAGTAGGCAAATTCAAAAAAATTGCCCTCCGCGAGAGGTTTGCGGATTGGAAATGGGATTCTTAGCGGCCATGGGTAACTCAGTTCGGCGTCGCTCCATCAATTGAAAAAACCGGGGTTTTTGTTTCTGCTAAAGTGCTTCAAGTTCCTTCGTGTATCCAACTAGAATCCACGGCATCCGCCTCTTGAGCGACTCTAAAAGTTTCGGCACCGAATCTTGCTTTCCGCTGACTTCCATCGGCCTGGTAACTGTCCCACCGGCCACGTATATTCGCGCTCCCTTACCTGATTGGGCGTCTCTTAATATGAATAGCTGCAGTCGAATTCGTGTAGAATCTCGGTTCTGGCCGAGGCCTGGGGCGCTCGTCAGTTGCACAGCCGCGACTGAGCCTCCATGAAAGAACCTTTGCTTTCCTTAGTCCGAGCACGCCAGGGACATTTCAAGCTGGAGTCTGGTCATCATGGAGATCTGTGGCTCCAGCTTGAGACTCTTTGCCTGCGCTCTCGCGAAATACAACCATTTGCCGCTCAACTCGCAGCCAAACTCCAACAGTACAAAGTGGAGGTAGTCTGCGGACCGCTTGTCGAAGGCGCGTACGTCGCCTTGCTGGTCTCTCTTGAACTTGGTTGCGATTTCGTCTACGCGGAGCGCTTCGCCAACACGGCACACAAAGGTTTATACCCGGTCGAGTACCGCTTGCCAAAGGCGCTCCACGCAGCCGTCAAAAGCAAACGCGTCGCGATCGTCAATGACGTGATCAGCGCGGGTTCGGCTATGCGAGGAGCCTTCTTCGATCTGCAATCCATTGGCGCGGACGTCGTTGCCATCGGCGCACTTTTAGTGCTCGGCGATGCCATCACGGGCTTCGCCGCAGAACACCAAGTTGCTCTAGAACTCTTGCAGCAAATGCCGCACAACTTATGGACACCCTCACGATGTCCTCTGTGTGCCGCGGGCCAGCCTCTCGAAGTCGTCGCCACTTCCTAAGAAGTTGATCCGCTTTTGCCGGGAGGGCTGGTCCGAGCAAATGTAAGCCGATGTCAGGATCAAACATCTGCGGGAGTAAACGTCAGAACTTCGTGATGTCCACCGGCGTGAGGCCCTGCTCAGCGCAATGATCGTGGTAACGCTTCAAGAAAGTTTGCCAGTTTTCGGTAGCGACTGTGTTACCCGCATCGTCGACAAAATCCAGCGCACCTTCAATCACCGCAAAAACAATGGTGTCTTCCTTGCCGACCATTCGTGGAGAATGCGTGGACCCGGCGACTTCAAACACCACGTCGCCCGCTTCCGATACCCAACCCTCGTCGTACGTCCACGCACCCTGCACCGTGTACACGACAACGGTCCCCGGATGAAAATGCATTTGCAGCGCGGCCCCGGGCACCGAGCGGATAAACAAAATGATCTGCCCGGTGATCGGATTCAACTTGATCAGCTTGATGAAATGCCCCTCGGCCCACGGAACCCACGGCAAATTCTTTGGGTCGGTGTGACTAGCGAGCGCTTTACGGACCGGATGAGTGCCGACAGCGTTGTTCATAGTCAACCTGTCTGATTTGCGGGCGACGAATATCGCACAGAAGTGTCCGATTTCCAGCCCGCGTTAATTTTGCGCCTAGCGTAGCACACTACCGAATCGCGCCGAGCGGAATTTACATTCTGAATCGTCTACGTTCTGTAAGAAGCGTTGATGCGGACATACTCCGCGGTGAGGTCGCAGGTCCAATAGCGCGCGCTGGCGGTGCCGGCGTGCAGATCGAGGACAATCGGAACGTGTTCGGCGAGCAGGCGGTTACTGGCGGCGCGTTCATTGAAATCGAGCGGACTGCCGCGCCGCAACACGGGAATGCCGGCCATCTTGATATCGACGCGCGCGGGGTCAAACACCACACCGGAACGCCCGGCCGCCGCGAAAACGCGACCCCAGTTGGGGTCGCCTCCGGCAAAGGCCGTCTTGACGAGCGGAGAGGTGGCGATGGTTTCCGCGATGCGTTTGGCCCCTGCTTCTGTTTTTGCGCCGCGCACTTCAATTTCGATCACGCGTTGCGCACCTTCACCATCGGCAACGATTTGCAGCGCGAGCGACCGGCAAACATCTTCGAGAGCCGCCGCGAAGGCGCGATGTGCCGAAGTCCCGACGCGAATTCCGGGCGTGCCCGCTGCGCCGTTGGCGAAGACCAACAAGGTATCGTTGGTCGAAGAGTCGCCGTCCACGCTGATGGCGTTAAACGTGCGCGAGCAAACGTCGCGCAGCGTTTTTTGCAAAAGGGGCGGCCGAATGGCGGCGTCGGTAACCACGAAGGCGAGCGTCGTCGCCAGGTTGGGATGAATCATTCCCGCGCCCTTCGCACACCCGAGCAGGTGAATTTTCTTTCCGGCCATTTTGAAGGTAGCGCCTGCGGTCTTCGGCCGTGTGTCCGTGGTGCAAATGGCAAGTGACAGTTCCGCGAAGGAACGTGCCGAGGGCCGGCGGTTGCGCGTGAGCTTCGACAGCGAGCGCAGGATTTTGTCGACAGCCAGGGGCACGCCAATCACGCCCGTCGAGCAGACGATGATTTCATTGGCTGTGCAGCCGAGCCGCTTGGCCGTTTCCGCGACGGTTTTCTGCGTTGCGGCGTGGCCGGCGGGGCCTGTGGCGCAGTTCGCATTGCCGGCGTTCACGATTACGGCGCGCATGCGGCCTTTCGATGCACGCAAGTGTCCCTTGGAAATAGTGACGGGGGCGGCGACCACGAGATTTTGCGTGAAAACCGCGGCTGCGGAGGCCGGAACGTCGCTCGTGATCATCGCGAGATCGAGCGCGCCAGTTTTTTTCAGTCCGCAGGCGATGCCTGCGAAGCGAAATCCGCGCGGAAGGGAAGCTTCAGAGAGTGCCTGCTTTATCAACGGAATATCCGTAGGACTAGCGCGCCGCTCCCGGAAGCAACCTCCGGCCCTCCGCAACGGCCGGGAGAGAGGATAGTTGATTCGTTGCTTGGCTTAGTTTCATGGCGTGGCTCCTATTTTGCTGACTCTTTTGTTCAGACGTTCTTCCAAATCCGCGATAGCTTTGCGGACCGCTTCCGGCGCCGTTCCGCCGGGAACTTTTTTGGCCGCGAGCGCCGCAGCGACGTTCAGTCCATCGGAAAAATTCGCTTCAAAGGCGGGAGAGATTTTCTTCAAGTCTTCGAAAGGCAACTCAGTCCAGATTTTTCCTTGCCGCTCGGCTTCCCGCAGAACTTTGCCGACGACGTCATGTGCCTGGCGGAACGGAACCCCTTTATGAACAAGGTAGTCTGCGGCTTCGGTGGCCAGCAGCACGGGATTGGAGGCCGCTGCCGTGAGCCGTTCGGAACTGAATTTCGTCGTTTCGATCGCGCCTCGGGCGACCGCGGTCATAGCCGCGATTTGATCGTGCGCAGCGAAGAGTGCTTCTTTATCTTCCTGAAGATCGCGCTGGTAGCTCGTCGGCAAGCCTTTGAGCGTCGTGAGCAGGCCCAGCAAGGCGCCGGTAATGCGGCCCGTCTTGCCGCGAATTAGCTCCCAACAATCAGGGTTTTTCTTTTGCGGCATCAGACTGCTGCCGGTGGAATATTCGTCAGCAAGAATCACATATGCGAATTCCTGCGATGCGAAAATGATGAAATCTTCGGCGAGTCGCGAAAGATGCGTGGCGATGCCGGCAAGGGCAAACAGATAGTCGAGGGCGAAGTCTCGGTCACTGACGGCATCAAGGCTGTTCGCCGTGATGCGCGAAAAACCCAGGTCGCGCGCGACGGCATGGCGGTCGATCCCGAAAGAGTTGCCCGCGAGTGCGCCCGAGCCCATCGGACAAGCGTCGGCGCCCGCGGCAGCGTGCTCTAACCGCGTGACGTCCCGCAGGAAGGCCTCCGCGTGGGCCAGCAGAAAATGCGAGAGCAGAATCGGTTGCGCGTGCTGCATGTGGGTCATGCCCGCCATAGGCACGGTTATGTTGGCCTTGGCTTGGCCGAGCAGAGTGCTCAAGAGCGCCGACAAACCACGCTGGATTTCTGCTGCGGCATCGATGACGAAGAGGCGAAAATCGGTGGCCACGAGTTCGTTGCGGCTGCGGCCGGTGTGCAGCTTCCAGCCCAGCGGACCGAGTTCCTCGACGAGGGCCTTTTCGACGAAGTGATGAACGTCTTCCGCGCTCGCTCCAAACGAATGGACCGACGCGGGATCGCTTTGCGCGCGTTTGGATATTTTGTCGAGTGCAGCGAGCGTTTGCTTCACTTCCGTCGCGGTGAAAATGCCGACGGGTTCTAGCGCTTTGGCCCAAGCTCTGGCGACGGCGATTTCGTAGGGCAGGAGACGGCGATCGAACGCAAAGGAGCGCTGGAACGCATCGAAGTGAGCATTTGGCTCACGTTCGAAGCGTCCACCCCAGAGCCGGTCATCTTTGCGTTCGGTCATTTCGAGTGCCCAGATATTTGCCGTTCGTGTTTCGTTTTTGTGCTCCTCACTTTTTTGGGACCGGGCCAAGAACAGGCCCGGCGTGCTGTGCTCCTAGCAGCACGAATTACTGATTGCTGCCTTCGGCTTTCGCTTTGGGACGGACGGTGACCGGAAGGGCGAAAAGGTTGATGAAGCCTTCGGCGTCCTTGGGGTTGTAGCGGCCCATGGTGAAGCTGGCGAGGTCGGTGCGATAGAGCGAGAACGGAGACACCCGCTTGGTGACGGTGAGGGTGCCCTTCCACAGTTTCAGGCCGACCGTGCCGGACACGCGCTGTTGCGAGACGCCAAAAAAACCGTCGAGCGCGGCGCGCAGCGGAGAAAACCACAAGCCGTAGTAAACCAGTTCAGCGTAACGCAGCGAGAGCGCTTGCTGAAAATGCGCGGTCTCGCGGTCAATGGTCAGCGCTTCGAGTTCGCGATGTGCGGTCACCAGCAACGTGCCGCCGGGCGTCTCGTAGGCGCCGCGGGATTTCATGCCCACGAGACGATTTTCGACGATGTCCGTGCGACCGATGCCGTGCTTCGCGGCGATTTCGTTGAGGGTGTTGAGGAGTTCGACCGGGCCGAGTTTCGCGCCGTTGACGCTTACCGGCGTGCCTGCGGCCAAGCCGATTTCCACCTCTTCGGCCTTGTCGGGGGCTTTTTCGGGAGAGGCGGTCCATTGCCACATGGCTTCGTTAGGCGAATTCGCGGGATCTTCCAGTTCGCCGCCTTCGTGGCTAAGGTGCCAGATGTTGCGGTCGCGGCTGTAGATATTTTTTTTGCTTTGCTCGACTGGCACGTTGTGTTGGGCGGCGTAGGCGATGGCATCTTCACGGGAATCGATGTTCCATTCGCGCCACGGGGCGATGATTTGAAGGTTTGGCGCAATGGCTTTATAGGCCAGCTCGAAACGGACTTGATCGTTGCCTTTTCCGGTGCAGCCGTGCGAGAGGCCGTCGGCGCCGAGTTCCAGGGCGAGTTCGGCTTGGCGTTTGCCGAGAATAGGGCGAGCCATAGAGGTGCCGAGCAAGTAGGTGTGCTCGTAGACCGCGCCTGCGCGGAGTGTCGGCCAGATGTAGTCGCGGACAAATTCTTCGCGCAGATCTTCGACATACGCGGCGGAGGCGCCTGTCGCGAGAGCTTTCTTGCGGGCGGCTTCCAAGTCTTCTTGCTGGCCTACGTCGCCGATCATGGCGATGACTTCGCATTGATAATTTTCTTTCAGCCACGGGATGATGATGGAAGTGTCCAGACCTCCGGAATAGGCCAGGACTACTTTTTTCGGTTTTGGCAATTGCGTTTTCACGATTCTCCTCTTGCGTTTAGTTGTAGCCGAGTGCGGGCACGGGGTGCCCCTACGAATACGAAAAGATGCGATGCGATGGCCCGCATCAGCGCATCAGAACAGAGTATGCAGGATGGCCTTCTGCACGTACATCCGGTTTTCCGACTGGTCGAGGACGACCGACTGCGCGCCGTCGAGGACTTCGGGAGTTACCTCCAGGCCGCGGTGGGCCGGAAGACAGTGCATGAAAACGGCATCCCGGGCCGCCAGGGCCATCAGATCGGCGTTGACCTGATATTGCGCGAAGACGGCACTGCGGACTTCGCCTTCGGCTTCGAAGCCCATGCTGGTCCAGGCGTCGGTGTAAACGGCTTGCGCGCCGGCGGCCGCTTCGCGGGGATCGCTCATGAGTTCGATCTTGGCGCGGGTTTCCTTGCCTACGCGCTTAGAGTCGGAGACGACTTCCGGCAGCGGCTGATAGTCGGGCGGTGTGGCTACGCGCAGATGAACACCTAGACGGGCGGCGAGATACATCAGGGAATGACAGACATTGTTTCCGTCGCCGACGTAGGCGAGCTTGAATCCGCGCAGGGCGCCGAATTTTTCTTCGAGCGTGAAAAAATCGGCGAGCGCCTGGCAGGGGTGGAACTTATCCGAGAGCGCGTTGATCACCGGGATGCCAGCGTTGGCGGCCATCTCTTCGAGGACTTTTTGCTTGTACACGCGGGCGACGATGCCGTGGACCCAGCGATCGAGGTTGCGCGCCACATCGGCGATGGATTCGCGCGCGCCGAGAGAGGCGGAGGCCTGCGTGTGGTCGAGGAAAACGACCGAGCCGCCCATGCTTTGGATGCCTACATCAAAAGTGACGCGGGTGCGAAGCGACGGCTTTTCGAAAATCAGGGCGATGAATTTTCCCGTCAGCGAGGAAGCGTAACGGCCCGGGCGGGCTTTGATTTCCGCGGAGAGTTGAAGCAAATCGCGCGTGTGCGCGGGACTCCATTCCGCTCCGGTGAGCAAATCATTGGATAAAGAAATAGGCGTAACTAGCGTCGAGGTAGTCATTATTTTTCACCTTGCCGCGGCGAGGGCCGCAGGCCTTGGAGGCGCAGACTTCGCGGGCTCCAGAGCGGGGGCTTTTTGCGGGGTAGTCACAAAGAGTTGTTCGAGCAGACGCAGGAATTGGCGCACCTGTGCGCGAGTGACGAGGAAAGGCGGTAGCAAGCGCAGCGTGAAATCGTGTGTGCAATTGATGAGCAGGCCTTTGAGCATGGCTTCGGAGACGAAGGGAGCGCCGTCGATGGAAAGCTCGATTCCGATCATCAAGCCTTCGCCGCGAATTTCGCGGATGAAACTAAACTTGGCGGCAAGCGCAGAAAGGCCTTCGCGCAACTCCGTGCTGCGCGTGCGGATATTTTCGAGGAGTTTTTCATCCTCGATGACGCTGAGAAATTCAAGAGCCGTGGCGCAGGCCAGCGGGCCGCCGCCGAAGGTGGTGCCGTGCAAGCCCGGGGAAAAGCGTTGGGCGACGGCTTCCGACGTGAGGATGGCTCCGAGCGGCAGGCCTCCGGCCAGCGGCTTGGCTACCACTGCGACGTCGGGCTTCGAAGAAAATTTCTGGTAAGCGAAATAGCGGCCGGTGCGGCCCAAGCCACACTGAATTTCGTCGGCGATGAGCAGCGCTCCATTTTCTGTTGCTAGGGCACGCGCGCGGTTCCAGAAGTCTTCGCTGACGGAATAGATTCCGCCTTCGCCTTGAATGGTTTCAAGGAGGATAGCGCAGACGGTATCGTCGAATTGGGATTCGAGATCGGCGACGTCGTTGAAGCGGACAAACTCGACACCGGGGACGAGCGGCGCGAACGGGAGGCGATATTTTTCCGTGGCCGTGACGCTCACAGCGCCAAAGGTGCGGCCGTGGAAGGAATTTTCGAGCGCCAAAATGCGGTGCTTCGGGGCAGCGACGCCGGGCGTGTCGGCGGAAGTGCGGCCGTAAACGCGGGCCAGCTTCAGAGCGCCTTCGATTGCTTCCGCGCCGCTGTTGGAGAAAAACACGCGGTCGAGACCGGACCATTCGGCGAGCTTGCGGGCCAGCGGGCCCTGATAACAGTTGTGAAAGAGATTGGAAAGATGGATGGCGCGCGCGGCTTCGCGGCGGATAACTTTGACGATGCGCGGATGCGCGTGGCCCAAGGCGTTGACGGCGATGCCGCCGAGAAAATCCAGATATTTTTTGCCGCGTGAATCATAAACGTAGCAGCCGCGCCCGTGCGTGAAGACAATGGGCTGGCGTTTGTAGGTGGGCATAAGAAACTGGTTGGCATCCTGCAGAATGGAATTTGCGTTCAAGGCTGTAGGTCTCGCTCTCTTCGCCGTTCGAACAGCGGATTTCGATCTCTTTATTGTGTCGATCTTGCGCATTACGCCGCCGAAAGAGCCGTTTGCGCGCTGGGGAAAGACTCGCGGAGAACGCGTGTGCCGGGAATCGGCGAAGAGTGATCTTCGGTGGCGTGCTCGGCCGAGTGAAACGCGAGGAGAAGCGCATCAGGCGCCGTGCCGCCGACGATGCGTACCTGACGGACGCCGCCTTCGAGAGCGCGCTTGGCGGCTTCCAGTTTGAGAATCATTCCACCGGACACCACCCGGCATTGGACCAGGCGTTCGCTCTCTTCGCAGGTGATGGCGGAAAGAACCTTTTCGCCGTCGAGAACACCAGCCACATCGGTGAGATAGATCAACTGGTCGGCACCGAGAAATTCAGCGCAGGCGGCGGCCATGTGGTCGGCATTGATGTTGTAAAGCTCGTTGTCCGGGCCGAGGCCGAGGCAGGGAGCCACGGGCAGGAGGCGCTCGCGCCAGAGCGATTCGAGGAAAGCGTTGTTCAAGCCGGTGAGATAGCCGACGAAGCCGAGGCTGCCGGCCACTTCGCCGTGCGACATGGGCTCGGCAAGAAAACATTGAGCATCGGCGGCGGACACACCCACGGCCGGATAGCCTTCCGCGGAGATGGCCGCGGCCAGGCGCTTGTTCAGCAGTCCGGCGAAAATCATGACGGCGGCATCGCGCGTCTCGCGGTCCGTGACGCGGAGGCCGGAGACAAATTTGCTTTCGATGCCCATGCGCTTGAGGGTTTCGGTGAAGGCGCGGCCACCGCCATGGACCACGAGAATTTCGTGGCCTTCGTTGGCAAGGGCAGCGACTTGGCGCGCCAGCGAGCGCATGGTGAGGTCGTCTTCGAGCAAAGCTCCAGCGAACTTGATTACGGTTTTCATTGCAGTGCGGTTTTCTCCTCAATGCCTAAAACATGGTTGAAATTCTGAACGGCCTGGCCGGCGGCGCCTTTGCCAAGATTGTCGAGACAGGAGACCAAGATCAGGCGCTGGCCGGATTTATCCAGGGCAAAACCAATGTCACAGAAGTTGGTGTGGGCGACGTGCTGCAACTCGGGCAGAGTGCCCGCGGGCCAGATGCGGACCATGGGCCGGCCAGCGTAAAACTTGCGATAGAGGGCTTCGATGACCACGGGCGATTGCCGGGCGGAGAGTGTGACGTAGATGGTCGAGAGAATTCCGCGCGCCAGAGGCAAAAGGTGCGTTGAAAAAATGAGCTGCGATTCGGCGAGGCCGGTGTGCTCGAGAATTTCCGGCGTGTGGCGGTGCGAGAAAAGATTGTAGGCTTTGAAATTCTCGTCCACTTCGACGAATTGCAGATCGCGCCTTGGATCTTTGCCGGCGCCACTGGCGCCGGACTTGCAGTCGCAGATGACGCTTTGGTCCGCCGCGATAAAACCGGCTTCAGCGAGCGGACGTAGAGCCAGGATGACGCTGGTGGCATAGCATCCGGGATTGGCGACCAGGCGGGCCTTGGCGATTTCCAGGGAGTACAGCTCGGGAAGGCCGTAGACGGCTTCGCCAAGGTAGTCGGTGTGCGGCGCGGGCAGCTGGTACCAGGACGTGAAGGTTTCCGGCTGACGGAAACGGAAAGCGCCGCTGAGGTCAATGACCACTAAGCCCGATTCAAGAAGCGCAGGGGCGAGTTCCGCAGAAATCTCATGGGGCGTGGCGAGAAAAGCGGTTCCGGCTGCGGAGGTGGTGATCGAGTCGAGAGAAAGCGGGCGCAGGGGAGCTTGTCCCCAGCCGCGGAATTGCGGAAAAAATTCGGCAATGCAGTGGGCGCCGCGCGTTTCGCGCACGTAAAACGTGGTGGAAACGACCGCGGGATGGCGCAGGAGAATGCCGGCGAGCTCCGTGCCGGCGTATCCGGTGACACCTACGACGGCGACTTGGCGAGAGTCTCTCATTTCACCAGGGCTTCGATCTTTTTTTGGAGCGACTCACGAGTGCGTTTGTTGGGAGTAATGATGAGCACGGTGTCATCGCCTGCGATGGTGCCAGCGATTTCGGGAAATTTGGAGCCGTCCACAGCGGCGGCCAGGGGCTGAGCGCCGCTGGGAGGAGTTTTGAGAACAAGCAAATTTTCCGCCGGGCGAATATCCAGAAGAAATTCGCGCAGCGCACGAGCGAGCGGGGGAAGAGGGAGCGCGCCGCTGTCTTCGGGAAGTACGGTTTCCGGCTTGTAGCCTTCTTGGGTTTTGACCAGGCGGAGCTCCTGAAGGTCGCGGGAGAGCGTGGCTTGGGTGACGCGCATTTTCTGCTGCGCCAGGCGGCGGCGCAGCTCTTCCTGGCTGACGATGGGCTGGCCGCTGACAAGCCGCAGGATTTGACCGTGGCGAAATGTTTTACCGACGCTCATGGCTGGCACAAATATACAGCCTCCTGCATTTTTATACAATTGTTTTTGAATACCGCCCGCACATTTTTTGCGGGGCATGACCGGGAGGGATTGGCGGGAGGGATACGGGGTGCGGTAAGAGGCTATGTAGGATTCGCAACCGTTGGCGCCAGAGGACTGGATTTTCAGGGCCAGGAGTGGTTACCTTTCTTGTTGGCCCCAGATTCGGCGCCCCATGGCTATGCCGTGCAAAGTAACGGGATGCAAGAACGACTCGCCGCCAGCCCTGGCCGAGCAGCAGCAGGTTTGTGTTTTGCACTTTACGCTGTCGATCGAGGCCAGCTGCGCAGAGATGCGGCGGGAGACGGCGCTGGGAAACGCTCCGCACGAACGGCAAAAAGAAATCATGCGTTTTATCACGGAAAGCGGCGAACGGCTGGCACGTGTGGCTACCAGCGGTTTGCACCTGACCGATGATTTGAAGGCCAGAATTCTGAGCACGTTTCTGACGCTGATGAACCTGCGGGAAAACCTCGACAGGGCCAACATGCGAAGTTCGTTTGGGCGGACTGGGCAGCATCGCTGAAGCCCGGCAGGTAGGACTCCCCACCCGAAAGTACCAGGATCCCAACGAAAAGACGAAATGAATCAGGCGCCGATATAGCGGGCGTACAGGGAGCGCGCGATGGCGGGATCTTTTGTGCCTTTGAGAATGGCACGGCCGTCGGCAAAGACGGTCATTTGATAGGGTTCCACGCGAAAGCAGAGCAGAAATTCGTTGTGGCGGACATCGGAGACGGTGGCCGCGAGCCGTGCCCGCAGCGCTCCCAGATCGAGCGTCCGTCGGCGCTCGTGAATCTGGACGGAGTCGCGCCCGCAAAGGGTGATGTGCGGCTGGGCTTGTCCTTGGAGATAAGAGAAATTGCGGCGGACGCAGGCCCGGCAGGCGGGATCTTGCGCGACGCGGACGGATTGGAAATGGCCGCTCCAAACATCACAAGAGATCAGGCGGCCGTGGAGGGCTTCGTCGCGGCCGGCCAGAAGCTTGAGGGCTTCGGCGACTTCGAGCGAGGCGATGAGATTGACGATGGGGCCTAAGACGCCTACCGTGTCGCAGGTTTCTTCGAGACCGTGGCCGTTTGGCGAGGATTCGAGGAGGCAGGCTAGACAAGGCGTGAGACCGGGCCGCACGGTCATGGTTACCCCGTAACTGGCGACGGCGGCGGCGTAAATCCACGGACGAGCAGACTCGACAGCGTAGTCATTGATGAGGAAGCGGGTCTCGAAATTGTCGGTGCCATCGAGGATGAGATCGAAGCCCGAAAGCAAGTCGGCGGCATTGCGGGAGTTTACGTCTCTGACCAGGCCTTCGACAGCGACGCTGTTATTGATGGCCCGGAGCTTGCGCTCGGCGGCCACCGCTTTGGGGAGGGCGGCGCGAGCGTCGTCCTCGTCAAAGAGCGTTTGGCGCTGCAAATTAGAGGGCTCGACAAAATCGCGGTCGAGAACCCGGACGCGGCCGACGCCGGCGCGAACCAGTAGAGCAGCGGCGGCCGCGCCGATGGCCCCGCAACCTACCATGACGGCGCTCGAGGCAAGGAGGCGCTGTTGGCCTTCTTCGCCGATTCCGGCGAAGAGCATTTGACGCGAGTACTTTTCCTGCAGAGCGTCGCGGAACGTTGGGCGCGGAGCGTCTCGGTCGGTCATCGTCCCTCTTAATTCATCATAACGCTAGAGATAGCGGGATGAGCAACGCCCTTGTGCTACGCTTCGTCTGAGCGTTAGTGGGCATGAAATCGAGCTGGGGAAGAAGATGGGGGGGAATGGTCGTCTTCGCGCTGCTTTTCGGAGCCGCGAAGAGTCAAGCACAGGCACAGGCGGAGGCCCTGGCCGGGGGCCATGTAGCGGACGGTCCGGTGCTTGCCGTGCGGGTGGTCACCGAAGATGGGCGCATGCTTTCGGAATCGCCTGCCGGGCTTGCTGTGGAGATTGGGAAACCGCTGGATCGCGAGCAGGTAGCCAGGAGCCTGCGTGCGCTCTATGGGCTGGGTGACTACGCGGATTTGAAAGCCGTAGTAACACCGGTGGGCAGCGGCGTACGGCTTGATTTCGTGGTTCGCGAAAGTCTCTTCTTCAACAAGATACGGATCGCAGGACTGACGCCACCTCCAACAGATTCCTCCGCTGCGGCGGCCATGCAGCTGACGCTGGGCCGGCCCTTCCGACAAGAAGACGTGGACGAAGGGTTAGCGCATCTGCGGGATGTCTTGAAGGACGAGGGCCTGTACACGGCCGAGGTCTCGGCAGAGAACGAACCGCACCCGGAAACTCATCAGATGGATATTCTGGTGCACGTGAAACCGGGGCCGCGAGCGCGTGTGGAGGCCGTGGAGCTGAAGAACGGCACGGCCTACCGCGATGTGGAGATTCTTTCCCGACTGAAAATGAAGGCTGGACAAACGGTGACGACCGCGCGCATACAGCGCGGGACCGACCGCATCCGAAAATTCTTGGTGAAGAAAGGGCGGCTCAGCGCGCGGGCGGCACTACGAAGGGGCGAGTACAACGCGGCGAAGAATACCGTCTCGCTGGAGCTGGAGGTGACGGAAGGACCGCAGGTGCAACTGGCCGTGACCGGTGCGAAATTTTCAAAGGGAGAATTGAAGAGGCTGGTTCCCGTGTATCAAGAAGGGGCGGTCGATGCGGACCTTTTGGAGGAAGGAAAACGCAATCTTCGAGAGCGGCTGGAGCGTGACGGATACTTTGATGCGCAGGTGAATTACACGACGGAAACGAAGGAAGTTAAGGGCAAGGAGCAGAAATCCAAGGGCACCGAAGAGGTCATCACCTACCACATCCAGCGGGGGGAACGGCACAAGCTGGTGGGAATTGCAATAACCGGCAATCATTACTTCAGCACGGAATTGCTGCGGAGCCGACTGCAAGTTTACGGAGCGGCATTCGGGTCGCGGGGACGGTTCAGCCGGCGGTTGATTGAAGCAGACGCGGAATCAATGCACGGGTTGTATGACGCGAACGGCTTTCTGAATGCCAAGGTGGATGGGCAAATCCTGGACGACTACAAAGAAAAAAAAGGAGACATTTACGTACGATTCACGATCCAGGAAGGGGAGCAGACGCGCGTGGCGTCGCTGGCCATCGAAGGCATCCACGCATTCAAGGAAGAGGAGTTGCAGGCTGTCGTCGGATCGACGCCGGGGCAGCCGTACTCCGATTTTAACGTGACCACGGACCGGGACAACATTCTGGCGCTGTATTTCAATGAAGGTTTTCCGGAGGCTAGTTTTACTTCGACGGCGGAACGCGTCACTCCGGACGAGAGTGAGAGTGGGAAAGGAGCGCCGCAGAGCGGGGCAGCGGAAAACGAGAAGAACCAGAAGAAAGAGGAAGGCAGGGAAAAGAGTTCGAAACCGGAGGTAGTGCAAGCGGCGCCGGTCAGGCTGGTCTATCACATTACCGAAGGACCGCAAACTCGGGTGACGCGAATACTGCTGAGCGGGTACACACGGACCAGGACAAAGGTTATTCAGCGAGAGATTCGAGTCAAGCCGGGTGCTCCGCTGCGCCAAGGGGATGTGGTGGAGTCCCAGAGGCGTTTGTACAACCTGGGGATATTCAACCGAGTGACGATTGAACCGCAGAATCCAGACGGGTCCGACCCTGACAAAGACATCGTGGTTTTGGTGGAAGAGGCCAAGCGGTACACCATGGCCTACGGCGGAGGATTTGAAGTGCAGCGGCTGGCGAGCACGACAAATCCGACGGTCGTCGAACTCCAGGCAGCCCCACGAGGGATTTTTGAGTTAACGAAAGTGAATCTGACGGGAAGGGCGGACTCACTTTCCATGAAGGTGCGCGCGAGCACCATCGAAGACCGGGCGCTACTCGGTTATTCCATCCCCAATACCTTTGGGAGTCCACACTTAAGCTCGCAAGCCACGGCGTACACGGAAAAAACGCAGGATATCAATACCTTCACGGAAATGCGCTATGAAGTATCGGGGCAATTAACGGACCAAGTGACCCCGTTCACCACCGTGCTGTACCGCTATGCTTTCCGGAAAGTGCTGGTTTCGAGCCTGAATATTGCGTCGGAGGAGATACCGTTGTTCGAACAGCCCACGCTGGTGTCTGAGTTTGGCGTGACCTGGCTGCGCGACGCCCGGGACAATCCCGCTGATGCGAGCAAAGGAAGTTTCAACAGCGCGGATTTCAACATCGCCAGCACGAGCATCGGTTCGAGCGCGAGCTTTCTGAGATTTTTCTTTCAGAATTCGACGTACCACCCAATCAAACGGCGCTTCAGCTTTGCGCGTTCTATCCGCGTCGGGATTCTCGAGCCGTTCGCCAATACCCAGTCACTGACCTTTCCGCCGCCCGCGGCGAACGAGTGCACGGGGAAGGCGCCGCCCGGGCCGACGCCGGAAATCATCCCGCTGCCGGAAAGATTCTTCGCTGGAGGCGGAACGTCGCTGCGAGGATTCGCGCTGAATCAGGCCGGACCGCGCGATCCGTGCACGGGATTCCCGGTGGGAGGCCAGGCCCTGCTGGCGCTCAACCAGGAGTTCCGCTTTCCCATGCGCTTGCCGTACATCGGGACGTCACTGGGAGGGGCGTTTTTCTACGATGGGGGAAACGTCTATAGCCGGCTCGATCACATCACTCTTCGAGCGTACTCGCCGAAGCCGGTTTTCGCGCTAGAAGACCCCGCCCAGCCGGCGAGCGCGACGAATCCTACGGTGTGCGTTTACAACTGCACCAACGAGCTGAATTATTTCGCGCATACGGTCGGGTTTGGAATCCGCTATGCGACGCCGGTAGGACCGATTCGAATTGATTTGGGTTACCAAATCAACCGCCCGTTTTTTGTTGTGCCGTGCGTCACCAGCACCACGGGCACGCCGGTGACTCCCCTTTGCCTGAAGGGCGCGCAGCTTCCGAGGCTGCAGATTTTCTTTAATTTGGGGTCCACATTTTAATGCGGCGGGCACTGATTCTCGGATGCGGCGCGATTTTTTTTGCGCTGGCTGCGGCTTCGTTTTTGAAGGCGCAGGAAGTGGTGGACCGCATCGTGGCGCGGGTGGAGAACGACGTCATTTTGTTGAGCGAAGTGCGAGAACTCGAGGAGTATCAGCAGCTGGTGAATGGAAAATCCGAAAGCGAGAGCGCGATTTTGGACCGGCTGATCGACCAGTGGATTGTGAGGTCAGAAGCGGTGTTGTCCCGGTTTCCAGAGCCGAAGGACACAGAGATGGACCGCGAAGTTTCGCGGGTCGTGAAGTCGTTCGCCTCAGTCGGGGAATATGAAGCGCGCAAGAAGCAAAGCGGGCTGAATGACGGGGAAGTGCGAAAGATTGTCACCGAGCAGCTGTACCTCACCAGCTACCTCGATTCAAGATTTCGGCCATCGGTACAGATCGATGAAAAGGCCATTGTGGATTTCTATCAAAATGCAGTTGTGGTGAGAGCCAAGACGCGCGGACAGGAGCCTCCCACACTGGATGCCTCGCGCGACATCATCCAGGAAGCTCTGGTGCAGAGCGACATCAACGAGCAAGCGGATCGCTGGCTGAAAGAAAGCCGTGCGCGGCTGCACGTGCAAAAGTTTCTAGAGGAAGGGGCGAAATGAAGGTCAGGAAGCGCCACCCGATATGGAATTGGGTGATCCACACGCCGTGGGTGCTGACGGTCATTGCGATTCTGTGCGTAATTGGTTTCCTTGGGAGCGGAGCGGGGAATCCAATTCTCGAGCGGTGGATCGTGCATCGTTTGGAGAAAGCCACGGGCGGCCGCGTGGAAATGCGGGCCATTTCGATACAGTGGCTCTCGATGCGAACCACGCTGAAGGGTTTGGTGATTCACGGCCACGAGCCAGCGGGAACCCAACCGCTGTTTTCGGCCGAAGAGGTGCAGGCGGAATTGCAGGTCGATTCCTTCTGGGGGCGAAAAATATCGTTGAGCGACCTGCTGGTTAAAAAACCGGAGGTGCACATCCGTGTGGCGAGAAATGGTTCGACCAACGTGCCGGTCCCCAAGCAACCGAGTAGTTCCGAGAGATCCCTGCGCGAGTCGCTTTTCGCTCTGCGCGTGCGCCGGGTGAGAATTGAAAGCGGGTGGCTGCTGTACAACGAAGTGAAAGTGCCGCTGGCCGTCGAAGGCGGGGAGATGAGCCTGGGACTCGACGCGGGTGGGACACCCGAGCATCCCTTGTATCTGGGGAATCTGGAATGGCAGGGCGTCCGATTCACTGCCGAGAGGATGGTGCCGGTGCCGGCAAATCTCTCGGCGAAATTTACGGTGTGGCGCGAAGGATTCACACTGGAGCAGGGAGTGTTGAGCGCCGGGCGATCGCACCTTGATGCGCAGGCGGAAATGTCGGATTTCACAAAACCAAAATGGAGTTTCCGCTACCGCGGATGGGTGGAGCTGCTCGACCTGCGTGAGACATTTCGTTCTCCGTTGACGCCGACTGGACACGTCGATGTGCGGGGGGAAGGAACGCTTGCGGACGGCCAGTACCACGGCACGGGCAGCTACGCAGGGCGCGATATCCATCTGACTTACGATATTTTTCACGCGGCGGGACTGACTAGTCGCGGCAGCTACAGCATCAACAACGATGGGCTGGTGGTGCCGGACTTCTTCACGCAAGTTTTTGCCGGAACGGTAAAAGGGAAAGTGACACTGCGCTTCGCCGGGGTGCAGTTTCGTGCAGACACACATATCGAGAACGTGCGCCTCGCAGGAGTGTTTTCTGCCATCGAGCATCCCGGGTTTCCGATTGATGAACTTCACTGGGATGCGCTGCTCGGCGGGGACACCGTCGAGACCTGGAGCAATGCATTTGAGCATTTCGAGCTTGGCGGCAAGATGGATTGGACGCCCGGGGAAGTTTTGGCGGCGGGCCACTTGCCGGTAACGGCGAACTGGCAAATCCACTACCGCTACGATTCCGGCGTATTCGCGATCAGCGCAGGCGAATTCAAAACGACGTCGTCGAAGGGAACGATTACCGGAGTACTGGCGCCGCGGAATTCCATGCTGGACGTGCATTTCGAAACGGGGGCACTGGAATCGTTCGAAGATTTCATCGATGCGATACGCGGGGCCAAGCGGGGTTCCCGGGACTCCATCAAAGAGATCTCGGGGATCGCGCAATGGGACGGCAAGATCGCCGGACCGGGCGGCCATCCGACGTTTAACGGTCACGTGCGGTGCGAGCGGGTACGCTACAACGCAGTGGCACTGGATTCTATCGAAGGCGACCTCAGCTATTCGTCCACGGAACTTGGACTGGCGCGAGGCCAGCTGCGCTATGGGGCCATGGATACGGAGATCGAGGGAACGCTCGACCTGACGGATTGGAGTTTCCTGCCAGAGAACGAGTGGACCGCCGATGTGAACTTCGACAAGACTTCGGTCGAAACCATTCAGAAACTGCTGGGCTCGGCGTATCCCGTACAAGGTGTTTTGAGCGGCCAATTGCATGGGCACGGGACGCGAGCGACGCCGGGCGTCACCGGGCTGTTCGATCTCGCCGACGGAACCGTCTATGGTGTGTCCTTTAGTCGATTGCGAGGCCAACTGAACCTCGCGCAGGATGGAGTACGCGTCTCGGACGCGGAGTTACGCGTATTCGCACCCGGGAAGGAGAGCGGCCGGGGCGCGGGAATCGTAACCGGAGCGGCGGGGTATCGATTCGCGGACCAAAGCGTAACGGCGGATTTGGTGGGAGCATCTCTCCCCCTTGAGAATATAGAGAAGTTGCAGTCGGTGCGGCTGCCCATCGGAGGGCTGGTCACATTTCGCCTGAAAGCCAGCGGCCCGCTTTCCGCGCCGCACGGCGAGGGTACATTCCGGTTGGTGGATTTTCGCATCGGGAAGGATGCCATCGGAAGCTTCGAGGGGAGTCTCCTATCGGACGGACGGACGGCGGAGCTGGACCTTGGCTCGGCCATGGCCACGGGAGTGATTTCCGGCGAAGTGACGCTGGGGTTGGCTGATCCTTATGCCCTGAATGGAAAAGTTTCCGTTAAGAATATCGATCTAAATCCGTTCTTGATGACCGCTTTGCACCTCACGCAGTTTAATGGTCATGGCGTAGCCGACGGCGACATCACCGTGGCCGGCGAATTGAAACATCCCGAGAACATCGTGGTGGACGCCAAGTTTTCGAAGCTGGCGTTGAATTACGCCAATGTGCAACTCGAAAACGTGGGACCGATCCATCTGCGCACTTCCAAGGAGAGCCTGGAAATCGATCAAGCCGCCTTCAAAGGGACAGATACAAACATTGCCCTGGCGGGCGCAGTGCGATTTGCCGGGCGGGGCACGCTGGGGTTGAAACTGAATGGAGCGCTGGACCTGCGGCTGCTCGCGGGATTCTTACCGGCACTGGAAGCCAACGGTCCGGCACAGATCAACGCGTCTTTCGAGGGGCCGTTCGACAGGCCGCGCATTACCGGACGGGTGCACATCGAACGCGCTTCTGCACGAGTGGCTGATTTTCCGACGGGCATGAGCAACATCACGGGCGATTTGGTCTTTGACGCGACGCGGCTGTTCTTTGAGAACGTGACGGCTGAATCGGGCGGGGGCACCATGCACCTCACCGGGAGCGTCAACTACATCGAGAGTCCGCTGCGGTACGACATAACGGTGCGCACCGATCGCGCGCGCATCCGATATCCGGAAGGGATGAGCTGGCTGGCCGGCGGGTCGCTGCGACTGACGGGAACACCGTCTTCTGGAGTACTTTCGGGAAAAGTGGTGATCGAACGGGTGACGCTGACCGAAGGCCTCGAGGTTGCTAGTGTGCTGGTCTCCTCGAAAGGGAGCATTTCTGGACCATCCACGAGTTCGCCGTTCTTGCGTAACTTGCAGTTCGATATCTCGGCGCTTTCCGCGGCCGACGCCCGCATGGAGTGGCCGGGCGCGGAGCTGGAAGCAGAAGCGAACCTTCGCGTGCGCGGGACGTGGGAGCACCCGATTCTTCTTGGACATATCCACATTCTTTCGGGCGAGATGACGTTTCACGGCGACAGGTATCGGGTGACGCGCGGCGACATGAACTTTGCGAACCCCTTCCGGCTGGACCCGGTGTTGAACGTGGAAGCCACCACGACGATTCAGCAGTACGAAATCACTCTGAATTTTAATGGGCCGGCTAGCAAGCTGACGCTGGCTTACCGCTCTGATCCGCCGCTGCCGGCGAACGACATTATCACGCTTCTGGCGCTGGGGCAGACCAGTTCGGAAGCGAGCATCCGCGGCGGTGGAACGGGGGCAACACAGAGTGCCTCGTCGGGGGCCTCTGCGATTCTCTCCGAAGCGGTTTCGAGCCAATTGGGAGGGCGGGTCCAGCGCTTGTTTGGGATTACGCGGTTCCGCGTCGATCCCGGGCTAGCGGAAGTGGGCTCGACGAGCTCGTCGACGAACGCAGCGGCGCGCGTCACCGTGGAGCAGCAGGTCACGCGGGAGCTAACCATTACTTATGTTTCGAATGTGGGGTCCACCCAGCAGCAGGTCATTCAGGTGGAATACAACTTGAACCGCAACGTATCGATCGTGGCTCTGCGGGACCAAAACGGCACGTTTGGCATCGACATCAAATTCAAAAAACACTTTCAGTAGAAGCGCCCGAAGCCGCTGAACCTTCAGAATTGCGGAGGATCGGGTGGTTGGGCCGCTTGCTGAGACCGGCCTTGTGGCGCGCCCTGTTGCGCGCGGGCACCCGGTTGCCAGCGGCGCGGGCCGTTGGTGAGGCGAGCGGATTGCCCGGTCTCCGGATTCTGAGCTTTTAGTGCCTGCAGGGCGTCTTTGGCGGCCTTGGCACCCGTGGTGCGGCTGGCGGCCTGGATTTCGCGAGCGATCTGGGGGGTCTCGGCAGCAACCTTCTGACCCAGCGGAGAACCGTAGAACTGCAGCAAGGTCTTGATTTCGTCGTCGGTGTAGTGCTTGTCGTAGATTGCCACGAACTGCTCGTTCAGCTGGTCAACGTCGAATTTCTTTTGATAGCTCTCGATGAACGAGGCGACAAAGGCTTGGCCTTTGTCGTTACTGGGGACCGTGGCCAGAAGCTTTTCCCGGTATTGTTCACTGGAATTGGCAATGGCGTCCTGGGTCTGATCGCGTGCGCCGATGAGCTCCATCAGCGAACGAATGTCCGCGTCCTTGAGGGGATCGATGGGCTTTGCTGCGGCCGGGCTGGTCTGATCCTGGGCGGCGGCGCTGGGCGGCGCGGCACTGACGGAATTTTGCGATGCGCCCTGGATGGCCAGGAAAAATGCTCCAACGTAGATGATGACAAGAGCTAGGACTGCCTTCATGACTTCCTCCGCGGCGGAACTTTACGGAGCCTTTCCGCCACTGGTTAAATTGTAGGGAATCAGGCGCCCGGGAACGCGATTTGCGCGGTACAGGCGTGCTTCTGGTTTAACTGTCCGCTCGTTCAGGCGGGATTGCTAACGGCAGAGGGGGCTTTCTGCTACCATGCCGCGGCATGGCGGAGACAATCTCTGTGCGCGCCACGCCGCCAGGCGTTGCCGAGCACACTGCAATCATCGATCGGGAAGCGGGTCTCCATCGCAATTTAACGCCGCGGCAGCTCTCCATGATCGCCATGGGCGGAGCGATCGGAACGGGATTGTTTCTGGGCAGCGCGATTTCCGTACAGCTTGCTGGGCCGGGGGTGATTTTCAGTTTCGTCGCGGCCGGGGCCATTGCGCTGTGCTTGATGTGGGCGCTCGGCGAAATGGCGATGGCCCATCCGGTGGCGGGTTCCTTCGGGGTGTACGCCGAAATGTACGTGCATCCCTGGGCCGGCTTTGCCATGCGCTACTCCTATTGGCTGGCGCAGGTGATCGCCACCGGCAGCGAGGTGCTGGCCGCTTCTATCTATTGCAAACACTGGTTTCCGCAGGTGCCCTCGTGGATGTGGATTGCGGGATTTTCTTCCGCGCTCGTTTATGTGAATGCACGGAGCGTGGCGAGCTTCGGGGAATTCGAATATTGGTTTGCGATGATCAAGGTGTTGACCATCGCCGTATTTCTGATTCTCGGCGCCGCCTTGCTCCTGGGCCTCGGATTCCCTCGGATCGGGGTCCAGAATTATACCGGGCATGGAGGATTTCTTCCGAACGGATGGCCAGGAGTCGGCCTCGGCGTGGCCATGGCGATCTTCAGCTTTCTGGGAGTAGAGATCGTGGCCGTCACATCCGGAGAAGCGAAAGACCCGACGACGGCCCTGCCGAGGGCGTTGCGCTGGACCCTCGGTCGTCTGGGACTGTTTTATGTGGGCGGGCTGGCGGTGGTTGTGGGGATCGTGCCATGGAACGAAGTCGGGCTGGGGGAAAGCCCGTTTGTGCGTGTTTTCGAGATCGTCGGCATTCCCGCTGCGGCGGGGGTGATGAATTTCGTAGTGCTTACCGCAGCGCTTTCCAGTGTCAATTGCAATTTGTATCTGATGGCGCGGATGCTTTTTTCCCTTTCGCGCGGAGGTTACGCGCCGGCGAGGTTAGGGCGCTTGAGTAAACGAGGGACGCCGGTGGTGGCCCTGCTCGTCTCCAGCGTTGGAATGTTCGCGGCCCTTTTCATGGATCATTGGTTTCACGCGACCGCGTATGTCTACATGTTGGGGTCTGCGTTCCTTGGCGGCATTTTTGTTTGGCAAATGATTTTTGTTACGCACCTGGCGTTTCGCCGCCGAACCCGAAGGTGGGCGAAAGCGCCTCTGCGGTTTGCGCCGCCCGGGCCGTGGAGTTCTGCTTTCGGACTTACCGGGCTAACGGCGGTGCTTATTTCGACGTGGTGGGTCCCGGGTCTGCGAATCACGCTGATCGCGGGAGTTCCCTGGCTTGTGTTCATTTCGCTGTGCTACCTTGTGTGGAGAAAGGTCCGTTCCCGGACGATTTCGGGTGGAGCTAAGGAAGATGGATGAACTGCTGAAATGGCGCGGGGAATTTCCAATCCTGGAGCGTACCACCTATCTGATCAGCAATTCGCTGGGAGCCATGCCTCGCGGCGTGTACGACGAAATGCGAGCCTATGCCGATTTGTGGGGCCAGCGCGGTGTGCGGGCGTGGGAAGAAGGCTGGTGGGAGATGGCCGTGAATGTCGGCGACCATATCGCTCCGTTGATCGGCGCAGAACGGGGCGAAATTTCGCTGCATCAGAATGTGACGCTCATCCAGGCGGTGATCAGCTCGTGTTTTGACTTTCGTGGGCCGCGCAATAAGGTGGTGATGACGGACCTGGAATTTCCATCGATTCAATACTTCTATCACGAGCAGCGGCGCAACGGGGCGCGTATCGAACTTGTTCCCAGCAACGATACGGTGCGGTTCGATCTCGACAAGTTTCTCGCGGCCATCGACCAGAACACGCTGCTCGTGCCCATCTCGCAAGTGCTCTTTCGAAGCGCTTACATCGTGGATGCCGGGGCGATTATTGAAAAAGCCCATCGCGTGGGGGCGCACGTTATTCTGGATCTTTTTCAAGCTACGGGGACGATTCCTATCGATGTCCGCGGACTCCGCGCGGATTTCGCGTGCGGTGGCGTGCTCAAGTGGCTGTGCGGCGGGCCGGGCGTGGGGTATCTCTACGTGCGGGAAGATCTGCGCCGGAAGCTGAAGCCGGCGATCGCCGGCTGGATGGCGCACCGGCGACCTTTCGCGTTCGAGACCGGCGCGATCGATGCGCGTGAGGATTCCTTCCGGTACTTGAACGGCACGCCGCCCATTCCTGCGCTGTATGCGTGTCAGCCGGGTCTCGACATACTGAACAAAGTGGGGATGGCCGCAATTCGCGAAAAGTCCATGCGCCTGACGGCACGTCTTTGGGAGGCCGCGAGGGCCCATGGTTGGCCCGTGAACACGCCGGAGAATCCCGCGGAGCGTGCCGGCACGGTTTCCGTGGATTGCCCGCATGCCGCGGCGGTGTGCCGCGAGCTTCTGGCGAGAGAGATTCTGGTGGATTACCGACCGAAAGCCGGCGTGCGGCTATCGCCCCATTTCTACAATCGCGAAGAGGAGTGCGATCTGGCCATGACGCAAATCGCGGACATTCTTGAAACACGGGCTTGGGAAAAGCATACCGCAGCGCTCTCGCATGCTTGAAGAGGGGACGGTATTTGAAAGGGTCAGGGAAGAGTAGGAGCGGCGCGATCAAGATGAAACCATTTCGCAATAACCGAGCTAGCGAGCGGTTCCTGGAGGGCTCTGGCGCGGACCAGTTCGCCGTCGAGCGCGCTGAGATGCTCGACAAGCAATTGCGGCGGCGCGGTGTTCATGATTCCGGGGTGTTGTCGGCCATGGCTGCGGTACGCCGTGAAGAGTTTGTGCCAAAGGAGTTTCGCCAACGAGCCTACGAAGACGCGCCATTGCCCATCGGTGAAGGCCAGACCATCTCGCAGCCGTATATCGTTGCGGCGATGACCGCGGCTTTACACCTCGCCGGGAGCGAACGCGTTTTGGAGGTTGGAACGGGCTGCGGCTACCAAGCCGCGATTCTTTCGCACCTCGGGGAAATTGTGTTCAGCATTGAGTCGCGTTCGGAGCTGGCTTCCTCAGCGGCTGCGCGGCTTGCGCGGCTCGGATATGCGAACGTGCATATTCACTGCGGCGACGGCACGCTGGGCCTGCCCGAACTTGCTCCGTTTGACGCCATCCTGGTCGCGGCAGCGGCGCCTCGAGTGCCGGAGCCGCTTCGTTGGCAGCTCGCAGAGGGCGGCCGTCTGATCTTGCCGGTAGGGGATGCCGACAATCAGGAATTGCTGTGCCTCGAACGGCACGGGAACGCCTTCGAGACGCGCACTCTGGAAGCCTGCCGCTTTGTGCCCCTTATTGGCTATTACGGATGGAAGGAACCCCCGGCGCGATGAGTTCCGCCGATCCCGACCTATCGATTGTTATTCCGTCCTACAACGAAGAGTTGCGCCTCCCAGCGACTCTCGAACAGATCGCCGCCTATCTGCCGAGTTTGGGAACAGACACAGAAATTCTGGTCGTCGATGATGGCTCGAAAGATCGTACCGCAGAAGTCGCTAAGACCTTTCAGAAGACATTTCCATCCCTGCGGTTGATTTCCAATGCTGTGAATCGAGGGAAGGGCTTCAGCGTTCGTCACGGGATGCGCGAAGCACGGGGCCGGAGCGTACTCTTCACGGACGCCGACTTGTCTGCTCCGATCGAAGAAGCGCCAAAACTTCTCAAAGCCCTGGAGACCTACGACATAGCCATAGGCTCCCGCGCGCTTGACCGCAGTCTTATCTCTGTCCATGAGTCACGATTCCGCGAGTTCGCGGGAATCATCTTTAACGCCATCGTGCGAGTGATCCTGCGACTGCCCTTTGTGGACACGCAATGCGGCTTCAAAGCCTTCCGCCGCGAACCGTGCCAAATTCTTTTCGAGCAGCAACGCATCGAGCGGTTCGGCTTCGATCCCGAATTGCTCTATCTGGCGAGACATCACGGCCTGCGGACCATCGAGATTCCCGTGCGCTGGGGGCACTCGCCTGCGACGAAAGTGAATATGTTTAGGGACAGCGTTCACATGTTTGTGGAAGTATTCATGATCCGCCTAAACTCGATCCTGGGCCGCTATCCGCGGGGTTCGTGAGGACCGCGGACGGAACGTACTTTATGTTGCAAAGTACTTGACCGGGTTGCGGTTTTTGCGCTATCCTGTGAGCATGCTAGCCGCTGGACCTCTCCGAGCGAATAAGCGCGAACCAATCCCCATCGACGCTCGCGCCGCCGATCATCTCAAATACATTCGCGAAACCATGGAGAGCGCAGCGGAGTTCACAGCCGTCCCTGGATGGGGCGGCGTGGCCATGGGCATTACCGCGCTGGTGGCCGCCTTCGTCGCAGCGCGGCAGTCTTCGCCGCGCGCTTGGCTCGCCGTCTGGCTCGTCGAAGCGTTTGTCGCGGTGGCCATCGCGGCACCGGCAGCCGCCACCAAGGCGCACCGCGCGAATTCGGCGCTTTTCTCTGTCCCGGGCCGCAAATTCCTCTTCAGCTTTGCTCCGCCAATCATCGTTGGCGGATTGTTGACCTTTGCGCTCTTCGCGGCGGGAGCGGCGGCAGCTCTTCCAGGCGTTTGGCTGCTTCTCTATGGCACGGCCATCGTCACCGGTGGGGCGTTTTCCGTGCGCATCGTTCCCGTCATGGGCTTTTGCCTGATGAGTCTAGGCGCTGCGGCGCTAGTTGCGCCAGCTGCATGGGGCGACGCTTTGATGGCCGCGGGGTTCGGAGTGTTGCAGATCGCTTTCGGAATTTGGATTGCACGGCATCACGGGGGATAAAAGGCAATCGTATGGCCAGGTCATCGACCGCACACCAGGAACGGCTGCAGCGCACGCGCGAACGCGATGCCTCGCTGGCTGCCGTGCGGGGATCCGCGCGCGAAGCCGTCTCGCCAGACCTGGACAGGCTGATCCACGAACGGATTCGGCTAGGGATTGTGAGCGCGCTGGCGGTGAACCGTTCGCTAACTTTCAATGAGTTGAAGGCCTTGCTGAAGACCACGGACGGCAATCTGAGCGTTCACGCCCGCAGGCTGGAAGAAGCGGACTACATCGCGTGTACGAAGTCGTTTGATGGACGGCTGCCCAAGACGGAGTACCGGCTGACGGCAGCGGGCCGACGGGCACTGGAGCGTTACCTGAATCATATGGAGGCGCTGATTCGCGCGACGCGCGAGGGCTAGAAAGGCAAAATTTTTTAGCCATTTACTTTGTGTTGTAGAGTAGTTTATGCGACTTTCCCCGCGGCGGAGAAAGCAGTAAAAACATGCAACCCCTGACCATGCAGCATCTGGCCACTAGGCGTCCTGAACCTGTCTCGGGCTCAGGCCTGCACGTGGCCATCATTTCGGACGGCAACGGCCGCTGGGCCACCTCGCGCGGACTTCCTCGCTCGGCGGGGCATCGCGCCGGCGTCGAATCAGCCCGGCGGGTCATCGAAGCAGCGCCGCGCTTGGGCATTCATACGCTCACGCTGTTTGCGCTGTCCTCGGCTAATTGGAAGCGCCCGGCGGCGGAGGTTAATGCAATTCTTCGCCTTTTGCATGAATATCTGCTGGTAGAAACAGCGCATTGCGTCGAGGAAGGCGTTCGGCTTAGCGTCATTGGTCGCCGCGACCGCATTCCTGCCACCTTGCGCCAGGCCATCGCCGATTCCGAAGCCGCCACGGCAAGCGGTGCGAGGCTCCATCTTCGGCTGGCCATCGACTACTCTGCGCGCGAAGCGATCTTCCACGCCGCATGCCGATTTTACAAAGTCACCGAACTCTCTCAAGAGTCGTTCTCGAACGTCCTCGCGGAAGTTCTTCGTGGCGGCTCTACGGAAGTGGATCTGCTCATACGAACGGGAGGCGAGCAGCGGCTCTCTGATTTTCTTCTATGGGAGTGCGCCTTCGCCGAATTTGTTTTTCTGCAGAAACGCTGGCCGGATTTTTCCGCGTCGGACCTGGAATGCGCCGTACAGGAATTTGGCAGGCGAGAGCGGACCCGTGGAGCTCTGCCCGACGCCATCGCCGGATAACTTCGTCCAGAGGGAGCAGAAAACATGACTGAAACTACGCCTCACTTGGCACCCGTCGTTGTGCTGCTATTTCTAGGCGCTGTTTTCGTTACCGCCGTCAGCCTCCTGGTGTTGCTGTACGGTGCAGCCAGGCGCTCCAGGCTATACGCGCGCATTGGCGGCGGCGCCGCGGCGATGGTGGTTGCGGGCTACGGGCTTCTGCTTTGCGGTGTATCGCTGGCCAGCAGTGAAAAGATCTTGCCAGTTGGCGGGTGGAAATATTTTTGCGAGATCGACTGTCATATTGGCTATTCCGTCTCCGGAGTCGAGACAACTGGCGCGCTCGGCGCGGAGACGGGACAGACTTCTGCCCGCGGCCAATTCGTCGTCGTTCGAGTGAAGGTGTGGTTCGACGAACACACCATTTCTAGAAACCGCGGTGACGGGCCACTCACACCCAATGCACGCCGCGTCGTGCTCGAAGACGCCAACGGCCGCGTGTACGCGCCGTCTCCCGAGGGAGAAGCCGCGCTCATGGGTGTCGAGGGCCAAGCGGGGTCTCTCGGCGAGCCACTTCGCCCCGGCCAATCCTTCGAGAAGGATCTGGTCTTCGAAGTGCCCAAGGACGCCTCCGCACTGCGCCTGCTGATCACCGAGGACGACCCGGAGACGGTCCTAATCATCGGCCACGAAAACAGCCTGTTGCATAGGAAGATCTATCTCGGCCTGGACTCCGCTCCACGTATCACCCGTGAAATCAGTCCGTTAGCTCCTGGCCACTAAGCTCGGCGAAGCTATTCTCCGCCCCCCACCGCTGACGTTTCGCCTGCGGCAGTCGTCTATGTTCCAGGAGCAAGAAATGGGAACTACGGGACTGGCGCTACCCTGGGAGACTAGAATCTCTTCCGTGCCGCGCGAACCGGAGAATCGAGTGGAAACTTCCGAAGACCTTGCAAGCCACGCCAGCCCGAGTGCGGCGTCTAGAGCCACGACCCCGGCAGCTTCCGAGGACGCCGAGCTAGCGGAGCGCTGCCGGACGGGTGATCTTGGAGGATACGAACGTCTCTACGCCCTGCATGGGTCGCGCATGAAGAATGTGGCGCGCAATCTTCTGGGAAGCCCGGTTGACGCCGAAGATGCCGTGCAGGAAACCTTCTTGAAAGTGCAGCGAAGCATCGCCAGCTTTCGCGGGCAATCCAGCTTTGTGACCTGGACGTACCGGATTCTCATCAACACTTGCTACGACGCACGGCGCAGCCGGGTGCGGAAAAAAGAAGTAGCGAATGACGACAGCGAAGATGCACCCCGGGCGGAGCCGCGCGCGCCTGGCGCACATCCTTCCTTGCGGATGGCGCTGGAACGGGCGCTGCATGGCTTGACGAAGCATCAGCGCGACGTTTTCTTGCTATACGAAGTCGAAGGATTCCATCATGCCGAAATTGCCGGGATGCTGGAGATTACGGAGACGGCCTCGAAGAATACACTTTTTCAGGCGAAGAGAAATCTTCGGCAGGTGCTGGAACCTCCGCGGAGCACTGGCGCTCGAGGAGCAGGGTGAATGACGATGAATACTACATGTGAAGACCGGGCCAGGATTTTTGAGGACGGCACGCCGGCAGAATGGGCGGCCTTCGAGGCCCACAGCGCGGACTGCGCCGTCTGCTCCGAACAGCTGCGCTCCTGGAAGGCGCTGAGCGCCGCTGCACAGGAAATGCGCGACTACTCCGATAGCCCTTTGCTGTGGTCTCGCATCGAGCGCGCGCTGACCCGAGAAGCTGCCGCCAAGAACCAGCGCTCCGGACGATGGGCCTGGCTCTCGCTTGGATTTGGCCTCTCTCTGGGATGGCAAACCGCCGCGGCTGCTACCTTGGTGCTGATCCTGACAGTTTCCGCCGGCTGGATTTATGTGCATCCGACTGGGCCTGGACCGAGCGGTGATCAGGCTCTTCTGAAGAGTCCAGCTCTTGCCGAAGTGGAACGCGCCCAGACGGCTTATGTCCAGGCGATCGACAAGCTGGCTGCCGAAGCCAAACCGGCGCTCGAGAATTCTGCGACCCCTTTCGAAGCGAGTTACCGCGAGAAGCTGCTGGTGCTGGATAGCGCCATCAACGATCTTCGCGCGCAGGCCGGGATGAATCCGTCCAATGCGCATCTTCGGCGGCAACTGCTGGCGATGTATTTGGAAAAACAGCAAACGCTGCAAGATATTTTGGAGGAAAAGCGATGAAGTTGTCTTTGTTGAACCGCAACAGAGAGCGTTTGCGCGGCGCGCGCCTGGAGGCCGGGATGGCAGCCGTCCTTCTGCTCGCGGCTTCTCCGGGGTTCGCGGCTGGGAGCAGCGCGCAGGATGAGGTCACCCGCAATTTTGAAAAGACATTGACGCTGGGAGCCGGGCAGTCCGTGCGTATCGAACACAAATTCGGGGAGGTCAAAGTCCACGGCGAATCCGGACGCGAGGTAAGAATCTCCGCCGTGATCCGCGCGCAAGCCAGCTCGCACGAAGAAGCCGAGTCCTTCGCGCAAAAAATTCAGATTGAAGTGCAACAAACCGGTGAAGGCATCCAAGTCCGCACCATCTATCCGCCAGAAGAGAACAGATGGTTTCACATCAGCAAACATTCTTCCTGGTCCGTGAGCTACGACATCGCGATGCCTTCTGATGCCCCGTTAAATATCCGCAACGGTTACGGAAGTGTGGATGTCGCCCGCGTCCACGGTGCAGTGGAGGTCGAGAACGGCTACGGCTCGCTCATCGTGCGCGATGCCGGCCCGGCGCGCTTGAACAATTCTTTCGGCAGCATTGAGCTCGACGGCGCCGCAGGCAACGCGGTCGTCAACAATAAGAACAGTTCCGTTCAGGTTTCTAACGTGAAAGGCACACTCGAGGTGCAAGACCGGTTCGGCAGCATCACCGTTCAGAACATCCAGGGTGCTGCGACGATTACCGGGGGGAACGGAATGGTCACGTTGTCCGATGCCGCCTCGGCAAGGGTCACAACTTCGTTCGGGAACGTGGACACCCGAAACATCCGCGGCGATTTGTCCGTCCACGACAACAACGGCAACATCGATATTTCGGCCATCGCCGGCTCTCTGGACGTAAGCGACAGCTTCGGAAACGTGACGTTCGCCGATGTGAAGGGCCGAGTAAACTGTACGACCAATAACGGCCGCGTCAAGGCCAGCTCGCTGACGGGAACTTCCGTGACCATCCGCGATTCCTTCGGCAACTTGGAGCTGGAGAATCTCAACGGCGCCCTTGATGCGGAGACCTCCAACGGAAAAATAACGATTCATGACGTGCGTGGCAGCGTCACGCTGAAATCCTCCTTTGGGGCCATCGAAGCGACCAACGTGCCGAAGGGAATCCGCGCCGTCACCGGAAACGGAGCCATCACACTCACCGATATCGGGGCAGACGCCTACGCGAAAACCAGCTTTGGCAGCATCCTGGCCGAGCACATAAACGGCAACTTCACAGGGGAAGACAGCAACGGCTCGGTCACCGCGCGAAATGTAAAAGGAGACGCCACCGTAAACACTTCCTTCGCGGGTGTTACGCTGGAATCCGTAGGCGGCCGCATCCGGGTGGACAATCAGAACGGTGCCATTTCCGTTTTCGCCCTGCGTCCTGCTAGCGGCTGCCGGGACATTTCCCTCAAGACGTCCTTCTCATCCATCCGCGTCCACATTCCGGACGGCGTTGGCTACAACCTTACGGCCCGGACTTCCTTCGGCAGAGTTTCTTCCGAGTTGCCGGTTACCGCGACGGGAAACATTGGCGGCGATTCGCTGAACGGGACGATCGGTGCGGGAGGCTGCCAGTTGCAACTGACCGATTCGAACGGAAGCATTGAAATCGCCAAGGCGCCTTAAAGGGGGGTGGGTTAGGCCGGGGGCCGGTAGATAGCTTGGCGGGCGGATCAGCGAAACGAGCCTCGTGCGAGAGCCATGGCAAAAGCTTTCTTTAGTACGCGAGTCGCCGTTTCGGTCAGGTGGTACTGCCGAAGCTGGTCTTCGCTAGCAAAAACCACGTCGGTGACATCGCTTCCAGCGCGCGGTTCCCCGCCCATGCGCTCGCACAAATAGTCCACAATGACGAAATGAAAGCGAAGCCGCGGCTTTCTCCCGGAAGGCAGCGGGCCAGCGTCCGGAAATATCCGATCAAAAACTTCAATGAGCTCAAGTACGCGCACCTCAAGGCCAGTTTCTTCGCGCAGTTCGCGTCGAACGCCCTCTTGGAGGGATTCTCCGAGCTCCAATGTTCCGCCTGGAATGGACCACTCGCCACGGAGAGGCTCGCTGCCGCGGCGGATCAGCAGAGCACGGCCATGGTCAATGATCACGCCGCCAACGCCGACGACGGGACGCTCGGGGTATTCGCGGGAGGAAGCCAATTTAGGAAATCTGCCCTGGTGCGGTTTACAATCCAAGCCGCCGCGCATTAGAGTTGACTTACGACAACGCGGTATATAATACGCCATGGTGGCGGCGGCACAATCTGTGGGGCCCCGCCCTGCGAACATTTCTACGGAGGATGGAGCCGTGATCCGCTGCCCTGAATGTTCCACCGAAATCGATGTGGACGAAGACGAAGTCGAAGAGGGTGAAATCTTGAGTTGTCCCGAGTGCGAATCCGAGCTCGAGGTCTCGCAGACGCATCCCGTGCATCTGAACCTCATCTCCGACGACCTCGATGAAGAAGACGACGATGATGAAGAAGCCGCGGAAAACGGCGACCTCCTCAAAGACGATGAGGAAGAGGAAGACGAAGAAGAAGAGGAAGAGGAGTAAGCGGCTTCGGGCAGCCCATCCAGCATCCCCTATCCTCGACCCAGACATCCAATGTGACAGGAGCGGACTTATGATGAGTCCCCGGTGGTTTATTGTCGTGGGAACGGCAGCGCTATTTATTTGCTTGGGCCCGGCCTTTTCCCGTGCCCAGGAGCCGGCACCTCCAACGCCTCCAGCGTCGCCGGCCTCTGGGGCGCCGGCCCCGGAAAAGTCGCAGAAGGAGAAATACAGCCACGCCAACGATTTTCTGATCATCGGAACAATATTCGATCCCAAAGGGTATGCGTTTGCTGGCGTGGAGCTGCGCATCCGGCGCGGCCATGAGAAAAAATATCGCTGGGACAGCTACACAAATTCACGAGGCGAATTTGCCGTCCGCGTGCCGCAAGGCTGGGACTATGAAATGGTGATCCACGCAAAGGGCTTCGCGGATCAAAGGCGCGCGCTCGACGCCAAGACAGGCGTGAGCGAAGCACGTATAGTGTTTCATATGGAATCCGCAGAGGGAGTGAAGAGATGAACGCGCCAAAACGAGTCCTGTTAATGGCGGCCATTCTGGCATTGGCGAGCCTATGGACTGTTGCGCAAGACGCCAAAAAGGAAGCCCAGCTCCGCACGGTACATGGAGTGGTGCTGGACAAATCCGAAAACCTCATCTCGGAAAGCGTGGTTTTCCTGAAAAACACGCGGACCAATGTAGTGCGCAGCTCCTATACGGACAATACCGGCAAGTACCGCTTCAGCGGTCTCGATCCAAACGCGGACTACGAAATCCATGCGGAAAAGGAAGGCGTGCAATCAGCGACTCACACCGTTTCGAGTTTTGATAGCCGCAAGGACATCACACTAAATCTGAAAATCGACAAGAAGAAGGGTTGAGCAAAGCGGAACGTCCCCGGTTTTCTGGTCCCGGATCGCGCGGCCTTACCTAGCCGGATGCTTCTGCCGGCGGTGGGCAGAGCTCGGGACTTGTCCAAAGGAATCCGGCTAGGATCCGGCAGAAGGTCTCGAGAACCCGTTCCTCGAAGAGTGACAAAACTGCTAAGAGCCTGGGAAATGCCGATGAAACCCTTTGCGGGGGAAGCGAATCTAAACCCCCAGCATGGCTTTCTGGAAACTCGGTCAGCCCATTTTTCGCAAGATCCATCTCCCAGGAGAGAATTGGAGTTGTGAGTGCATAGCACCTTTGGGAGGCCGAGCCATTTGTTTCTACGAATCCTGATTGTTTTAGTTTTTATAGTTCCGTCGACTTTTGCACAACAGCCCCAATCACAGCCACCTGCGCCCGCTCCGGCCGAGTCTCAGGCGGATAAAAGCAAGAACGGGAAGGAAGAACAGGATAAGAAGACGGCGGATGAGCAAATTGGGAAGAGCAAGCTCGAGAAAGAAACCGGGACGGTAAACGACCGCATTTTTGAAGTGCTGCCGAATTATGGAACGGTTGAAACCTCGCAGACTCTTCCACCGCTCACCTCTGGGCAGAAATTTCGGCTTGCCACCGCAGGAGTCTTCGACTGGGCCGCATTTCCGTTCAACGGGACGCTAGCCGCCATAAGCCAGGCGAAGGGTGATCCAAAGTCCTGGGGACAAGGCTGGGGGGCTTATGGAAAACGCTACGGTGAGTCCTTTGCCGACAACAGCATCGGTACCTACATGACCACGGCCATTTTCCCGAGTTTGCTCCATGAAGATCCTCGCTACTACCAGATGGGTAAGGGTAGCTTCGCGCATCGCGCCTATCATGGGATCAATCGACTGTTCGTCACGCGCACGGACTCCGGACATGATCGGTTTAATGTCTCGGAGTCGGCAGGCAACGCTGTCGCGGCCGCAATCTCCAATATCTACCATCCAGCCGAAGATCGCACGGCATCACGAAACGCTTCGACGTTTGCTTTCCTTATTCTTTACGATGGTCTCTCCAACGAACTAAAAGAATTCTGGCCAGATATTCGACGAAAAGTCTTCCACAAAAACACTCCGTAAGAATCCGCGGCAGCGGCTTCACCGAAAATCAATCTTGTGCCGGTGCCAGAACTCGCACCGCCTGCGGTACTACTTCAATCACTGCCGGCGTGGAACCCAGAATCTCGCCATCTCCGTGAAACATACAGGGCCGATCTGTGGTGAACTTTACTGCCTGTACCCTCATGCGATGGACCTGCGGAGTCCGTAGCTCGCCGCTCTTCAACAGCCGTGGCAACAACTTCAAGACTTGCAAAGCACTCAGGTCTTCCACCATCACCGTATCGAGCCAGCCGTCGTCCAAGCGCGCCTCGGGCGTGAGCCTTATTCCCGAGCCGTAGGTCGGCGTATTAAGGACGGCAGCAAAAAGAGAGTTGACTTCCATCGACGGCAAGTCGCTCCCCGGAAATTCCGCTCTCACTCGGATGGCGCGGTGCCCGCAGAATGCCCGCAGCGCCGACGCAATATAGCGAGATCTGCCGGGCATCCGGCGAAAGGTTTCGTTTGCGTACCGCGCCGCTTCCGCATCTATTCCCAATCCCCCTCCGCCTAGATACAACCGCACACGGCCGTCCGCGGTGCGCGCCCTCGCAAGATCCACTCGCATCGGGTGCCCTCGTAGAATCGCCCTGGCGGCTGCAACGGGGTCCTCAGGCAGCTGCAGTGCAGCGGCAAAATCGTTCCCGCCACCTGCCGGCAAAACGCCCAAAACAACGTCGGAGCCATACGTGGCATTCACCAATGCTTGCATGGTGCCGTCGCCTCCAAGGGCGAACAGCCGTCGTTTGCCACTGTGTACCGCAGCAAGCGCATGCCATTCGAGGTCCTTAGCACTGCCAACGGAAATAAATTCCGCGGGAACGGAGGCCGCTTCGAACACTTTTCGAATTCGCGGAAGAACAGAGAGGGCGCGCCCGCCGCCTGCGTTGGGATTGACGTACACGACTGCCGGCAGCAAAGAAGAGATGGCGCTGGAGTCGGCCACTGGGTCTGCTTCCTGCCCAACCCGTTGTACGCCTGTCAATCAAAACGCAGGGCGCAGTTGAGCGCATGGCTGCCGATATGCGATCTCTCCCAAACGGTTCTCTGCGTGGCGCCGCGAGCCCGGAGGCCCGGCGAGATCGCTCAGCCTTTACTTCTCGGTCCCACTTGAAGCCGCCGCGGCGGCGGTTACGGCAGCCAGGTTGTTTTCAGTAAGAATGTGGTTGAACGCGGGAAGCTCTCGCTCGATGAGCTCCTGGAAGTCCGCGACCGCTGCTGTAAGCTCCGTCTCAATCGCCTGAAGCAACTCCAGAGCGGTGTCTGTCGGTTGAAAGTCGGCCCCACCGGCGACGTCTCCGCCGCCAGGACCAACCTCGGCGTTGAGCCAAATAAGGTTTAGATAAACCTTGTCGGCCTCTACGAAGTATTTGTCATCGCTGTTGATCTGCGAAGGCGTGACCAGCTTAAGCTCCACGGATTGCAGCTTCTTGTCCATCTCCTCGACGGTTTTTAGAAGCTCAGCCTTGCGCTTGGATTGTGCTTCATCCTCCGCTGGTGCCGGCTCTGGTTCGTCGAAGTCGTCTGGTTCAGCCGAGGGCGGTTTTTCCTTCTCTTTTTTCTTTGGCGGACGAAGCATCGTTTCAATCACCTCGATTTGTTTCCGCAACCACTCGATCTGGTTGAACACGTCGGAAGCGTGGGTGATGTCGTCGCGGATTCGCAGCTGCGTCTTGACCGACGATGCAATGTCCGCTTCCGAAGCCGAAATGCGTGGGTCAGGCAATATAGTCAGAGGCTCAGTGAAAGATTGGCCTGTCACCGTCAGACGAACGGAATACTTGCCGGGCGCAACCATGGGGCCGACCTCAGCTGGGCTAATTCCCCAATGGGTGATGGGCCTAGAGTCGGCGTCGCGGAAGCGCGGCTCCTGCCAAATGTGCGGGTTTTCAGAAGTCGCCGTACGCAGCGCGATCAATCGCGGTGACTCGTAGCGCATATCCCACTTCACGCGATTGATTCCCACATGGGCCTTCGTTTTGAGTTTACGGATGGTTTTACTTTCCGGACCCAGAATCTCGATTTCCACCGGATCCTTAGGCGCTGATTTCAACGAAAAGTTGATCAAGGCCTGCCCGCCGCGAACAAAGCGATGGGTGGGACGCGGCTCGAAAAGAACCGTGGGAGCATCCGGGTGGCTCTTGGCGAGCTGTTCCAGCGGAGTAATGTCGTCGAAAATGTAGAGCCCTCGCCCGTAGGTGGAAATCACCAAGTCGTGGAAATCTTTCTGCACCACCGCCCACGTCACCGGAGCGTGAGGCAGACCGGTCTCTAACGCCGTCCAGTGCCCTCCGTCGTCCAGCGAGTAATACAGACCGTTCCCCGTACCCGCAAACAGTAAGCCTGCGCAGTTTGGATCTTCGGCGATGGCTCGCACGTACCCTAGCGCAAACTTCGGCAAATTGCTGCTGATCGGTTTCCAGGTTTTGCCAAAATCGGTGGTCTTGTAAAGGAAAGCATCCCGGTTATCCATCAAATGAAAATCGACGGCGATGTAAGCAGTGGCGGGATCAAAATTCGAAGGAGCAATGCTGCTGATGGTTCCCCATAAAGGCAATCCGGAAATATTCTTGGTTACGTTCGTCCAATTGGCAGCGCCGTCTTTGGTATACCAAAGCTGACCGTCGTTGGTGCCCGCCCAGATCAGACCTCTTTGGATTTTGGAAGGGGCGATGGCGAAAACCACTTCTCCATAAAACTGTCCCAGATTGTCGCCCACGATTCCGCCTGAAGAGACGATGCGACTGGGATCCTGCGTGGAGAGATCCGGGCTGGTTACTGTCCAACTCTGCCCAGCGTTCGTCGTTTTGAAAATGACTTGGCATCCGTAGTAAACGACGTTGTGGTCGAAGGGATCGACGGCCAGCGGCGCAGTCCAGTGACATCTATATTTGATATCGGTCGGCGGCGAATCCAAAGTATGAAGATAGGGGCTCACGGAACGAGCCGTTTTGGTTCGCCCATCCCACCGCGTCACTTCATCTCCATAGCAGGTGGCCCAGACGATGTTGGGATCGGCCTGATCGGGAATAGTAAATCCGGATTCACAGCCGCCCATGTGACGATCCCATCCCGTTTCCTGTGAATCGATCGGCACGCTCGGTCCACGCATGTTCCCGTCATCTTGCATGTTGCTGTAGAAGTAGTAGGGAGTCTGGCTGTCCACGTCCACGTGGTACATCTGGCCGATGGGCAGGGTGACGCGGTGAAACCCCCGACCGTGCACCGTGGTAATGATCATCCCGGCGTCGTCCGTAATCACAAAGCGATCAGGATTTGCAGCATCAATCCAAATATCGTGAGTGTCTCCTCCCCAGCGCACCTCTTGAAAATTTTGCCCGCCATCCAGCGACTGATGAAACGAGCTGTTGGCCACTAGCACTTCATTGTCGTTCCCGGTGGATACCGCGATTCGAATGTAGTAACCGGCCCGGCCGATCAAAGACCTCTGGTAATTGACGGCTTTCCAATGGAAACCAGCGTCGTCCGATCTCCATAGCGAACCCTGGTCTTTGGTCTGAATCAATGCGAAAACACGGTTCGAGTTTGTGGGCGCGACAGCCACATCAATCTTCCCGAGCGGTGCATGAGGCAATCCGTGCTCTTCGATGCGCGTCCACTTCGTTCCCCCGTCGCGTGAGACATACACTCCGCTCCCGGGACCGCCGCTAAGCTCGGCCCAGGTATGCATTTCCAACTGCCACATCCCGGCAAAGAGCACCCGCGCATTGTGGGGATCCATGGAAAGGCCAGAGCACCCGATGTTCTCCCCCGCAAAAAGCACACGTTCCCAATGCTGGCCGCCGTCGAGGGTCCGGAACACGCCGCGTTCCTGCTGCGGTCCAGTCGCGCGGCCAAGCGCGCAAGCGAAAACGACTTCGGGATTCGCCGCGCTGACGATAATTCGGCCGATCCGGCCAGTCTCCTGCAACCCCATATTCGTCCACGTCTTACCCGCATCGGTGGACTTATAGATTCCATTTCCTATTACGTCGCTATCGCGGATCACCCAAGCCTCGCCGGTTCCAGCCCACACAACACTGGGATCAGACGGCGCGACGGCAAGCGCCCCGATGGCCGCAACAGGCTGCTTATCGAAAATAGGCGCCCAGCGGTTGCCGCCGTCGGTCGATTTCCAAACCCCGCCGGAGGCAGCTCCGGCGTAGTAGGTGCTAGGATCTCCCGGGACTCCAGCGACGGACGCGATGCGGTTTCCCACCCGCGGCCCAACAAAGCGAAATCGAAACTGGCCATCCTCCCCGGCGTCCGGTTGCTGGGCGAGCGCCGCCGGCCTCGCACACAAGACCATCAGTAGTGCGAAACAAACCTTTTCGCTTCGGATGAGCGCCACGAAAACCTCCAGCAAAAAAAGGGGATGGGAATAAGTGGTGCCGGCGGAGGGAATCGAACCCACGGCCTAGGGATTATGAGACCCTCGCTCTACCACTGAGCTACGCCGGCACTAAAACAGTTCTTAATGCTACGGAGTCGATCGCAAATGTGTCAAGCATTCCCGCGAAAGGCCATACGGTGCTGTCCTCGTTTGCATTGCTTTCGTCCTATGCGGGCGGGAATGGACCGCCAACTGCCAGTAATGTGGCTCTCGTTTTTACCCCTGGCGTACTAGTGGTTTCTGGATAACATCGCGCCCTGTCCCCATAACGCCGGCATCTTGCCTGGCGTTCTTGCTTTCTGCTGTTAACCAGCAGCTTACACTGTGTTGTTCGCAACTTCAGAAACAACCCGCGTTTTCCGGAAGCTAGCCAGCTCGGGCGCCAGCCATATCTCCGGCCACCAACGGTGGAAGAAGGAGGTTGCCGCCCGATCATGCCTGAGGAGAGTGCTCCAACGGTCCCGCCCGCGCCTGAACTTAGGAGAGCAACCTACCTGTCCTAAAGTCCCAACAGGCTTAGTACTACTGTACCGTTGAACCTATACGTACTAAAACCTATTCTCCTGGTGTTGGTGAACGAGTTGGTGAACGAGCGGCCCCCTCACACTAGGCGAAAGCCCGGCGAAGGGATGGGTCGGCAGGTGTGTACCAATACGGAACAGATCCGTAGCGCGAGCTACTTGACATCCCTGTGGTATGGGTTACAGTGCCTTTGGGTATATTCTCCATCCCCGGAGGCATAAATGTCCAGGAAACTCGCAGTGGTATCTCTAGCCATGCTCATTTTGGCTGGTGCTATGGGTTTGAAGGCTATCGTTACGGCGCACGGCGACGGCAGCGTAATTATGGCCAACGGCTGTGCACCACCACCGCCGACACCGTATCGCAATGGCTGCGCACCGGCACCGCCGACGCCGTATAGGAACAGCGAAGCACCACCACCACCGACGCCCTAAGGACAAACCGCACTGAGGTATCCGCAGCAGTCGACATAGCCTTCTGCGGAGGCGGGGGTCAGGGGCGTAGGTAGATAGGCAGGAAACGTGCCTGGTCCATTTGCATACATGATCTGGTTGGTTGGTCTCCTTTGTGAGGCAGCTGTGGTGGTGTGTGCGCTCAAGAGGCGCGCATTCCGTCGCTATCTGCTCCTAAATTTGTACATGGCAAGCGCGGCTCTTAGTGAGCTTGGGCGCTACAAGATTCTCGCGTTGTATGGCTTCGGTTCGAAGCAGTACCAATATTTTTACTTTTACTCTGACGCGATCCTGACGATTATTCTATATTTCGCGCTTTGTACACTCTACGTTCACGTCTTCAGCGAAATGAAGGCAGAGCGTTACGTGAAAATGGGCACCCTGCTGCTTCTTGCGGGGACAGCGGTATTCACAGGCGCCGTCGTCTTGCAATCCTCGGCAAAACTTGTCACTCATTTCGTCGTGGAGCTCTCGCAGAACTTGTATTTCGTTGGCCTGGTTCTCACCTACGTTTTGTGGGCGGCCATCCTCAAGCTTCGAGAGACGCGCACTCGGCTCATCCAACTTGTGCTTTCCTTGGGCGTTTATTTCAGCTTATTTGCGGCTGACTACGCCATCCGGAATTTGTATCCGCAGCTGAGTTCTGTGTTTGTCCCCATCGTCCAGGTTTTTGGGCTGTTCCTTCCGTTGGCTTGGGCATATGCCTTCTGGCGCTTGCCTGAAGAAGCCCGGCTGGTACCTTCGCGCCTTGCGGTGATCCCCCGATGATGGCCGCAATCATTCTGGTCTGCTCGATCGTTTTCTTACTGCAGTTCTTCGTGTCTTATTGCCGCTCTCTCATCGCGGCTTCGATCAAGCATCCTCTTTCTGCCGAAGTGCAGGATGTTACGGGGATTAAGAACTCGGCGACCGGTGATGATTTTGCCCGCGTTGTACAGCTTTTGCAGCTCTGCCCGGACCGCCCGGAAGATCGCAGCGGGATCCAGGCCATTGGAGCCTATTTCGGACTTTTGGGGGCTGTGCGCGCCAGCGTTGCGCGACTCATTCCTTCGTTGCGAGCCTGGACCGAGACAGAGCGCGGGCAGTGTACCTATTTTGCGGCAGTGACCCTGGAGCGCCGCATTGCCTTCAGCAGGGACATGTTCGCCCAGCAGTTGGAAACCTAACCGTAAGCTGTTGCCGGGCTTTCCCTTCAGTGCCCCGCTGCCTGATTAGCCACATCGGGATAGCACTCGCTGCTTGACTTTTCGAAGCCCGTGGTATTCTGAAACGGTTCCCTCCTCACCGGAGTGGACGCGTCCGCAGCGCAAAAACGACCGGTGACAAAAACATGTCTGCAGTGTGGCGCTGTACTCCCTTCGCGCGTACGCGTCTGCGTTTTTTGCGATTCATCCCTAACGCTCGATGGTTCTTCAGAAGCGCAGACCTCCGGGCCTGATGCGCAGCAAATGCCTGGCCTGCAAATGGGCCGGACCAATGTGCAAGCCGCGCCCAGCTTGGATGGGGATGCCGCTTGGCGTGGTGAGCTCACCCGGCGTCTTGAAACCTATCGCGCCCGAAGACGGAAGGTTGCGCCTAACCTTGCGCAGTCAGAATTGCCTTTCCAAGAGCCTCTGGCAGAGCCGCCCGCTCACGGTTCTGTGAGTGTCGTTGGAGTTTCGCCCGTGGCCGATGACGATTTTTCTTTCACCATCGCGATCGGCCGGAACGCGGCGACGCGGGAAGAAGCGCGAATGGTAATCGACGTATCCCTGCCTCCGGCTGCGGAGCAGGTCTTCGGGGCAGCACCCCTAACAGCCATGCCTTCGGAGCAGACCAGTCTGTACCCGGTGGCCGCTATCGAAGAGCGCCGCCTTGCTGGATTGATCGACGCCGGTTGCCTGCTTTTCGCCTACGGTGCCTTCCTCACACTCTTCGGTTCACTTGGCGGAGAGTTTACGTTCAGCAAGCTGAGCGCAGCTGTATGCATCGCAACCTTCATCATCGTGTACTTGCAATATTTTGCCCTCTTCACGGTTTTCGGCGGCACAACTCCGGGCATGATGCTTCGCGGCTTGCACGTCGTCAGCTTTTCCGGCGAAACTCCGTCGCCGCGCCAGATGCTGTGGCGCAGCGTGGGCTACATGCTTTCGGCTGGGACTTTTTTCATGGGTTTTCTGTGGGCCTTGTGGGATGAAGATGCCCTGACTTGGCACGATCGTTTGTCTCACACCTATCTTTGCCCGGCTCCAACGCTCGCCGACATAGAGGCCACCCACGCCGCGCAGAGCCGCTGAAACCGGCGCCGGCCATTTCTTTTCTGAGAGATCTTTTTACCCGCGGCACTCGCGGGCGATGCGCACGATGGTGCGAAGGCTGAGCTGCACATCGGCTTCCGTGGTCGCCCAGGAACAGACGCTCACTCTCATCGCGGACTTTCCTTGCCACTCCGTTCCGCCACACCAGCATGTGCCGTCTTCCTGAACGGCGCGAATCACTTTCTCCGTGATCCCCGCGCTGCCGAAAGAAACAAGCACTTGGTTGATCACCACGTCGTTTAGCACTTCGAAGCCTGCCTTGCGAAATCCTTCTTCGAATCGTTGCGCGTACGTGCAAGTTCGCTCAATCAAGGAGCGGAGGCCGGCGCGCCCTGTAGACTTCAGCGCCGCCCACAATTCCACACCGCGCGCTCTTCGCGACGACTCGGGAGTGTGGTGCATTGGCTCGCGGCGCGCGCTTCCCGCAAGGTAAGCGGCCGTAATCGTCATCGCGGAGCGTAACGCCGCGCCGTCCTTCACCAGGACAATTCCGCTGTCGTAGTTGACGTTCGGCCATTTGTGCGCATCCGTGGCCCAGGAGTCCGCTTGCTCGAATCCTTTCGTTAAGTGCGAATACTTCGGAGAAACGGCGGCCCACAAACCAAATGCGCCGTCCACGTGAACCCACGCCCCTTGCTCCCGAGCACGAGCGCAGATCTCTGTGGCCGGATCAAATGCCCCGGTGTTCACATTGCCCGCCTGCATACACAGGACCGTTCGTTCCGTGAGTCGCGGCAGCTTGTCGGCGCGCATTCGCCCTTGGCCGTCGACTTCTACGCGCGTCAGACGTTTTTTCCCGAACCCTGCAAGACTCAGCGCCTTGAGAATGGAAACATGTACTTCGTCACCCACAACAACATCGATTGGAGGCGCACCAAACATCCCATCGTCCACAACGTTCCATCCCGCGCGGGCAAGAAGAGCGTGCCGCGCCGCCAGAAGGGCCGTAAAATTCGCAGTCGTAGCACAGCTCACCAGTCCGCCCTGGCAGTTCTCTGGCAAGCCAAGCGCTTCGCATACCCAGCTGAGCACCACCTCTTCCAGCTCTGCCGCCACTGGCGACATGACTCGCAGCGCCGCATTTTGATCCCACGCTCCCGCCACCCAATTTGCCGCAAGAGACGCGGGCAGGGTTCCGCCATTAACGAAACCGAAGTATCGTCCGCCCGTCGTCGCTACCGTTGCTGGAGAGCCGATTTGATCTAACCTCTCGAGCACCTGGCTAGGATCGCTCGGCGATGTGGGGAAGGGTTCGCGGAACTTCAGAAGGTTCTCCAAGTCCTTTTGAGCTGGCGCAACTCGGCGTTCGCCGATTCGCAGTGCGTACTTACGCGCAATCTCTGCTGCTTGCTGCAAGACTTTATCTCTCTTGGATAATTCATTCACGCCAGTTTCGATCGCCATTCGGCACCTTTCCAGGCGGCCATGTCTCGAAGCAGCAAGACATGTGCCCATACGGCGCTTGGCGCCGGTCTTTTCGAGAGTAGAGGATTACCAAAGGAAGGAAAGAGCCGAATTGTCTGCTACTTCTTGATGACCGCTTCGTCGGAAGCGATCTTTCCGTCGCGAATGAAGATGATTCGGTGCGCGTGCTGGGCGATATCATTCTCATGCGTGACGAGAATAATTGTGTTGCCTTGCTGATAGAGATTCTCGAACAACGCCATGATCTCTTCGCCGGTCTTCGAATCGAGGTTGCCAGTCGGTTCGTCCGCCAGGACAATCGACGGCGAATTGACGAGGGCCCTCGCAATGGCTACGCGCTGCCTTTGACCACCGGAGAGTTCGTTCGGCTTGTGCGTCATGCGATCCAGCAAATCCACGCGCTCCAGAGCCTTCTTTGCTTTTTCGATGCGTTCCTCGGCAGGCGTACCATTATAGATTAGCGGAAGTTCCACGTTGTGCAGCGCCGTCGCCCGTGGCAGCAAATTAAATGTTTGAAAGACGAACCCAATCTCTTTGTTCCGAATGTACGCCAGCTCGTCATCGTCCAAGTCGCTTACCAAGCGCCCCGCAAGCCAGTATTTTCCCGCGCTTGGTGAATCCAAACACCCTATGAGGTTCATCAACGTGGACTTCCCCGAACCGGAGGGCCCCATGATGGCGACGTACTCGCCCTTGCGAATTTGCAGGTCAATACCGCTGAGAGCGTGCACCTGCTCCGCGCCCATCTCATATACTTTTGTGAGGGCTTCCGTCTTGATCACGATACCGGAGCTGACCAAATCCTCGCGGTACGTATCCGTTGCTGTGGTCTCCACGGGCATTCGAGTTTCCCTCGCTACTCCAGCTTCGTCAGCTCTAGCTCTGTTGATCGTCCTGTTTCTTGGGCGCGGAATTGTCTATCTTCACGCTCGCTTCCGGCTTCAACGTTCGGAGCGCTTTGTAGCTCCCCACAACGATCTCGTCACCAACTTGCAAGCCCTTAGTGACTTCGATGTCGGTAACGCCAGTAATTCCTGTTTCCACCGGCCGGAAGATGGCTTTCTTGCCGTTTACGACGAAAACCCCCTGTACCTCGTCCTTCTTGGGATCGCCAGGCGCAGCCGGCGGGGGAGCTGCTAGTGTAACTCCCGAATTGCCTTGGCCTTTCGCATTCTTGGCCGCTTCTTCAAGGTCCTTGCGCGTGCGCACGGCCAGCGCCTGAATCGGAATGGCAATCACGCTCTTCTTCTCGGCAGTCTTAATCTTCGCTGTTGTCGAAAGCCCCGGACGCAGATTGTCCGGCGGATTGTCGAGTCTCACAACCACCTTAAAATCCTTCGCCTCTTGCGTGCTGGTCGTGGACTGCGTTGTGGCGAGGCCGGAGCTCCGCAGCGTGGCCTGCGAACCAATCTCAGTCACTTTGCCCTTGAAGATTTTCCCGGGCACGGCGTCGATGGTTATATCAGCATCTTGCCCCAGCTTCACGTTAACAATGTCCGTCTCGTCCACTTTGACTTCCGCGGTTACCACGGACATGTCCGAGAGCGTCATGATGAAGCTGCCATTCGCATTCTGCATACCCATTACGACGTAATCGCCAACGCGCTCGGGCAAATAGCTCACGATTCCGTTGATAGGTGACGTGTACGTGGTCTTTGACAATACGTCCTTGGTCCGTACCAGCATTGCCTGGTTCTGATTTACTTGCGACCGTGTTTGATCGAGCTGTGCTTTCAGCGATTGTACTTTAGCCCGAGCCGAATCCACCGCAGCTACTGCGCCGTCATAAGTGGTTTTCCTCTGGTCGAAATCCTGTTTCGGTATCAATCCATCCTTGAAGAGGCCTTGCCCGCGCTCCCAATCGAGCTTGGCCTTTTCCATGTTCGCCTGCGCAGAAACCAGGTCCGCCCGACCTGCCGTGTAACTCGCTTCAGCCGCCTGTACGCCGGATTCTGCGGTATTGACCGCCGCTGACTGCGCTTGCACGTCGGCATTTGCCTGCACATTCTCCTGCAGGAGCAGTTTGTCGCCCTTCTTGATGCGATCGCCTTCCTTAACAAAGATCTCCGTGATTCTGCCGTATCCCTGGGCCGTCACGTTCGTATAGGTGGTCGCCTTTATCTCTCCCGAGGCCGTCACGAGCGAAACCAAATCGTCCGACGTCGCGACTTTAGCGGTCTGCACGGTCACCACACCCTTGTTGGCCTGGTTGACGCTGAACACCACAATCCCGATCAGCACCCCGGCCGCCACCAACCCGATCACTACCTTTTTCCACGTCTTCATGTGATTCCTCTTCAATCCACCCTGGCAGGGTCACCCTAAGCAATCCCCGGACAGACGCCGAGGGCAGGACACCATTTCTTTGTTTTCTGGCCCGTCCGCTACAATACATACGCCCGTATGGGCCGAAATGTTTCGCGAGAGGTGGCTGCGTACTTCGCGGTCTGAGCTTCCGCCAGGAGCACTTGGGCCGACCGACGGGACAATTCGACCCAGCTTCTTCAAGGCAGGCGTGGATCTCCCCTATATTCTAGATTCAAAACAGCCTAAAGGAAAGAACTCCTACGAAATCTGCCCCATACCCCTCGCTGCCAGCCGACCTACCCCCTTATGACGTATCACCCCGCGTTTTGTTAACGGCGCCCGCGTCTTTCGTGGCATTTTGGCCGTTTGCTCAAACTGGTTTGATGCAATACTTTCGCTATTCGTCAGGTGCGCTTCTCTGAGGCCGTAGCGTGTTAAGAGAAGATTCTGCCCAAAAGCCCGCGGAGAGGTGGCAGAGCGGCTGAATGCGGCGGTTTGCTAAACCCACCTGCCTTGTTTGCAGCCGCTAATTTTCACGTGTTGCCGTCGCCTCATTTGCAGGTTAGAGTGCAGCAAGAGTGCACGCCCCGGCTAATCGGTCTATAAGCATTTGGGCCGAGGGGACTGCCTGCTTCTAGCTGGCAGCGGGAATACGGCTTGCCTTCCTTTCCGTTCTCTGCTAACTTTTTTCCGACCTTCACAGGCGAATCGCTCTCTGAGCAACCGTAAGTCCTGTGAAACTTGGGGCTTCGGATAAAGCCTTCAGGACGTAACGTAGAGGTTCTCGACTCATGCGTGTCCTGAGAAGCCGTCGCATTTATGCGACGGAGAAGTCACAGAAATTGTTGTTCCGAAAACAGATGTTTTCAAGCTGCCTTGTGCTCCACCAGGTGACGTGCAGATCGATGTCGCCGGTCTTAGTGTTGAAAGGCAATGCTAAGCGGAAAGCGGACGGTTACTGGCTTCCCTTCCGACTTGGTGGCGTCGTCTTCGAGTGCCGCGCAGCTTCTTTTACTTTTTGAAGGAAATCTTAAGTTACGTACCTGAGAGATGAACTTGGGCTAGCGCAAAATGCTAGGCAGACGATTGATCAGATCAAGCGATTTCACTCATTTAGGGATGGTTAGCAGCTATCCTTTTCATACGAGGACAAGGCCGTCGGCTCGGGGGCAGAGTTCAAAAGGCCGGCGATTGGCGAGGCCGGCTCGGCAAAGTCACACGAATCCGATAAACCGTCCTGCCGCAACAATCCCAATCCATAACAGGATCGAAACGAAACCCGCAACCTTGGCCCCCGCAGGCAAGACCCCGCTATCATCCCAGGTCGCTACATCCCGATAGACGGTCAAATGGAAAATCAACGCATGCACTCCAGCCAAAAATATCAATAACATCTTCACGCGAAACGCGGGATTGGTATATACCTTAACCGCTTCCGACGTAAACAGCAGTGCTCCCGTAACCACCTGTAGCGCAAATCCCGCCCAAGACCAGGGAAGCAGTCGCCCCGCCAGCTCCGAAACCCGTTCCCGCCTCAACATCCACCCCAGAAGGCGCAAATCAAGGAGTGCTATGGTCCCCACCAGCGCCGCCATCCCAAGCAAATGCACGGTCTCAATCGCCGGAAACAGCCACAACGATTCCCGTACACCGGCGCCCACCGAAGTCTGTTCCAGCCACCTACAGAATGGCAACATGTCGGGCGTTTCTATGGAGACCCCCGCATTGACTGACCGTTGGGAAGATCGATGCTTATCAAACACATATAAGCCGAGCCGTCTTTAGCCCGAAAGCCCTCAGCAGTCACCTGGTCCCCACGCTTCACCGTATTCCGGCTCCACCCAAACCGACTTAGCATCCCCAGACTTCCTAACTCCAGCTTCCAGTTCGCAACCTTACCGTTCTCGTCTTTCAGGTCTGCATGAATTAAAGCATGTGGGTTGATCCACTGGAAATCCTTAACCGTTCCTTGCATCCTCACGCTATGGGTCATATCAAACGCTGCGTTCCCATGGTGCGCCCAAAGGGAAGCCGCGCTCAACAAAAGTCCTACCCCGAGAACGGACCCTACCTTACGATTCATCATCGTCCTCGACGATGGTCGACGAAGGCACCGCATCAGTTTCAAAATCTTCATGCTCCTCTGGGCCGGAATCCTTGATCTCGAAATGGCAGTTTACCACTGGCAGGAACAGGTTAATAAAGGATTTAGCGGACGAATTCCCAAGGGTGGAAAATGGGCCAGTAGATGTCACGATTCATGTCCTTACGGGCGACGGCTACGTTTACGCCCCGCGGCATCCGGGCATCTGACTGAACCCCGAGCGCGTAAGTAAGTCGCAACGCCTTCCATGAGGCAAGTAGAAGAAATGCGGAATTTACCTTCGGGCCGTAAAGCCTCGGCGTTTCAGGCCGAGGATGTAAGGCCTGCTGCCCTGCTTGCTTTTCGGAATCCCTCATCCTAAAATCAGTTCGTCGAGAGACCTATGGGCGGGCAGCCCAAAAGTGAAGCCTCTTCGTTGTCCTCGCCTGATGTAAGGGCGCTGTGGGAGGAACCCACCGAAGCCATCCCGCAAAAACCAAGCGGGACCAGGCCGTAGGAATCCACTCCCTTAAGGGAGTGGAGGATGTCAATGCCGTCCTAGCTGGGTTCATTCTCGTAAGACATTCTTGATCATTGCTTGCAGGTCTGGATCGGACTCTCGCGGCAAGTTGTCACGAAGCACAGCCTTCGCCTTCGGCGTGTGCATTATGCGTAGCACTCGCACAGCCCGAGCGTGCTCCTCGGAGTTATCTGGCGCGCCATTTCGATGAGGTAGACTGCCAAACCCAACTGAAACAGACTCTTGTGCATCAGTATGTTGCTCGCCGTAGCCGTGGAGTCGCCGTCTACCACAAGGCTGCTCACGAAACCGTGGGCGAATATTCCGTCAGTATGGTGGGGAGATAAAAGGCACCGGTAATCCTAGCGTCGAACCGCAGCAACGTTTCTCCAATTCGTTCCATCATTTCAGTTGTGCTGCTATTCGTTTCTCCTTACACCAGGAACTGAATCAAGCGAGCATGCGAATCAGATTGGTTCGCGGTACCGCCGTAGCCGCACCGCGGCGGCGAGGAATATCGCAGCGACTGCCAGCCCTACCCACAGACCCGGGTTACTGAAAAATTGCACCGGCGTGAGCGCTGACATCATTTCCATCAGGTTTCCGCTCCGTGCTGTGGTGGAAGGCTCCGGACCGGTCAAGCGGTACTGCAGCATGCCGAGGAAATGCGAAGTTCTGAACGCAATCTTCTCGACTCCCCAGATCACGAACGGAGGCAAGAACGCCCATATAAACGGCGAGCGTGGTGCCCAAGCTGAAATCAGCAGCAACCAGCCGTAGATGGGTGCGTACCAGAGGCCATGGACGGTCAGAATGTGGTAGAGGAGCATCAGTGACAAGTGGAAGAACGACATCCGGGCCCCGAGCGTCCCGACACTCAGGCCGCTGCCCGCTAGGACTGCGGTGCTCAGCAGCAGCATGACGAACTGCGTGACAACGGCCATGGCGAAGCTGAGGAGCGGCAAAATGACGAGGGGAATGGCAAACTTCGAGAGCACGGTGGTGAGGTCGGAAACTGGCAGCGACTTCCAGAACAGGATGCTGCGATCGCGGCGCTCTCCGTACAGCGAGTCGAGAGAGTAGAAAATCCCGACTATAAAACCCGTCCCCATGATCAGAGCAGCCGCGAGTTCGTACGGTATGTCGAGCGGTTCGTGCCGATGCGCCGGGCTGAGCGTCAACGCAGTCAAGAAGGCGAGTAGAAAAACGGCGGCGGCGGCCAGCGGGGCGATATAGATCGAACGGTGCTCCCACAATTCGCGCCGCACCGACCAGTACATGCGCCGACTGGCGGTGATGACCGCGGGCGCGGTTACTTGGGATTCGAGGGGAGACCCGGGCACGGTGTTTGATGGAGCACTCATCGAGTCCCTCCTTGGGCCGCGCCGCTTTGATTGCTGAGCACGGCAACAAACAAGTCGGCGATGCTCGGCGTCCGCACGTCGCCAAGCGCGGCGAGTTGCTGGCGTTCGACACGGTCGAACAGCAGCATGCTGCGTCCGAACACTTGGCGTTCGTGAATCGGCTTCAGCGCCCGTGCTGCGGCGATGTGCTCGGGATTCACCATCACTTCCAGATAGCGCGACTCGAATTCTTCCATGCTGCAATCGAATACGATGCGGCCGCGGTTAATGAACATGATATCGGTCAGGACGTCCTGAATCTCTTCCACTTGATGGGTGGTCACCACGATGGTGCGGCTTCGATCGAAGTAGTCATTCAGCAGCGAATCGTAGAACTGCTTGCGATACAGAATATCCAGGCCAAGCGTGGGCTCGTCCAGCACCAGCAATTTCGCGTCAATGGCCATGACCAGAGCGAGGTGCAGTTGGGCCACCATGCCCTTCGACAATTCCCTCACCTTGCTGGCGAGCCGGATGGTGGTCTTGGCGAGAAAGCCTTCCGCCTTCGCGCGGTCGAATCGCGGATGCACACCGGCGAAGTAGTCGAGAGCCTGCCAAACGCGCATCCAGCGCGGCAGCACGGCGACATCGGCAATGAAGCACGCATCGCGCATAAGCTGATCGCGCTCAGTCCACGGGTCGCGTCCGAGCACGTTCAGTTCTCCCTGATAGGGGGTGAGTCCGAGAATCGCATTGAGCGCGGTAGTCTTGCCTGCGCCGTTGGGCCCGATCAGTCCGAGGATGCGGCCCTCCTCAACCCGCAAATTGATGCTGTCCACCGCGATCGTTGTTCCGAACGCCTTCCGGAGACCACGTGCTTCTATGCATGCCATGGCTTTAGCGCTCCTCTTTGCGGGGCTTCGACTCGGCGGTTTTCGACCTGCGTTTTGCGGCAGCATCTAGTTCTTCCGGTGTCAGCCCGAGCCGCTGAATGGTTGCGTGGACCCGGGGCCATTCTTCGGCAAGAAACCTCTGCCGTTCGCCCTGCAGCAACAGATTGCGTGCGCCGGTATTGATGAACATGCCGAGGCCTCGCTTGCTTTCTACCAGTCTCTCATCCACTAATTGTTGATAGCCCTTCAGAACCGTGAGCGGATTGACACGATATTCGGCCGCGACATTGCGCACCGACGGCAGCGGATCACCTTCCTTGAGCACCCCGTCGAGTATCATCGCGACGACACGGTCGCGAAGTTGTCGGTAAATCGGCTGACTGTCGTTCCACTCACGGTCCATCAGGTTATCCTGTTACCCCTTGCTGGAGACACGCCTGCGTTATTTTGCCCGCTGCAGGTCGAAGTGCGCGTGCACCGGCTTGTCCCCCGGCAGCATGTAGGTCCAGTCCTCGGTGTGATGGTTGGCGTCGATGATGGTGAACACCGAGTGGTACATGTGTCCGTACTTATTGCTCCCGGAAAGATCGGCAAAATCGAATTCCAGAGTTTTTCCGTCCGGCGATATTTTGCCGGTCATGCGCGGCCGGTTCCCCGCGTCGCAATAATGGACCAGGGTAAGCCGGTCTGTGTCAACGTCTACGTACAACATCGTGACGGGATGGTCGTATTTTGCGGGGTCCAGCGGCGTTCCCGCCTCCTGAAACTCGTGCACGAGGACGTTTCCCCGCGAGGTTACGCGCATCGAGACGTGCCGCGGCGTAATGTCCACTTTCGCTTCTACCGGCATGTCGGTCTTCACGGGGCCTTCCCAATCCCCCGCCAGGGTTTTCATTATGTCAAAGGAAGTCTGCGCCTCGGACTTCCGCTCGGGAGCCTCGGGCTCAGCCATCTTGTGCGCGTCGGATTGCGCGAAAGCCACGGTGGCGAACGACATCAGAACAACGGACAACACAAAACGAAGGGATTTCATGTTTCATTCTCCTTTAAGAAATTCGTTTCTTCCTGATCTCGGGTCGGGTTTGTTCGCTGGCTCGGTCACATGCGATCAATCAGCCTCAACGAACTCCTCGCCCATACTGTTGTAGTTAACTACAACACTACTGCAGATGTCAAGCAGTTTCCTATCTTCATTGCCCGCCGCAATCCACATAGAACAAAACTTGCGGTCGCTGGCCTCAAAGCGTTCAATTTGACTCTCAATGGGAGTTCAGCCCTACGCGCCTGGCGAAGGACCTAATCTCAGTTAGTCGACTTCCACGGCGGCATTAGGCTCTGTGAAGCCGGCATCTCATCAGGAAATCAAGCGCAGCCGAGATGGGCGTCTCATTACCGATCCCACAGACGCTCACTGCTGCCGGCTTCAGCCAGCACCTGGATTCAAGATCATTTGTGAATGCGGTTAGATAAAGATCCCTCGTCAGAAACCTGCATAGCACGCTATTGGAGCCACTGGTCTAATCCGCCTGCATGCCAGTCAATCTCACCAAATAATGTCTGGTAGCGCCTCCCGACGGGTGTTTGCTAGCGGCTATTGCGGTATCTTCTGGGCAGTACTCAACCACGGTAATCTCTTTCGGATTCGTAATGTGTGCCAAGCTGCGTTTTACTAGGTAAACGACCTTCGACATCTTCATCCGGCATGCTGTAGCCGACCAAGATGACCCGTTTGGCCTGCCGCATTACATGCTGAGCTTCATACCAGACCTGGGCGAGGTGCGGATTCCGGCAGTCCTTCAGATGTGACGGTGCCACCAGCAGTGGCCTCCGTTTCGACCGGCAAACTGTACAGGGAGCTCCTTCAGATAGGAATGTAGACTTTAGATCTGGCCCCACAACCTTTTGCAAGATCGCTAGGTACCGAATCGAGTCCGTTTCTCAAGGCCCAGGCAGGTTTTACACAGCAGCCAGTTGAGAGATCCATGTAGTTTCAGAAGCATTCCAAAGCGCTGCTCCGGCCCAATTTGCGAAATGTTGGCAATTCCACAGTGGTAGTTCGGCAAGCCACCTTGGGTCAGTATCCCTTACTCGCATTCATCATGGCCGCGTCTGCGATCAGATCGTAGTTGGTTGTAACAACGCATGGCTGCTGTGGGCTCGGAAACAACTTTAATAACATATTGTAATGATTGTTTGTAGGAGCCCTCTTCAGCGCAGCTTCAAGGACATCAAGGATGTAAAATTCGATTGCTTCCCGTAGTCGGGCGACAGCGTTCAAATCCCATCGTCCGTGGAAGACCTCTCTGCGATCGAGAGCCGTATCTATCAGACTCATGAACCGCCGCCACCAGGCGTAGCGAAGCTGGCGAATATCGCAGGACACACGCAACTCTCCCGCACTCTGATCGCTCCGTGAGCGCTTTGCGGGCCTCGCCGCGACCGACTGCTTTCTATTTGGTTCCGAGGAAGCGCTCGACGATCTCCGGCAGCATCGGCTCGACGGCGAGCGTGTAGTGGGTGGTGTTCGGCACGATTGCGAACTGGTTTGCGGGCCGCAGTGAGCCATCGATCCCGGCATCGCGCTGGCCCCCTCCCAACGCCTTCCAGAACTCGACCATGTGTTCGGGCCGGATGGAGTCAGCGTCGGCAAAGACCAGCTGTGTGCGAGCCTGAACCTTGGCGACGTCGGCGCTCCAGTCGAAGGGGCGTTTGGTCAGGTCACCGACCTTGCTGAAGAGGTTCGTCCAATCGACATCGGGATAGGCCCGCCCTAACGGCGATGCCTTGACGCTACCGCCGAGCATGGCAGCGTTGGCCTCCAACTGATTGAAGGCCGCCACCACCTCCGGATAAGAGCCGTCCCGCCTCATCGTCCCGGACACGAGCACGAGCCGGTCGACCACGTCCGGATGGCGGATGGCGGTCTGCAGCGCGACGAAGGAGCCCAGCGAGTAGCCCATTACGTCGGCCTTGCCGAGGATCAGATGGCCGATCAGAGCGGCAACGTCGTCGCCCAGCGTTTCACAGCGCAGTGGTCTGTCGGTGTCTGGCGTGCGCCCATGCGCCTGAAGATGGACGGCGATCACCTGCCGGCCCTTGGCCAGTTCGGCCAGATTGCTCCCGAAGCTGTCTGGGTTGATGCCCCCATGAAGAAGAATGAGCGGCTTGCCGGCGCCATGCACGCTGTAAAAGATATGCTGGCCATTGACGTCGGCAAAATTCGCATTCGACATGGGTGGGGGTCTCCTTGGCTTGAACGGGAAGGGTCGCAGTCAGCACTGCCGTCGCTGTGACAGTCTTCAGGAAATCGCGTCTGAGCATATCGTCCTCACGTCGCGCCGAACTGGCGGCTGAAAAGCAGCGTCAGGTACTGTTTGAGCTAACTAAGCCTCCGCCGCCAGCCTTAGCATTATCTCGCGCACGACGATAATCAAAACACTTCAACTTCTTATTTCGCCTGCGCTAGCCCCGCAACAACTGCGGCAACTTTATCGAGTATCTGATTCCAGCCCTCGAGTTGCCCGCTGTTCTTTGCGTTCTCCATGGTTTCATTTCCAATCAAGGTGACTTTCGTCTGGCCGTTTCCAAAATCCTCAAAAATAACCACGTCGTGCGCATCGTCTATGGCCTCATGTTCTGTTCCATACTGCGCAGGATCGATCTTGTTTCCCTTCGAGTCGGCAAAGTACATGGAGTAAACGATCTTCTCGTGCAGAACAATCTTGTGGTATTCCCCGCCATTCCAGCCCTCTTGGCCGTCCGGCGATCTCATGCAGCAGAGAAATTTTCCTCCCACGCGAAAATCAATCTTGCAAAAAGGCGCAGTAAAACCCTTCGGCCCCCACCACTGCATCACATATTGCGGGTCTGTCCACGCCTTCCAAACCAATGCGCGTGGAGCGTCAAAAACTCTGGTGACCACCATCCGCTCTTTCTCGTTAACCGTGCTTTTTGTCATCTCCGACCTCCGCCTTTTTCATTTGATTCACAACCACATCCAACTTGTCGAAACTCTCTTCCCAGAATCGGCGATAGCTAATCGCCCAGTCGCTGACTGTCTTTATCGCCTCTGGCCTAAGCGTGCACACGCTCTCTCTTCCACGCTTCGTCTTGATCACAATCCGCGCCCGCACCAGGTAGGCAATATGTTTTGAAATCATCTGCTGCGAGAGTGCAAACGGTTCCGTCAATCCATGCACAGAGGCAGGCCCATGGGAGAGTCGTTCGATCATCGCCCGGCGGGTTGGATCAGACAGGGCCGAAAATGTTGTATCTAACCTATCCACAACCATATGGTAGTGAATTATCCGTCGATGTCAAGTGTGGATTTTGGAGTTCCCGATTTTTGTTTCCTGATCTCTGAACCCTGACACCTCCGCTAATTTATGCTTGCCCATGCGCCGCCTATCGCAGCTGGGTGCATGGTTTAACAAATAGGCTTCCTTGGGACGATTAGAGTGCTACCGCAACCTGTGCAGGAGCGCGAGCCGTGACGGCGGAGGCCCTGGCATCAGGGACCGGGTGATGCGGATTGCCGTGGAACCAGTTCTCGATGCATTGCCGGCCCGTTGGAGTGAACTTTGCCAAATGGCTTGCTACGACCTCCGCGATCCACTCATCGAGGAGATTAGTACCGGGAAGTCGGCATCTCGTCAGGAAATCAAGCACTGACGAGACGGGCGTTTTAGCGGTACTGATTCACAATCTGTTAGACCGCTGCCGTGACAGTTAGCGGGTTAGAAGTACTTTCAACGACATGGAAGAGTACGGACGGCACTGCAGGTTTCCTAAGCTTTCCGATGCT